>Ga0310811_10013706_pt1 | contig 10565 bp, 8 predicted proteins | sample YCmetagenome_FD_207642 | JGI IMG/M metagenome (GOLD analysis project Ga0310811, IMG submission 207642) | Soil microbial communities from experimental microcosm in Duke University, North Carolina, United States - YC | ecosystem: Engineered > Artificial ecosystem > Soil microcosm > Unclassified ... | reverse complement strand
GGGCGGCCGGAATGCCGAACTCGTACTTGCCCTGGGCGATCGCCTGCGTGGCGGCGGCCGAGCCCGTGCCCTTCTCGATGACCACGTCGATGCCGGCCTTGGACCAGAACTGCTTGGCGGCGTACGACCAGATATTGGCGCCTTCGGGAAGCCAGCCCAGCGTGTACTTCACCGTCACCTTCTTCTGCGCGAAGACCGTCTTCGGCGCGACGGCCGCCCCGCCGGCGGCAAGCGCACCGGTGCCGGCAGCAGCAGCCATCAAGCTCCGGCGCGACAGGCTGTTGCGCGGCGAGATTTCGGTTCCCTTGCTTGCTTTGCGCATGTCACCCCCTGCTCGGAATTCAGGTAATCTGCGACGCAACATGCATGCCAATGGCACACGACTTGCTGACCTCCGGGACCATGGTTGCAAGTGATCTTGCGGCGCTCGAGGCGCGCGTTCGCCGCGACATCGAGATGACCGCGCATCCCCGCATGGAGTGGATGAACCCGCGCACTTGGCAGGGCAGGCCGGCGCTCGATGCGCTGATCGTCGGCGGCGGGCAATCCGGCCTCGCCATCGCCTTCGCCCTGCTGCGCGATCGCGTGAGCAACATCCTGGTGATCGATCGCGCGCCGGCCGGCCGCGAGGGACCGTGGGTCACCTTTGCCCGCATGCCGACGCTGCGCAGCCCGAAGGACCAGACCGGCCCCGATCTCGGCATCGCCAGCCTGACCTTCGAGGCGTGGTACGATGCGATCGAGGGCGCCGGCGCGTTTGCCGGCCTCGGCCTGATTCCCAGCCAGGCCTGGCACGATTACCTGCAATGGTATCGGCGAGTCCTGAACCTGCCGGTGCGCAACGATACCGAGGCCATCGCCATCGCGCCCGGCGCGCTCGACGACGGCGGAAGCTGCCTGCTGGTGACGCTTGCCGGAGGCGAGGTGCTGGCGGCCCGCAAGCTGGTGCTGGCGACCGGCCAGGACGGCACCGGCGAATGGTGGATGCCGGACTTCGTGCGCGCCTTGCCGGCGGATCGGCGCGCGCACACCTGCGAGAGCATCGATTTCGAACGGCTGCGCGGCAAGGTCGTGGCCGTGCTCGGGGCAGGCGCCTCGGCGATGGACAATGCCGCCGTGGCGCTGGAGCACGGCGCCGAGGCGCACCTGTTCTGCCGCCGGGCGCGGCCGGGCGTGGTGCAGCGCTATCGCTGGCTGACCTTCGCCGGCTTCCTGAAGCACATCGGCGAGATGCCCGACGAATGGCTCTGGCGCATGGTCGGCACCATCCTGCGCGCCCGCGAAGGATTTCCTGCCGACACCTACAAGCGCGTGATGGCGTTTCCGCAGTTTTCCATGCATGTCGGTCGGCCGTGGACGGACGCGAAGATGGAAGGCGGGCGCATCCGCCTCGACACGCCGCGCGGCCCGTTCCTTGCTGACTACGCGATCTGCGGCACCGGCATCCATCAGGATGTCGGCCTGCGGCCCGAGCTGGCGGGCTTCGCCGACAAGATCGCGCTCTGGCGCCATCGCTACACGCCGCCGCCGGGCGAGGAGGACGAGCTGCTCGGCGCCTACCCGTATCTCGGTCCGGACTACGCCTTCCTCGAACGCACGCCCGGCGAGGCGCCGTGGCTGGCCGACATCCATCTCTTCGGCATCGGCTCGACCATGAGCTTCGGCCCCTCGGGCAGCAGCATCAACGCCATGACCAACGCCGTGCCCAGGGTCGCCGCCGCCGTGACCCGCGGCCTGTTCGCCGGCGACCTGCACAGCCACTGGGACTCGCTCAAGGCCTACGACGTCGAGCAGGTCGAGCTGGACTGGAGCCGGATCGAGCAGGGGTGACGCGGGAAGAACGTGTCAACTTCTGTCATCGGTACGCAACTTCACTCGTCATCCTGAGCGCAGCGAAGGATCTCATCGCCAGAAGTTGCAAAGCACGCTGCGGCCAGCGGCGATGAGATCCTTCGCTGCGCTCAGGATGACGAGAAGGCACTCAGGACGGCAAGGAGCTCTCGTTCAAAACGACAGAGTTTGCTGGCGCCTCACTCGATCTTCACGCCGGCGTCGCGGACGATCTTGCTCCACTTGGTGTTTTCCAGCGCGATGTAGGCCTCGAATTCCTGGCGCGATTCGCCGGCCGGCACGAAGGCGAGGTCGTTGAGCCTGGCCAGCACCTCGGGCTGCTTGAGGATGCGCATGACCTCGGCGCTGATCTTGTCGAGGATCGGCTCCGGCGTGCGCGCCGGTGCCGACAGGCCGATCCAGCCGACGGCGACGACGCCTTGCAATCCTTGCCCGGCGATGGTCGGCAGGTCGGGCAGGAATGGCGAGCGCCGCTGGTCAGCGATGCCGAGCGCCTTCACCTTGCCGGTCCGCACCGGGCCGACGGCGCCGGGAATGGCATCCGACATCAGCTGGATGTCGCCGCTCTGCAGGGCCAGCAGGGCATCGGCGTTGCCTTTGAAGGGAACGTGCGTGAGCTTGATACCGGCGGCGCTGCGCAGCATCTCGACCGCGAGGTGGCTGGCAGACCCGTTGCCTGACGAGCCGTAGTTGAAATCGCCACCCGCCTTGGCCTTGGCGATCAGGTCCTGGACCGAGCCGATGCCGCTCTTGAGGCTGGCCATCAACACCTGCGGCGTGAGGCCGATATTGGCGATCGGGGCAAAGTCCTTTTGCACGTCGTAAGGCAGGCGCGGATAGATCGCGGGCGCGATGCCGTGGGTGGAGATCGTCACCATCACCAGCGTGTAGCCGTCGGGCGGCGCCTTGGCGGCGACGTCGGCGCCGATGCTGCCGCCGGCCCCGGGACGGTTCTCCGCGACCACCTGCTGGCCGAGCGCCTTGGTGAGCTGGTCGGCCATGACGCGGGCCAGGATGTCGGTCGACTGGCCGGGCGGAAACGGCACGATGATGCGGATCGGTTTGGTCGGCCATTGCTGCGCCGGCGCGCCGGTCGCCATCCATGTCGCGCCGGTCGCCGCGAGCAGGGCGCGGCGCGAAAGGGTCGCGATCATCAGGCTGCCTTCTTGCTCTGCTGCGAGGGATGGTCGCCGGCGATCTTGAGGAAGTTATCTAGGATCTTGTGGCCGTGCTCGGAGGCGATGCTCTCGGGATGGAACTGCACGCCGTGAATGGGCAGGGTGCGATGGCGCAGGCCCATGACGATCTCGCCGGTCTCGGCCGTGACCTCGAGGTCCTTCGGGAAGCCTGAGCGATCGACGATTAGCGAATGATAGCGCGTGGCTCGGAATGGCGAGGGGACATCCTCGAACACGCTCTGCCCGCGATGCTCGACGGCCGACAGCTTGCCGTGCATCGGCGCCGGCGCCCGCACCACTTTGCCGCCGAACACCTGGCCAATCGCCTGATGGCCGAGGCAGACGCCGAACAGCGGGACCTGGGTGCGTGCCGCCGCCTCGACCAGCGCCATGCAGATGCCGGCCTCGTTGGGCGTGCAGGGTCCGGGCGAGAGCACGATACCGGCGGGCTTCATCGCCAGTGCCTCGTCGACGGTGATCTGGTCGTTGCGATGGACGACGCAGCGCGCCCCGAGATCGCCCAGGAAGTGGACGAGGTTGTAGGTGAAGCTGTCGTAGTTATCGATAAGCAGCAGCATTGCTAATCCTTCCTCCCCAGCTTCGCTGGGCAGGAGCACGAGAAAACAGACGACGAGGCGTAGAGCACCCCAGACCCCGGAGCAAGCCATCGGCCAGATTTTACGGTAATGTGACGGCCGAAAAACAAAGAAGCCGCATTGGTCGTCGAACCCCTCATCGTGCTGCTGCTGCTCGCGGCAGCGCTCATGCACGCCACCTGGAACGCCATCCTCAAGGCCGATCAGTCGGACCGGCTGGCGACGTTCGGCGTGATCATGACCACCGGGACGGTGATGGGGCTCGTCGCCGCACCGTTCCTGCCGTGGGTCGAGCCGGCGGCGTGGAAGTACCTCGTGGCCTCGGTGCTGATCCACGTCCTCTATTACATCTTCCTGCTGAAAGCCTATTCGTACGGCGACCTCAGCCACACCTACCCGATCGCGCGCGGCATGGGCCCGCTGCTGGTCGCGCTGGTGTCGGGACGCTTCATCGGCGAGCATTTGCGCGGCCAGGACATTCTGGGCGTGCTGCTGCTCAGCGCCGGGCTTGTTGCCCTCGCAATTCCGCTGCGCCGCGTTGCGCCGCGGCCGGGCAGCCGGTTCGGGCTCGCCACCTTGTTCGCCGTGCTGACCGGCTTCACCATCGCCGCCTACATTATCGCCGACGGTCTCGGCGTGCGCAGCGCCGGTCCGACCTTCGAGCACCGGCTGGCCTATATCGCGTGGCTGTGCATCGTCGAGGGGCCGTGGCTGCTGGTACTGGCTGTCGTGCTCAGGCCTGCGACAGTGTGGTCCCATCTTCGCCGCACCTGGTGGCGCGGCGTGATCGGTGGGCTTATCGCGAATGTCGGTTACGGAATTGCGATCTACGCCCTGGTTTTGGGGCCGATGGCACACGTGGCGGCGCTGCGTGAAACTTCCGTCCTGTTTGGCGCCTTGATAGGCACTCTGGTGCTCGGCGAGCCATTCGGCGTGCGCCGCGTCGCTGCGGCATTCGTGATCGTCGTGGGGCTTGTGCTGATGAACGGACCCGCGCTCTTCTAGAGCGACTTTGAGGCTGGTTGTTGGAACAGGCACATTCCGTTCGGCTGTTCCAGCCGAACGGAATATGCTTTAGAGCCATGTCCATCCGCAACCTCGACAAGCTCATGACGCCGCGCTCCGTCGTGGCGATCGGGGCGAGCGCGCGTCCCGGCTCGATCGGCGCGGCTGTCACGCGCAACCTGCTGTCCGCCGGCTTCCAGGGCGACATCCACCTGGTCAATCTCAAGGGCGGCGAGATCGACGGTCGCCCCGTGCTGAAGAGCATCGCGGAAATGAGCGAGCCGGCCGATCTCGCCATCATCATGACGCCGGCGGAAACCGTGCCGCGCCTCGTCGTCGAGCTCGGCGAGCGTGGCACGCGCGCGGCCGTGATCATCACCTCGGGGCCGGGCGCGGGACCGGAAGCGCGCGAGGACAACGCGCGCTGGCGCAAGCGCATCCTGCGCGCGGCGCAGCCGCATCTGCTGCGCATCGTCGGGCCCAACTGCATCGGCTTTGCCGCGCCGCGTCTCGGCCTGAACGCGAGCTTCGGGCCGAGCGGCCTGAAGGCGGGGCGGGTCGCCGCGGTTGCCCAATCGGGCGCCGTGCTGGCCGGGCTCGCCGATTGGGGGGCAGCGCAGAACATCGGCTTCTCGCACCTGGTCTCGATGGGCGACATGGCCGACGTCGATTTCGGCGACGTGCTCGACATGCTGGCGCGCGACTACGAAACCCGCGCGGTGCTGATGTATGTCGAGGGCATCACCCAGGCCCGCAAGTTCATGTCGGCGGCGCGCAGCGTGGCGCGCGTCAAGCCGGTGATCGTGCTGAAGGCCGGCCGTCATGCAGCGGCGGCCAAGGCGGCGGCCTCGCACACCGGCTCGATGGCGGGCTCGGCCGCGGTCTACGATGCCGCCTTCGCGCGCGCCGGCCTCGTCCGCGTGCTCGGGCTGGGGGAGCTGTTCGATGCGGCGGAGACGCTGGGCCACGCCATCCTGCCGCGCAACGAGCGGCTGGCGATCCTGACCAACGGCGGCGGCATGGGCATCATCGCCACCGACCTGCTGCTCGACGAAGGCGGCGACCTGGCGACGCTGCAGCCGCGCACCATCATGGCGCTCGACAAGCAGCTGCCGCGTTCGTGGTCGCGCGACAATCCGCTCGACATCGTGGGCGACGCCGACGGCGCGCGCTACGCCGCGGCGGTCGATGCGCTGGCCGACGATCGCAGCGTGGGCGGCATCCTGGCAATGAACGTGCCGACCACGCTCACCTCGTCGGTCGACGTGGCGCGCGCCATCGTCGCCGCGCCGGGCCGCAAGGTGGTGCCGCTGATCGGCTGCTGGGTCGGTGGCCCGCAGGCGCAGGAGGGGCGCCGGGTGCTGCACGAAGCCGGCATCCCGGCCTACGACACGCCGCTGCGCGCCGTGCGCGGCTTCATGCATGTCGTGCAGTACCGGCGCGGCCAGCGCGCGCTGCAGCGCACGCCGCCGTCGGTGCCCGAGGTGCGATCCGATACGCAGCTCGTGCGCGCCATCGTGAACGGCGCGCTTGCCCAGCGGCGCACGGTGCTGACCGAGCCGGAAGCCAAGCGCGTGCTGGCAGCGTACGGTATCCCCGCAGTGCCGACCGAGGTGGTGCTCGATGCCGCCGAAGCCGCGGCCGCCGCCGTCCGCATCGGCTTTCCGGTCGCGGTAAAAATCCTGTCGCGCGAGATCACCCACAAGAGCGACGTCGGCGGCGTCGCGCTCGATCTCGAGTCGGAGCAGGCGGTTGTCCAGGCCGTGCGGGCAATGCACGACAAGGCGTGCACGGCGGCACCCGGCGCTCTCATCGATGGCTTCGTCGTCCAGCCGATGATCAAGCGGCCGCATGCCGTGGAGCTGATTCTGGGGACCGCGGAAGATCCGGTGTTCGGGCCGATCCTGCTGGTCGGCCATGGCGGCGTGGCGGCCGAGGTGATCGACGACAAGGCGCTCGCCTTGCCGCCGCTCGATCCGGTGCTGGCCGAGGACGCACTGTCGCGCACGCGGGTCGATCGCCTGCTGCGCGGCTATCGCGATCGCCAGCCGGCGGCGCGCGAGGCAGTCGGCGATGCGATGGTCCGCCTGTCACAGCTCATCGCCGATGTCGGCGAGATCGCCGAGCTCGACGTCAATCCGCTGCTGGTCGATGCCGACGGCGTGATCGCGCTCGATGCCCGCATCGTCGTGGCGCCGCCGGTCGCCGGCCAGCAGCGGGGCGCGCGCTTTGCCATCCGGCCCTATCCGTCGGAACTCGACATCGAGATCACGCATCGCGGGCAGACGCTCCGGATCCGTCCCATCCGGCCCGACGACGAGCCGATGCTCCATGCCTTCACGCGTCGCCTCACACCGGAAGATGTGCGCATGCGCTTCTTCGGCCCGATCCGCGAGATGTCGCACGAGATGGCGGCGCGGCTGACGCAGATCGACTACGACCGTGAGATGGCGTTCCTGCTGCTCGACGGGAAGGAGCTGCAGGGCGTCGGGCGCCTGGCCGCCGATCCTGGATTCGAGGAGGCGGAGTTCGCCCTGACGGTTGCGTCGGACAGGCAGGGTCGCGGTTACGGCAAGCTGCTGCTCGAACACGTGCTGCGCTACGCCAGGGTGCGTGGCGTTCAGCGCGTGATTGGCTACGTGCTGCGCGAGAACCACAAGATGCTCGATCTCGCCAAGCATCTGGGATTCGAGCGCCAGTCGGGCCGGGTGGGGCAGCCCGACATTCGCGTGGTCAAGTCTACCGCCACACTGTAGTTTGAAACCAGAATAGGGCGGCAGACCAAGGCTTTACAGCCGAGCGCTGAGATGGCGTCGAAGAAGAACAGAAGCAGGAAGACAGGCACCCGAAAGCCGCGCGCGAAAAAGGCCGTGCCGGCGACGGGCTGGCGTGCCTGGCTGCATCACAAGCTTGCGGCCGCCGGAACCTGGATCGCGGCCCATCGCTGGCACTCGGCGATCGCCGGAATGATCCTGCTGTTCGGCGCCAGCCTGGTCGGCGGCTACTGGATTGCCGAGCGCCTCGACGTGCGCGACAGCGAGCAGGTGGCGCGAGACACGCTCGAGGAGATGAAGCGCGGCGCGCCGTCGACGCCGACCGAGCCGGCACCGTCGCCCAGATACGCCCGCATAGAAGATCTGCCCGATCTTCCCAAGTACACCGACTCCGAGCCGGGACAGCCGCGGACGACGCTGGAAGAGAAGCCGCGCGCAACGCGGCCGCAGGTCGCCGCGCTGGCTCCGGGATCGGAGAGGCCGGGCAAGGAGACGTGGCGGCGCAATGCCGTACCGTTCCGCGACCTCAACAGCCGGCCGCTGGTCGCCATCGTGATCGACGATGTCGGCCTCGATCGCCCGCGCTCGCGCCGCGCCTGGGAGCTGCCGGGACCGCTCACGATGTCCTTCCTGCCTTACGCGAAGGAGCTACCGGACCAGGCGCGGGCGGCGCGCGCCAGAGGCCATGAGCTGATGCTGCATCTGCCGATGGAGCCCAGCGGGCGCAACGATCCCGGACCGAACGCGCTCCTGGTGTCGCTGTCCGACGCCGAGCTGCGCGGCCGCACTACGGCGGCGCTCGACAGCTTCGATGGCTATGCCGGCGTCAACAACCACATGGGCAGCCGCTTCACGGCCTTCCGGCCCGGCATGGAGACGGTGCTGCGCCAGTTCAAGGGACGCGGCCTGATGTTCCTCGACTCGCGCACGTCGCCGCAATCCGTCGGCGACCAGGTGGCGCAGGAGATCGGCGTGCCGAGCATCGCGCGACACGTCTTTCTCGACGACGATGAATCGCTCGACGCAGTACGCCGGCGACTTGCGGAGACGGAGGCGGTAGCGCGGCGGCAGGGGTTCGTGGTGGCGATCGGCCATCCGCACGAGGCGACTCTGCAGGCGCTGGGCGAATGGCTGCCCACGGTGCAGGCCAAGGGCCTCGCGCTCGCCCCGGCGACCGCGGTCCTGCGCAAGCGCAACGGATTGGAGTGAGGTCGTGCTCCCCTCAAGCTCCGCTTGGGAAGGTGTCGCCGTCATACGGCGACGGAGGGAGCATGGCAGGGAGCGCGCCACTCCAGTGGCGCGCATGGGTAGTCAACAAGCAGAGCGCCAATGGAGTGGTGCGCTCCCAGCGCATGACACGCTTCTTCGGTAAGCCAAGTCAACCTATGAGCGCACGCTCTAGTACGGCGTTGCCCAGCTTGTCTCGAGCTCGGCCTCGATGCGGCGGTGCCGCGCCTTGATCACGTCGACCGGCACGGCGCTGACGAAGGCGTAAAAGGTCTTGTTGCGGATCGCATCGATCACCCGCTCGCCGACCAGCTTGGGGTCGATGCCGGTGCGCGCCAGGCGCTCCGTCATGAGCGCCTCGGCGCCCGGGCGCGTCTCCGGGCCGCCCAGGTGATCGGGGCGGTGGCGCGCGCCTTGCGCCAGGTTGGTGGCGATCGGTCCCGGGCACAGCGCGGTCACGCGGACATTGGTGCCCTCGAGCTCATGCTCCAGCGCCTCCGACAGCGACAGCACGGCGTACTTGCTCATCGAATAGGGACCCTGATTGGTGCCGCGGCGGTTCTGGGTGGCGGCGACCGACGCGGTGTTGACGACGTGGCCGGCCTCGCCGTGCTTCAGGATCGCCGGCACGAAGTGGCGGATGCCGTGGATGACGCCCCAGACATTGACGCCGATGACGAAGGCCCAGTCGGCCACCGGCACGTCGACCAGCCGGGTGCCGTGCATCGGCACGCCGGCGTTGTTGCAGGCGATGTGGAGCTTGCCGAAGCGGCGTTCCGCTTCGGCCAGGGCTGCGATCACCGACTGCTCTTGGGTGACGTCGACCCTGACCGGCAGCACCTGCTTGTTGGTGCCGGACAGCCGATGCGCCGCCTCTTCCACCGCGTCCTTCTCGATGTCGGCCAGCACCACGTTGGCGCCGACCTCGGCCAGTGCCGTGGCGATGCTGAGGCCGATGCCGGAGGCGGCGCCGGTGACGATTGCTGTCTTGCCGGAAAACTCCATGACCCATGACCTCCAGAGGTGCCGCGGCGCGATCGTTGCGGTGCGCATGCTAGAGCACACAGGTGGTCTTTCGATAGAGCGCGGGTCCGTTGACTCTGCTGCCCGACGTCGTGAATGCTGGCGACTTCGCTTCTCAACGTTGCTTGCCCATCGACAAGAAGAGCATCACCTACGGCTATCAGTGTCCCTTGAAGAGGCGCGACACCCCCGCGCCGCCGCCCTGGCTGAAATTGCCGGCTCGACTGGCGGCGGGCATGATGGCGGAATGTCCGAACTCGAACGACGCGTCGGCGCTCTTGAGAAGCAAGTGGCGGTAGTCGAGACCAAGGCGGATACCTTGATCGCGAATGGCCGCGAGATGGGGGTGGACATCAAGAGCCTGGGAAAGGCGCTTGGTGACCTGACCGGCAAGGTTTCGCAACTGCCCGGCACGTGGACAATGGCAAGATGGTTCGTCACCGTCTCGATTGCCCTCACAGGGCTTGTCTTCACTATCGCCCGGGCAATGAAGTAGTCACGTCCATGCGTGACCCCAATGATTATGTCGATGATCGCTTTTCGACCGTGACAACACCGGCTCATGTGCCGTTGGTCGCCTGAGCCGCGTCACCGCAACCTCGCCCGCCGGCCGACGAACAGGATCAACGGAATCGCGAGCGCCGATGCGAGCGTGTAGAAGCCGAAGGCGTTGATGTAGCCCAGCATCGAGGCCTGCCGGCTGATTTCCTTCGAGAGCTTGGCAAGGCCGGTCAGGCTCTCGGGATCCCAGGCGCCGGTGACCCAGGGCAGGGCGAGGCTGCGGTTGAAGGGGTTCATCAACTCGATCAGCCGGCTGTAGTTGGCGCTGGTGGCGCGCACGATCTCGGCGACGCAGATCGAGATGAAGAAGCTCGAGCCGATGTTGCGCAGCAGGTGGTACACGGCCGTGC
>Ga0310811_10013705_pt1 | contig 10565 bp, 8 predicted proteins | sample YCmetagenome_FD_207642 | JGI IMG/M metagenome (GOLD analysis project Ga0310811, IMG submission 207642) | Soil microbial communities from experimental microcosm in Duke University, North Carolina, United States - YC | ecosystem: Engineered > Artificial ecosystem > Soil microcosm > Unclassified ... | reverse complement strand
CAGACGGTGCGCGGCGGCACGCAGACCGACGGCAACCTGCTGATGCGGGCGCAACCCGAGATCCGATCGCTGCTGTCGGTCTTGCGCGAGGCGATCGCATCGCACGTTGCCCAGCTGCCACCTCCCGTCGCCGGCCATCCGACGCTGATCGAGCGTCGTACGCCGGCGCGGATCACCGGCTCATGGTCGGTGCGGCTGTCGGGGGCGGGCTTCCACGTCGATCACGTCCACCCGCAGGGCTGGCTGAGTTCCGCCTGCTATATCGCATTGCCCGAGGGGCGGGCGGGGCAGGAGGGATGGCTGGCCTTCGGCGAAGCCCGTGACCTGCTGCCCACCTTCGACGGCTTCCGGCTCGTCGAGCCGGTCGAGGGGCAGCTGGTGCTCTTCCCCTCGACCATGTGGCACGGCACGCGCCCGTTCGCGGCGGGCGAGCGCATGACCGTCGCCTTCGACGTCGCGCGGCCTTAGGAGTTCAGGCGACCGCGAGCTTCAGCGCGCCATCGCCCTCGTCGACATTGACCATCGAACCGTCGGGCACCTCGCCCTGCAGGATCATCTCGGCGAGAGGATCCTGCAGATAACGCTGCACCGCGCGCTTCAACGGCCGCGCGCCATAGACCGGATCGTAGCCGACCCGCCCCAGCCACGCCCGCGCCGCATCCGTCAGGCTCAGCGCGATCTTGCGGTCCTTGAGCAGCTTCTGGATGCGCGCCACCTGGATGTCGACGATCGGCGCCATGTGGCCCGCGCCCAGCCGGTGGAAGAGGATGATCTCGTCCAGACGGTTGAGGAATTCGGGCCGGAAGTGCGCGTGCACCACCTCCATCACCTGCGGCTCGGCATCCTTGACCGGCTGGTCCTCGCCCAGTGAGGCGAGGAACTGCGAGCCGAGGTTCGAGGTCAGGATGATCAAAGTGTTGGTGAAGTCCACCGTGCGGCCCTGGCCGTCGGTGAGGCGCCCATCGTCGAGCACCTGGAGCAGGACGTTGAACACGTCCGGGTGCGCCTTCTCCACCTCGTCGAACAGCACGACCTGATAGGGCCTGCGCCGCACCGCCTCGGTGAGCACGCCGCCCTCGTCATAGCCGACATAGCCGGGAGGTGCGCCGATCAGCCGGGCGACCGAATGCTTCTCCATGAATTCGCTCATGTCGAGGCGGACCATCGCGCTGTCGTCGTCGAACAGGAAGCCGGCGAGCGCGCGGGTCAGCTCGGTCTTGCCGACGCCGGTCGGGCCGAGGAACAGGAAGCTGCCCAGCGGCCGGTTCGGGTCCTGCAGCCCGGCGCGCGCGCGGCGGACGGCGCGGCTGACCGCGACCACCGCCTCGGACTGGCCGATGACGCGCTTGCCGATCGTCTCTTCCATCTTGAGGAGCTTCTCGCGCTCGCCTTCGAGCATCCGATCGACCGGGATGCCGGTCCAGCGGCCGACCACGGCGGCGATGTCCTCGGACGTCACCTCTTCGCGCAGCATCGCGCCGGCGGACGCCTGTTCGGCCTCCGCCAGCTGCTTCTCGAGGCCGGGGATCACGCCGTAGGACAGCTCGCCCGCCTTGCCGAGATCGCCCGAGCGCTGCGCCTGCTCCAGCTGGAGCTTCGCCGCGTCGAGCTGTTCCTTGATCCTGGACTGGCCCGCGATCTTCTCCTTCTCCGCCTGCCAGCGCTGGGTGAGCGCGGCGGATTCCTCCTCCAGCCGGGCGAGATCATATTCCAGCGACCCAAGCCGGTCGGCGCTCGCCTTGTCCGTCTCCTTCTTGAGCGCCTCGCGCTCGATCTTGAGGCGGATGATACGGCGATCGAGGCTTTCGATCTCCTCGGGCTTGGACTCGACCTCCATGCGCAGGCGCGAGGCGGCCTCGTCCATCAGGTCGATCGCCTTGTCGGGCAGGAAGCGGTCGGTGATGTAGCGGTTGCTGAGCGTCGCCGCCGAGACGAGCGCGCCGTCGGTGATCCGCACGCCATGGTGCAGCTCATATTTGTCCTTGAGGCCGCGCAGGATCGAGATCGTGTCCTCGACCGTCGGCTCGCCGACGAAGACGGGCTGGAAGCGCCGCTGCAGCGCCGGATCCTTTTCGACATACTTGCGATATTCGTCGAGCGTGGTCGCGCCGATGCAGTGCAGCTCGCCGCGCGCCAGCGCCGGCTTGAGCAGGTTGCCGGCGTCCATCGCGCCCTCGGATTTGCCGGCGCCGATCAGCGTGTGCATCTCGTCGATGAAGAGGATGATATGGCCCTCGGCCTGCTTCACCTCGTCGAGCACGCCCTTCAGCCGCTCCTCGAACTCGCCGCGATATTTGGCGCCCGCGATCAGCGCGCCCATGTCGAGCGCCATCAGCTGGCGATCCCGAAGAGTGTCGGGCACGTCGCCATTGGCGATGCGCAGCGCGAGGCCCTCGGCGATCGCGGTCTTGCCGACGCCGGGTTCGCCGATCAGCACGGGATTGTTCTTGGTACGGCGCGCGAGGATCTGGATGGTGCGGCGGATCTCCTCGTCGCGGCCGATCACCGGATCGAGCTTGCCCTCGCGCGCGGCGGCGGTGAGATCGCGCGCGAACTTCTTGAGCGCGTCGTAGCGATCCTCCGCCGACGCGGTATCGGCGGAACGGCCGCCGCGCAGCTCGTTGATCGCGGCGTTGAGCGCCTCGGGCTGTACGCCGGCAGCGGCCAGCGCCTTGCCGGCCGCCGTGGCGGTCGCCAGTGCGCAGGCGAGCAGCAGCCGCTCGACGGTGACGTAGCTGTCGCCCGCCTTCTTCGCGATCTGCTCGGCATTATCGAGCAGACGCACCGTATCGTTGTCGAGCTGCGGCGAGGCCTGCGCGCCGCTGCCCGATACGGCCGGAATCTTCGCCAGCGCCGCGTCGGTATCGCGCATCGCCACCTTGGCCGATCCGCCCGCCTTGGCGATCAGGCCGGATGCCATGCCCTGCTCGTCCTCCAGCAGCGCCTTCAGGATATGTTCCGGCGCGATGCGCTGGTGGTTCATGCGGATCGCGACGGTCTGCGCGGATTGCAGGAAGCCCTTCGCGCGGTCGGTGAATTTTTCGAGGTCCATCGAACTCCCCTGGGAATACAGTCCGCCGCGATATGGTGTGACTTATTTGCCACACAAGAGGGTCACACCCCGGTTTCGATCTTGTCCAGCCGTGCCAGCACGATGTCGATCTTTTCGTGCAGCCGCATGATCTCCAGCTCGGCGCGCAGGTTGACCTCGTAATCGTGGCTGGCCGCCACGCGGTCGCGGTCGCCGGCGCGGTTCTGGCTCATCATGATGATCGGCGCCTGGATCGCGGCCAGCGTCGAAAGCATCAGGTTGAGGAAGATGTAGGGGTAGGGGTCGAACGGGCTTCCTATGTGGGTCAGCACGTAGGAGTTCAGCACCATCCAGCCGACCAGGATGACGGTGAAGGTGATGATGAAGCCCCATGAGCCGCCGACTTCCGCGACGCGATCCGCCAACCGGTCGCCAAAGCTCGCCTGCGCCTCCTCGATGTCGGCGGCGTCGCGGCTGATCGGCGCGCGTTCCTTGAAGGTTTCGAGAACCTTGCGCTCCTCGGGATCGAGATGGTGCGGATCCTTGCGCAGATAGCGCAGCGCGAGTTCGGGTAGCGTGAGGTGGACGCGAAGGGCCATGGACGACTCCTGAAATGATCGGCCCGAGAGGTGCGCCAAATGGCGGCTGGCGCCAAGCGCAGGCCGCATTATGGTTATGTCACGTTTCCCTCCGAGGTTCTGTCCTGATGCGTTTCGCGATTCCCGCGCTTCTCCTCGCTTCCGCTCTGTCGCCGGTTTCGGCCGCCGCACCCTCCGCCAAGCCAGCGCCGCTCTCCGTGCTCGCCGATCAGGTGAAGCTGCCCTACGAGCAGTTCACGCTGGCGAACGGCCTGCGCGTGGTCGTGTCGACCGATCGCAAGGCGCCGGTGGTGGGCGTCTCGGTCTGGTATCATGTCGGATCGAAGGACGAGCCGGCGGGCAAGACCGGCTTCGCGCACCTGTTCGAGCATCTGATGTTCAACGGATCGGAGAATGCGCCCGGCGACTTCTTCAAGCCGCTCGAGAGCGTCGGCGCCACCGATTACAACGGCACCACCAGCTTCGATCGCACCAATTATTTCGAGACGGTGCCGACGCAGGCGCTGCCGCTGGCGCTGTTCCTCGAAAGCGACCGCATGGGCCACCTGCTCGGCGCGGTGGGGCAGGAGACGCTCGATCGCCAGCGCGGCGTCGTCCAGAACGAGAAACGGCAGGACGACAACCAGCCCTACGGCCTCGTCCAATATGCCGAGCAACAGACGCTGTTTCCGGAAGGGCACCCCTATCACCACACCACGATCGGCTCGATGGCCGATCTCGACAAGGCGAGCCTCGCCGACGTGCGCGAGTGGTTCCGGGGGCATTATGGCCCCAACAATGCGGTGCTGGTGCTGAGCGGCGACATCGACGCCGCTACTGCCAAGCCGCTGGTCGAAAAGTATTTCGGCGACATCGCGCGCGGTCCGCAGCCGGTGCCGACCATGGCTGCCGTGCCGACGCTGCCGGCGCGCAAGGACGAGACAATCCACGATCAGGTCGCGACCACGCGGCTCTACCGCCAGTGGGCGGTGCCGGGGCTGCTCGATGCCGACAGCGTGCCGCTCGACATCGCCGCCTCGGTGCTGGGCGGCCTCGCCAGCTCGCGGCTCGACAACATCCTCGTCCGCAAGGAGCGGCTCGCCGTCTCCGTGAGTGCCAATGTCGAGCCGCTGGAGCGGGTCGGCGAGTTCGAGGTGCAGGTGGACGTGCGGCCTGGCGTCGATCCCAAGCTGGTCAGCCAGCGGCTCGATGCGATCATCGCCGACTTCATCGCGACTGGCCCGACCACCGACGAGATCCAGCGCGCGGTCACGCAGGAGATCGCTGGCCGCATCTTCGGGCTGGAGAAGGTGGGCGGTTTTTCGGGCAGGGCGGCGATACTGGCGCAGGGCGCGGTCTATGCCGGCGATCCCGGCTTCTACGAGAAGCAGCTGAAGGAATATGCCAAGGAGACGCCCGCCAGCGTGCAGGCGGCGATGCGGAAGTGGTTGAGCCGCCCGGTCTACGCGCTCACCGTCGCCCCCGGCGCGCGCGCGCCTTATGAGGAGGCGAAGGCGGGGCAGGAGGCGGACAAGCCGATCGCGGGGGCGAAGGAGGTCGCCGCCAGCGGTGCCGCGCCCGCTACCGGGCCGAAGCGCGAAGCGCCGCCGGTCGGCGACATCTCCGCGCTCACCTATCCGGCGATCACCCGGACGAAGCTCTCCAACGGCGTGACGCTCGTCTATGCGCAGCGTACCGGCCTGCCGCTCACCCGCCTCGCAGTGACGTTCGACGGCGGCTTCTCCGCCGATCCCAAGGATGCGCTCGGCACCGCCACCCTGATGCTGAGCCTGCTCGACGAGGGCACGACGACGCGAAGCTCCGCGCAGATCGCGTCCGAGCAGGAGCATCTCGGCTCACGCATCGCGGCGGGCGGATCGATGGACCGCGCCGAGATCGACCTCGCGGTGCTGACCCCCAATCTCGCGCCGGGCCTGGATCTGCTCGCCGACGTGACGCTCAACCCCACCTTCGCCGATCTGGCGCGCGTAAAGGCCGAGCAGCTGGCCGGCATCCAGTCCGAAATGTCGGATCCCGAGGGACTGGCCTCGCGCACGCTGCCGGGGCTGATCTACGGGTCGGCCTATCCCTATGGCGTGCCGTCGAGCGGGTCGGGCGATCCGGCGGCGGTGGCGAAGCTCACCAAGGCCGATCTGGTGGCGTTCAAGGACAAGTGGCTGCGCCCGTCCGACACCAGCATCTTCATCGTGTCGGATCAGCCGCTCGGCGTCATCCAGCCGATGCTGGAGAGCCGCTTCGGCGCGTGGAAGGATGCCGGCCCCGCCGGTACGAAGGCGACCGGAGCGACGGTCGCGACGCCGAAGCCGCGCATCGTGCTGCTCGATCGCCCCGGCTCGCCGCAATCGGTGATCCAGGCGGGCGAGGTGCTGGATGCCAAGGGCACCGACGAACTGCTGCCGCTGGTCGTCGCCAACGATGCGCTGGGCGGCAGCTTCCTGTCGCGCCTCAACATGGACATCCGCGAGACCAAGGCCTGGTCCTACGGCGTGCAGGCGGGGATTTCGCGCTATGCCGGCCGCGTCCCCTATCTGGTCGCGGCGCCGGTGCAGACCGACAAGACCGGCCCGTCGATCCAGGCGATGCTGGGCGACATCAGGGCGTTCCTCACCACCCAGCCACTCACCGATGCCGAACGCGAACGGACCGTGGAACGCTCGATCCGGCAGCTGCCGGGTAGCTTCGAGACCGGCAACGAGCTGCTCGACGCGATGCAGCGCAACGACCTGCTCAAGCGGTCGGACGATTATTACACCCACATCGCCGACAAATATCGCGCGCTCACCACGGCCGAGCTGAACGCGACGGCGCGGCGCGAGATCGATCCGGCGCGCTTCGTCTGGGTGGTGGTGGGTGATGCCGCCAAGGTGAAACCGCAGCTCGATACGCTCGGGCTTCCGGTGGAGGTGGTCAAGGCGCCCGCCGCGCAGTAATGGTTATCGGGTTGACGTAATAGGAAAGGATCGTGTGATGGCAGCAATCGACGGCCAGTGGGATAGCGTGGCGCAGTCGCCGATGGGCGAGCAGAAATCCGTGCTGACGCTCACCAGTACGCCCGACGGCGGCTTCGCCGGCACCAACAGCGGCCCGCTCGGCTCGATGGACGTGACCGACGGGCAGGTGACCGGCGACATGGTCACCGCCAAGATGCAGTTGACGGTGCCCTTCCCGATGACGCTGACCATCGAGGGGCGGCTGGAAGGCGACACGATCGAGGGCACGATCGACACCGGCGCCTTCGGCAAGTTCCCGATGACCGCGACGCGGAAGGGGTGATTTCATCCTCCCCATCGCAGATGGGGAGGATGCCTAGGAGCGCCGCACCCGTGTGACGTGACCCATCTTGCGGCCGGGGCGCACGCTCTTGCCGTAGAGATGGAGGTGGGCGTCGCGCTCGGCGAGGATCGCAGGCCAGCGCTCGGCCTCCTCGCCGATGAGGTTCTCCATTTCGACGTGCGCGCCGGTCAGCGACGTCGATCCGAGCGGCAGGCCGCAGATCGCGCGGATGTGGTTCTCGAACTGCGAGGTGGTGGCGCCCTCGATCGTCCAGTGGCCGCTATTGTGCACGCGCGGCGCCATCTCGTTGAAGATCGGGCCGTCCGCACCCGCGAACCATTCCACCGCCAGCACGCCGACATAATCGAGCGCATCGGCCAGCCGCTTCGTCAGCGCCACGGCATCGGCGACCTGCGCCGCCACCTGGCCCTGCGGCGGCACGGTGGAGAGCGCGAGGATGCCGTTGCGATGGACGTTGGTCGGCACGTCCCATGCCACGCTCTCGCCGTTGGAAGATCGGGCGAGCAGCACCGAATATTCCACGTCGAAGCGCACGAAGCCTTCCAGCACCGCCGGCTGGCCGCCGATCGTCTCCCACGCCGCCTCGATGTCGTCGGCGGAACGGAGCCGCGCCTGGCCCTTGCCATCATAGCCGAAGCGGCGCGTCTTCAGGATGGCGGGCGTGCCGATCGCCGCCACCGCCTGGCGCAGATCGTCGAGCGTGTCGACGGCGGTCCACGGCGCCGTCGGAATGTCGTGGCGGCCGGCGAAGCCCTTCTCCAGCGCACGATCCTGCGCGATGCGCAGCGCCTCGACGCTCGGGTGGAAGGGACGCAGGCCCTCGGTCGCGGCCAGCGCCTCGACCGGCAGATTCTCGAACTCGTAGGTGATGACGTGGCAGGCCTCGGCGAAGCGACGGAGCGCCGCCTCGTCCTGATAGTCGCCCTGCGTCCATTCCGCGCAGACTTCGGCGGCCGGGCCGCTCGTCTCGGGCGCGAAGATGTGGCTGCGATAGCCGAGCTGCGCCGCCGCGACCGCCAGCATCCGGCCGAGCTGGCCGCCCCCGATGATGCCGATGGTCGATCCGGGCGCGATAATCATTCCGGCGCTTCGTCCACCGATTGGGTCTGCTTCGTCCGCCAGTCGGCGAGGCGACCGGCGAGCGCATCTGCACGATCGAGAGCAGGCTATCCATGCCGGAGAGCGCCTTGGACTCCACCGGCACGCCGAGCACCGGCAGCGGCGTCATCGACGCGCACATGCCCGGCAGGTGGGCGGCACCGCCGGCGCCCGCGATCACCACCTTGAGGCCGCGATCCTTCGCCGATTTGGCATAATCGTAGAGCCGTTCGGGCGTGCGATGCGCGGAGACGACCTTCGTCTCGTGGGCGATGCCGAGCGCGGCCAGCGTCTCGGCGGCGTGGCGCATCGTCTCCCAGTCGGAGCGGCTGCCCATGATAATGCCCACAAGGACTTTGGCGGTCGGCTGGTCGGTCATCGGCCTGCCCGGATCGAGGGGGTGGAAGGAAGCGGGGTGCTTAGCGGCGACCCCGCTTCGTGGCAATCAAATGCCGCGGATTTTCACCGTTCGCTCAGATAATAACGATCGGTGGCCTTCAGGGCATGATCCAGCTCGTAGACGATCGGCTGGCCGGTCGGGATCTCCAGGCTGGCGATGTCCTCGTCCGAGATGCCCGACAGATGCTTCACCAGCGCGCGCAGCGAATTGCCGTGGGCCGAGATCACCACCTGCTTGCCGGCCGTCAGCACCGGCGCGATCCGGCTCTCCCAATACGGCAGCACGCGCGCGATCGTGTCCTTCAGACTCTCGGTGCTGGGGATCGGGATGCCGGCGTAGCGGCGATCCTTGGACAGATCGAACTCGCTGCCCGCTTCCAGCACCGGCGGCGGGATGTCGAAGCTGCGGCGCCAGATCTTGACCTGCTCGTCGCCATGCTTGGCCGCCGTCTCGGCCTTGTCGAGACCGGTCAGGCCACCATAGTGGCGCTCGTTCAGGTGCCAGTCCTTCTCGACTGGCAGCCACAGGCGGCCCATTTCCTCCAGCGCGAGGTTCAGCGTCTTGATCGCGCGGGTCTGCACGCTGGTGAAGCACTGATCGAAATCGAAGCCCTTTTCGGCGAGCAGGCGGCCGGCGGCCTTGGCTTCCTCGATGCCCTTGTCGGTGAGGTTCACGTCCCACCAGCCGGTGAAGCGGTTCTCCAGGTTCCAGGCGGACTGGCCGTGGCGGATCAGGACGAGACGGGGCATTCGGGTCTCCCTAGGGCGTGCGATGTCGCGGCACCGCCTAGCCCAGCGGTGCCGCTACGTCATCCCAGCAAAACTCCCCTCCCTTCCAGAGAGGGGAAGCTACAGCGTCCCGATCACATCGTGCAGCGCGGCGAGGCAGGCCTCGCCCAGCTTCTTGCTCCGCTCCGACGACCAGCCGAACTCGGCATCGGGCAGATCGTCATTGTCCTTGAAGGGCATTTCCAGCGTCATCGCCACGCAGCCGAAGCGCTCGGCGAGCTGGTTGGTGGACATGGAGAGGTTGGCCTTGCCCTTGCCGGCGACCGCATAGCCCTTGGCCTTCTGGAAATCCGGCGTGCGGGCGACGAGCGCGTCCTGAAACGCCTGATAGCCGGTGACCTGAGCATCCTTCAGCGAGGGGATCCCCTCGAAGCCGGCGAGGAAGACGTAAGGGATGGCCTCGTCGCCATGCACGTCCATGGCGAAATCGACGCCCGTTTTGTCCATCGCGTTGCGGACGCAAAGCACTTCGGGCGAGCGTTCCGGCGTCGGCTCGTGCCATTCGCGGTTGAGGTTCACGCCCACGGCATTGGTGCGCAGATGGCCGCGGAAGCTGCCGTCGGGGTTCATGTTGGGAACGATGTGGAAGGTGGCCTTCTGGCGCAGCGAGCGTGCGATCGGGTCTGCCGGATCGGTGAGGCACTCGAGCGCGCCCTCCATCCACCATTCGGCCATCGATTCGCCCGGATGCTGGCGCGCGTAGAGCCACACCTGCTTTTTGCCCTCGCCGATCGTCAGGCAATCCATCTCGCGCCCGTCGAGCGTCTGGCCCAGCGAGGCGAGCGTCACGCCCGGCTGGCCGGCGATGCGCGCGACCAGATCGTTGTGCCGCTCCATCGAGTAAGGCGCGAAATAGGCGAACCAGATCGCATCGCCCTGCGCCTCGTGCGTGAAGCGCAGCGTGCCGTCGGCATAGCTGGTGTCGGCCACGCGCCGCCACGTCACCCGGTCCTCGGACCAGCAGGCGTGGTAGCCCGGCCAGCCGTCCGGATAGGCGGACTGGCCGGCGTTGCCGATCTCGTAGGTCAGCCTTTTCCCGCGCACGCCCAGCGCGCGGAAGTGGAACCACTGATAGAAGTCCGAATCCTTGTCGCGCGCGATCTCGAGCGTGATGCGATCGTCGAGGATACCGGTCAGGCGGATGTTGCCGCTGTCGAAAGCGGATGAAATGCGGATCGTCATTTTACCGAGATAGTCTTCCCCGACTCTCCCGGAAAGCCCGCGAACATCGCGTGCGCCAGCTTGGCGACTGCTGCCTGCGGCGAAGCGTCCGGCGACTGGCCCTTCGCCTCGGTCATCGCGCGGCCTTCCCAGATGGCGGTGCCGTCGGAACGGCGCTTGATCTGCACCTGCAT
>Ga0310811_10013703_pt1 | contig 10566 bp, 9 predicted proteins | sample YCmetagenome_FD_207642 | JGI IMG/M metagenome (GOLD analysis project Ga0310811, IMG submission 207642) | Soil microbial communities from experimental microcosm in Duke University, North Carolina, United States - YC | ecosystem: Engineered > Artificial ecosystem > Soil microcosm > Unclassified ... | reverse complement strand
ATGGACGACGACGGCTACCTGTCGATCACCGGCCGGATCAAGGACATGGTGATCCGCGGCGGCGAGAACATCTACCCGCGCGAGGTCGAGGAGTTCCTCTACACCCACCCAGACATCCTCGACGCCCAGGTGATCGGCGTCCCGGACGCGAAGTACGGCGAGGAGCTCATGGCCTGGATCCGGCTGCGTCCCGGGGCCGCCCCGATCACGGCGGAATCGCTGCGGGAATTCTGCACGGGCAAGCTGGCTCACTACAAGATTCCCCGCTACGTGCACATCACCGACGAATTCCCGATGACGGTCACCGGCAAGGTCCGCAAGGTGGAGATGCGCGAAAAGTCGGTCGAAATCCTTCGCCTGCCCCAGTAGCCACCGCTACCGGATGCGCTGCCTGGTCCAGCGGCGCGGCATCAACCCGGACGACCCGGAACTGCACCTAGTCCTTCGGCTGCAGCTCCGAGATGCCGCCCGGCTGCGGCCGCTGACCGGATGCCGAAGTGCGTCCACAGCGCGTGGATGATCGTCGTCGGCCACAGCGCCAGCAGCACGCATACCCCGACGTCAGCAGACACCGGCAACGGGGCGCCGTTTGGGGTGGTCGGGCTGATCACGATGATCACGATGGCCGTCGTCGTTGCCGCCAGGTAGCCGACCGCGGTGGCCAGCCACGACAGCCGCTGGTACCGCGCCGCGAGGTAACCGAAGGATAGCCACGCGCCCAACCCGCCGCCCAGGAAAGTCGGCAGCATCCACCAGCCGCGCCGGGGCCGCTGGGCCGCACCGCCATGCCCGGTCGGCGGTGACACGGAGACGAGGCTGCCCGCTACAGCGGGGTTGCCCGCGAAGGCTGGGCCGGGCACGTTTGCGAAGGCGGGACTGGCGGCCAAGGCAGGACTGGCGGCCAAGGCGGGGCTGGCCGCGGAGAGCCGCGCCAGCAGGCTCACGTAGCGGCCCGAGCCCGTGCGTGCGCTGCCCGCCGGGTTGATGCCGCCAAGCGGCCCCGGCGGCGCAACGAATGGCAGCAGCAGGTCATAGGCCTGGCCAGCGTCGGCAGGGCGTCCCGCCGGGTCCTTCTCAAGCAGGTGCCAGACCAGCCCCTGCAGTTGCGGCGGCACGTCCGGGCGGGGAAGCCGGGGCGGTGCCTGCTCCAGGTGCATGCGGATGAGCGCGGCGGGGGAGGACGCGGCGAAGACAGGTCCGCCCGCCAGCATCTCGTGCAGCAGGCAGCCGAGCGCGTACAGGTCGGCCTGCGGCGTCGCAGGGAGGTTGTACAGCTGCTCGGGCGCGATGTACCCCGGGGTGCCGACGGCCACCCCGGTGCTGGTGAGCCGCTGGCTGACGATGCCCGCGACGCCGAAGTCGAGCACCTTCACGGCGCCGTCCTGGGTCACCATGACGTTCTGCGGCTTGATGTCCCGGTGGATGATCCCGCGCTGATGGGCGACGGCGAGCACCGCGGCGACTTGTCCCGCGATCCCGGCCGCCCAGGCGATGGGAAGCGGCCCCTGCTCGGCGACCAGGTCGGCGACGGTACAGCCGTCAACGAGCTCCATGACCAGGTAGAGGCCGCCGTCGTAGGTCCCGGCGTCGAAGATGGCCGGGACGCCGGGGTGCGCGAGCCCGGCGGTGACCGCGGCTTCGCGGGTGAACCGGCGGACGTCCACGTCGGATTCAGGGCTGGCGGCGAACGCGCCCGTGGTCAGCAGCTTCACCGCCACCCGCCGGTCAAGCCGGGTGTCCCTGCCTTCCCAGACCTGGCCCATGCCGCCACGCCCCAGCGGACTGGCCAGCATGTACCGGCCGTCGATCGTTGCCACCCCTTCGCCTCCATGGCCGCGGCGACCTTGAACGTCAGACTTTAACCCGCTTAGCGGAAGTTCGTCCGCCTAGTCGGCGATTCCAGGTTCGTGGTTCGCCGGGTCGTCGCCCGGCTCCAGGGTGCCGGCCGCGAGGCCGTCGGCCAGCAGCTGCGCGAGGGCGGTGCCCAGGGCGGCGGCGGTACGGGCAGCGGCCCGCAGTTCCTCCGCGCGGCGGAAAGCCTGGCCGTAACGGCGCTGTTCCGGCGGCGGCAGCTCCGCGATCAGGGCCCGGGAGATGTCGGCCCGGCCGCTGCTGCCGGTCACCCGGCCCGCCCGGTGGCCGTTGGCCGAGCTGCGCAGCACCCCGGCGGCGAAGTGCGGGTCGAGCCGCGCCGGGTCGACCCGCAGCAGCGTGAGCCCGGGACCGAGGATCGCGCCCTCGCCGGCGGCCGCTACGACCCGCGCGGCGAGGCCGGCCGGTGCGGCGGTTACCGCGATGTCCCCGGCGCGCAGGGTGACCCAGCGCTCGCCGGGGTGCCCGTGACCCGACGGCGGACGGTCGTGGAGCACGTCCTCGACGGTGAGCATGGGCACGACGCCGGTCTCCGGTCCGGCCCTGCCGTCCGGCCGGGTCGGCGCCTGGTACACCTCGACGTATCCGGTTCTGGCCAGTTCCGCGACGGTGACGAAGGTCAGCGGCAGGGGTGCCCCGGCCGGCCGCGCGTTGGGCAGCCGGTCGGGCAGCCGGCTCAGCACAGACGCGAGGACGTCCCGCGTCTCAGCGAAGCGCTCGGCCGCGCGGACGGCGGGCGGGGCGGACAGGTAGCGGGCCGGGTTCAGGTCAACCTCGTCGTCGAGCAGGTCAATGACCGGCACCGCGCGGCTGACTCCCGGCTCGTCGAGCCCGGGATCGCTGGTGAAGCGCCGCCAGGCGGCGATCGCCGCCTGCGGGCCGTCCGCGGCGCTCATCAGCACGGTCGTCGGCACGTCGCCGACCGGGCGGCGCAGCAGCCAGAGCTGGCCCGCCAGGTTTGCCCCGGGCAGCGCGATGACCGCGCGCAGCGCCCCCCGGCGCAGCAGCTGGGCGCGGATCCGGCGGCCCGCCCGGCGGGCCGCCATGGCCTGTGGCACGAGCACAACCGCCACCCCGGCGGGTGCCAGGTGGGCGACGGCGTGCTGCACCCAGGCCAGCTCGGGCTCCGTCCGCGGCGGGACCCCGTACACCCAGCGCGGGTCGGCGGCGTTCAGGTCCTGCGCGCCGGTGCGCGGGTGCGGCGGGGCGCAGCACAACACCGCGTCCGCCATGATGCCCGCGAAGGCATCCGCGAGCAGCGCGTCCGAAGCGCGCAGCACCGGGCCGGCGGCCTCGCGGTGACCGGCGTCACCGGCATCCTGGCAGTCGTCGGTGCCGAGCCGGATTCGTGCCCCCGCCAGCCGGGCCAGGTCCGCGTTCGCGTCCTGGCCGAGCAGCCGCGTGGCCCCGTGCTCCCGGGCGGCGAGCAGCAGCTCCCCGGTGCCGCAGACGGGGTCAAGGACGGTAGCGGCCCCCTCGGTGAGGGCCGCCATGAGCCCGGTGACCTCCGGGGCGGGTACCGGAGCGCCGCGTGCCTGCGCCTCGTGGAAGCGGGAGACCAGCACCTCAAGGGCGTCGGCCGGGCCCGACGCGGCGGCGAGTTCCGCGACGGCGTGCGGCACCGGCCGCCCGTCGGCTAGGCGCTCGCCCGCGTCAGCCAGCGCGGCGGCCAGCCGAAGGTCGTCGCCCGCGCGCCTCCGCAGTTCCTGCCAGGCCTGTTCGGCCAGCGGAACCTTAAGCAGCTTCCCGTGGCCGCGCAGCCACGCCTCCACCTTCGCCAGCGTGAACAGGGGGCTGACCGGGGTTCCGGCGACAGGCTGCGGGAAGTCGGCGTGCCGTCGCCGCCAGTTGCTGACCGCCGCCCGTCCGACGCCGGCTAGCCGCGCGATGTCCGTGGCTGTGACCAGAGTCTCCTCTGCCATCACCCAAGAATGTCTGTGCCGGCGAACACAGTCAAACCGCTTGTGAATCGAATTCACAGATGTTAGATCTGTGAACGAATAGAACGACCTGCCCCCTGTTCGGAAACCTGGAGCCCCTCATGCGACCGAGTTCGCTCGCGGTAGCCGCTGCCGCTGCCCTTACCCTGCTGGCCACCGCGTGCGGGCCGCAGTCGTCCGACTCAGCGGAGTCTTCCCCGGCGTCCCCGTCCTCCGCCCCTGCCACCTCCGCCACGAAGCCGGCCGATCCCTTGGCGGCATGGCCGGCCGACAAGATCGCGCAAACATCGCTCGCAAATCTCAAGGCGGCACCGGCCGTGCACGTGTCGGGCTCGCTGAGCGACTCGGGCACGACCATCGGCCTGGACCTGACGCAGGGCGCGACGAAGTGCGCGGGGACCATCTCGGAGTCGGGCACCGGCTCGTTCCAGATCCTCCAGGACGGCACGACCGTCTGGCTGAAGCCGGATGACGAGTTCTGGAAGAGCGCGGCCGGCAGCGACCAGTTGGTGCTGAGCGAACTGGAGGGCAAGTACCTGAAGACGACCACCACCGACAAGGACTTCTCGTCGCTGGCCGACCTGTGCAGCCCTGTCAAGTTCGGGGCGCTGCTTGACCAGCCGACGAGCGGCCTGGTCAAGGGCAAGGCCACGGTGGTTTCCGGTGTGCCGGAACTGCAACTGCGGGACAGCGGTGACGCGGACTTCTTCGCGGTCTCCGACACCGCCGCGCCCAGGCTGCTCGAACTGGGGCAGGACGCGAAGCACAAGCTGGACTTCAGCGGTTACGGTACCGCCGCGACGGTGACGCCTCCGTCGGCCAGCGAGACGCTGAGCGGTTCGCAGTACGGCCTGTGACACTGCACCCGGCCGGACGCCGCTGGCCGGCGCGGGCAACCGCGTCGGCCAGCGACCGGGAGGGCGGGTTTGCCCACCGAGACGGAGGCCGGGACCCGGTCGGGAATTCTGCGCTGGCAAGCTCGCCCATTACAATTCCCTGCTACGTGCAGATCACCGACGAATTCCCGATGACCGTCACCGGCAAGGTCCGCAAGGTGGAGATGCGCGAAAAGTCGGTCGAAATCCTGCGCCTGCCACAGTAGTCGGATCCTGCAACAAGACTTACGCTCCGGGCGGCATTTCCCAAACACGCAGGAAGGAAGCGGAATGTTCGCAACGAAGCGTCTTCGCCTTACCGTCGCCGTGCTGGCCGCCACCGCGTTGGGCGGCGGTGCCGCCGTGGCGGCCACGGCGGCCAGCGCCAGCCCGGCGCACCACTACGCGCCGGTGAGCCTGAACCGGCTCAACCTCAGCGGCTTCGTGGTCAACGCCAAGTACACGCTCGGCACCAACACCGGCAACACCTTCCAGCAGGTCTACGGGGCCGGGACGGTCCAGGGCACACCGATCGCCGGCCCGAACGTCGGCGTGAAGTTCCCCGCCGAGGACTACGTCGCCGTCCCGATTGGCGACGACCAGGTCTACATCACCTGGCAGGACCCGAAGACGCTCGCGATCGTCGACGTCTTCGTCATGAACCTGAAGACCCACACGGTCTACGACTACGCTCCCGGCACCGCAAAGCCGGAATCGGCGGGCTACATCACCGTCAAGCACTGGCCGACGCACGGCTTGCCCGGCTAACGAGCAAGCCAAAGCCAGCGGAAGGCGGTCAGTGGCGCGCGGCCCGCGCCACTGACCGCTACGTCGCGGGCGGGGGAGTCGCGTCTTCGCCGCTCCAGCGGAGGGTGACCTCAAGGGTGGCGCCGGCGGACGCGTTCGCGATCACCATGCCGAAGGTGGCGTCGAAGTTGACGCCGAGACGGATCTCCACCTCATCGGGGCGGTGCGCCATCGACTGGAAGCCCGCGAGCACGTCGGAGGCGGCGGCGGTAACGGAGCCGAGAGCGTCCCGCAGGGAGAGGGCGGCCTCGGCCACGGTCTTGCCTGCCCGCCCGGCGCGCTCAATCCGGGTGGCCGGGTCCTGGGTTTCCACGAGCACGGCGCCGCCGTCGCCGAGCGTGAACCGGGTGAGCTCTTCTGCCATCCCTGCGTCTCCTTAGTGCTCTGGGCTGTCAACCGGTAGCCGGCCTGCCGCAGGTAAATGTCGGCAACGACTGAAATGCGATGTGTGGCTGGTAGACGGCCTGACGCACGTGCTCCAGTCGCTGCAGAATGGCCGTTAGCTGTGCAGGACTAGGATCCTGCAGGTACTCCATGACCCCTTGGTAGAACGCGTTCTGCATCGTGGGCGGCATGAGGTCAGAGGCGTTGAAGCAGAGCGTCGCGTGCGGGTTCGTCATGATCTGGGCGATAGCGGCGTCGACCTTGTCCGGGTAAACGCTTGGCTTCAGGTTCGTGACGTTCATGTTCGCCGAAGTGGCACCACCGGCGGGTATTTTCGGCCAGATCTGCTGAGCGTCCACGCCCGCCAGGTACGCGACGAGTTGGCGGGCTGCGGGCGTGTCGTTGAACATGCCGAGCAGGTCAGCGGAGACGTTCCATGCGTCGCTCGCTCCCGTTGACGTCGCGTCCGGCAGGCCGGTCATCGGCGACGGGAAGAAGTCGTAGTCGATCCCCGGCTGTGGTTGTTCCTTGAATCCGCCGTACTCGACGGTGATGAACGACGGCACGTACTGCAGGGAGCAGTTGGCGGGCGATGTGAACATCGGCTCGCCGGCGTCGGCCCAGTTCGTGACAAGGGCACCAAGGCTGCCGCCGTTCACCTGCTTCGCTCTCGTCACCAGGCTGCCCCAAGCCTGCCAGGCCGCCTCGACCTGGGGCGACGTCCAGCCCAGCGTGCCGTTCGCCCACTGCTGGTAGATCGTCGTGCCCGACTGGTGCAGCAGGATGTCGCTGATCCAGTCGGTGCCGAGCCAGCCAGAGGTGGGCGGGGAGTCCATGCCAAGGCACCACGGGGTGCCTCCTTTGGCGATGATTGCGTTTTCCAGCGAGGTCAGGTCGGCCCACGAGGTCGGCTTGGTCCGGCCTGGGATGCTGTCCCCGGCCAGTTGCTTTGGGTCGTACCAGACGAGGTTCTGTAGGTCAGCCTTGACCGGCAGCGTGTAAACCTTGTCGGTGCCAAGCTTCATGATGTTCAGCCATTGGGTGCCATAAGCCTCGATTTGCTTCGGCTGCAGCACGGGGTCTTGAGCATCGAGCGGGGTGAGATAGCCACGTTGCGCGTAGGAAAGCAGCGTCCCTGGGCTCGGCAGGATGGCCAGGTCGGGCGGGTTTCCCTGCTGGATGTCCGACTGCAGCAACTGGTCGAGCGCCCGCGTCCCCGTGTAGTTCACCGTGATGCCAGTCTGTTTCATGAACTGGTTGAGGACTTTGGTGAAGTCCGCCCCTTCCGCGCCGGTCCAGGAGGCCACGACGCTGACCGTCTTGGCCGACTCCTCGCCGTTAGCCGCGCTGCGGGGACCGCCGCCAGCAAAGGCGACCAAGGCGATGAGGGCGAGACCGCCCGCGATGCGCAGGCCGATGCCGATTGCTGGGAATCTCATGACGACTGGTACCTGTATTCGTCGAGGTGACGCCGGAACCCGAGGAAGATCAGCACGACAAGCAGCGCGGTGAGCACGACGATGAGCACGAGGGACCGCAGGTAGCCTGCACCTGCGGCGGTCGTGGCGGCGGCGTAAGCGCCTTGCTGGGCCGTGATGTCCCCTGGAATATGGGCTAGCAGCGGGTCCTGCGGCAAGTAGTGGGCCCTGCCCAGCGCGGTGCGAGCGGTGTTAGCCACCGGAGTATCAGAGTCGGCCTGGTTCTCCGCCGTGACCTGCTCCGCGTGAGCGCAGTCTTTGCACGCGAGCTTGATGACCGTCGCGAGGGCCGACTGCCCTTGCTTGTCGGCGCTTGCCGTCTGCGAGTCTTGCAGGTCGAGCACCGTCGTGAGCGGCCCTGACAGCGCCGCGTCATACCCGCGCTGCGACGCTACGACATGGGCGGTGACCAGGCCCAGGCCGATGACCGCAGCCGCGGCGAGCGTCAGGAACGAGCTGAGCAGACGGCGCAGCCGCACCGCGAACTGGCGCTGGGCGAGGGCAAGCGCGATCAGCACAGCGAGGGCTACGGCCACCCATCCCGCGAAGAGCCATGGGCTTACCCAGGGGGAGGAACGCTGGCCTGCCAGCGCCTGCTGCTCAGCGCACTGCAGGTCGGCGAGGCTGTCCCGCTGATCAGAGGAATTGGCCGGACGGGCCCCCAGGCAGCCCGTCGCGGCGGACTGCAGGTCTTCTGGCTTGCCGTCCTTGAGGGTCCGGCCGTCCGTGAGGATCTCGCCGTGCATGAGCTCTGACGCGGACCACAGGAACTGAAGCCCGACCTCGCTCTTGGCGAGGTCCTGCATCCGGTAGTGCGCGTCGGCCTGCTCGATGAGCGTCGTGTACGCGGTCACGAGCCCCGCGAGCAACTGCAGCGCGTGGGTCCCCGTGGCACCCGCCGTATTGTTTTCCGCCACCTGCTCCAGGCTCTGCTGGGCCGCGGCGATGTCGTCCTGGTACTGCCCGGACGGCCCCGCGCCGAGCGGGATCGTCTGCACGGCCTGGCTGTCTGCGTCCACGAGCGCCTGGCGCGCCGCGTAGGCCTGCATCACCGCGGTCGCGGTGTGCTCGCTCGCCGATGAGCTGACCACGTGCTGTTCGACTGTCAGCAGCGCCGCCGCGGCGCCGGCGAGGACCGCGAGCGCGACGAGGACGGTGCGGAGCCGCCGCAGCACGGTCGGGGTGCTTGACGGCGCGCGCGGCCCGCGTTCCTGGGCGGGCACCGACGTGGTCGCGCTGGTCACCGGCCGGCCTCCATGCTGGCACCGGGGTCGGCCAGCCTAAACGGCTGCGCGCATTTCTCGCAGACCCGGGCGTCGGCGGGCGACAGCCAGCCGCAGCCCGGCTGGGCGCAGACGCGGGCCGCTTGCTCTTTCGGTGTCCAGGCGGGCGGCTTGCGCAGCTTCCAGCCCGGCTGCGGCGCCGCTTCCCTGGTTGACACGAAGCTCGTGTGCTCCGCCCGAACCTGCGCCTGCAGCACGACGGGCTTAGTGAGTTCATCGCGCAGCCGCACCTCGCCCGTCACCGGGTCAACCACCTCGACCAGGGTGGCCAGCAGGCTGAGCCGGTCATCGTCGCCTGCCGCGATGGCGAGCTTGACGGCCCCGGCCCAGGACTCCGTCGCCTTGTCGTACTCGTTCGCCAGCCAGGCAAGGCACCCGTCGACGATGGCCCGCCCAGTCTCGCGCTGGCCCGTGTAGTTGTCCGTCGGCAGCCAGGTCGGTTCCGGCGGGTCGGGAGTCCAGCGCGCGAGGACGAATTCTGGTTTCCCGGCTACCGCAAGGTCGCCGTCCGCCCCCCGCACGGCGACCTCCACCCGGGCCAGCCGCACGTCGGTGTTCTGCCGGAAGCGGCTGGCCTCAGCGGACAGCGTGACCAGGTAATCGCGGGTTTCGCCGCTCCACGACCCGATCCAGTACTCCGTCGCTACGCCTGTGACGGTCTCGCCCTGCTTGGTCAGGTCGGCATCGGCCGGATGGAGTTGGCGGAACTCCTGGATTGTCACCCCTTGGGGAACCCGCAGCCGCAGCATGACATCGGGCACGACCATGCGCATCGCCTTGAGCATCACCGAGCGGAACTCGTCTTCAAGGTCGGCGACATCCGCCAGGCCGTCCGCTGTGCCGTGCAGCGCGGCAGCGATCTTGCGCAGGTCACTCGGATCCCAGTCGTCGCCGATGCCGCGCGCATCGCAGGTGAATATGCCCGCGCACGCGTTGAGCACGCGGTCGAACGAGCCGTCTTCCGACTCGTGCCAGTTGTGCCCGTCGGTGAAAAGCATCGCGTGCCTGATCCGCCCCGCCAGCGGCCGCAGCAGCCGGGCGGACAACGCCAGCCAGCTGCTGATCCGGGTGAGGCCGTCAGCCTCAAGCCGGTTGACGGCGCTCTTGGCCGCTGCGCGCGTCTCCTCCGTCGCCGTGACCAGCCCCAGCCGGTGCGGATAGACCATGGTCGCCTCTAGGCGGCCGCTGAGCACCGCGAACTCGGTGCCATCGCGCATGGCGTCCAGCGCCGCGCAGGCGGCGCGGCGCGCCGCGAGCAGTTTGGGCCGCGGATGCGCCATGGACCCGGAGCAGTCCACGATGATCACCTCGGCGCCGCTCGCGGCGGGCGGGCCAGCTGACTCGTCGCTGGCGGCGGCGGTGACCCGGATCATCGCCTGCGTCTCGCCGGCGCCGTATGGCAAGTACTTCTGCTGGATGATCTCGAGGGTCAGGTCACTCCGCTCGTTCATCAAATTCTGCTTTCCTAATCAAGCGTCCTCGCGCGCACCCGGTTGGCGAGGTCGACGAGGATCGTGTGCTGCGACTGACTGGTGGCAAACTTCGCGAGCTGGCGGTAGCACTCTTCAAGTGCCACCCGCGCCCTAGCGACGCTGGCCCGCTCGGCCACACTGGCCCGCGGTTTCGCCGCGGCTTTCTGACTGGCCTGGTGCAGCCGCGCCTCAAGCAGCAGGGCCCGCAGGCGGCAGTGTCGTTCCGCGCCGAGGTCGGCCGCACCGAGCGGGGGCTTCCCCAGCCGGTCGTCGGCCTTGGCCAGGTCTTCGTCCGTCGGCCAGGCCGATTTTCCGGCCTGGCCCGTGAGCAGGCGGAAGGCGGCGACCCGCGCCGGGAACATGTGCCGCGACATGTCGGGCACCTCGTTGACGGCGGTGACGGCGCCCGAGCGGTTACCGAGCCGGATCCGGGTCCGTGCGAGGCCGAACGCGAG
>Ga0310811_10013702_pt1 | contig 10566 bp, 6 predicted proteins | sample YCmetagenome_FD_207642 | JGI IMG/M metagenome (GOLD analysis project Ga0310811, IMG submission 207642) | Soil microbial communities from experimental microcosm in Duke University, North Carolina, United States - YC | ecosystem: Engineered > Artificial ecosystem > Soil microcosm > Unclassified ... | reverse complement strand
TCAGCTGGCAGTTCGTGGCGGCGCCGAACTACAGCGGCGACATCGGCATCGGGTTCATCCAGGGCGCGCAGGCCTGGTGGTCGGCGATCGCGGTCTCGCACCTGCCCAACGGGATCCACGGCGTCCAGTACTACGCGAACGGCACGTGGCAGTCCGGCACCATGGACAGCGACATGGGCGACGACTACATCATCGCGCCCACCACGGCCGGTGGCAGCCAGTACGAGATCCAGGTCGTCGACGCGTCCGGCAACCTGGTGAACGGCGGCAGGGTGTATTCGTTCTCGATGCCCTCGTCCTGCGGCACGCAGTGCAGCGCGGCCTACACCGCCGCGACGTACACGACCTCGGCCGGCGGCCCGACCTCGGGTCCCACGACAAGCCCCACGACGAGCCCGAGCACCAGCCACACGCCGACCTCGAGCCCGACCCCGACCGGCACGTCGGGACCGACGTCCACCGGCACCTCGGCGCCGACCGGACCGACCACCGGCGCGACCGGCGCGCAGTGCAGCGCGGCCGTCTCGACCGTCTCGGCCTGGAGCGGCGGATATCAGGTCTCGATCAGCGTGAAGAACACCGGCACGACGGCGACCTCGACCTGGAAGACCGTGCTCACCCTGCCCGGCTCGGACACGATTGCGAGCTCCTGGAACGCCACGGCCTCCGTCTCCGGCCGGACTTTGACGGCCCTCAACGCCTCGTACGACGGACAGCTGGCCCCCGGCGCGTCGACGAGCTGGGGCATGACCGTCAACGGCAGCGGCCCGCCGCCGACGACCGCGAGCTGCTCGTCCGGCTAGCAGGTCAGGTCGTCAGGCCGGGTCAGGTCAGGCCGTGCCCGTGCCCATGCCCGTGTCCGGGCCTTCGGCGGTACCAGCCGCGGTACCGGCGGTCAGGCCGCGCCGGTACCGCACGGCCGGGCGACCGGCCCCGACCGTGGTCTCGCCGACGACGCGGAAGCCGTTGCGTTCGAGCACGGTCCTCGAGGCCTGATTGTCGACGGCGGCCTCGGCGACGAGTGAGCCGAGACGGTATTCCGTGGCGGCGAGCCCGCAGACCGCCTCGACGGCCGCCGTCGCCACGCCCCGGCCGGCGGCGCGCTCGCCGACCCGGTATCCGAGCGCTGCGACCCCGATCTCGTCCACGGCGAACAGATTGATCCGGCCGATCAGCTCGCCCCGGCCGTCGAGGATCACGTGGTAGTGGCACAGCCCGGTGTCCTGCTCGTCCAGCATTGCTCGGTGCCGCGCGGCGAAGTCGGCGAAGTAGGCGTCGCCGCGATCGGTGATCGAACGGGCGAAGTACGCCCGGTTCTCCAGCTCGAAATCCAGCACAGCGTCTGCGTGGTCGGCCCGCAGCCGCTCCAGCCTCACCTCGGTCGCCATGCGTGCGAGCGTACCCGCGGATGCCGCACCCGCCGAGGGGATTTCGGGCCGCGGCGTGCCGGGCGTCGCGGTGTGCCGGGCGTCGCTGGGCCAACGTCACTCCTTCGGGCGCGAGGCTGAGTCCAGTGCGGCCCGGCCTCACTCCTTCGGGCGCGAGGCTGAGTCCAGTGCGGCCCGGCCTCACTCCTTCGGGCGCGAGCGGGGGCGGCCCGCGCTGCCCGGCCCGACGGTGGGAGGGTGACCCAGCGGGGCCGCACCGGGCCGCCCGGCCGGACCGGCAAGTCCCCCGCTCCCCCGGACGCGGCTGGAGGTCGACGGACGATGAGCCAGGCCGGAACACGGGCGTCCGCACCGCCGCGGCGCGCGCCGAACCCGGTGCAGGTCGCCGGCGTCTACCTCGCCGGCGTGCTGATGCTGCTGCAGGGCGTGCTGTCCGTGCTCGAATCGGTCGCGACGCTGCGCAGGGACGGGGTCTACTCGCACTTCGGCGCCTACGCCTACCGCTTCAACCTGCCGGCCTGGGGTTGGATCCAGCTGGTCCTCGGCGCGCTGATGATCGGCGCGGCGGTCGCGTTGTTCGGCGGCGCGGTGTGGGCGCGCGTGGCCGGCATCGTCCTGGCCGGGCTGCACCTGATCGCGAACTTCCTGTTCCTGCCGTATCAGCCGCAGTGGTCGATCACGTTGATCGCTCTGAGCGCCTTCGTGCTCTGGGCGCTGTACCGCGACGTGCGGGACACTCGGTACAGCTAGCTCCTCCCAGGTTGATTCGATCCGGGAATCCGCCGCCTTGACTCTCCCCCAGGGGCGGCCCCGAGCATCGTGGCAACCGCCGGGTACGGTGCCCGGCGCGAGGAGGTGGGAGGCCCCCGTGACGACGGACACGCCATCCGGAGGCCGCGCCGACCGACGCGTGGACCCGCTGCTGACGATCGGCGCGTTCGCCCGCACCTCCCGCCTGTCCATCAAGGCCCTGCGTCTCTACGACGAGAACGGCCTGCTGCCGCCGATGCGCATCGATCCGGTGACCGGCTACCGCTTCTACGCCCCGGCGCAGCTCGAACGCGCCCGGCTGGTGGCCTGGCTGCGCCGGCTCGGCATGCCGCTGGCCGGCATCCGGCGCGTGTGCGAGGCGGCGGAGGCCGACGGCGCGGCCGCGGCGGCGCTGGTGCGCGCGTACTGGCGGCAGGTGGAGGCGGACACGGCGGCACGGCGCGAGCTGGCCGACTTCCTCGTCGCGCAGTTGTCAGAGAGGGGATCCGCCATGCACGACAAGGGATCAGCGGTAGGCGCCGAGGGCGGCGCGAGCGCGGCGGCCGGAACGTCCGCGGCCACGGCTGCGTCCGCGGGACGGCTGGACGTGCGCTACGCCGCACTGTCCGACCGCGGCCTGGTCCGCGAGGTCAACCAGGACGCCGCGTTCGCCGGGCCGCGGCTGCTCGCCGTCGCGGACGGGTACGGCGAACGCGGCGCGCCGGCCAGCCAGGCGGCGATCGAGTCACTGCGCGAGCTCGGCGGTGACGAGGCGCCCGCGGCGGTGGAGTCGGGCGACCTGCTCAACCTGCTGCACGACGCCGCGCTGCGCGCCGACGGCGCGGTCCGGGACGCCGCCGGAGCCGGCGGTCCGGAGGCGAGCGGCTCGACCCTGACCGCGATGCTGTGGACCGGCTCGCAGCTCGCCCTCGTGCACATCGGCGACTCGCGCGCGTACCTGCTGCGCGACGGCGGGTTCTTCCAGATCACGCAGGACCACACGCTGGTGCGCGCGATGGTCGAGGAGGGCCGGATCACGCCGGAGGAGGCGTTCTCGCACCCGCAGCGCGGCCTGCTGGTCCAGGCGCTCGGCGGCGAGGCGGTGCCCGACCCGCAGCTGCACGTGGCCGACGTGCGCGCGGGCGACCGGTATCTGCTGTGCACGGACGGCCTGTCCGCGACCGTCCCGGCCGAGCGGCTGCACGCCGCCCTCGCGGCCGCGGCGGATCCCGGCGCGGCCGTCCACGACCTCGTCTCGCTCTCCCGCGCCGAGGGCGGTCCGGACAACGTCGCCTGCGTCGTCGCCGACCTCGTCCCCGCCGCCGCATGACGCTGCTCGCCCCCGACCGCCACTCGGATCAGCGTTCGGATCGCCGTCCAAATCAGCATTCGGATCCGGCCAGGAATCAGTGTTCAGCTATGGCGTTCGGTCTGCTCTGCAGCGTGGACGGGGTTCCCGTGCCTCCGATGATGGAGGTAGCGCGGCAGTATGCCGCACCGCCCTGATCCGGCGCGGCGCGGGCCATGAGCTCCCGGCCGTACGCGTGTGTCAGTGGCCTGAAGACGTAGTGATCGGTCTGGCGGCCGCAGGCGAGCAGGTAGCGGTCGACGAGCTGTTCAAGCAGCTGCTCGGCGCGCCTCGGATCGACGCCGAGCAACTGTGCGGCTCCGGACACCGCCACGCCCGCCGGGCCGGCCTGGGCGGTGAGGATGCGGAACGCGCGGGCCTGATCCGGTGTCAGTGCCCGGTAGACGCCGGTCAGGCCGTCGCGGACGTTCAGCGTGCCGACGGACAGTTCGTCGAACAGCGTGCCGGGCTGCTGCGCGGTCAGCCGGTCGGCGAGCCAGCGCACGCTGCGGCCCGGCCGGGCGGCCAGCCGCGTCCCGGCGACGCGCAGCGCCAGCGGCAGGCCCTCGCACGCGCGCACCAGGTCGGCGGCCGGACGCGGCTCGGCGGCGACCCGCGCCCGGCCGGCGATCGCGCCGAGCAGCCGCGCCGAAGCGTCGGCCGAGAGTGCTCCGGGCTCGATGTGCGCGACTCCGCACAGCTCGTCGAGCCTGGTCCGGCTGGTGATCAGCGCCGCGCCCGCGCCGGGCCCGGGCAGCAGAGGGCTGACCTGCCCGCAGTCCGCAGCATCGTCCAGCACCAGCAGTGTTCTGCGTCGTGCGAGCAGCGAACGCAGCAGCGCGGCCCGGTCGTCGAGCCCTGACGGCATGCGGCGCGCCGGGACGCCGTGCGCCTTGAGGAACGACGCGAGCACGTCGGCCGGCCGCGCCGGATTCCCGCTCGAGGCGCGCAGATCCGCGTAGAGCACGCCACCGGGGAAGGCACCGTCTGCCGTCGCAGGCGCGCCGTGTGCCATGGGCGCTGTATGCACTGCGTGCACGGCGTGGAGCGCGAGCGCGGTCTTGCCGATCCCGGGCTGTCCGCTCACCACGGTCGGCGCGCCGTTGCCCGCCGCCTCGCCGGTGAGCCGCGCGACCAGTTGCGCCGTCTCGCACTCCCGCCCGGTCAGATCGGGCGGGGCCGCCGGTATCTGGAACGGGACGACGCCGGCCAGGACGCCGAAAGGAGCGGGCTCCTCCACCACGGCGATCGGGCCGGTGACAGACGGACTGATCGCCGCAGCGCTCTGACCGGTCACCGGCACGGCCGCTCCGCCGACGACCGACCGCGCCGCACGCTCCTCGATACCCGCACGACCCTCGGTACCCGCACGGCCCTCGGCGCCCGCGCCGCCCCCTGCCCCGGCGTCGCCGCCCTCCGCGCCCGCGCCGCGGATCCGGCCGTGCAGCGCGCGCAGCCGCTCCCCCGGCCGCACGCCGTACTCCTGTGCCAGCGTCCGCTCCATCCGCCGGTACTCGGCCAGCGCCTCGGTGCGGCGGCCGTTGCCGTGCAGGCTCGTGATCAGGTGCTCCCAGAGGCGTTCGCGCTCCGGATGCGCCCGGGCCAGATCCCGCAGTTCCGCGCTCCACGGCACCCGGCCGACGGCCCGGAACTCGGCCTCCAGCCGCAGTTCCATCACGTCGAGCCGGCTCTCCGCGAGGTGCGGACGCTCCTCGCGGTGCAGCGCGTCCGACGTCACGTCCACCAGCGCCGGACCCCGCCACTGCTGCAGCGCCCGGGCCAGCAGCCGCCCCGCCAGCGTGTAGTGGCCCCGGTCGAACGCGGCCGTGCCCTCCTCCCGCAGCCCGGCGAAACGCTGCAGGTCGACCTCGTCCTCGTGGACCTCGATGACGTAGCCGCCGTCCCGGAAGCCGACCCGGCTGCCCGCCGCGCCCAGGCAGGCGCGCAGCCGCAGCACGTAGTTGCGCAGGCTCGGCACCGCGCTGACCGGCGGCGTCCCGTCCCACAGCGTCTCGACCAGCCGGTCCACCGAGACCACCCGGCCCGCGTTCAGCAGCAGCACCGCCATCAGGGTCCGTTGTTTCGCCGCCCGTACCGCGAGCACCCCCGTCTCGTCGCGCACCAGCAGCGGTCCCAGCACCCCGAATTCCATGCGTCCGCCCTCGCGAAGCTCGCCCGCGCATCCCGAGTCCCCGAATGCCGCCGGCAGTTCCAGTGTCAAGGACCCTAGCCCCGACGGCGATCGCCCGGCAGGTCGACACCCGCCGGGCAATCAATTCCGTGCAATCCGTGCTCGTGCTCGTGCTGTTGCTCGTGCTCGTGCTCGTGTCAGTGCCGGTGCTAGCAGTGGCTCCAGCCGCTGGTCCACGAGGAGCCCGCGTACGAGCCGCCCCACTCGACGCACGAGGCCGGAGCGTGCTCGGTGACCGGACCGGCATAGTAGGCGAAGGTACCCGGGTCGCTCGCCGAGGCGCCGCCCTGTACGGACAGCGTCGCGTTCATCGGCTGGGCGGCCGAGCTCGGGTCGTCGACCATCGCGGCGGTGCAGGCGTCACCGCTCGAGCTGTTGTAGAGCAGGTACATCGTGGCACCGCGGACGGCGTGCGAGTCGACGATCCGGTAGCCCGTGCCGCACACCTGAGTCGGGCTGTACGGGTTCCCCGCACCCCGGGGCGCGGTCACGGTGCCGTTGCCGCAGTGGCTCCAGCTGCTCGTCCAGGTGCTGCCGTTGTACGAGCCGCCCCACTGCACGCAGCTGTTCGGCGCGTGCTCTGTCACCGGACCGGCGTAATGAGTGTAAGTGCCCGGATCGCTCCCCGAGGCGCCACCCTGCACGGACAACTTCGCGTTCATCGACTTGGCGGCGGTGGCGTTCGTGGCCAGCGTGGTGACGCAGTTGTCGCCGGTCGCACGGTTGTAGAGCAGAAAGACCGTCGCACCGGTGATGCCGTGCGAGTCGATGACCCCGTAACCGCTGCCGCAGACCGCGCTCGGGCTGTACGGGTTGGCGGTCCCGGCCGGTGGCGCGCTGCTGCTGCCGCCGGCCACCGGCGTGATGTAGCCGGAGATCGTCATGTCGGCGGGGTCGACGTAGTCGCCCGTGGCTCTCTCGCTCTCCGGGATGGTCACCGAGACCACCGAGGAGCTGCGCGCGTAGACGCCCTCCGAGCTGCCGCTGATCCCGTTCCAGTCGCCGTTCGCGGTGACCACGTTGCCGTCGGAGTCGACGGAGGTGACGATGCCCACGTGGTCGGCGACGCCTCCGCCCGCGTAGTCGTAGACGACCGCGTCGCCGGGCTTCGGCACGTAGGACGCGGAGGTGTGCAGCGTGCCGTTGTTCTGGCCGTACACGTAGAAGCTGCCGGCCGCGGCGCTCAGTCCACCGGTGTCGAAGCCGGAGTTCTCCCAGACCCATTGGGCGAAGTCGGCGCACCAGTACTCGCCTTCGCCGTCGTTGCCGCTGCAGCTGCTCTCGTACTCGCTGCCGCCGAGGCTGTTGGTGGTCGGCTCGTCCGCGCAGCTGCCGGCGGTCTTGCCGATGTTGTCGAGGGCTAGGCTCGCCGCGTCGCCGCCGGAGGCCGCCGAGGCCGCCGGTGCGAGCGCGGTGGCCAGGCTCAAGGTCAGGGCGGCGACGGTGGCCACGGCGTAGGCGCGAAGGCGCTTTCTGATAGTCACACGTTTCTCCCGGTTCGGGGCACGGCGGGGGCGGGCTCCGTGAGGGGTGCGAGGGTCGTGCGGCCGGCCGGGCAGTGGCGGTGCCCGGCCGCAGCCGACTCTGCACGACGGCGGTAGCGCGGCCGTCGAACACGGATAACGTGATAATGCACAGGCGGAAGCAGCCCCGTGGGACCTGACACGCCGGATGCGCAGCACATGTCGTGAGTACCGCGTGAGCTGCGGGTGAGGTTGTGCGCCGAACGTGTCGCCCTAGGCTCCAAACGAGTCATGGGCACGGTCGGTGAAATCGCGCATTGCGCCGTACGCGGCCGAATGTGGTGTGCGCGGCCGACTCAGGTGCGTTGCGCGCGGCTCAGCTTCCGGCCGGCGAGCCCGGGTACTGGCAGGCGGCCTGCTCGGCCGCGGCGAGCGAGTCCGCGGACAGGCTCGGCGGCGCCAGCAGCGTCTCCGGCGCGGCCGGGCGGACCGCGCCCACGGCCGCGGTCCCGCTCGGGCCGTCCCCGCCGAGGCACGCGACGGCGACGACGGGCACCGGCGTGTCCGGCGCGCCGGCCGCCTCGGCCAGCCGTAACGGAGCGCTGGAGAAGACGCCGCCGGTCTGTGCGTCGCCGAACCCGAACTGGTGCCAGCGCGACGGCATGTCGGAGCCGACCTTCGCGTAGTACGCGGCGAATCCGACGATCCACAGCCTCGACCCGCTCGCCGTCAGCTCCGCCACGCCGCCGCCGGTGCCGCTCGGCGCGACCGCGAGGGAGATGGCTGCCGGAGCCGGCACGTCGTCCTGGCACGGCTGCGGGGTGAGCGTGGTGGGCGGGTCGCCGTGCACGATCGCCGACGCGACCTCGCCCACCCCCGGGATGATGAACCAGCGCATGTCGGGTGTGCCCGCGGTCTCGTCCACCACGATGTCGCCGAGACAGTACCCGGAGAAGCCGACGCTGCACCCGGCCGGGATGCGGAAGGCCACGGCCGACTGCAGGCTCGCCCCGGCGCGCACGTTCGCGCCGATGCCGTAGGTCGTGCCGGTGAAGGCAACCGGTGCGCCGGACGCGGGCACCTCCGGGCATTGTGCGCCCGTGGCGGCGGACGCGGTATGCGTCGAGGAGGTGTCCGCGGCGTCCGCGGTCGCGCCGGGCTGCCGCGCGGTGGTCACGCCGCCGACCACCGCGACGAGCACGCCGGCGAGCGCCGCAGCCACGGTGACCCAGGGAGCGAGTGCTCGAACTCTGCTCCGCGGCGCGGGCGGCTCCTGCGCGGATCCGGACGCGAGCTCGACGGATTCCGCCGTCGGCGCCTCGACTGCGGCCCTCACAGCGCTCACGGCCTTCTCGACCTGCGCAGTCGTCTCGGCCCTCTCGGCATTCACGGCCAGCACGGCCTGCACGGCCTGCACGGGTCCGGCGTCCCCGGCGTCCGCGTCCGCGTGGATACCGTCGTCGTCCACTGCGACCGCCGCGGCCGCGACCGCCGCGACCGCAACGGCGTCCGCCGCGGCGCGTTCCGTGGCCAGCCACCGGTTTACCTCCTGCCAGCGTCGCCGCCACGCAGCGACATCGCCGCCGCACGCTCCCACATATGCGAGCGTCACCTCGAGCGTCGGCAACTGCACGCCGCCCGCCGCGTCCCCGAGGGTGGTGGCGCTGTATCCCGCGGTCTTCGCGAGCGTGCGATAGGTGGGATTGCCGGAGGATTCACGCAGCGCGCGCAGGTCGAAGGCGAACGCCTGGACCGGTCCCTCGTCCGGGTTCACCGGCCGCGGTCTGCGCGCCACGGGCGGCTCCTTGGACGGCGGACGACTACCGGGCAGCAGCGTATCAGAGCCGGAAATGCGCAAGATCGACACTACGCGCGGCGGTGCCGCCCCGCCCCGGAGTGCGGCCGGGGTGGGACGGCGCCCGCGTCTTTCTCAGTGTTCTTTGTTCCGTGTTCGTTTTCCCTTATCCCTCCGCCACGGCGCGGACCGCGCTCAGCCGAAGATCTGCAGCTCGGACAGCTGGGCGCCGTTCTGCACGCTGTTCGCCGTGAAGCTCAGCTCGACGTAGCGGTCCGCCGTGCCGGAGGGGAGGTTGACGGTGACTGTGTTGCCGGTGGACGGATTCCAGGTGTAGGTCGCCGAGCCCACCAGTGTCCGCCACGTCGAACCGTCCGTGGAGCCGAGCACCGCGAGGGTCTGGGTGCGCGTCTGCCAGGCCGAGGACGGCGGCAGGTCGAGCACCAGGTGACTGAGCGAGTCGCTCGCGCCCAGGTCCACGGTGAGCGTCGCCGGCCAGCCGCCGTTGACCGACTCCCAGTAGCTGCTCGTGTTCCCGTCGACCGCGTTCGCCGGCGCGTAGGTCTGGGTGTAGCTCGACGCGGTGGCCGGGCGGCCCTGCGCCAGATCCGTGTTCGGACTCACCCCCGTGCCGGACAGCGCGACCGTCAGGGTGCTGTTGCTCGCGTTGCTCGCCACGGTGAGGCTGCCGGTGCCTGCTCCGGCCGCGCTGGGCGCGAACGTCACCGACACCGTGCAGGACGCGCCCGCGGCCAGCGAGGCGCCGCAGTTGTTCGTCTCCGCGTACGGCGCGGCGGTGCTGATCGAGGAGATCGAGGCCGCCGCGGAACCCGTGTTGGAGATCGTCACGGTCTTCGCCGCACTGGTGGTGCCGGTGTTCTGGTTGCCGAAGGCGAGCGAGCCGGGCGAGGCGGCGAGCGTCGCACCGCCGTTGCCGTTGCCGCCGCCGACCGCCGGATAGATCTCGAACTCGCTGATCTGCGCCGCGCTCCAACCGGTGTTGCCGGTGAAGCTCAGCCGCAGATCCTGGTAGGTCGAGTTGGCCGGAAGCGAGAAGGAGACCGCGTTTCCGCTCGCCGGGTTGAAGGTGTAGCCCGCGGACGGCACCAGCGTCGTCCAGGAGCTGCCGTTGTTCGAACCGAGCACCGAGAAGGTTTCCGTGCGCGTCGCCCAGGCCGCGGACGGCGGCAGGGTCAGGGTGACCGAGCCGAGCGGCTCCTGCTGGGGGAACTGCGCCGTCAGCGTCTGCGGCCAGGCGGCGCCGTCGCTCGACTCCCAGTAGGTGCTCGTGTCGCCGTCGTTGGCGTTCGTGGCCGGATAGCCGGAGGCGTTGCTCGAGGAGCTGAGCGTCGCCGTCGGCGCAATGTTCGTCGTCGCGCCGATCCCGCTGCCGGACAGGCCGATCGTGGTCGGGCTGTTGTTGGCGTTGCTGGTGACGGTCAGCGTTCCGGCGGCCGCGCCGGCCGCGGTCGGCTTGAAGGTGACCGAGACCGTGCAGGAGGCGCCCACGGCCAGGCTGGAACAGGTGTTGGTCTGGGTGAACGGACCGCTCACGGACACGCCGGAGACCGTGGCGGCGGACGTGCCGGAGTTGGTGATCGTCACCGTCTGGCTGGAAGAGCTGTTGCCGG
>Ga0310811_10013701_pt1 | contig 10566 bp, 8 predicted proteins | sample YCmetagenome_FD_207642 | JGI IMG/M metagenome (GOLD analysis project Ga0310811, IMG submission 207642) | Soil microbial communities from experimental microcosm in Duke University, North Carolina, United States - YC | ecosystem: Engineered > Artificial ecosystem > Soil microcosm > Unclassified ... | reverse complement strand
TCGAGGTCTGGGTCGCCAGGTTTTTCACTTCGGAAGCGACCACGGCGAAACCGCGGCCGGCTTCCCCGGCACGTGCCGCCTCGATCGTGGCATTGAGGGCCAGCAGATTGGTCTGGCTGGCAATGTCACTGATCAGCTGCACGATCGCGCCGATCCGGTCGGCGGCATTGGCCAGGCCCTCGATATCGCCATTGGTCTTGCGCGCCTCGTTGGCGGCCTGGGTGGCGATTTCGCTCGACTTCGAGACCTGGCGGCTGATCTCGGTGATCGAGCTCGACAATTCCTCGGTTGCGGCAGCGACCGAACCGACGTGGTTGGCCGTCTCGCTGGAGGCCGAGGTGGCATTTGTCGCTTCGCTCGAGGTCTGGTCCGCGAGATGGCTCATCGACTGCACGGCGCTCTGCATTTCCTGCAGCGAGGCCGCGACCGAGCCCATGACCTGGGTGACCTGGGAGTCGAAGTTGTGGCAGAGCTCGTTGATGGTTGCGGCGCGCTTCTCGCGGCGCTGCTGCGAGGCCTCGCGATCAACCGCCGCCTGCTGGGCTTCCTGGGCATTGCGGCGGAACACATGCAGGGTCTCGGTCATGGCGCCGATCTCGTCCTTGCGCCCGCTTGCTTCCAGCTCGATATCGGTGTCACCACCCGCCAGGCGCTGCATCGCCCGGGTCATCCGTGCCATTGGGGTCGTGATGGAACGCCCGATCAGCATCAGGCCGCCGGTCAGCAATACCACGGCAATGATGCCGACAGCGGCGATGACCATTTCCAGTTTACGCATCAGGCTGCCGACGCGCGCTTCGGTATCATTGGAAGCCTTTTGCAGCAGGTCGCTGATCTTCCCCATTTTGTCTTCAAGATCCTCGAAGACCTTCTGGAAATTGGCGTAGTTGCTCTGCGCCGCGTAATTGTCCGTGAAGGCCTTGCCGACGCTATCCTTCGCTGAGTCGAGATAGGTCTTCATCGCCGGCTTTGCCGCATTCATCGCCTGATGCACGTCATCCGGCAGATCAAGCGCGTCATTGGCGCCGAATTCATCGACGAAAGTCTTGATATGCGCGTCCGTCGCATCGACGAGCTGCTGCTGGACCGCGCGGTTGCCGTTGCGGCCCTCACGTAAGGCGACCAGATAGTCCGCCCGTAACGCGTCATGAACCATGTCGGCTTCCATCTGGTGGCGGATCGCCGATGCCATGGTGTTGAGCTGCGCGGCGCTGTCGACGCCGAGCTTGATACCCCAAAAGCCGATCCCCCCGACCGCAGCCACGACAAGCGCGGTGAACAGGCAGGACAGTAAAAGCCTGAGCCGAATGGTCATTCTTCCCTCGCAACCCTAGGCAGACGGCCTTTCCCTCAGCTCTTGATGGGATCGGATGCCTGCTGATCATGTTGGCCCGATGGTTGCGGGGAATTGGTTAAGGTCGGGATAACAAAACTGGACTCTGGAAAGCGGCAAAAGACAAAGCTGCCAGATTTTTGACGGAATCTGGCAGGTCTTGTCGCTTAAGTGACAGGATTGAAGGAAAAGGTCAGCTTTTCAGGCCTTTCAGGTGCCGGCCAGGGCCTGTTCCAGATCGGCGATCAGGTCGTCGCAGCTCTCGATTCCGACCGACAGGCGCAGCAGCCCCGGCGGTACGGGCGAGCCCGGGCCTTCGATCGAGGCGCGGTGCTCGACCAGGCTCTCCACCCCGCCGAGCGAGGTGGCGCGTTTCCACAGCTGCACCTTGGCGGCACAGGCGATGGCGGCCTTGCCCGCGGCGGCATCGTCGCCGTCGAGGCGGATCGACAGCATGCCGCCGAAGCCGCCGGTCATCTGGCGGCGGGCGATGGCATGGTCGGGATGATCAGGGAGGCCGGGATAGAGCACTTCGGCCAGTTTCGGATGGTGCTGGAAATGCTGGGCGATGCGCAGGGCCGAGGCGCTGGCCTCGCGTACCCGCAGGAACAGGGTGCGCATGCCCCGTTGCAGCAGCCAGGCCTCGAACGGGCCGATGACGCCGCCGCTCTGGGTGCGGATGGCGGCGATGCGCTGCCAGTAGGCGTCCTTGGCGGCCGTGGTCACCGTGCCGGCGATGACATCGGAATGGCCATTGAGATATTTGGTGGCGGAATGCATGACGAAATCGGCACCATGTTTGAGCGGTTGGCTCAGCACCGGCGTCGCACAGGTGGAATCGACAGCGAGCTTGGCACCGGCGGCATGGGCGAGCTTGGCGACGGCGGCGATATCAGTCACGCGCCACAAAGGATTGGACGGCGTCTCGACCCAGACCAGCTTGGTCTTGCCGGGCCGCATCTTCGCCTCGACAGCGGCAAGATCGTTCATGTCGACGAGATCGACGCTGAGACCCCATTCGGTGGCCGGTCCCAGCAGCCAGTTGCGCAGCGACCAGTACATCACGCTGGATGCCAGGATGTGGTCACCGGGGCGCAAGGCCATGACGATCGCCGTCGCCGCGGCAAGGCCCGAGGCGAAGAGCAAGGTTTCCGCGCCGCCTTCCAGCTCGTTCAACAGCGTCTCGGCCGGCTCATAGCTGGGATTGCCGGAACGCGAATAGCTCCAGCCCTTCCGATATTCGTTGTCAGGATCGCGCAGATAGGTGGTGGCGGCGTGCAGCGGCGGGATCAGGGCACCGGTGGTTTCATCGATCCGGCCGAGGGCCTGGGCCGTCAAAGTCGCGGGAGACCAGTTATCATTCTTGCCTGTCATCATCGCACCCCAAAGAAATCATCTTGCGTAGCGCAATTGTGCCCGCGTGGCGACGAAGATCAAGCCCAGGCAAAGGCGGGACAGTTCTGCATCCGAAGATCGCGAGAAATGCTTGGGTCCCGGACAAGAGGCCCTGAAATAAAAAGCCCGCCTGGTTTTTGAGGCCAGGCGGGCCAGGGAAGTTACTTGGGGAAGTAACCTGCTTGTACTTACGAGGAATAGTACATCTGGAATTCGATCGGGTGCGGCGTATGCTCGATGGCATACACGTCTTCCCACTTCAGCTCGCTATAGGCCTCGATGAAGTCCTTGCTGAAGACTTCGCCCTTCAGCAGGAATTCATGATCGGCTTCCAGCGCGGTCAGCGCTTCGCGCAGGCTGCCGCAGACGGTCGGCACATTGGCCAGCTCTTCCGGCGGCAGGTCATAGAGGTTCTTGTCCATCGGATCGCCCGGATGGATCTTGTTCTGGATACCGTCGAGGCCGGCCATCACCATCGCCGCGAATGCGAGATAGGGATTGGCGAGCGGATCGGGGAACCGCACTTCGACGCGCTTGCCCTTCGGGCTGGCGGTGTAGGGGATGCGGCAGGAAGCCGAGCGGTTGCGCGACGAATAGGCCAGCAGCACCGGGGCTTCGAAGCCCGGGATCAGGCGCTTGTAGCTGTTGGTTGTCGGATTGGTGAAGGCGTTCAGCGCCTTGGCATGCTTGATGATGCCGCCGATGTAATAGAGCGCGGTCTCGCTGAGATCGGCATAACCGTTGCCGGCGAACAGCGGCTTGCCCGCTTTCCAGATCGACTGGTGCACATGCATGCCCGAGCCGTTATCGCCCTTGACCGGCTTCGGCATGAAGGTCGCGGTCTTGCCATAGGCATGGGCGACATTCTTGACGACATACTTGTACTTCTGCATGGCGTCGGCGCACTCGGTCAGGGTGCCGAACTTGACGCCCAGCTCATGCTGGCTGGGAGCGACTTCGTGGTGATGCTTCTCGACTTCGACGCCCATGGCGGCGAGGGTGGTCAGCATCTCGGCGCGCAGATCGCCGGCCTGGTCGAGCGGTGCAACCGGGAAATAGCCGCCCTTCACCTTCATGCGGTGACCATGGCTGCCTTCCGGATTGGCCTTGCCGGTCGAATACGGCGCTTCTTCGGAGTCGAATTCATGGAACACGCGGTTCATGCTGACTTCGTAGCGCACGTCGTCGAACACGAAGAATTCCGCTTCCGGACCGACATAGATGGTGTCGCCGATGCCCGAGCTCTTCACATAAGCTTCGGCGCGCTTGGCGATCGAACGCGGGTCGCGGCCATAGGCCTGGCCGGTCAGCGGCTCGGCGATATCGCAATAGATGATCAGCGACTTCTGGGCGGCGAAGGGATCGAGGACAGCGGTGTCGCAATCCGGGATCAGGGTCATATCGGATTCATTGATCGCCTTCCAGCCGGCGATCGAGGAGCCGTCGAACATGACGCCTTCGGTCAGCAGGTCTTCGTTGACCGTGCAGACGTGGTGGGCCAGATGCTGCCACTGGCCGGCGGGGTCAGTGAAACGGAAGTCGACGTACTGGACGTCCTCTTTCTTGATCAGGTCCAGGACCTTGCTCACGCTCGACATGATTGGTGTCTTCCTATCGCTTGTCTTTGATGGTGGTCCACGCCCCGAGCCCGATGCGCCAGCGCTACATCGGACCCTGTGGCCATGGACCTCGAATGAATACCGTCCGAACCAGCGCTACCCGGATGGGGAAGGACTGCGCCGAGGGTATCCGTCAGGCCGCCATTATATGATGGATGGCGTCCTGTGCTCAGATGGCATCCGGGCCGCGCTCGCCGGTCCGGATGCGAATTGCTTCTTCAACATTGATGACGAAAATCTTGCCGTCGCCGATGCGCCCGGTGGCCGCAGCCTGGCGAATTGCTTCGATCGCGCGTTCCACCAGATGATCCTCGAGCACCACCTCCAGCTTCATCTTCGGCAGGAAGTCGACGACATATTCGGCGCCGCGATAGAGCTCGGTATGGCCCTTTTGGCGGCCGAAGCCCTTGGCCTCGGTCACGGTGATCCCTTGGATGCCGACCTCATGCAGGGCGTCTTTAACTTCGTCCAGCTTGAACGGCTTGATGATGGCTTCGATCTTTTTCATGCCTGGCACCCTTTAACTGTCTCGTAACCCTAAACAGCAAATGCCATGCCAGAGCTTTAGTTCGCGGATTCCTGGAGTTTTCATGGACTTCCGCGGCGCGACTGGTGAAGGTCTGTGGATTTGCTCATTTATTAGGCAGGGCACCGCTCAAATAACAGGCGGATCAGGGCTCCAGGATGCCGCGCTTTGCCAGGATTTGAGCATAGGCGGGAGATGCGGTGAGGCGATCGATGGCCTGGTTCACCACCGCCACCAGATCGGCGCTGACCGATTTGCGGCTGAAGAGCAGGCGCACAGGCTCTTCGCTCAACGGCGCGCCGGCCTCTTGCAAGGAAGCTGTAAGGCCCAGCTTGCGGGCCGTGCTGGCGGCGGCCACCTCGTCCTCGACCACCACATCCACCCGGTGCCGGGCGAGCTGCTGAAGCCGTTGCTCAAGGCTGGCATTGAGGGTCAGGAGCCCTGCCGCCTCGAGCCCCGGCCGGGCCGCGTCATAAGCGGGGCCGTAAGAGCCGCTGCTGCCGGCAGCAACCCGCAGGTGTACCGCCAGGACATCCGCGAAACGGTCGATGCTGCGGGCGACAGGATCATCGCGCCGCACGAACATGACGACGCGCTCACTGCGATAAGGCTTGGAAAAATAGCCATAGGCCTGCCGCTCGGGTGTGACCGAGGCGGCGGCGACCATATCGACCTCGCCATTCTCCAGCATCTTCAGCGCGCGTTTGGCGGGAATTTCATCGGTTCGATAGGTGCAGCCGGCAAGATCCAGGATAGCGCGGGTGAGATCGACATCGAGTCCGACAAGATCGCCAATCTCGTCGCGATAGCTGTAAGGTTCATAGGCGTTCCAGGCCCAGCGGAGCGTGGTGTCGCAGGCTTCGGCGCGGACCACCGCGCCAAGTGTCAGGCCAATGAGTAGAAGCGCTCCGGCGATGATCCGCGTCATGCCCGTCTCTGATGATCCTCATCCGCGGCCATCTATAGCACGCAGCCCTGACGGTGGGATGTCTCAATAAGGCAAGCGAGATGATGCGAAGATGCTGACTTCGCGGCGTGCCGGTCTCACATGACGACGCCTCAATAGATCGAGCGCGGCTTTTTCACGTCGCCTTCAGCGAATCGGCTGAAGCGGAAGGCCTTGAGGTCGAGGCGCGGTTGGCCGTCGGCGATCAGCTCGGTCATTAGCTGGCCGGTGATCGGGCCCATGGCGAAACCATGGCCGCAATAGCCGGTGGCAACCAACAGGCCATCGATGCCGGGCAGCGGACCGATCACGGGAATGCCGTCGGGAATGCAGTCGATATGGCAGGCCCAGCTTTCCACCGCCTGCACGCCGGCTGCCTCGGGAAAGCGATAGCGCAGGTTCTTGATGGCGCGATGGATGCGGTTGGTGTTGGCGGGGATCTGCGGGTCGCGATCATGAATCCAGGGCTGCTGCGCCTCGGGCCGCCAGGGCAGGCGGTGCAGGAGATCGCGGAGCGTGAGATTGTTCAGATGAAAGGTGAACATGCCGGCCATCTGCAGCATCGGCGGCAGGAACCAGCGCATGGCGCGCAGATGCCCCAGGGTCAGGTCGATATCGGTGGAGACCTCGTCGGCCAGGGTGAGGCTGCCATCCTTGCGCTGGCGAAAGCCGATCTGATGGCCGAAAAACGCGGCACCGGTCAGCGGCGGAATACGGTTGGTCCGGAGGGCGGTCGAGCGCACATATTGCTGTGGCAGATTGCGCCCCAGCATCTTCAGGATACGCCAGGAGGTGACGCCGGCCGACACCAGCACGGCCTTGGTGCGGATCGGGCCGGCTTCCGTCAGTACGGTATCGACCTTGCCATTGACGACTTCCAATCCGGTGGCACCACAGCCTTCATAGATGAGCGCGCCCAGTTCGGCGGCGCGCTGGGCGAAGGCCGGTGCCACCTTGCGCGGCTCGGCATGGCCGTCGGTCGGGCTCCACAGGCCCCCCAAGGCGGGGTCGCGCAGATTCGGCATCATCCGGCCAAGCTCGTTGCCTGTAATGAGCCGGGTATCGAGGTCATATTGCCGGGCGACCGGCATCCACTCTTCGTAGCCTTCGAGCTCGCGCTTGTCGGTTGCCATGAAGAGGCAGCCTTCCTGGCGCCAGTCGAGATCGCTCTGCAGCTCGGTTTCGAGCTGTGGCCAGATCTTCATCGCCTCCTGCATCAGCGGCACTTCCGCCTCGTCGCGGCTCATGATGCGGACGAAGCCCCAGGCACGGCTGGATTGCGCTCCGGCGATGCGCGATTTGTCGAGCAGCACCGCCTTGATCCCGCGCTTCGCCAGATAATAGGCGGTGGCGCAGCCCATGATGCCGGCGCCGATGATGACGACATCGGCCCGGTCCGGCAGCGGCTGGCCGGTGAAGGCGGAATTGATGGTCATGATCTCGTTCCCCAACTTGCCCCAGGACCCCGACGCTCCGTCATGCGTCACCGCGGCGTGCTGTCACCCAACCTATCTATGCGAGGCGCAGGGTATTGCGCAAATCACTGCCGTTGCGCCAGCGCTCCAGGTTCTCGGCGAAGAAATCGGCAAAGAGGAACTGCCAGTTGGAAACCGAATCCGACACATGCGGGGTGATGAGCACATTCGGCAGGGACCAGAGCGGGCTCGTCGCCGGCAGCGGCTCATGGGCAAAGACGTCGAGATAGGCGCCGCCGAGATGCCCAGCCTTGAGCGCATCGATCAAGGCCGGTTCATCGACGACACCGCCGCGCGAGGTGTTGACCAGTAACGCGCCCGGTTTGAAGAGGGCCAGCGTTTTTCGGTTGATCAGATGCTTCGTGTCCTCCGCCAAGCGGACATGCAGCGACACGACATCTGCCTCGCCCAGCAAGTCGGGCAGCTGCTCGGCCGGATAGACGCGGTCGACGGCGGGATGCGGTTCCGGATGCTTTCGGGTGGCGATCACCCGCATGCCTAGTACCTTGGCGAAGGTAGCGAGATGGCCGCCGATGGCGCCGAGGCCGACGATCAGCAGGGTCTGCTCTGACAATGAGCGGAAAGTCTCCTGCTGCCACACCTGCCGGCGTTGCTGATCGAGATAGGTGAGGAAGCGACCATTGAGCGCCAGGATGCCACCGAGGACCGTCTCGGCCAGATAGCGTGCCAGCACGCCGGCGCTGTGGCTGACGCGGAGGTCCTGGCGCGGCCAGGGCAGGAACTGTTCGTAGCCGGAGCCGCCGATATGCAGCCATTGGACGCTGGGATGTTGGGCCGCTATGCGCTGGGGCTTGCCGGGAAAATGCGGCTGGGCGAGGGAGAAGACGATCTCAGGATTAGTGGCGGCCAATTGCTGGGGCAGCGCGGCAAGGTCCGACACATAGGTGAAGGCGATGTCTGGGAAACGCACCGCCAGCATGTCGTGGAAGTCCTCCGGTCGGTCATGGATCACCATGACCGATGTCACCTCGCGTGCCGCCATCTTCCGCATCCTTCCCTGTCAGCATGTTCAAGGTCGTTTCTACTGAACCCGGCGGAGGGCGGCAAACCACGCCAGCGCAGGGGCGGCATGCAAAAGAGCAAGGCCGGAGATGTCCGGCGAGGAGACGAGTCCGCCAGGATGGTTGGTGCTAGAGCTGTTCCGCCAAGATTATCGAGCTACGCGGGGACGGATGGACGGGTGGGAATAAGCAACCTCTATGTCACCCTCGGACTTGATCCGAGGGTCCATGGCTGAAGTTGCTCAATTGCGGCCATGGATTGCCGGGTCAAGCCCGGCAATGACAGGAGAGTTGGATGTCAGCCCCTCAGAAGTTAGCTAACCACGCGGGAAGGTCGCGGCGAGGAGCCGCCCGACCTCGGCATGGACGGCTTCCTGCTCGTCACGCGAGGCGGAAGAGGCGGTGTAATAGACCGCTGCCAGGATAGGGGCACCCGTGGTCGGCCAGATGATCGCGGCGGTATTAGCGGTCGCATGATCGCCGGTACCGGTCTTGTCGCCTTCGCGCCAGCCTTCGGGCAGGCCGGCACGCAGGCGCTTGTTGCCGGTCTGGCTGCCGGCCATCCAGGCGGTCAGCTGCTGGCGCGAGGCGTCCGACAGCACAGTGCCGAGCAGCAGGTTCTGCAGGTCGCCGACCATCGCCTGGGGCGAGGTGGTGTCGCGCGGATCGCCGGGGATCGCGGTGTTGAGCGTTGGTTCGTTGCGGTCGAGCCGGGTCACCTTGTCGCCGCTCGCGCGCAGGAATTGCGTCAGGCCCTTAGGGCCGCCGATGGTGGTCAGCACCAGATTGGCGGCGGTGTTGTCGCTCCACTCAACGGCGGCGGCGCAGAGATCGCCGAGCGTCATGCTGCCCTCGTTCACATGTTTCTTCGCTTCCGGCGCATAAGACATCAGGTCTTTTTCGCCATAGCTGATCTTGCGGTCGAGCTGTTCCTTGCCCTCATCGACGCGCTTCAGTACGGCGGCGGCGGCCAGCCATTTGAAGCTGCTGCACATGGCGAAACGCTCATCGATACGATGGCCGAAATGCGTCTTGCTCTCGAGGTCCAGGACCATGACACCGAGACGGCCGCCATGGCGCTTCTCAAGCTCGACCAGTTTTTTCTCGGCGGCTTGCAGGGCCTCCTTGCCCGTCAGGCCTGCGGCGCGCAGGCGCGTCACCGGCAACAGGCAGGCAGCACCGATCAATGCCGCCCGGCGGCTCAACATCAGACTCATATGAAAACTCCCCAGAAGTAAGCAGGCGCTGCATTGCGCAGCGGCATCAAGACCTATTGGCCAATCGTGGCAACAAAAGGGCCAGCAGGCGACAAGAAGAAGATCCGCGGAAGACCGGCACAAAGCCGGGCGCGGGACATCCGATGGACGCAATCACATACGGATAGGTGCTTCGGCGTCAGGCGATTCGTTGTTCCACGACAGATGGCGTCAGGGCGCCGCCGATGTGGATGGGAGCAGAGGCCACATCGGCAGCGCCCCGAATGCTTACTTGCTTTGGATCAGGCGGCCCAGTGGCGCCAGCGGGCCGACCGGCGTGAGGTCGAAGGTCATGAAGCCGCCAGCGGCCAGCGGGAGCTTGCCGGTCAGTGCCTTCGCCTCTTCGGTCGACGCGACATCCATCAGGAAGATCACGCCGGGCCGGTCCTGGCGGAACCAGAACTGCTCGACCTTGCCATCGAGATAGAGCTGGAGGGTGGCCGGAACCTCCTGCGGCATCACCTGTGCCTGCTGTTCCGGGGTGGGCGGGGTTGTGATCGAACCGACGGCGAAAACCTTCATGAGTGATCTCCTTGCCAATGGTGGCGTGGTGTCTGGGTTTGGTGGTGTCGACGGGTTGATGGTCAACACCGATCTATCTAGGCGCGGGGCGGGAATGGCGGTAGTGTCGCTAATGCCAACTTTAGGGTCGTTTACGCCATGCGCCTTTTCATTCTCGCGCTCGAGGGATTGTTCGACACCGGGCTTACTGTTTTGCTCGATGCGTTTTCGCTGGCGAACAGGTTTTCGGCTCAGCAAATGGGCAGGACGGTTTCCTTCGACGTGTCGATCATCGGCATGCAAAAGAAGGTCCGCTCCCGTCATGGGTTGGAGATACCCGTGCAACCGATACCGGAGATCAAACCGGACTGGGTCATCGTGCCGGCGCTGGCTACGGGCACGCCGGAGCAGTTGATTCCGGCACTTGCACGACCTGACGTGCGGAAAGCTCAGACGCAATTGCTGCGATGGCATGCGCAAGGCGCGCAGGTCG
>Ga0310811_10013700_pt1 | contig 10567 bp, 8 predicted proteins | sample YCmetagenome_FD_207642 | JGI IMG/M metagenome (GOLD analysis project Ga0310811, IMG submission 207642) | Soil microbial communities from experimental microcosm in Duke University, North Carolina, United States - YC | ecosystem: Engineered > Artificial ecosystem > Soil microcosm > Unclassified ... | reverse complement strand
CGCGGGTGTTCTACCCGGAAGCGTCGGCCACGGTGGTGTTCGTCATCATGGCGCTGGTGCTGCTGGTGCGCCCGGCTGGCCTGTTCGGCAAGGAACGATGATGCGCAGAAAATGGCTGTACGCGCTGCTGCTGGCGGCCTTCCTGGTGGCGCCGTTTGCCGGCGTCTATCCGGTGTTCGCGCTGAAGATACTGTGCTTCGCGCTGTTCGCGTCCTCGTTCAATTTGCTGATCGGCTACACCGGTCTGCTGTCGTTCGGACATGCCATGTTTCTGGCCACCGCGGGCTACATCACCGGATATGCACTGCAATCGATGGATCTGCCAGCGGGACTGGGCGTGATCGCGGGTACCGGCGCCGCATTGCTGCTTGGCGTGGTGGTAGGCATTTTCGCGATCCGCCGACAAGGCATCTACTTTGCGATGGTCACGCTGGCTCTCGCTCAGATGGTCTACTTCATTTATTTACAGGCCCCGTTCACGCATGGCGAGGACGGACTGCAGGGCGTACCGCGCGGCACGTTGTTCGGCGTGGTGAACCTCGCCGACGACATAAGGCTGTATTACGTGGTGCTGGCCGTCATGGTGCTCGCCTTCGCCTTGATCGTGCGAATCGTTCATTCTCCATTTGGGCAAGTGCTTACCGCGATCAAGGAGAACGAAGCGCGCGCGATATCGCTAGGCTATGACACCGATCGCTTCAAGCTGCTGGCGTTTGTATTATCGGCCGGCCTGGCAGGACTCGCCGGCGCGCTCAAGACGCTGGTGCTCGGCTTCGAGACGCTCGGCGACGCACACTGGACCATGTCCGGCCTGGTGATATTGATGACACTGGTCGGCGGGATGGGAACGTTGTTCGGGCCGCTGCTCGGTGCGTTCGTGATCGTCGCACTCGAAGATCGTCTCGGCGATATCGGCACAGCACTGGCACGCGTCACGCGTATCGACGCGTTCAATTCCCTGGGCGAATCGGTAACGATCGTGACGGGCGTCATTTTCATCGTCTGCGTCTTGTCGTTCCGGCGTGGGATAGTGGGGGAGATCGTCGCGCGAACGAAGTCCCTGCGCGGCTAGGATGCCGGAGATCGGCTGGCCGTCGTCCGGCGAGTGTCCGAGGCGTGGATTTGGACGATTAGTTTGCCGAAATATAAACTGATTACACAAGGTTGTATGCGCAACCAATGCGAAATTGCGGTTTAATGACGCACCAAGTTTGCGCAGAAATGCACCACTAGGGTAAGTGCTAGGTTGTCACTAAACGGTAGCTTGTTTATGCTTCGTTTCACTTCGATGCATCGTATTGCAGGTGGAGAACGAGGAGACATAAGGCGCTAAGCGCCACTACAGGAAGCGCTGTTGGATTGATATCCAACAGCGCTTTTTATTTGCATTTCAATATTGCAACCTTGTCGTCGGCCTTTCGTTTCGGACGCATTGAGTCGACAGTCACCGGCGTAATGCACTCATTGCGTGCAATTCCATTCGCATCAGCGACATTTCGAAAGTCCATCGCATTTCGCCGACGCGCTACAAGCGACAGTTCACAAACTAATGTGTCATCCGTGTCGTAAAGCATCGATATGCGCGAGCACGCGATAGGCTAGCCTTGAGGAACGCGGGGAAGAGGGTGGGATAACCGCTGGCGACGACGGGGGCGCGGCGACGGACTTTCACTCGAGCTATCAATATCGCTGTCGGCGGTTCGATCAGCGCGGATGCCTCCTTTAATTTCAAATCGATCGACAAAAATGTCGGGCGGACGGATTTCGCTTGATCGGCGAGGGGTTTTTGGCGGGCAAGCGGTCGTTTCCTGACGTCCGAGCGCGGACCGGACGAAAGCTATCGCGGGCATATGCTCGTACCAATCAGCGATACCGGTGTTCGACGACACGAGCGGTGCTGCGATTACGCAGTGCTCATCTTGGGGTGTTAGAGACCTTTTCTGAGGCCTGGAGATCGGCGGATTTCGTCTGGGTAGCCATGACGAGACGGCGTACAGTGCCGGCCAATACGCGCGGTCGGTGGGCTGCGCGGCGACGTGGAGACGACGCAGGAGTGGCATTGCTGCGGGAATAGAGGTGGGGGCGAGCGGTAACTTCCCGGATTGTGACATTCCGCAACGAAGGGCGTGAGCTAGGGTAGTGCGGCGGTGATGGCGACGTGACGGAAGGCTTGTTGTCGCAACGAAGGGTTTTCGTCGCAGCCGCGCATGTGTGTGTCGTATCTAGTTGCGGAGGGAAATGTGGGTTCTTTCCGATTCCGGTGGCGGGAAGAGCGACGTGTGTCCGATACGCCGCGCGCTGGTGAGGCATCGAAATTGAGACTAAGCGTCACTCTCGCTCGGCATATGTCGGGCACCGAGCTCGAACCGTTCGTTTCAGTACTGGTCGAGGATAATTTTCGGCCGAGTGGACAGGGCGCCAGCGGATGTGCGGAAACTAATGCCTTCTAGTCGATTGGAAAGGGCGTTTTCGTTTCTTGTTCGATTTCAATCGTGGGCGCCGGTTCGGCCAGAGCAAGCGGCGAATGTTTGCACAGGCAGGCATTCGCTGGCGGGCGAGCAGGACTTGGTGATGTCGGTCGGACAAACTCAGTCTGGAACTCCACTGCCCGATCGCGGAGGAGGCGATTTCGCACCGGAGCTGCGCAATGCCGGGGCGACAATTATTTTCCGACCAAGCGAGGGGGAAGGGGCGCTAAGTTTGCAGCTAACATCTGAAATGGTCGACTCATGCCCGCCATCGAAGAATACGTTTGAGTGCCGTATGGGATGGTGGACCAAACTCACCGCTTGACCCACCGCTTAGTCCATTGGTTGGCCCGTCGCTTAATCCACCGCTTAGGACCCCGTCGCTTGGTCCATCGGCTCAGCCCATCGCCTCAGCCACCGCTTAGCTCATCGGCTTAGCCACCGCTTAGCCCACCGCCTAGTCCATTGGTTGGCCCACCGCTTGACCCGCCGCTTGACCTACCGGATAGCCACCGGATAAGCCCACCGCGTGGCCGCCGCCCACGCCACCGCAATTAGCGAAATCACGCCAATGGATACTTCTCGCCGTTTCGCGGACCCGTGTTTCACGTGAAACGTCACATGACCCTGTCCCTTTTTGCTTTTTGCGTGAGTTAGCGAATTCGGCCGGATGACCGGCACGGGTGAACCGTTATAATTTGAGCATCCACACTTCCTATAGGGACGCGCTTATCCTGCGCGTCGTCCGCGATGCTTTACCCGACAGAGTTTGATGTGATCGTCGTCGGTGGCGGCCATGCCGGCACCGAAGCTGCCTTGGCGTCCGCACGGATGGGCGCGAAGACGCTGCTGCTGACGCACAACATCGAGACGCTTGGTCAAATGAGTTGCAACCCGTCAATCGGCGGGATTGGGAAGGGTCATTTGGTCAAAGAAGTCGACGCGCTTGGCGGTGCAATGGCTGCAGCGACTGACGAGGCTGGGATTCAATTTCGGATTCTGAACTCGTCGAAGGGTCCTGCCGTGCGTGCCACACGCGCCCAAGCCGATCGCCTGCTCTATAAGGCGGCGATCCGTCGGCGACTCGAAAATCAGCCGAATCTATGGCTGTTCCAGCAAGCAGTGGACGATCTGATCGTAGAAGGCGACAAAGTGGTGGGCGCGACCACGCAGGTCGGTGTTCGTTTTCGTGCTCGTGCCGTGGTGTTGACCGCAGGGACATTCCTCGACGGAAAGATCCACGTCGGACTGAATAACTATACAGGCGGTCGTGCGGGCGATCCCGCAGCCGTGTCGCTCTCCGCACGCCTGAAAGAGCTGAAACTGCCTCAGGGTCGCCTGAAAACAGGCACACCGCCGCGCATCGACGGTCGAACGATCGATTTTTCAAAGCTGGAAGAACAGCCGGGTGACCTTGATCCGGTTCCGGTGTTTTCGTTTCTTGGCCGAGTGGAGCAGCATCCAAAGCAGGTGCCGTGTTGGGTCACGCACACTAACGAACGAACCCACGACGTCATCCGCGGCGGCCTCGATCGTTCCCCGATGTACACCGGCGTGATCGAAGGCGTCGGACCGCGCTATTGCCCGTCGATTGAGGACAAGATTCATCGGTTCGCCAGCAAGGACTCGCATCAGGTTTTTCTTGAGCCCGAGGGTTTGACGACCAATGAGTTTTATCCGAATGGCGTATCGACCAGTTTGCCCTTCGACGTGCAACTCGCGTTGATTCGATCGATGCGAGGGCTGGAACACGCGCATATTCTTCGCCCGGGCTATGCAATCGAGTATGACTATTTCGATCCGCGCGGGCTGAAGGCGTCGCTGGAAACCAAAGCAATCCGCGGACTATTTTTTGCGGGCCAGATCAACGGCACCACCGGTTACGAAGAAGCGGCGGCGCAGGGACTGCTCGCCGGCATCAACGCGGGACGCTTCGTTCAAGAGCGCGACGCATGGTGTCCGCGCCGCGATCAGGCTTATCTTGGCGTGCTGGTCGACGACTTGGTGACCCGAGGCGTATCCGAGCCCTACCGGATGTTCACGAGCCGCGCGGAATATCGCTTGAGCTTGCGCGAGGACAACGCCGATATGCGCCTGACCGAAACAGGCCGCGAGTTGGGTGTCGTCGATGATATGCGGTGGGATGTCTTTGAAAGAAAACGCGACATGGTTTCACGTGAAACAGAGCGTTTGAGCGTGACATGGGTCAATCCAAAAACGCTTCCCGCGGAAGATGCGATTTCCTTGCTCGGCAAGCCAATCGACCACGAATACAATTTGACCGACCTGTTGCGACGACCCGGGGTCACCTATCGTGCGTTGATGACATTGCAGCAGCAAAAATACGCACCGTCAGCGCCACTCGCCGAAGATGACGTGGTCCGCGAGCAGATCGAGGAGCAGATCGAGATTGGTGTCAAATATCAGGGCTATATCGACCGGCAAGCGGACGAGATCGAGCGCAATGAAGCGCACGAAGGTACGCGCCTGCCGATTGATATCGACTACGGGGCGGTTCGCGGTCTGTCATTCGAAGCCCGGCAAAAGTTGAGCCAATTCCGCCCGGAGACAATTGGACAGGCGTCGCGAATCTCCGGTATTACGCCAGCGGCCATTTCGCTGCTGATGGTCCATCTGAAAAAGGGACTGGGTCGTCGCGCTGTCCCGGCGGCTTCGATCGATAGCACAGGCGGCGCCGCGCCGGCGGCGCAATGACGCGGCCGGTCGGGCAAGCCGATTCAGTTCGAGCCGAGTCGGAAGCGTTGCTGCGCCACGGCGCGGCAACGCTCGGCATCAGTCTCGCCGATGCGCAAATTGCCAAGCTGCTTGACTACCTTGCGTTGCTGGCGAAATGGAACACGGTCTACAACTTGACCGCAATCCGCGATCCTCGGCAGATGCTGATTCAGCATGTGCTCGATTCACTGGCCATCGTGCCTCACCTAGGTCGAAAAAATCCTGGCTCACTGCTTGATGTAGGTTCAGGCGGTGGTTTGCCGGGCATCGTCGTCGCCATTGCGATGCCCGACTGTCAGGTGACGAGCAACGACATTGTGCAAAAAAAAACCGCATTCCAACGGCAGGCAAAGGGCGCGCTAAACCTGGCCAATCTGTCTGTGGTGACGGGCCGCGTCGAAACGCTCCGCGCCGGCGAACAAGTGCCTGGCCTTTTCGACGCGATCGTGTCGCGCGCCTTTGCCGAAATGGTCGATTTCGTCAACTTGACGCGCCATCTGCTTGCGCCGGCCGGCACGCTCTGGGCCATGAAAGGTGTGCGTCCGGACGCGGAAATAGCGCGCTTGCCGGTGGGCGCATCGGTCCGGGAAATCATTTGCCTAAATGTGCCTTCACTCGACGCTGAGCGTCACCTGATCGACATCGCTGTGGAGCCATGATGAGCGAAATCGAAAATGTATTTCCAGAAGGCGCTGAAATTGAGGATAAAGTCACCGTGAAGGCCCAGACGATGGCAAAGATTTTTTGCGTAGCCAATCAGAAGGGCGGTGTCGGCAAGACCACCACGGCGGTCAATCTGGCTGCCAGCCTGGCCCGGCAAGCCCAACGCGTGCTGTTGATCGACCTCGATCCTCAGGGCAATGCGACGATGGGTAGCGGCGTCGACAAGGCCGCCTGCGAAAGCACCATCTACGAGGTGCTGGTGGACCAAAGCCGCATCGCGGATGCACGGGTGAAGGCCGGCGAGGCCGGTTACGACGTGTTGCCGTCTAACCGTGAGCTGGCGGGGGCCGAAGTCGAATTGGTCGGCGCTGACGGGCGTGAACGCCGCTTGAAGGACGCCATCGAGGCGATTCAGCACGAATACGACTTCGTGCTGATCGATTGCCCGCCAGCGCTGTCGCTATTGACGCTAAACGGCTTGTGCGCGGCACACGGTGTGGTGATTCCTATGCAGTGCGAATATTTCGCACTCGAAGGATTGTCGGACCTCGTCAATACGATCAAGCAAGTGCACGCGAACCTGAATCGCGACTTGAAAGTGATTGGCTTGCTGCGGGTCATGTTCGATCCGCGCATCACACTGCAACAACAAGTGTCGGACCAGTTGAAGCAACACTTCGGCGATAAGGTGTTCAACGCCGTGATACCGCGCAACGTCCGTCTTGCTGAAGCGCCCAGTTACGGCCTGCCCGGCGTGGTGTTCGACGGCGCGTCGCGCGGCGCGCAGGCCTATCTGCAATTCGGCGCGGAGATGATCGAGCGGGTGCGCGCGCTTTGATGCGCGGCCACGACAGACAGCCAGTAAGGGAGCAAGATGAACGCAGCCGTGAAAAAGAAGGGTCTCGGAAGGGGACTCGAAGCATTGCTCGGCGGCAGTGCCGACATTACCGAAGCCGTCAGGCAGCAGGGCACGCCGAGCGTGCTGCGGCTCGACAAGCTGCAGCCCGGCAAGTACCAGCCGCGCACGCGGATGGACGAGGGCGCATTGCAGGAACTCGCCGCAAGCATCCGCGCGCAAGGCCTGATGCAACCGATCCTGGTGCGTTCTGTCGGCGCCGAACGTTACGAGATCATCGCCGGGGAGCGCCGCTTCCGTGCCGCGCGGATCGCGGGGCTCGACGAAGTGCCGGTGCTCGTCAAGGAGGTTGCCGACGAGGTCGCCGCGGCGATGGCGCTGATCGAGAATATTCAGCGCGAAGATTTGAATCCGCTCGAAGAAGCGCAAGGCATTCAGCGCTTGCTCGACGAATTCGATTTCACGCACGAACAGGCCGCCGATTCGCTGGGCCGCTCGCGCAGCGCGGTGTCGAACCTGCTGCGCTTGCTGAACCTGGCACAGCCGGTGCAAACGATGCTGCTCGCCGGCGACCTGGACATGGGACATGCGCGCGCGCTGCTGGCCGTCGACGCGGCCACGCAGATCACGCTGGCGAACCATGTGGTCAACAAGGGCATGTCGGTGCGCGAGACGGAAAAGCTGGTCAACGCAACCGCCAAGGCGGGGCCGGTTGCCGCGCGCCGCATGCCGCACCAGGGCGGACGCGATACCGAGCGTCTTGAAGAAGAGCTGTCGGACCTGCTCGCCGCGACGGTGAAGATCAAGGTAGGCCGACGCGGGCGCGGTCAATTGACGATCGACTTCGGCGATCTCGATGCGCTCGAAGGCATTCTGGTGCGTTTGCGCGGTCGAGCCGCTGCGTGAGCGGCGATCCACTGTTCGACGCGCGTGGCGCAGCCGCCGGCGACGCGCAACCGATGCAGGAAGCTGCCGCGCGGCGCTCCCCTTGGCGCCGCGCCGCCTGCTGGCTCCGACAGGAGCCCATTCTGACGGTGCTGGCCGTCGCGTTCGCGCTGCTGCAGGCCGTCCATCCGCAACCGTGGCGCACGCTGCCTGCGCTAGTCGACTGGCAGACGGTACTGACGCTCGCGGGCCTTTTGATGCTCACCAAGGCGGTCGAATATTCGGGTTTTCTGACCTGGCTCGCGCATCGGCTGGTGCGGCGCATACGCACCGAGCGTGGCTTGGCCGTGTTGCTGGTGCTTCTGGCCGCCGGCTTGGCGACGGTGCTGACCAACGACGTCGCATTGTTCGCGATCGTGCCGCTCTTGCTGTCGCTCGACCGTCTGACGCCGCTGCCGGTTGGCCGCCTGATCATCCTGATCGCGTTGGCCGTCAATGCCGGCTCGATACTGACACCGCTCGGCAACCCGCAAAACCTGTTCCTCTGGCAACGCGGCGGTGCGTCGTTCGGTACCTTCGTGTGGGCGCTGGCGCCGCTGTGCGCGGCGCTCATGACCGCGCTGCTCGTACTGACGGGCTTGATCTGCAAAGCCAACAGGCTCGACTTGTCCAAGGACGCCGCACCGCCTCGTACCGACCGCATGCTGATCGCGGTGACGGTCTTGTCGTTCGTCGGTTTTGTCGTGCTCGCGGACATGCACCACGCGGCCCTGGCGCTTGCCCTGGTGGTGTTGATATTCGGTGTTTGGCGCCGCGACGCGGTGCTGCGCATCGACTGGCTGCTGTTGCTCATCTTCGCCTTGATGTTCGTCGTCCTGCGCGGCGCCGCGGCGCTGCCGTCGGTGCACCACGCCTTGACCCATGTCGACCTGTCGCAGCCATCTCATGTCTACATCGCCGGGGCACTGCTGTCGCAGGTGATCAGCAACGTGCCGGCGGCTATCATGCTCGCCGAATTCAGCGGGAATTGGCGTGCACTGGCGTTCGGGGTTAGTGTGGGCGGGTTCGGCATCGCGCTCGGCTCACTGGCAAACTTGATCGCGATGCGCCTGGCCGGCGCGCGCGGCAACTGGCTGCATTTCCATCTGGTTTCGCTGCCCTTTTACCTGCTCGCCGTGGTGCTGGGGCGCCTGCTGCTAACTTCTTGAAAAGCTGGCAATAAAGTATTGAACCGCCCGCAACAATCGCTTACAATCGCCCGGATTTATTGGTTTGGCTTACCGACAGCCGTGCATAGGTGCGGGCTGACAGAGGATGCACGATGACGGTCCATTCGCCGGAAAAAACCCCCGACGAAGCGCGATCGTCCGGCGAGTCACTTAGACCGCCGCCACATCGCTCATCTTCCGCGCAGTCTCCCGCCGACCGCGACGCTGATGACGATTGGGACGCCGACCAACAAGACAAAACTATCGTTCCGCTCACAAGGGCCGAAGCCGAACGACTGTTCGGTCCCGCAGTGAATCGTCCATCACGCGTCACACCGTTTCGCGTCGTGGTGGCGCAAATGGTTCTGTCCCTCGGTGCGACGTTTATGTGGTGGCTGTGGTCAAGCACACCGGGTAGCGCTGCGCTGTCTGCGTTTTTGGGTGGAGCGGTGTGTTGGGTGCCGAGCGCGTTGTTCGCGGCGCGTTTGCGCAGGAAGGGCGGCACCGAAAGCATTGCTGCATGGATGCTCGGGGAAGCCATCAAGATGGCAGCGACCGTCGGCATGTTCGTCGCGATCGCGGTGTTTTATCACGACGTCAAGTGGCTTCCTTTGCTGATCGCTTACCTTGTCGCACTGAAGACGTACTGGATCGCACTCGCTTTGCGCTGAGGCACTGCGCAGCCGGCGCCGACCGCGCGGCGCGCACGGCACCCCGCACGTGGCAGTGAACGTTCTCCGAACTTATTGGGCTTATACGATATGGCAGCTGAAACCGAACATCTGGACCCCTCGGCTTACATCGCGCACCACCTGCAGAACCTGGCGACGAAGCACCAGACGTCGATCATCGACTTCTCGGTGATCAACGTCGATACGCTGTTCTGGTCGATCGCGATGGGTCTCGTGACGATCGGCGTGCTTGCGCTCGCCGCCCGCGGCGCCACGCCGGGCGTGCCGGGCCGCTTCCAGGGCGCGATCGAGATGCTGGTCGAAATGGTCGAGGACCAATCCAAGGCGATGATCCACGGCAGCCGCCGCTTCATCGCGCCGCTGGCGCTGACCGTCTTCATCTGGGTCGCCTTGATGAATGCGCTGGACTTCATCCCCGTCGATCTGCCCGGGCGTGTCATCGGGTGGCTGGGCCTGTCGCAGGCGCTCCCGCATCTGCGCGTCGTGCCGACCGCCGACCTCAACGGCACCATCGGCATCGCGCTCGGCGTGTTCGTGCTGATGATCTACTACAACCTGAAAGTCAAGGGTCCCGGCGGTTTCATGCACGAACTCGTGTCGGCTCCGTTCGGCGCGCATCCCGTGCTGTGGCTCCCGAACCTGCTCCTGAATGTCATCGAATACCTCGCCAAGACCATTTCCCTCGGCATGCGGCTGTTCGGCAACATGTACGCCGGCGAACTGCTGTTTCTGCTGATCGCGCTGTTGGGCAGCATCTGGACCTTCGGCGCGGATACCACGGTGCTGGGCTTTGTCGGGCACGTGATCGCAGGCAGCGTCTGGGCGATCTTCCACATTTTGATCGTGTTGCTGCAAGCCTTCATTTTCATGATGCTGACGCTGGTGTATCTCGGCCAGGCACATGACGCTCACTGATACGAGCACCACGGCGTTGCAGTCTTTGAGTTTTTAGGTTCTCAAGTTCTCAAGTCTTTTAAAAAGGAGTGATCATGCAAGCTTTCATCGCCAACATCCAGGGTCTGACCGCCATCGGTATCGGCATCATCATCGGCCTGGGTG
>Ga0310811_10013699_pt1 | contig 10567 bp, 6 predicted proteins | sample YCmetagenome_FD_207642 | JGI IMG/M metagenome (GOLD analysis project Ga0310811, IMG submission 207642) | Soil microbial communities from experimental microcosm in Duke University, North Carolina, United States - YC | ecosystem: Engineered > Artificial ecosystem > Soil microcosm > Unclassified ... | reverse complement strand
GTTCCTTGTCGTATTGCAGCTTGTCAATTCTATTCTATCGTTCAGTATACTCGGGATATTGTTTGCCTTTATATTTAAGTTTATTCCTGATGCCAGAATAGAATGGCGCCATGTTTGGATTGGCTCTTTCGGTACGGCAATTTTGTTTGAAGCAGGAAAATCTGCGCTTGGGTTGTATTTCGGAAAAGCGGATCCAGGGTCGGTATACGGTCCCGCAGGTTCGATCATAGTAATTATGCTTTGGGTTTCGTATTCGTCGATGATCGTTTTTTTCGGTGCGGAGTTTACACACGCCTATGCGGAAGGAAGCGATGGAGAAATTTTGCCGGATAAAAATGCCATCAAAACAAAGGATGGTAAACTATAAATGGATTTTCCGGTCTTGTCAATAAATGAACATTGTTAAAGGACAATAAAAACGGTGCGCCTTCTACGCTGCCTCGCCTTTATATAATGGGAGTGATATTACAAAGGTCGCCCCTTGACCTAATTTACTCCGTGCAGAAATGAAGCCATGATGCACATCAACGATTTTTCGGCAGATCGCCAGACCGATCCCCGCTCCCTCATATTGGCTGCCGTGCAGTTTGCTCAACATTCCAAAAATTTCATTGGAGTATTTTTGATCGAACCCGATGCCGTTGTCTTCTACAAAGATAAAGCAATCGGTGCCTACCGTGATTTTAATATCGCTGGAGTCTATCTCTGCATATATCTTGATAACAGAATTCGAATCTTTCTTTCTGTATTTGATGGAGTTGCTAATCAGATTTTGGAACAACTGTCGCATTAGGTCCCTGTTTACAAACAGCGGAGGGAGAGGTTCAATGGTCAGTGTTACTTCCTTTTCTTTTATCTCTTCTTCCATGTCCGTGCGTATTTCTTCCAGCAATGGATTCAAGTTACATTTTTCAAAGGCGGTGGTTCCGGAGGATATTTTTGTCAGTGCCAGGATACTATCCACCAAGATTTGCATGCGCTCTGCTGCTTTATCGATGCGCGAGACGGTCTCGCTATCGCCTTGATCCACGCCTTTGTATTTCTCGTTGAGTTTGCTGCTGAAAACTCTGATCTTCCGCAATGGTTCTTGTAAATCATGGGATGCCATAAATGCAAAGCGTCCCAGGTCATTGTTTGCTATTTCAAGACGGGCAAGGTTTTCCAGAAGCCGCCCATTGATTTGCTGAACTTTTTCATCCGAAGCCCTGCGTTCACTAATCTCAATTTGCAAGATCCTATTTACCGCAATTAGCTTTTCCTCCTGTTCGAGCAGCTGGTTATTTTTAATGTACAAATCAACAAGCAATCCAACCTTCGCATTTAGCACTTCCGGCTGGATGGGTTTTTGGATAAAGTCGATTCCTCCCACTTGATATCCTTTGAACATATTTTCGTCTCCATAATTATTGGCGGTAATGAAAATGATCGGGATGCGTTTCAGTTTCTCTCGTTCATAGATAAATGTGGCCGTTTCAAACCCGTTGAGGTTGGGCATGTTGACGTCCATCAGGATGAGTGCGAAATCAAACTCTGTTAGTAATATCTTAAGGGCTTCCTTCCCGGAGTTGGCCCTTACAAACTGATATCCACGAGGCTTGAGAATGATTTCGAGGGAAAGTAAATTATCCTCCCGATCGTCAACAAGTAGAATCTTAGGTGCAAGTGTAGACATGGGAAGTTATTGTTTGCAAAACCATAAACGCATCAAAGAAAGAAGCTGATCAATCTTGACGGGCTTGGTGATATAATCTGAAGCGCCGGCTTCAATACATTTTTCGCGGTCTCTTTTCATGGCCTTGGCCGTTACTGCCAATATGGGAAGTTGTTTATTTCGATGGTCACGCCTGATTTTCCGGATTGCTTCATAGCCATCCATTTCGGGCATCATGATGTCCATGAGCACCATTTCAATTTTTGGATCTGCTGAAAAAGCATTGATGGCTTCTTTTCCGCTTTCGGCGGTAGCTATTTTCATATTGAATCTTTCAAACACCGTGGTCATCGCGAAAAGGTTGCGCACGTCATCGTCTACCACCAGTATATTCTTACCGGTAAGCACATCTTTTTTATTTCGGATGCCTTCAATGATCTTCCTTTTATTTGGCTCTAGATCTTGATGGTTGATATGCAACTGGGATACCGTTTCTGCCAGCAGAACCTCCAGAGAATTCACCCCTTTCATCACACGGGAGTTTGAATTGTAATTTACGTTGTTCATTTCCGCGCTGCTGAAATCACGAATTGAGTAAACAATGACAGGAGTAAAGAGTTTCTTGGCTTTTGTGATCTCATGAATAACATCATTTCCGGCCATATCGGGCAAAGTATAATCAAGAATGATACAGTCATAGTCTTTTTCGGCAACGAGTTCCAGGGCTCGAGCACCGGTTTCTGCGAGTGTAATCTCCGACTTATTGCTCGACAGCATTTTTACAATCTGTGATGAATCGACTTCATTGTCCTCCACAATCAAGATGCTCTTGACGTCCTTTTTTAAATAAGAGAGTATGTCGATGAAAAGTTGGTTAAGCAAGCCGTTTTCCAAAGGCTTAAGTAGGAAACTACGGGCGCCATGTTTTAATGCCATGATGCGGTTCTCCTCTCCTGAAATCACATGGATAGGAATGTGGCAGTACAACAGGTCGCTGCGCAACATTTGGATGACTTTCCATCCGCTGGTGACGGGTAGATTTACGTCTAACGTGATGGCAATGGGATGGAAACGGTTAATGAAATCAAAAACCTCGTGATAATTTGTGGCAACGATGACTTTCATCCCATTTTCGTGTGCCTTTTCGATCATGATTCTTCCAAAACGAAGATCATCCTCTATTACCAAGACAATTTTATCGTCCGTTTTAATGTTGCTTCTGTCGTCTCCCGTCTCGTCAATGATATCACCGGTGATTTCATGCACCTCTCCATGTTTTTTTTCTTCGTCGTCTGAAATCTCGGAAGCAATAGGCGAAGAAGGTAGTGGGCGATATTCTTTATTAGCGGTAGTGGTTGCATTGGATTTTTGAGATACTTCTAAAAGTGAAATAGGTGATTCGATTTCCAAGGGTAGAAAAAGAGTGAACGTACTTCCATGAGCAAGTTCACTTTTCAGTTCAATGATACCGCCAAGAAGATCAATCAAGCCTCGGCTGATAGATAAACCGAGCCCTGTGCCTCCGTATTTACGATTGGTAGCACCTTCGGCTTGCTGAAATGCTTCAAAAATGACCCGCTGCTTTTCTTTCGGGATGCCGATGCCGGTATCGCGGATGGAGAAAGACACTACTTTTTTTGCCCTCTGAAGGGCTGGGTAAGATTTCCATTGACGCCGGACCACATTGATTCGCATAACTACTTCGCCTTTTTCGGTGAACTTGAATGCATTCGAAAGCAGATTCTTCAAGATCTGATTAAGACGCAACAGATCGGTATTGATGTTTGCAGGCAAGTCATTGTCGACTTCGATGTGAAACTTGAGGTTTCTCGATTCAGAGATCGGCTTATAGGTAGTCTCCAGAAATGATACAATCTCGGAAATACGGACAGAAGAGATATTAACGGAAATAATACCTGACTCGATTTTGGATAGATCGAGAATGTCGTTGATGAGTTGGATCAGGTCATCTCCGCAGGAGTGAATTGTTTTGGCATATCTAACCTGCTTTTCCGTGAGGTTACCCTCGTCGTTTTCGTATAATTGTTGCGCTAGAATCAACAGGCTGTTTAGCGGTGATCGTAATTCATGCGACATGTTCGCCAGGAATTCCGACTTGTATTTGGAGGTAAGGGCAAGTTGCGCTGCTTTTTCTTCCAACGATTTTCTGGAATCCTCTACCTCTTTGTTGGCTACACCTAGTTCCGCAGCTTTTTTTTCTTTCTCCACATTTTGAAAGGCAAGTTCTTTATTTGCAACACTTAACTCGGCAGCGTGTTTTTCTTTTTCGATGTTTTGAAGGGCGAGTTCATTATTCCTGGCTTCCACTTCTTCCTTCTGTCTTTCCAGTAGACAGACTCTGTCTTCCAGTTCCACATTCTTAATCTTCAAATCGAGCGCCTCAGATTGCGACTCTACCAGCTGCACTTCTGTTTGTACAAAGGCCTGCATAGTGCTTAATACACCTCCAATGCTTTCTGACACTTGAGTGATGAAGCCCAGATGCATTTCACTAAAAGAATTCAGCGACGCAAGTTCAATTACTGCCTTCACCTCGTTCTCGAACAGAATCGGAAAAATGACCAGACTCGAAGGCCTGGCTTTGCCCAGACTCGAGGTGATTTTGACATAACCTTTGGGAGCATTCGCAATTAGGATTTGCTTCTTTTCATAGGCACACTGGCCGACGAGCCCTTCCCCGATCGAAAACTCTTTCAATGTGTTAATTTCCTTACTGGCATATGCGGAAGCTAATTTCAATTTTATGGCTTGCGTGCCCTTATCCATTTGCACTATATAAATGGCGCCATAGTGGGCATTGACGACCTCAATCAAATTCCAAAGGATTTGTCTTGTCAAGGTTTTCAATTCCTGGTGGCCTTGTACCCTAAGTGAAAACTCTGCCAGGTTAGATGTCAGCCAGTATTTCTTTTGTACTTCGGAAAGGTTGTCCATCATCTGATTGACGGCATCACAAATCTTCCCATTCAAACCTACCTCGTCAGTTGGCAAACGGGCTGTGAAGTTTTCATTTTTTACCTCTCTGAGAATTCGCAACAAATCCCTCGAAGCAAACGGCCCGTCTGAAACAACCTCGCCTTTTACTTTAACTAGGTCAGTGGAGGGGCTTTTTTTTGTTCTCGATTTCTTTTTGCTGCCATTGGTAAAAAGGGTTTGCACGCTCGGTTTCATTTACTTCTTGGGCTATATTAATGGATCAAGTTTTAAGGGTACCTGTATTACTTTACACATTTTCTGCTTTTTTGAAAGTGGTTGTAATAAGTATGCCAGTCCTTGCAATAACCCCACCGTTCAATGACGCAAATCACGCGAATGGGAAATAGTTAGTATGAAAAGCCTTGATTTCACCAATGAAGCGCAATAGCTGAAATAAAAACAATGTTTGGCTCGGGTTAGTTGAAAGACGAGATCAAGGAGCATTACGCTTGTTGTATACAATGGGGATTTTTTTCCACATACTGGTATAGTGGTGCATCCTGTCTTACTATAGGTAAGGAACAGACCTACGTTGTATTGTTTCTCGAAAATCCAAAAATCATGTAACACACATGATAATCACGGGGCTATATTTGAGTGGGATTTGGTAAATTGATTTTTTTAAAAGGATGAGACCACAGGGTGCTTGTCCTTTTTTATTTGATGCAACTCCTGAAGTGACGGTAACGACGCGCTGTTGATTAGCATTCGCCCAAGTACACGCCGTAAATTTTTGTCATTGCTTTGTTCCCCCAGTCAAAAGTTATTAGGGGTAAATTTCATCGCTAATCCTCATCTGACAAGAGATGATTGACTTAGCTTCGATGAGATATGTCGCATTTGGGAAAGCAGAATCCAAGGTGATGAAGATCATCAGAAACGGAAATGACAATCATCGAACAGGCCACCCCTCTCACATTAATATTGTCGTCTGTCGAGGTATCACCAAACTCTAAAATATCAGATTTATGAAAAAACAAAATGGCGCAAGCGAGTGCAGATTTTGCAGCGCCGAGCTCGAGGAAACATTTGTTGATCTTGGGATGTCGCCTTTATGCCAGGACCATGTGAAGCCCAACGAGCTGAAGCAAATGGAGCCGTTTTATCCATTACACGCGTATGTGTGCACTACGTGCTTCCTTGTGCAGCTCGAGGAATTTGTGGCTCCGTCTGAAATCTTTCAAGATTATGCTTACTTCTCGTCGTATTCAGACACTATATTAAAGCATGCCAGTGCCTACGCAGACGCCGTCATTGAAAGATTCTCCATAACAGAAAACAGCCTCGTGGCTGAGATTGCGAGCAACGACGGTTATCTTCTTCAAAACTTCCTGCATAAAAATATCCCCGTGCTAGGAATAGAGCCCGCCGCCAATGTCGCTGACGATTCGATCAAGAAAGGAATACGTACAGAGGTCGTGTTCTTCGGTTCAGGAACAGCCACCGATTTATCGAAAAAATATGGAAAGGTCGACCTGCTTATCGGCAACAACGTTTTGGCCCATGTTCCTAACATCAATGACTTTGTTTCGGGATTAAAGAAATTCTTGAAGCCCGATGGAGTTATTACGATGGAATTTCCGCATTTGCTCAAGCTGGTGGAGAACAACCAGTTCGACACCATTTATCATGAACACTTTTCTTACTTATCTTTTTCAACAGTGGCCAGGATATTCAAGTATCATGATCTCACACTGTTCGATGTTGATGAAATTCCAATGCATGGTGGATCAATTCGCATCTATGCCAAGCACGCCGAAGATCGATCTAAACCAGTTTCCGCCAATGTAGACGCCTTGCTCAAAACAGAATACGAAGCGGGAATGCTTACGCTGGAGTTTTATAAAGACTTTGAAGAAAAAGTGAAAGAGACGAAACGCAAAATTCTGGATTTCCTTATTCAGGCAAAGCGGGAAGGAAAGACGGTAGTCGGTTATGGAGCTCCTGGCAAAGGCAATACACTGTTGAATTATTGTGGTATTCGTACTGACTTTATTGATTTCACCGTAGATCGAAGCCCGCACAAGCAAAACAACTATTTGCCGGGCACACTGATCCCCATATTCAGCCCCGAGAAAATCAAAGAAGTGAAGCCGGATTACATTTTCATACTTCCCTGGAACATCAAGGAAGAGATTATGGATGCCCACGGCTATGTCAGTGATTGGGGCGGCAAATTTGTTATCCCGATCCCCGAGTTGAGGGTTTTTGAAACTGTCTTACAAGAAGATTAAGAGACAAAAAGAGTTATGGTACTTGTAGACACAGCCCTCGCCAAAAGAGCACGGGAAAATAACCCAATCCGTGTGGGGATGATTGGCGCGGGGTTTATGGGTAAGATAATTGCGTTGCAACTACTACAGTACGTACGAGGGGTTTCATTGGTTGCCATTTATAACAGAAGCATTGCAGCTGCGCAACAGGCTTTTGAAGATGCGGCCATATCATCTTATGAAACAGTAAGCACGCAAACCAACCTAGAAGCGAGAATAGGGCAGGGCGCATATTCCGTTGTTGACGACCCAATGTTGATCTGCCGAGCAGAAAACATTGATGTGATTATTGAGGTGACTGGTGCGGTTGAATTCAGTTCACACGTGGTGATGGAGGCCATCCGCAACAAAAAGCACGTTGTATTGATGAATGCGGAACTTGATGCAACCATTGGCCCGATCTTAAAAACATACGCGGATGAAGCCGGTGTGATCCTCACCAATTGTGACGGCGATCAGCCCGGCGTTCAAATGAATCTTTTTCGTTTTGTAAAAAGCATCGGCGTAAGGCCGGTGTTATGCGGGAATATCAAAGGACTACAGGATGCCCACAGAAATCCGGATACTCAAAAAGACTTTGCGGCAAAGTGGGGACAAAAACCAATCATGGTCTCTTCTTTTGCAGACGGCACAAAAATGTCATTTGAGCAAGCGGTGGTCGCAAACGCCACAGGGATGGCTGTTGCAAAGAGAGGAATGTATGGATTTTCTGCGCATGGCCTGCCATTAAAGGAGGCCATCAAAAAATATCCCGTTGACGTACTTACGGCCGGGCCCGGGATCGTCGATTATCTCGTCGGTGCTGAACCGGTACCTGGCATATTTGTACTGGGAACACATGATGATCCTCAGCAACAACATTATTTAAATCGTTACAAGCTAGATGAAGGTCTCTTATATCTTTTCTATACGCCTTATCATCTTTGCCACTTCGAAATCGCGTTTACCTGCGCTCGAGCTGTACTATTCAACGATGCTACAATCACTCCGCTCGGTCGACCCTACGTGGATGTGGTGGCGACTGCGAAACGGGATCTGCGCGAGGGAGAAGTGATCGACAGTATAGGAGGATACCTTACGTATGGGCAATGCGAGAATGCACTCATCAGCCATGAACAACAGTTGCTTCCGATGGGGCTTGCAGAAGGCTGCACACTCACCCGAAACATTGCCTGTGACGAAGTCATCTCGTATCATGATGTCATTGTTCCCCCGGGCCGATATGCTGATCAATTGCGTGAGGAGCAGAACAAACATTTTTACGTTTCCGACTATTCGGCGCTACACTATCGTTGACGTTTGAGATACTTTGGTTTCCACTGGATTCGCGACTTATGCACAAAAATGATAATCTGGAAATAGTTCGTGGGCTGGCGGCACTGGTTGTTGTCTTTTGCCATATCATTGGAAAGATACCCATTCCCATTTTTCAAAAATCGTTGGTTTTTAATTTACTCGGCAACTGGGGTACAGAGGCGGTTATTATTTTTTTTGTTCTGTCTGGTATTGTTATCGGTATTTCGCAAGAGGGGAAACCCAAAGATACACGCACGTTTATTAAAAACAGGTTGCTCCGTATTATTCCCATATTCCTCATCGGAGTCTTGCTCGCCTTGATTGCGAATATCTTGTATCGCCATACATTGCCGAGTTCAAGTGTAACGATTGGTTCGTTATTTTTTGTGAGCACGCTTCAAGGATGGATTGTCGAGCCTTTGGAATTTAATCCTGTCATTTGGAGCCTTAGCTTTGAGATGTTCTTCTATTTGATTTTCTCACTGACCATTAATAACAAGAAGATGGTTTTGGTTTTTTGGTGCTTGCTCAGCGTCTTGTGCATCCCGCTGTATTACACTGCGGGTATCACGACTGGAATCCTGAAGCATTTCATCGCGATGTTTGCTTTTTCCTCCATTTGGCTGGTTGGATATTTTGTTCAAAAATATAAGCATCTATTCAGTTTCAATTTTGTCAACGCACTTTTCTCGCTGCTTACCTTGCCTATGGTGAGCCGCTTAACCATAACGACAGATCACTATGACGTTGTTAAATACCTCATATTTGCATTAGTCAGCATACCGCTGTTTGGCTATATCCTAAAGCCGGTCAAATTTAAATTCAATGATGCGCAGGTGGTTCAAATTGTTATAACTATTACATTAATGACTTTTCTCCACTTCTATTCAGAGTCATCGGCTTTTAACAAAATAATTTATTCTGCCCTGCCGTTCGGTTCTTTTCTTGTTTTAGGATTTAAGAATCTCTTTATCAAAGTATACGCTGTGGTAAGTCCTGCTCTTGTGTTTCTCGGAGGGATTTCTTACTCCCTATATGTTCTGCATTACCCCATCATTTTTTTGACTCTGTTTTTTCTTACCGATTATCTTTTTCTGGTGGTATTAATTTCTTTGCCAAGCGTTTTCTTGGTCTGCATTTTCTTGGAGAAGATCTATCAAAAAAGAATAATGTCTTTTATTAGAAGATAAATCAGTCTTGAGAAGACCTTGTCGGTGGTTGGTGTCTTCACTTCTAGCGGCTTATAGCGCGCGTTATTTTTTGCCTGCGACGATCGAGCCCTTTCGGCTTAGGGATAAGTAGATGCCAGGCAATAGCTGAAGAGCATTATCATTTCGGATTAGAGAATTGCTTTCTCAACAAAGCTTGGTTCCAGCCGGGGTGTTGAATGCTGTAACTTTTACACGATCAATGACTTATCGCAAGTCAAGCGGAGAGGGAGGGATTCGAACCCTCGGTACGGTTGCCCGTACAACGGTTTTCGAGACCGTCCCATTCGGCCACTCTGGCACCTCTCCGGGAAAAATCATCCACATATTCTCCAGCCGATCTGCGTTTCAGGCAGTTTTTCAAAAGCACCTCAAAACTACATGTAAAAAGAATTTGTAGTGATATGTGTTTAATTAAATTTGAGCCCTGCTAATCAAAATAAAAATGAAAAAACTGCTTTACCCGTTCTTGTGTTTAAGTGTACTACTAATTGTGGACTCCTGCACCAAAAAAGAAACGACTCCACCGTCCGTTGGCGAAACAAATGCCGTTTTGCTGGCCGGCGCTAAAGGGTCCAGTAAGTCATGGAACCTCGTTTCGATATCAGAGGCAATTGATGGCGGATTGGCGTCAACCGTTACCTCCTCAAGTGGGATGCCGGCATGCGAAACAGACAACGTCTATCTTTTTAATCATGATGCCGGCCAGACCTATCAACAATCTGAAGGAACGATCAGTTGCGCGAGCACCGATGGTTCAAAAATTGAAAGTGGGAACTGGGCATTTTCGGAAGACGGCCTGAGCCTTTTCGTTGAATCAATTGTTTACCCAAGTGCTGCTCAATTTCAAAATGAGGATCCCAGCAGTGGCTATTTCCTGGCTTACATGATCTTGGCGGTTGGAAAGGCATGGACAGTAAAAGTAATTTCTGCGACGAGCTTAACGATTACTTATTCGGGAACGTACACCGACTCCAACAATGCCACACATACCTATGTTGATACGCTCATTTTGAATTCAAAAAACTAACAATAGGAGAGTAGTGATCACATCAGCACCTTCATTGGAAGGGCAAAAAAGGTATCTCGCTCTAGGTGATTCATATACGATTGGTGAAAGCGTCGAGGAGAATGAACGGTGG
>Ga0310811_10013698_pt1 | contig 10568 bp, 7 predicted proteins | sample YCmetagenome_FD_207642 | JGI IMG/M metagenome (GOLD analysis project Ga0310811, IMG submission 207642) | Soil microbial communities from experimental microcosm in Duke University, North Carolina, United States - YC | ecosystem: Engineered > Artificial ecosystem > Soil microcosm > Unclassified ... | reverse complement strand
ACGGTCGAAGACCTGGAACCGCTGCTGATCGGCCGCGATCCCCGCGATATCGAACAATGCGTGCGGGCCATGCACAAGCACAGCTACTACAAGCTGGGCATCATCGGCGTCACCGCCATCAGCGGCATCGAGCACGCGCTGTGGGATATCTTCGCCAAGAGCCTTGGTGTTCCCGTCTGGCGCCTGCTGGGCGGCAAGGTGCGGGACAAGGTGCGGCTGTACACCCATCTGGGCCTGGGCGACATGAAGTCCGTGTACGAGACCTTCGACCACGGAAAATTGCGCGACAGCGCGTTGCAAGTGGTGGAGAAGGGCTACGACGCCCTGAAGGTGGTGTTCATCCCCTATGGCAACCATGTATCGTCGATCGCCGCGCAGAAGCACGTCGGCAAGCTGATGGAAACCGTGCGCAATGCGGTGGGTGAGTCGGTCGATATCATGGTCGACTTCCATGGCCGACCCGGCTCCATCGCGGCGGCCCTGGGCTTTATCCAGGAACTGGCGCCGTATCGTCCCATGTTCTGCGAGGAGCCCGTGCAACCCGGCGATACAGCTGCCTTGCGAGAGATCGCCTTGCGCGCGCCGTGCCCGATCGCCTCCGGCGAAAGGCTGGTGGGCCTGAACGAATTCATGCCGGTGCTGACCGGCAAGGCGGTGCATGTCGCGCAGCCCGACCTGAACCATACCGGCGGCCTGCTGGAAGGCAAGCGCATCGCCGCCGTCGCCGAAGCCGAACTCATCGGTATCGCACCGCATAATCCGAATGGTCCCATCGCCGGCGTCGCGGCATTGCACTATGACGTGTCCACGCCCAATTTCCTGATCCAGGAAGAAATGAGCGGCGCCGTTCCCTGGTACGACGACGTGGTGCAGACGCCGCTGCGGCGGGTCGGCACGCACTGGGAGATACCGCACGCACCCGGCCTGGGTGTGGAGATCAATGAAGCGGAAGCCGCCAAGCATCCCTTCCAGCAGGAAGTCATGCACGCTACTGGCGCGGTGCTGGACGACGGCACCATCGTGGAATGGTAAGCCCGCCGAATCGAATAAAGACCAAATGGATCAGAGCATGAAATTCGCAACTCCCGGCGGCGTTTACAACGCCACGCCATCGCGTATCGTCTTCGCCGAAGGCGCCATCAACGGCATCGCCGATGAGGTCGTCCGCCTGGGCGCGCGGCGCGCGCTGGTGGTAACCACTCCTGGCCGCAGCGGACTTGGCGACCGCGTGGCGTCGCTGCTCGGCGACCGCTGCGCGGGCCTGTGGCCCGAGGCTGTGTCGCAGGTGCCGATCGAACTGGCACGCCGCGGGCGCCAGGCGGCCCGCGATGTGGGCGCCGACTGCATCGTCAGCGTCGGCGGAGGTGCCGCCGTCGGCCTGGGCAAGGGCATTTCCCTGGAATTGGGCCTTCCCATCATTGCGATTCCGACCACGTATTCGGGATCGGAGGTCACGGGCTTTTGCGGCATCACCATCGACGGCGTGAAGCGCATGCATACCAGCCTGAACATGCTGGCATCCACGGTCATCTACGATCCGGAGCTGACCCTGGGCCTGCCGGCCGATATCAGCGCGGCCAGCGCCATGAACGCACTGGCGCATTGCGTGGACGCCATCTACGTGCCTACCGTCGATCCGGTTACCGTGCTGGCCGCCATCGAGGGTGCGCGAGTGATCGCCCACGCCGCGCCGCGCGTGATTGCCCGGCCCGACGATATCCACGCCCGCTCCGAGCTGCTGTATGGCGCTTACCTGGGCGGCGTCGCCCTGACCGGCGGTTTCGCGCTGCAGCATGGGCTGGCCCATGTCCTGGGCGGCAGTTTCAATATCGCCCACGGCCTGTCTCACACATTGGTTCTGCCATACGTGGCGCATTACAACAGCGCCTTTGCGCCCGTGCCGCTGCGGCAACTGGCTGATGCCATCGGCGCGCCCAGCCTGGGCGCCGGCATCCACGATCTGGCGCGATCGCTGAATATCCGGATGGGGCTGACGGATACCGGGCTGGACCCGTCCGCGCTGGACACCGCCGCGCGCATCACGGTGGAAACGGATGACGGCTACAACCCCGGTCCTGTCACCGTCGAGGTGGTGCGCGGCATTCTGGATGCCGCCTGGAACGGCGAGCGCCCCGCTTGACGGCGCACCTGCGAGCCTGATGCCTCGCGCCGCGGGCGCAGACTATAAAACAGATATGGCCGCTGTATTGGAGACAAGATGAAGATATCCCGCAGACAGTTGATCAAGGCCGCCGGCGCGGTTGTGCTGGGCGCCGCCATGCCGGGCGCGCGCGCCACCACCGCCGCGTATTCCTGGAAGTTCGGCCACGGCTTTCCGCCCAGCCATCCCATCCACAAGGGGCAGGTGGACATCGGAGTGTTTCCGAACAGCCAACTGGGGGGCGACAACGATCTGTTGTCGCAGGTCTATTCGGGCGGCATCGAAATGTTCACAACCGGGGGCATCATCATGTCGACCCTGGTGCCGCATGCCGCCATCAGCGGCCTGGGTTTTATCTTCAAGGACTACCCGTCGGTGTGGAGCGCCATGGACGGCAAGTTGGGCGACTTTGTGCGCGCTGCCTTCGCCAAGAAGGGACTGCACGCCGTCGACCGTATATGGGACAACGGTTTCCGCGAAATCACCACCAGCAACCGGCCCATCGCCGAACCCAAGGACCTGGCCAATCTGAAGATCCGCGTCCCGGTCAGCCCGCTGTATATCTCGTTGTTCAAGGCCTTGGGCGCCTCGCCTACCAGCATCAACCTGGCCGAGGTCTACACCGCCTTGCAGACCGGCGTGGTGGAGGGCCAGGAAAACCCGCTGGTGGTTACCGACACGGCCAAGTTCTACGAAGTGCAAAAGTTTTGCTCGTTGACCAACCATATCTGGGATGGCTCGTGGATCGTCATCAACGGCGATGCCTGGGATGGGATGCCGGCGGACCTCCAAGCCATTGTCAGCCACGGCTTCAACGACCTGGCGCCGCGGCAGCGGGCCGATATCGCGCAGTTGAACGACTCGCTCGGCGCCAGCCTGGCGCAGCGTGGCCTGAAAGTAAACCACGCGGACCCCGCGCCGTTCCGCGACGCGCTGCTTAAGGCTGGTTTCTACACCGATTGGCAGGCCAAGTTCGGCGCGCAGGCCTGGACCGTCCTGGAATCCGCGGTCGGGAAGCTGTCATGAGCACCGCGCCCTGGTATTCGGACAGCAAGACGGGCCGGGGCGCTCATCCGGGTAACGGCGCGGACGCCCATGCCGGCGCGCGGCCCGGTGCGGCGCGGGCGCTGGCCGATAGCGCGTGGCGCTGGCTGGTCGAGTATCCCGCGGCCTGCCTCGTCGTCGCCGAGGTCGTCATTCTGTTCACCGGCATCGTGGCGCGCTATGCCTTGCACATGCCCATTACCTGGACAGACGAGGCCTCGTCCATCCTGTTCCTATGGTTGTCGGCGCTGGGCTCGGCGGTGGCGATCCAGCGCGGCGAACATATGCGCATGACGGCGCTGGTGTCCAAATGCAGTCCCCCAACCCGCGCCTACCTGGACTCGGTGGCCGTGAGCGCGGCGCTGTTGTTCCTTGCGCTGGTCCTGATGCCCGCCATCCAGTTTGCCGCCAAGCAAGACGCCTTTACCACGCCGGCGCTGGAGATCTCCGGCACCTGGCGCGCCGCCGCGTTGCCGGCCGGTGTGGCGCTGATGTTCATTGCCAATACCTTGCGGCTGGCACAGTCCGCCAATCGCCGCGTTGCCCTGGCGGCGTTGGCCACGGTAGCCGCCATCGCCCTGGCGCTCTGGGCGGGGCAACCGCTGTTCGCGGGATTGGGCAAGCTGAACCTGTTGATCTTTTTCCTGGGCGTGGTGGTGCTGACGGTGTTCGCCGGCGTGCCCATCGCGTTCGGTTTCGGCCTGGCCACGTTCGGCTATCTGGCGCTGACGACGCGTATTCCGCTGGCTACCATGGTAGGGCGCATGGACGAAGGCATGTCGCACCTGGTACTGCTGGCCGTGCCCTTGTTCATTTTCCTTGGCCTGCTTATCGAAATGACGGGTATGGCGCGGCGCATGGTGGCCTTCCTGGCCAACTTGATCGGACACAGACGGGGCGGTCTGGCCTACGTGTTGATCGGCGCGATGTACCTGGTTTCCGGCATATCCGGCGCCAAGGCCGCGGATATGGCCGCCGTCGCTCCCGCGCTGTTTCCGGAAATGAAAAAGCGCGGCGCCAAGGAAGGCGACCTGGTGGCGCTGCTGGCCGCCACCGCCGCGCAGACCGAAACCATTCCGCCCAGCATAGTCCTGATCACCATCGGTTCCGTCACCGGCGTGTCCATCGCCGCGCTGTTCACAGGCGGCTTGCTGCCCGGCGCCTTGCTGGCCGTCGTTCTATGTGCCGTTGTATGGCGGCGCTACCGCAAGGAAGACCTGGCCGGAGCCGCCTGGCCGGGTGGCCAGGCCGTGTGGCGGTCGTTGCAGGCGGCATTGCCGGCCCTGGTGTTGCCGTTCCTGATCCGCTTCGCGGTGGTCGACGGCGTCGCCACCGCGACGGAGGTCTCCACCATCGGCATCGTATACGCTCTGCTCGTCGCGCTACTGCTGCAGCGCGGCTGCGACTGGTCGCGCCTGGTGCCCATCCTGGTCGAGACGGCGGCGCTGTCCGGCGCCATCCTGCTGATCATAGGTACCGCCACCGCGATGGCCTGGTGCTTGACGCGTTCCGGATTTTCCACGGACCTGGCGGCGCTGATGTCGGGTCTGCCTGGCGGCAAGCTGGGATTCCTGGCGGTGTCCATCGTCCTGTTCATCGTCCTGGGCAGCGTGCTGGAAGGCGTACCCGCGATTGTGCTGTTCGGTCCTTTGCTGTTTCCCATCGCGCAGCAGGTGGGCGTCAACGAAGTGCATTACGCCATGGTAGTCATCCTGGCCATGGGCATCGGGCTGTTCGCGCCGCCGTTCGGCGTCGGCTACTACGTCGCATCGGCCATCGGCCGCGCTTCGCCGGACGCAGGGATGCGGCCCATCGCCGGCTACATGCTGGCGCTGTTGGTCGGCGTGCTGATCGTCGCCGCCGTGCCGTGGATCTCCACGGGGTTCCTGCAGTAGGACCAGTGCGCCGGCCGGCGCTGTCCAGCGATGTTTTCAGGCGATGGCCCGGGCAGGGCGGGGCGGCCCGCGATACCCGCCGCGCCTTATCGGGAGAAATCTGGTGAATATATTCCTGGTCGGCGAAGCCGCCACGCATGCCGAAAAGCTCGCGGCCCACCTGACTTGTGGGGCAGCCATCGTGCCGCTGCCGCGCGAGGCCGCTCACGCGCCGGACCATGACGGGCGCATCGCGCCTGAGGATGTCGTGGTCTCGCTACGCTTCAACCGGCCGGGCGACACGCCGCCGTTCCGCCTGCTGCACGTGCCCGGAGCCGGCCTGGACGGTATCGACATGGCCAGCGTGCCGCCCAGCGCGACGGTATGCAATGTGTTCGAGCACGAGATTCCGATCGCGGAATACGTGGCGCTGGCCATGCTGGAATGGCAGATCCGTCTGCGCGACCTGACAGCGCGCTTCACGGCCGGCGGCTGGTCCGATCTGTACCGCAACCGGCCGCCGCACGCGGAGCTGTACGGCAAAACGCTGCTGCTGATTGGCTTGGGACGTATCGGCCGCGCCATCGCGACCCGCGCGCGCGCGTTCGGCATGCGCGTGCTGGCCGTCGATGGCTACGCTCAGCCTCTGACGGGACTGGTGGATCGGCTGTATGCCCCAAAGGAATTGGAGGAAGCGCTGCCATCCGCGGAATTCGTCGTCATTGCCTGCCCGCTTACCGAAGACACTCGCGGTGTGTTCAATTCGCGGACGCTGGCGCGCATGCGCCGCGAAGCGGTGCTGATCAACATCTCGCGCGCTGAAATCGCGCGCGAGGAAGACCTGTACATCGCGCTGCGCGACAAAGTCATTGCCGGGGCAGTGCTGGACGTCTGGTATCGCTATCCCAAGGGCGCCGAGGACCAGGTCGAACCGGCGTCGCAGCCGTTCCTGGATCTTCCGAATGTCGTAGCCACGCCGCATACGTCGGCCTGGACCACGGATCTGCCGTGGCGCAGATATGCCTTTATCGCGGCGAATATCGATCGCCTGGCGCGTGGCGAAACTCTGCTTAATGTCGTGCGGCAGCCCCAACAACACGAATAAGACGCACGGGCGCGAAGAGCGACGCAGGCAGCACGGGGCACGCGCGGGCGGCGCGATTGCCCAGGCGATATATCGGCTGTCGTGATTAATGGACAAAAACTAGTTGTTTGTCCTGCGTCCGGGGGGCATCTACCATTTTTCGGACCGCGGCGGCATGCGCGCAAAACAGCAAACAGCGCGTGCGGACCGTACTCCATCTGCTCCTCCTCTGGACCAACCAATGACAGCAGCATCTTCCGCCTTGCGTATCGCCGTGGACATCGGCGGGACGTTTACCGACGGCGTGGCCAGCCTTTCCGGCGACGGCCGCATCTGGGTCGGCAAGACGCCGACGACGCCTGACGATCCCGGCCAGGCTGTATCCAACGTGATTTTGGATCTGATCCGCCAGGTCGGAGAATCGCTCGGCGCGGCGCGGCCCCCGCTGGCCGAGGTCGTGCATGGCACGACGCTGGTCACCAATACGCTGATCGAGCGCAAGGGTGCGAAGACCGGGCTGGTAACCACTCACGGCATGAGCGATGCCCTGGATATCGGCCGCGAATGGCGCTACGACATCTATGACCTGGACATCGTGCTGCCCACGCCGCTGGTGCCGGCGGAACGCCGCATCGAAGCCCAGGAACGGCTGGGCGCGCAGGGCGAAGTCGCCACGCCGCTGATCGACGCCGAGCTGGACTGGCTGGTGGCCGCGGTGGATGGCTTGAACGTGCAATCGGTGGCGGTTTCGCTGCTGCATTCGTACGCCAACGACGAACACGAAGCGCGCATCCAGGCACGCCTGAAGGCGGACCATCCCGGTATCGCCGTGTCCATTTCTTCCGCCATCGCGCCGGAAATCAACGAGTTCGAACGCACATCGACGACCGTGGCCAACGCCTACGTGAAGCCACTGGTTTCGGCATACCTGCGCGAGCTCGAATCCCGCATCGCCCGCATACAGCAAGGCACGCCGCTGCGCGTCATGGTGTCCAGCGGCGGCTTTACCAGCGCGGACGCCGCGGCGGATACGCCTATCCTGCTGCTCGAATCGGGCCCGGCAGCCGGCGTGCTGTCCGCACTGAATACGGCTCGGCTCAACGGCGTGGAACGAGTGCTGGCCTTCGATATGGGCGGCACCACGGCCAAGGCCTGCGTGGCGGTTGACGGCGATCCGCCGGTGGCCCATCGTTTCGAATGCGCGCGCGTGGAGCGGTTCAAGCGCGGGTCCGGCCTGCCCATCCTGATTCCCAGCATCGAACTGATCGAGATCGGCGCGGGTGGCGGATCCATCGCGCATCGCAACAAGCTGGGGCTGCTGAACGTCGGCCCGGAATCGTCTGGCTCGGTGCCGGGCCCGGTGTGCTATGGCGGCGGCGGAACACAGGCCACCGTCACCGATGCCGACCTGTTGCTGGGCTATCTGAACGCCGACAATTTCCTGGGCGGCAAGATGCGGCTGGATGCCGCCGCGGCGCAGCGAGCGATGGAAGAACTGGCCGGGCAGTTGGCGGTGCGCGGCATCGATGCGGCCTGGGGCATCTACAACATGGTCAACGAAAACATGGCCAGCGCCGCCCGCATCCATATCGCCGAAAACGGCCATGATCCACGCGAATTCGCCATGGTGGCCACTGGCGGCGCCGGTCCCGTCCACGCGGTCGAAGTCGCCCGCAAGCTGCGCATCCCGCGCGTGCTGATTCCCATCGCGGCCGGCGCCGGATCCTGCCTGGGCATGCTGGCCGCCCCGGCCCGCGTCGATCGCGCCTGGTCGCGCCCGCGGCTACTGGCCGATACCGACTGGGGCGACGTCGCCGCGCGCCTGGCGGCGCTCAAACAGGAAGGCCAGGCCGAACTCGACGCGGCCGGCGCCACCGGCGTGCAATGGCGTATCGGCGCGGAGATGCGCTATGCGGGGCAAGGCGCGCAGGTCGCCGTATCGCTGCCCTATGGACCGCTGGACGACAACAGCACCGCCGCCTTCCAGGAGGCCTTCGAACGCAGCTACCAGCGGCTATATGGACGCCTGGTGCCGATGGCCAGGCCGGAAGTCATCACCTGGCGCCTGACGGGGCGTGCCAACGCCGAAAGCCGCCGCTTCGAATGGGGCGACGGACGGGTGCAGTCCGACCTGGTGCCGCGTGCGTCCCGGCCCATCTATCTGCCGCTGAAGCGTGCCTACGCACCCGTGCCGGTGTACGACCGCTACTCTGTTCCGCCCGGGCGGATCCTGCAGGGACCGCTGATCCTGGAAGAAAACGAATCGACCATCGTGGTCGCCGTCGCTGCCGAGGTCACCGCGCTTGCCGACCGCACCATTTCCATCACGATCAAGGAATTCGAGTAATGGACACGTCCAATCATCCCGGATCGCGCTTCGATGCGATCGAACTGGAAATACTCTGGAAACGCCTGATCAGCGTGGTCGACGAAGCGTCCGCCGCCTTCGTGCGCACCTGCTTTTCCACACTGGTGCGCGACGGCAACGACTTTGCCATCGTGCTGACCGATGCGCAGGGACGCTCGCTGGCCCAGTCGACCATGAGCCTGCCGGGCTTTATCGGCTGCCTGCCGGCCACCGTGCGGCATTTCCTGGACAAGTATCCCGCCGCGACCATGAAGCCCGGCGATGTATTCATCACCAACGATCCCTGGAAGGGTTCCGGGCATATCCACGACGTCACCACCGCCACGCCCATATTCCATCGCGGCAAATTGACCGCCTTCGCCGCCGTGGTGTCGCATCTGCCCGACATCGGCGGCAAGCTGCGCAGCAACAGCAGCCGCGAAATCTATGAGGAAGGGCTGCAGATTCCCATGATGAAGCTGTTGGACGACGGCCAGCCCAACCAGGTGCTGATCGACATGATCGTCCAGAATATCCGCGTGCCGGAACAGGGCATGGGCGATATCTGGGCGCAGGTATCGGCCTGCCGAACCATGGGCGATCGGCTGCAGGGCCTGCTGGAAGCGGTCAGCCTGGAAGACCTGGGCGCGGCCGTGCGCGAGCGGTCGGAAAAGGCCATGCGCGAAGCCATCCGCCGCCTGCCCGACGGCGTCTATCGGTCTACCGTGCAGCACGACGGCTTCGAGTCGCCCATCATGATCGAATGCGCGCTGACGGTGGATGGCGACCGCATCGACATCGACTATGCCGGTACCAGCGCGCAGCTGCCGCGCGCGCTGAACGTCGTGCCCATCTACACCTTCGCGTATACCGTCTACGGGCTCAAGGCGCTGCTGTGTCCGGAGATCCCCAATAACGAAGGCAGCTTTCTGCCCATCTCGACCAAGGCGCCGCTGGGCTCCCTGCTGAATCCAGTCTATCCGGCTGCATCCGGCGGGCGCAGCGCCATCGGCCACCTGTTGCCGGCGGCTGTCTTCAAGGCCCTGGCCGATGTATTGCCCGACAAGGTATGGGCGTCCGGCTCGCCCAACTCGTCCATGACCATGTCCGGCGCGCATGGCGGCAAGCGCTTTGCCGTCGTCAACTTCCTGAATGCGGGGCAGGGCGCCACCGCGCGCCGCGAGGGCTATTCGGCGATCAGTTTCCCGGGCAACCTGGGCAACACGCCCGTCGAGATGATGGAAAGTTTGGCGCCCATACGCGTCCTGCGGCGGCAGATACGCCGCGGCAGTGGCGGGCGCGGCGTGCACGACGGTGGCTGCGGCATCAGTTTCGAATACGAAATACTGCCCGGCGCCACCGACGTTACCGCCTCGTTCCTGATGACCCAGATGAAATCGGCCCCCGCCGGGCTGATGGGCGGCGGCTCCGGCCTGCCGGGCCGCCTGCTGCTGAACGGCGAGCCCATCGATCCCACCGAGCCGCGCGTGCTCAAGCCGGGTGACCGCGTACTGATGGAAACGGCGGGCGGTGGCGCGCATGGCCGTCCGGACACCGAACTATCCCCACAACAAGGTATTGCCCAATGACCACGACCCACGATTTCACCCGCATCGACCAGAACCATCGGCGCAGCCGCGCCATCGTCCACAACGGGCTGGTTTATCTGTCGGGACAGGTTCCCGACGATATGGGGGCCGACATCGCCGAACAGACGCGGCAGGTGTTGTCCAAAATAGATGCCTTGCTGAAGGAAGCCGGCACCGACAAGACGCGCGTCCTGACCGCGCAGGTCTGGATCCGCACCATGGACGATCTTGCCGGCATGAACGCGGTATGGGATGCCTGGGTGGCGCCCGGCCAGACGCCCACGCGCTGCTGCGGGCGTGTCGAACTGAACAACCCGTCCTGCCGGGTCGAAATCACGGTGACCGCCGCGCTTTGACGGCGGCAGGGGGCGCACGGCCGCCCCAAGGAAGTCGATGCAACGGCGATCGGCTAGGCGTTCGTCCGCTACCGGATGCGGTTGCTGCCTGGTATCTGACCCGGCGCCCGCTC
>Ga0310811_10013697_pt1 | contig 10568 bp, 9 predicted proteins | sample YCmetagenome_FD_207642 | JGI IMG/M metagenome (GOLD analysis project Ga0310811, IMG submission 207642) | Soil microbial communities from experimental microcosm in Duke University, North Carolina, United States - YC | ecosystem: Engineered > Artificial ecosystem > Soil microcosm > Unclassified ... | reverse complement strand
TTGTGATGGTACACCCGCCAGGGGAGCGCCGTAGCGCCACGCGCCTTGACACCGGATGTCATTGCGGTACTACTGCCCCCGCTCACACCGGGCGCGCAGTGGTCCTTCGCAGAGGAGAGGAGAACGGCATGACCAAGCGGGCGTGCCCATGCTGACGAGAGCGGAAGAGGTCGGGCTGTCGTCCCCGCGGCTGAAGCGCCTGACGGAGCACTGGCAGCGCTACGTCGACGCCGGCAAGCTTGCCGGTGCGCTCACGCTCATCGCCCGGCGGGGGAAGCTGGCGTACTGCGAGCCGATCGGCCACCTCGACCTCGAGGGCCGTCGCCCGGTCACGCCGGAGTCCGTCTGGCGCATCTACTCGATGACCAAGCCCATCGTCAGCGTGGGCCTGATGATGCTGTACGAGCAGGGGCGCTTTCAGCTCGAGGATCCGGTCCACCGCTTCATCCCGTCGTGGAAGAATCTCGGCGTCTACGTGACCGGCAATCACCCGAACTACGTCACCACGCCACCGGCCCGGGCCATGACGATCCGCGATCTGCTCACGCACACCGCGGGGCTGACGTACGGCTTCCTCGAGCACAGCAACGTCGACGCGGCGTACCGTGCGCTGGCGCTGGGGGACCGCACACGACCCGGCCACACCGTGGCCGACCTGGTCGAGAAGCTGGCAGCGGTGCCGCTGGAGTTCTCGCCGGGCACGCGCTGGAACTACTCGGTCGCGACCGACATCGTCGGCCACCTGATCGAGGTGATCTCCGGCCAAACGGTGGACGCCTACCTGAACGAGCAGATCCTGCAGCCGCTCGGCATGCACGACACCGGCTTCGTCATCCACGACGGCCAGGTGCCGCGGTTCGCCGCCAACCACGAGCGTCAGCCCGACGGCCGCCTGCGGATGATCGACGATCCAGCCCGGAGCCTGTACCGGTCCGCCACCTTCCTGTCGGGCGGGGGCGGGCTCGTCTCGACGGCGCTCGACTACTACCGGTTCGCGGCGATGCTGCTGAACGGCGGCGAGCTCGACGGCATCCGGATCCTCGGACGCAAGACCGTGCAGCTGATGACGCTCAACCATCTGCCGGGCGGGCAGGACGTCGCGCAGCTGGCGCTGCCCGGCCGCTTTGCCGACGCGCCCTTCCACGGTCTGGGCTTCGGCCTCGGCTTCTCGGTGGTGCAGTCACCGGCGCGCGCGCAGGTGCCCGGCAGCGCCGGCGCCTACGCCTGGAGCGGAGCGGCGAGCACGCACTTCTGGGTGGATCCGACCGAGGAGCTGATCGTGATCTTCATGACGCAGCTCATGCCGTCGTCGTCGTATCCGATCGGTCGGGAGCTGCGCGTGCTGAGCTACGCCGCCCTGATCGACTGATCACGAGCGGTGCGGCCCGGCGACGGCGCGGCGTCGCCGGGGGCGCCGAATCAGACGGCGCCGTCGCGATGCAGCGCGGCGATCTCGTCCTTGCCGTAGCCGAGCTCGGCCAGCACCTGGTCGGTGTGCTCGCCCAGGTCGGGGGAGGCGCTCACGACCTCGCCGGGCGTCCGGGACAGCGTGACCGGCAGGTTCTGCACCATCTGATCGCCCAGCCGCGGATGCGTGACCTTGGTGGCCAGCTTCAGGTGGCGGATCTGCTCGTCCTCGAACATCTGCTTCACGTCGAGGATGGGGCCGCACGGCACGCCGGCCTTGTTGAGGATGTCCACCCACTCGGCGCTGGTCTTCGTCGCCGTCGCCTTCTCCAGCTCGGCGTTGCAGGCCAGGCGGTTCTTCGAGCGGTCCTGCGGCGTCTTGAAGCGCGGATCCTCGATGAGGTGCTTGACGTCCAGCGCCTCGCAGAGCCGGCGGTACATGTGCTGGCCCGAGGCGGCGATGTTCATGTGCCCGTCGGAGGTCTTGAAGACACCCGTTGGGATGCCGGTCGGGTGATCGTTGCCGGCCTGGGGCGGGATCTCCTTGCCGATCAGCCAGCGCGTGGTCTGGAAGTCGAGCATGCGCACCATCGCCTCGAGCAGCGAGGTGTGCACCCACTGGCCCTTGCCGGAGCGCTCGCGCTCCAGCAGCGCGACCAGCACGCCGTGCGCGAGGAACATGCCGGCGGTGAGATCGGCGACGGGAATGCCGACGCGCACCGGGCCCTGCCCGGGCAGGCCGGTCACCGACATGAGTCCGCCCAGGCCCTGAGCGATCTGATCGTAGCCGGGCCGATCGCGATAGGGACCGGACTGGCCGAAGCCGGAGATGCTCGCGTAGACGAGGCGCGGGTTGACCTTGCTCAAGGTCTCGTAGTCGATGCCGAGCCGGTGCTTGACGTCGGGGCGGAAGTTCTCGACGAGGACGTCGGACTTCGCGACCAGCTTCTTGAGCACCTCCACGCCCTTGGGGTGCTTCAGGTCGAGCGTCATCGAGCGCTTGTTGCGGTGCAGGTTCTGGAAGTCGAACTCGTCGCGCGTGAAGTCATCCTGCTCGCGCGACTCCACCTTGATGACCTTGGCGCCCATCTCGGCGAGCTGACGGACGCAGGTGGGGCCGGACCGCGCGCGGGTGAGGTCGATGACGCTGTAGGGCTCGAGTGGAAGGCTCATGGCGGGAATGCTATCACAGCGGCCCGGGGCGGGGCCGGGCCCCGGCTCAGGTGTTCAGGCGCGGGTCCAGCACGTCGCGCAGGCCGTCGCCGAGCAGGTTCATGCCGAGCACGGTCAGCATGATGCCGAGACCGGGGAAGGTCGAGATCCACCACGCCTCGCGCAGGTAATCGCGCCCCTCGCTGAGCATGCGGCCCCACTCCGGCTGCGGCGGCTGGCTGCCGAGTCCCAGGAAGCTGAGCGCGGCGGAGGCGAGGATGGCGGTGCCGAGGCCGAGCGTGGCGGTGACGACGAGCGGCGCGACGACGTTGGGCAGGATGTAGCGGGCCAGGATCGCGGGGTCGCGGCTGCCGATGGCGCGCGCCGCTTCCACGTAGAGGTTCTCGCGCGCCGATAGCACGCTGCCGCGGACCAGGCGCGCGTAGGTCGGCACCGCCGAGAGCCCGACGGCGATCATCACGTTCGTGAGCCCGGGAGTGAGCACGCTCACGATGGCCAGCGCCAGCAGGATGCCGGGGAAGGCGAGGAGCACGTCCATCACGCGCATGACGAGCGCGTCGAGGCGCCCGCCGTAGAAGCCGGCCACCAACCCGATGGGCGCTCCGATCACCACGGCGATGGTGACCGCGATGACGCCGACCGTGAGCGAGATGCGCGCGCCGTGCAGCACACGGCTCGCGACGTCGCGGCCGAGCTGGTCGCTGCCGAGCCAGTAGGCGCCGCCCGGCGCCTGCAGGGCCGCGCGCGGTGCGGTCCTGATCGGATCGCGCGGGGCGAGCCACGGCGCGGCGAGCGCCGCGATGACGGGCCAGGCGACGCGCCAGTCCCAGCTGTCTCATGCCCGCGTGAACCGGATGCGCGGGTCGGCGTACGCGTAGGCGACGTCGACGAGGACGTTGATCAGCACGTAGACGGTGGCCACGAACAGCACCACGCCCTGCACGAGCGGGAAGTCCTTGTTGAGGATGCCGCCGACGATGAGCCGGCCCAGGCCGGGCCGGCTGAACACCGTCTCGACGATGACGGCGCCGGCCAGCAGGTTGCCGAACTGCAGGCCGAAGATCGTGATGATCGGGATCAGCGCGTTCTTCAGCGCGTGGCGAACCACCACGCTGAAGCCGCCCAGTCCCTTGGCCCGCGCGGTGCGCACGTAGTCCTGGCCGAGGACCTCGAGCATGCTGGAGCGGGTGAGCCGCGCGATGATCGCCGCCGCGATCATCCCGAGCGTGACGGCGGGCAGGACCAGGTGGCGGAGGTCGCCGCCGCCGGTGGCGGGGAACCAGGCGAGCTGCAGGGAGAAGACGAAGATCAGCAGCAGGCCGAGCCAGAAGCTCGGCATCGACACCCCGAGCAGGGCGCCGCCCATCGAGGCGAGGTCGAGCCAGGAGTTGCGCGAGAGCGCGGCCAGCAGGCCCAGCGGCACGCCGAGGCCGATGGCCACGAGCATGGCCGCCAGCGCCAGCTGGGCCGTGCTGGCGAGGTTCTCACCGATCTCGGTCGTGACCGGCCGGCGGCTGCGGATGGACATGCCGAGGTCGCCGCGCAGCGCGCCCCCGACGAAGCGGCCGTACTGCGTGAGGATCGGCTCGTCCAGGTGCAGCTGGGCGCGCATCTGCGCGACCTGGTCGGGATTGGTCACGAACTCGGCCAGCATCATCTTGACCGGGTCGCCGGGGACCAGGAACAGCATGCTGAAGACGGCCAGGGTCACCCCGAACAGCACGGGGACGACGGCGAGGATCCGCCGCAGGATCCACGTCAGCATGCGCGCCCGCGGGCGGCGCTACTTGCGCAGCGTCGCGTCACCCAGGACGGGATAGGCGTTGAAGTTGTACTTCACGCCCTGCACGCCCGCCTGATACGCCCACACCGACAGCTCGTCGACGAGCGGGACCGTCAGCGCCTCGTCGATGGCGAGCCGGGCGATCGACAGATAGATGGCCCGGCGCTTGGCCTGGTCCGACTCGCGCCGGCCCTGCTCGAGCAGCGCGTCGAGCTTGGGATTCTTCACGCACGACCAGTTGAAGTTGGCGCCGACCAGCGAGGAGTGGAACAGCGAGAACACGCCGTCGGGATCGGTCGCGCGCAGGAACATCACCGGGCCGTGGGTGGCGCAGCGATAGTTGTCCTCGTACCACGGCGGCCGGGCCTGGGCCTTGATCTTCACCTCGATCCCGGCCTCGTGCAGCAGCGACTGGATGAGCTGGGCGGTGGGATCCGTGCCGCCGCCGTACTCGATGGCGTTGAGCGTGATCTCCAGGCGCTGGCCGCCCTTGGCGCGGATGCCGTCGGTGCCGGGCTGCCAGCCGGCCTCGGTCAGGAGGGCCTTGGCCTTGTCGAGGCTGAACGGCGAGGCGCTCTTCAGCGACGGGTCGTCCAGCATGACCGTCGTGAGCGGCGAGATGGCCCTGACGGCCGTGCCCTTGTAGATGGTGGCGAGGAACGCCTCCTTGTCGATCGCGAGGTTGATGGCCCGACGCACGCGCACGTCGTCCATCGGCGGCCTGGTGACGTTCAGCAGCCAGATGCGCGGCACGCCCGGCCAGGGTGCCTTCTCGATGCGCACGGCGGTGTTCTTCTCCAGACGCGGCAGCGACTGGGCGGGGACGTTGTAGACGCCCTGGGTCTCGCCGCTCTCCAGGGTGGTCACGCGCGTGCCGGCCTCGGGAATGAACTTCCAGACGACCGTCTCGAGCAGCGCGGGGCCGGCGCGATCGCTCCACGGCGCCTTCCGCTTGTAGTCGGGGGTGCGGACCATCGTCGCGTGGTCCTTGGCGACGTACTCCTTGATCATGAACTGGCCGGTGCCGATGGGCTTCGTGTGGACCTGGTCGCCGCCCTCCTTGACCGACTTCGGCGACACGATGCTGAGCGTGCCGGCCGCCGAGTAGGTGAGGAAGGGCGCGTACGGCGTCTCGAAGGTGACCTGCACGCTGAACTCGTCGAGGACCTTCGAGCCGGCGTAGCCGGAAAGCTGGGCCCGCGAGCCGCCGGCCTTGAACTTGGGATCGACGATGCGGTCGAAGTTGAACTTCACCGCATCCGCGTTGAACGGCGTGCCGTCGTGGAACTTCACGTCGCGGCGCAGCTTGAACGTGACGCTCCGGCCGTCCTTGGAAGTCGTCCACGACTCGGCCAGCCAGGGCAGGAGCTTGCCGTCGGGGCCCTTGTAGAGCAGGTTCTCCGTCACCGAGGCGATGATCTGGTAGGTCACCGCCGAGGGTGAGGCATGAGGGTCGAGCGTGGGCGGTTCCTGATCGAGCCCGAGCACCAGGGTGCCGGGCGCCTGGGCCTCGGCGCCGGGCACGATCGAGCCCGGGAGCGCGAGCACCACCACCGTGAGAACCGCCGCGAGCCATCGCCGAGCGTGCCACCGTCGCATGGGAGCCTCCTGGGAATCGAGCCGGAGTATAGCGCGGCGGCGCCCGCTACCCCTTGATCGCCCCTGCCGTCATGCCCTTCACGAACCACTCCGACAGGAAGAGGTAGAGCACCAGCACGGGCAGCGTGGCGATCATCAGGCCCGTCGCGAGCATGCCGATGTCCTGGTACTGGTCGGAGACCAGGAACTGGATGGCGAGCGGCAAGGTGCGGATCTTCTGCTGGGTGATGAAGACCACGGCGTAGAGGAACTCGTTCCAGAAGTAGATGAAGTTCAGGATCACCGTCGTCGCCACCGCCGGCAGCGCCATCGGGAACATCACCCGCCAGAACATCGCCCAGTCGCTGCAGCCGTCGATGCGGGCGGCCTCCTCCAGCTCGGTCGGGATCTGGGCGAAGAACGCCCGCAGCAGGTAGATGGTCAGCGGCAGCTCGGTGACGACGTAGACCAGGGTCAGCCCGGCGAGAGAATTGAAGAGGTGGTACTGCACCAGGATCTGGAAGAGCGAGAGCAGCATGATCTGGGGCGGGAACATGATCGACAGGAAGATCAGCAGGAAGAGCGGCTCGCGCAGCGGAAAGTGATAGCGGCGGCGGCCGAAGGCGAAGCCGGCCATCGAGCCGATGAGCGTGACGATCAGCACCGAGGCCACCGCCACGATCGTGCTGTTCCGGAAATAGGTCGCGTAGCCGAACTCGTTCCAGGCCGTCGCGTACTTGGCCCAGTGAGCGGGGATGGGCAGGCCGTAGTGGCTGCGGTAGATCTCCTCGGTCGTCCGCAGCGACATCATCACCGTCCACAGATACGGACCGGCCGAGAAGACGGTGTAGGCCAGCACGGGCAGCAGCAGGAGCAGGCGGGTCAGGCGCCGCGACACGCTCAGAACTCCAGGGCCTCGCGCCGCTGCAGCACGCGCGTGAGCAGCAGCGACAGGCCGAAGATGATGACGAACCAGATGACGGCGATCGCGCTGGGATAACCGAGGTCGAGCGTCTTCCACTCGAAGGCGCGCTTGACCACGTAGGTGGCGACGGTCTCCGTGCCCCACATGGGGCCGCCCCGGGTCATCACCCACACCAGCGCGAACTGCTTCATCTTGCCGATGAAATCGAGGATGGCCAGGTTCACGAGCGTGGGGCGCAGCAGCGGGATCATGATCCGCACCGTGCGATGCCACGGGCCGGCGCCATCGACCGTCGCCGCCTCCAGGTAGTCGGCGGGAATGGCGTGGATCGCGGCCAGCAGCACGACCATGTTGAAGCCGGCGAACATCCACGTCGTCACCAGGATCAGCGCGGGCAGGGCGGTGGCCGGGCTCGCCAGCCAGGCCTGAGCGTAGCTGCCGAGGCCGACGGCGCGCAGCACGAGGTTGGCGATGCCCCAGTCGTAGTTGTAGACCCACAGCCAGATGACGCCGACGACCGGGTAGGACATGAGCACCGGCGTGAACCACACGGTGCGGAAGACGCGTGCGAACGGCACTCGCGCGTGCAGGGTGAGCGCCAGGACGAAGGCCAGCGGCAGGTCGACCAGCGGCGCGACGATCGCCCAGACGAGCGAGTTGCGCGCGGCCTTCCAGAACACGTCGTCGCTGGTGAGGATCTCGCGGAAGTGCTCGAGCCCGACGTACTCGTAGAGCATGCCGAGATCCATCCGGAGGGTGTGCAGGCTGTTGTAGAAGGTCACCAGCACCGGATAGATCGTGAACGCGGCGTAGAGCACCACGGTGGGGCCGAGGAAGATGGCGATGGCGCCCCAGGGCCGGCGCGCGCGGGGGCGGCGGACGGCCGCCCCCGCGAGGAGCAGCGATTCGGTGCGGGCCAGGCTACTTGCCCTTGAGCCGCGCGTCTTCGAGCTTGGCGAGCGCCTCGTCGGCGCCGATCACCTTGTTGGGCAGCCCCTGGTTGACGGCCGCCACGTAGGTGTCCCAGACGCCCGGCTTCATGAGCAGGCGCACCTGCTGGGCGGTGAGGTCCACCCACTTGCTGCCCTTGTTCACCCGCGCGTACTCGTCGAAGTACGACTTGAACGGGCTGTCGATCTTCGACACGTCGGTCTTGATGCCCGTCTGCACGCCGGTCTTGGCCATCCAGAGGTTGCCGATCTCGACGTCGGCGAAGGTGTCGACCACCTTCATGGCCAGCGCCACGTTGGGACCCTTGGCGGCCGCGCTCAGCGAGCCAGCCACTCCGAGGAACTTGTGGCCGTGGCCCTTGCCGTCCTTCATGAGCGGGTAGTTCATCATGCCAAGCTCGAAGTCCTTCGGCTGGCCGCCCTTGTCGGGCGCGACGAAGGCGCGGCCGGTGTACCAGGAGCCGACCGGGAACATGCAGGCCTTCTGCTCGGTGTGGAAGTAGCGATGGGCCTCGGCCAGGGTCATGCTCGACAGCGTCCGGGCGTAGGCGCCGAGGTCGATCAGCTCCTTGTAGTAGTGGAAGACCTCGACGACGCGCGGGTCCTTCCAGGAGATCTCACCGCGGAAGAGCTTCAGCGTCTCCTCGGGGCCGAGCTTGTCGAGCAGCATCGCGTTGGGCATGTAGTGGGCGGCCCAGTCCCGGTCGGCCGCGCCCGTGGCGAATGCGGCGTAGCCGGCCTTCGCGCACTTGCCGACGACCTCCTTGAACTGCTCCTGGGTGAACGCGCCGGCCGTCGGCACGGTGATGTTGAGCTGCTTGAAGAGCTTCCGGTTGTAGTAGAGCTCGTCGGAGGCGGCCTCGATCGGCAGCGCCCAGATGCCGGTCTTGCCGCCGGGCCCGGGCCGCGTCCAGAACGCCTTGCCGAAGGGCTCGATGTTCTCCCAGTGCACGCTGTTCGTGAGATCGGCGAGCCAGCCCGCCTGCATGAACTCCGGGGCGTCGATGTCGTAGTACACGACGTCGGGGAAGCCGGAGCCGGCGGTGAACGCGGCCCGCAGCGCCGTGAACATGTTCTTCTTCTCGTAGAACGTGATGGTCACGGTGTGCCCGGGATTCTTGGCCTCGAACCGCCGCTTGGCCTCGAAGAGGACGACCTTCTTGTTGTCCTCGATCGCCCAGTGACTCCACCACGAGAGCTCGGTGGCCTGCGCCGTCGCCGTCGTCACCAGCCACGTGCACAGCGCGAGCAGCACGGTCCGCGTCGATCCTCGCATCGGGTTCCTCCTCGTTGAGTGCGGGCCGGCCCGGCCGGCGTCCGGCCGGAAGCATCGCACTTCCGCCGTGGCGGTGCTAGGCTTTCGTGCCATGAACATCACCGTTCTCGACGACTGGCAGAACACGGTCCGCACGCTTCCCGCCTTCCAGAAGGTGACCGGCCACAACGTCACGATCTGGAACGACCACACCAAGGACGTCGACGTGCTCGCCAAGCGGCTGGCCGAGACCGAGGCCCTGTGCCTCATCCGCGAGCGCACGCCCATCCGCGCGCCGCTGCTGGAGCGCCTGGACAAGCTGCGGATCATCAGCCAGGTCGGCGTGTTCCCCCACGTGGACCTCGCGGCCTGCACGAAGCGCGGCGTGATCATGTCCGCGCTGGCCGGCGCCGGCGGCGGGCCCTCGTACGCGACGGCCGAGCTGACGTGGGGGATGGTCATCGCCTGCTTCCGCAACCTCCACACCGAGGCGGTGGCGCTCAAGGCTGGGCAGTGGCAGGCCAGGCCGATCGGCATCGGGCTGCGCGGCAAGACGCTGGGCATCTGGGGTTACGGCAAGATCGGTGCGGTCGTGGCGGGCTACGGGCGGGCGTTCGGCATGAAGGTGCTGGGTTGGGGACGCGACGCCTCACTCGCCGCGACGCGGGCCGCCGGCGACACCGTGCCCGCCAGCAAGGAAGAGTTCCTGGAGCGCTCCGACGTGGTCTCGATCCACATCCGGCTGATCGACGCCACGCGCGGCATGGTGACGGCCGCTGATCTGGCCCACATGAAGCCGACCGCGCTCTTCGTCAACACCAGCCGCGCCGGCCTCGTGGCGCCCGGCGCGCTGGAGGCGGCGCTGAAGGCCGGTCGCCCGGGCATGGCGGCCGTCGATGTGTACGAGGAGGAGCCGATCCCGGCGGGCGGTCATCCGCTGCTGAAGATGGACAACGTGCTGGCGCTGCCGCACCTGGGCTACGTCGAGCGCGACGGGCTCGAGCACCAGTTCAGCACGATCTTCGACCAGATCCTCGCCTACGCGGCGGGCAAGCCGATCAACGTCCATAACCCCGAGGTTCTCAAGAAGGGGTGACGATGCGAGCACTCGTTGTCGCTCACGTTCGTCGTCCCCCTTGTGTGGAGGCCAGTGAGCCATGCCCGGCGCGACGGCGGGAGCCGCCAGATCTCGATCACCCCGCTCCGGATTGGGACCGGCTGCCCGCCGCGTGATGTTGTTACACTGCCGGCGTGCAATGGGACGACCTGCGCGTGTTCCTCGCGGTGGCGCAGACCGGTAGCCTCAGGCGGGCCGCCCGCGCGCTGCACCTGGGTCAACCCACCGTCGTCCGCCATGTCCGTCAACTGGAGCAGTCGCTGCACGCGCGGCTCTTCGAGCGCACACCCGACGGTCATCGCCTCACGCGCTGGGGCCAGGACCTGCTGCCGCTCGCTCAGAGCATGGCCGACACCGCCACGGCCATCGATCGGCGCGGC
>Ga0310811_10013695_pt1 | contig 10569 bp, 5 predicted proteins | sample YCmetagenome_FD_207642 | JGI IMG/M metagenome (GOLD analysis project Ga0310811, IMG submission 207642) | Soil microbial communities from experimental microcosm in Duke University, North Carolina, United States - YC | ecosystem: Engineered > Artificial ecosystem > Soil microcosm > Unclassified ... | reverse complement strand
TGAGCGGCGTTCGCCTTGTACATCGCCTCAGCAAGCTTGTGGCTTGCAGTGGTTAGACGTTCACGGGCCGAATTCAGTTCACTGGCAGCGGGCGTACCGGCCAGCGTTTTCTTTGCATCCTCGAGGGCGGCTTCGACATCGCTCTTGTCCGATCCGGAGACCTTGTCGCCGGAGTCCTTGAGCATCTTCTCGACGTTGTAGACCATCGAGTCAAGGCCGTTGCGCGCTTCGACTTCCTCGCGCTTCTCCTTGTCCTCGGCAGCGTGAGACTCGGCGTCCTTCGCCATGCGCTCGACCTCTTCTGTGCTGAGGCCCGAGGAGCTGGTGATGGTGATCTTCTGATCCTTGCCGGTGGCATTGTCTTTCGCAGTCACGTTCAGGATGCCGTTGGCGTCGATGTCGAAGGTCACTTCGATCTGAGGCACGCCACGCGGAGCAGGCGGAATGCCGCTCAGCTTGAACTTGCCCAGAGTGCGGTTCTGTGCCGCCATCGGACGCTCGCCCTGAAGGACGTGAACCTCAACTTCGGTCTGCGAATCGGCAGCCGTGGAGAAGGTCTCGGTCTTCTTGGTCGGGATCGTCGTGTTGCGAGCGATCATCGAGGTCGCCACGCCGCCCATGGTCTCAATCGAGAGGGTCAGCGGAGTGACATCGAGAAGGAGCAGGTCCTTCACATCGCCAGCAAGCACACCGGCCTGAACTGCAGCACCGATCGCAACGACCTCGTCCGGGTTGACACCTTTGTGAGGCTCCTTGCCAAAGAGCTTCTTGACCAGCTCCTGAATCGCAGGCATGCGAGTCTGTCCGCCGACGAGAACGACTTCGTCAATCTTGCTGGCATCGACACCTGCATCCTTCATGGCCTGCTTGCAGGGTCCAACAGACTTCTGCAGAAGATCATCGACGAGGCTCTCGAGCTTGGCGCGGGTCAGCTTGCGGACGAGATGCTTCGGTCCGCTGGCATCGGCCGTGATGAACGGCAGGTTGATCTCGGTCTCCTGCGCGGTCGAAAGCTCAATCTTGGCGCGCTCGGCAGCATCCTTCAGGCGCTGCAGGGCCATCTCATTTCCCTTGGAGGTGAGGTCGAGGCCAGTCTCAGCCTTGAACTCGGAGATGAGCCAGTCGACGATGCGCTGATCGAGATTGTCGCCGCCAAGGTGAGTGTCGCCATTGGTGGACTTCACCTCAATGACGCCCTCGCCGACCTCGAGGATCGAGATATCGAAGGTACCGCCGCCAAAGTCGTACACGGCGATGGTCTCGTCCTTTTTCTTATCGAGGCCATAAGCAAGAGCTGCTGCGGTCGGCTCATTGACGATACGCTTAACGTCAAGTCCGGCGATCTTACCCGCGTCCTTTGTAGCCTGACGCTGCGCGTCGTTGAAGTACGCCGGGACCGTAATGACGGCCTCGGTGACGCTGGTGCCCAGATAGTCCTCAGCGGCCTTCTTCAGCTTCTGAAGAATCATGGCCGAGATCTCGGGCGGAGTGTATTCCTTGCCCTGCGCGCTGACGGCGATGTGATCGCCCTGCTGGACGACCTTGTAAGGCACCATCTTCATCTCGTCGGTGACTTCGTTGTAACGGCGACCCATGAAGCGCTTGATTGAGTAGATCGTGTTCTCAGGATTAGTAATTGCCTGACGCTTGGCCACTTGGCCAACGAGGCGCTCACCGCTCTTCGTAAAGGCGACGATGGATGGCGTGGTGCGGCCACCCTCTTCATTCGGAATCACCTTCGGCTCGCCGCCTTCCATGACGGCCACGCACGAGTTGGTGGTCCCGAGGTCAATTCCAATAATCTTTCCCATCGCTAGTCTCTCCCCATCGTGGGCCACGGTAGAGTGGCCCGAATCTCATTGACTTAGTGTGGATCTTCCCACCTTGAGTCACTTATTGTCAATATATATGATGTCGCTTTATGCATGAAGATGCACAGATATCGACAAACTTTGGACTTGGAATCAACCCGCTTATTTTCAGTAAATTACAGGGATACGGCGTGATTTTGAAAGATCTTTGAAGATCATGGGTCCAGCTGGGCAGATAATCCCTCTTTACCTTCGATGTTTTTCCGGGGCGGACCGTTGGCGGCTGGATCGGAAAGATGGGCTTTGGCAGCAAAAAAGAAGGCAACGGGTGGGAGACTGGTTCACTTCGATCCACCCCAAAGAGAGAATAATGCGTCTTATCCGTTTTTGGGGATGCGCCACAACCCTTAATCGAGTTGAATAGGAAGCCATCTACCACTTGGCTCAAACGGGAAAGGTCTGTCGATGTCCAGCGCTGCGACTGCACCACAGGATCACTCCGCCGAGGTGACGCAAGGGGTCAATCCCTGGCTGATTGCTGCCTCGGTGATGCTGGCGACATTTATGGAGGTGCTCGACACTGCGATTGCGTCGGTGGCGTTGCCTTATATTGCAGGATCGCTGTCGGCCTCGAATGACGAGGCGACATGGGTGTTGACCAGCTACCTTGTGGCGAATGCGATTGTGCTGCCGGCGAGCAACTGGTGTTCGTTGCGGTTCGGCAGAAAAAGATTTCTCGTCACCTGTGTGATTATCTTTACGGTCGCGAGCTTTGCCTGCGGGGCGGCCCCCAGCCTGGCGTTTATTCTGCTGGCCAGAATTGTTCAAGGAGCCGGGGGCGGGGCGTTGCAACCGCTCTCTCAGGCAATCCTGTTCGAGTCATTTCCTCCGGCCAAGCGAGGAGCGGCGGCGGCGGTCTTCGCCTTCGGCGTGGTCGTGGCTCCGGTGCTGGGGCCGACGCTGGGCGGCTGGCTGACGGATACCTACTCATGGCGCTATGCCTTCTACATCAATATCCCCGTCGGGATTCTGGCTGTGATTATGATCAGCCGATTCGTGCACGATCCTCCTTACATCAAGAACGCGAAGGTTCCGCCCTTCGATAACCTTGGCTTTGGGACGCTGGTGGTTTGGACTGGCTGTCTGCAGGTGATTCTGGACAAGGGGCAGGAGGACGACTGGTTCGGAGCGATCTGGATCCGCTGGGCGTTTTTATTTATGGTGGTCGCCCTGCTGTGGTGGATTAGGATCTCGTGGAAGAAGAAGAATCCCCTGGTCGATTTGAAGATCCTGAAGGATCGGAACTTTGCGATCGGCTGCCTGTTGATCTTCCTCTTCGGAGTAGCGATTTATTCGACGGTGACGGTTCTGCCGCTTTTCTATCAGGAATTGTTGGGATATACGGCGTTTACGGCGGGAATTGTGGTGGCTCCTCGGGGTATCGGGGCGATCTGCGGCATGCCGATCATCGGATTTCTGGCGAACAAGGTGGATCCGCGCTATCTTCTGACCTTTGGCTTTGTCGTCTTTGGCATGATGACGCTCTACTTTGGCAATCTGACTCTGGATATTTCTCCGACTACGCTTCTCTGGCCGATTCTGGTTACCGGGTTTGGACTTAGCTTCGTCTTTGTGCCGATTACGACAGCGGCTTATGGAACGTTGCCGAATGAGCAGTTGGGTAATGCCAGCGGCTTTTTCAACTTGATGCGGAACGTGGGTGGCTCGATCGGAATCTCGGTGGCACAGACTCTACTGACGCGCAGGGCGGTAGTTCACCAGAATGAGATTATTAATTCGGTTCCAATCACGGGCCAGCAGTTTCAGAACTCCATTCGAAATACGACGGGCTATTTGTCAGGATATTTTGGCCAGTCGAATGCTCAGGATCCGGCTCAGGCCACCTTGTACCGGGAATTGCAACGCCAGGCCTCGAACTGGGCATTTGTGGATGTCTTCCGATGGCTTTCGCTGTTATGCTTTGCGTGTGTGATCGCTGTCTGGCTGCTGAAGAGGGTAAAACCGGGTAAGGCCCCGGTGGGAGCCCACTAAAGCGCTGAAACCGCAATTGCCGGTCTCCTCCCTGCCGGCTGCGATAGACTCGAAGTTTGCGAGTAGGTTGCAGGTTTGCAGGAACGAGATGAATCAGTTGGTCAAGCTTCTTTTTTGGATCGCGGCGTTGGGTACGGTAACGTCAGCGATCTACTGCCTGATGGTGATTGCGGCTGCGTTCCGGTTCGGGATGCGGAAACGAAGAGAAGACAAAGCCGCCGAAGTCTCGAATTTTCTTCCTCCTGTAAGCGTGTTGAAGCCGCTCCATGGAACGGAAGAGGGCATGGAGCGAAATCTCGAAACCTTCTTCGAGCAGGATTACCCCGAGTTTGAGCTTCTGTTCTGTGCAAGGCATGAGTCCGACCCCGGCCTGCAGCTGGCGCAAGAGGTCGGAGCGCGATATCCGCAAGTAAAGGCACGGTATGTGACCTGTGGAGAGCCTCCGCCGCAGTTCCATAATGCGAAGGTGTTTTCGCTGGCCAAGATGGATTCGGTGGCGGAGCATGATCTCTACATCACCAGCGACGCTGACGCACGGGTGATGCCGGATTATCTGCGGAAGATGGTGCAGAATCTGAAGGATCCGCATATGGGTCTTGCATCGAGCATTTATATCGGCACGGTGCATCACGGACGACAGGCACGGTTTTCTTCCCAGCTGGATGCGTTGGGCAAGAGCGTGGAGATGAGTTCGGGCGTGATGGTGGCGGACATGCTGGAGGGCACAAAATTTGCGCTCGGCGTGACGATGGCGGTGAGGAAACAATCGTTTGCGGAGGCCGGTGGATTTGAAGAGCTGGGCCAGTTTTATGCGGATGACTTTGTACTGGGCAACCGGCTGTCTACGCGGGGAGTGGGAGTGCGGCTGGCGACCCATGTGATCCGGTTGCTGGTGGAGGATACGCCGTTTGAAGTGTCGTTCCGAAATCAGCTGCGATGGATGCAGAGCACACGGCGTTCGCGTCCCTGGGGGCATTTGGGAAGCGGACTGACCTTTGCGATGCCGTTCGGGTTGCTGGGGCTGCTGTGGGGACTGTTGAGCGGACATGCGGCTCTTGGGCTGCTATGGCTTGCAGTGGCGGTAGTGAATCGGTGGGTGCAGGCTGGGACAGTGCTAAGGGTGATGGGGGATCCGGGATGGCGCTGGGGGATGCTGATCTACCCGGTGCGCGACCTGCTGGGCAGTGTTCTCTGGCTGGGGAGCTATGGTGGGGACCGGTTCTATTATCGCGGGCAGACGTATCGTCTGCGCGATGGTGGACGGGTCGAGGCACCCTGATCAGAGCGGCTGGCCGAAGGTAATCCAGAAGCCGTTGAGGTCGCGGATGGTGAACTCGCGCATGTTGTAGAAGGTGTCGTGAAGGTCTTCGACGATTTCGATATGGCCGGCCAGGTTTTTTCGCAGGCTGGCGATGTTATGGGTGTGGATGTAGAGGTCGACCTCGCGGCGCTGAGTCTGGCTGACGGCGCCAAAGGAATCGAACATGATCTCGCTGTTGCCGTAGGCGAGGAGAGCCCAGTTGAGGTCGCCCGCCTCTTCGTTTCCCCGTCGAAGCTCGAAGCCGAGGTCGAGGTACCAGAGCACGGTGGCCCGCACATCCGGAACGTGGAGCATGGGGACAACAGTTTGAGGCATAAAGGCCTCCTGGACTACCGATTGGTAAGGATGGTTTTGCCTCCGGTTGAGGCGAGTGTGTGGACCGGGCCATAGAGCGTGAGGTCGCCGGTGCGGACCTGAGGCCTGCTTGTTAAAAGAAAGATGCGGGAGGGGCCGGACCAGAGGTGGCGGAGGGTTTGTTCGGTCTCGAAGATATGGGGTGAATCCGGCCAGAAAGCTCCGTACCAGAGGCCGTTTACATTGCCGTTGATGAGGTGAAGCTGATGATGGGTGTAGAAGAGAAGCGAAGAGCCGGAGGTGAGTTCGCCGTCAAGGATGATCTGATCGGTGGGCTGGAAGCCTGCGCGATTGATGGCCAGCGCAAGATCCTTGGAGCCGAGGATGGGATAGAAGCGGGCGAGGCCTTCATGCGCGGCGAGAAGAGTGACGATCATGCCTGCGGCAAGGGTGAGATTGGCGAGATAACGGCGCTGCCGGCGGCGTAGCAGGTAGCTACCGAAGCCGATGACGAACATGCCGAGTGCGACGGTGGCGAGTGGACCGCGAAAGAGTCCCATGGCGGCAGCGGTGAGGTCGAAGAGATGGCCGAGGGAGAGATTGTAGAACTCGGGGTTGGCGGCAAGAAGAGAGGCGATATCGGTTCCCGGTGAGGGACGAGGTGTGGTGAGAGCGAAGTATCCGCAGGCCGCAGCGACCAGCGTGGTGAGTGGGACGAGGAACCAGAGGGTCCAGCGAAGGGCGCTTCTGCGAGCGGGCAGCGCAAGTTCACTGGAGACATCGGCGCGAGCGAGAAGGCCAGCGGCCATTAATGCTAGGGCGGGAAGTGCAGGGAGACTGTAGTACTCCTGCCGGCTGGAGAGGGTGAAGAAGCCGAGGACGAGGGTAGCCCAGAGAAGCAGGGAGAGGGCGGCTTCCTGTTGGGTCGCTGTCACCGCAGAACGGCGAAGATCGCGGATATAGCCTGCGATTGCAGGAACGAGGAAGGTGGTCCAGGGCATGATCCAGAGGGCGCTGAGCAGCCAGAAGAGTGGGATAGGCACCTGGCCGTAATCGTGCGGGATGCGGCGGCCGAGAAATCGGGCGATGTGTTCGTTGTAGAGATAAAACCAGGCCCAGCCTCCGTGAGTGGGCAATCCCTGTCCGGGGGGAAGAGGGATAGAAGGCGTACGGAGTGCGGCAAGAATGTGCCACGGAGCTGCGAGGGCGAGAAAGACGAGAATCGAAGCTGCAAGGTGCAGCCGCAGCAGCAGACGAAACTGACGCGTGATGACGAGGTAGGCCAGGACGAAGGCGATGGGGAAGACGAGGCCGATCAGTCCCTTCGTAAGGACGTTAAGGGCCATGACTGCGCCGAAGGCCACGCTGGGTAGGAGAGCGGAGCGAGACTGGCGGATGCGATCGAGGGCGATGAGGAAGAGGTGGACCCCGAGGGTCATCCAGAGAGCGAGCAGGATGTCAGGGATGAAGAAGCGTGTGTAGAGATAGGGGCCAATGCTTGTTGCCACCGCGAGTGCGGCATAGAAGCCGCCCCGGTCAGGTGCGTGTGTTGGTGAGATGTTGCGGAAGAGGCGGATGCCAAGCGCGTAGACAGAAAACAGCAGAGCGAGCACACCAAACGCAAGCGGAAGCCGTGCCGCCCAATCGTAGGGTCCGAAGACGCGCATTGAGCCAGCTGCCATCCAGTACATCAGCGGAGGCTTGTCAAAGAAGCGGATGCCGTTGATGTAAGGGGTGACGTAGTCATGTCGCACGATCATCTCGCGTGCGATCTCTGTGTAAATGGAGTCGACGTCATCGAGCAGGCCCGGGCTGAAGAGGCCGCCGATTTGAAGCACGAACCAGGCAAAGATCAGGACGGCGATCGAGCGTGGGCTCCAGCTTCGATGGGCCGGTGTCACGGTCTGAGGTCTCGTCGAGGCAGGTTGGACCTCGGCGGCCGTGCCGCGCTGGGTAGCGACGAATTGGGCTATACCTGGATTCACGGACGTTCTAATGGGCGATCGGGGTTTGATTCAGCGGACGATCGAGCGGGCGATCCGTAAACAATGCTTTTCCAGAGGTTTCAGTCAAAAGAACCTTGTTGTTCCCGAGGAGACGGTCGACCTCATCCCTTTTTTCGAGAGGGACGAAGAGAATCTTGCGCTGGCCTGTGCCCCAACTCTTCTTTAGATCATCGTGTGTGAGGAAGATGGGAGGGGCGTCGGGGAAGGTTGAGCCAAAGAGCATGGACGTGGAGCGCCCGTCCACAAGATAGACGATTTTGCCAAGGTAGAAGGGAATGGAGGAGCCATAGGCCTGGTCGCCGAAGAGAAGAACCTGACTGTCGCCAGAGACAAGGTGATTGTCTTCGAGCTGAAGAATCTTTTGGGCAAGATTGGCAGAAGAGAGCATCGGGCTGAAGCGCACAAAGGCGATGTGAGCGGCGATGAGGAAGACTGTCGAGGTAATGGCGATGGCGGTCGTTGAGGCAAGGTGACGGCGTCGAGTCCGGAGCCACCATGCAACGGCGGGGCCGATTGCAAAAGCAAGCGCTGCCAGAACTGCTGGAAGGCGGAGGGCGGCGAAGCTTGGTCCCGTGAGGTCGAAGAAGTGCGACATCGACAGGGTATAGTCGCCCACGCCACGATGGGCGAGCAGCTCGCCGATATCGGGGACGAAGGGAAGTTTGCGCGAGCTCCAGAGCCCATAGCCCAGAGCCAAAGCCGCCGCCAGGCCAACGACGGTATAGATTGCATGGGCGACGACGATCCATCGGCGCGACACTCTGTCTTCGTTGTACGAGGCTTCCGACCGCGCAAGTGCTACTGCCAACAGCGTAAGCATCGCGAGGTAGGCGGGGAAGGTGTAGTACTCCTGATTGGTGGACAGGGAGAAGAAGACCAGCACCAGCGTGGCGTAGATGGCAAGCAGCAGGGTGGTTTTTGCCTGGAAGCTGCTTTGTGCGAGCACGCGTTGTTTACGAAGCCGCCAACCTTGAAGAAAGGCGATGGGAGCGAAGAGGCTCCATGGGAAGAGCCAAACCAGATGAAGGCTCCAATAGAGATAGCCGGGAAGCTTGTTGTAGTCCTTGGGGTAGCGCTTGCCGAGGAAGCGAAGGAAGTGTTCGTTGACGAAGTAAAACCAGAAGAAACCGTGACCGTTCATGCCGCCGGTGTTTCGGATGCCTGCGAGGATATGCCACGGGGCTGCGATTGCGAAGAAGAGCAACAGACCGCTGACCGGCTTTGTCTTTCTGAGGCTGCGCCATTCGCCGGTGATGGCCAGATAAAAGATAGCGGCACCACCGAAGAAGACCAAAGCCACCAGCCCTTTAGTTAACACAGCGAGGGCAAGGGCGGTCCACATGGCGTAGGCATACAGCCCAGGCCGCGAGGCCCGAGTCTCGAAGATTTGCAGAAGACAGTAGAGCGAGACCATGAGGAAGAGCGACAGCAGCACTTCCGGGATGTAGATGCGGGTGAAGAGGAAGACACCGGCTGCGGTAAGAATAGAGGTTCCGGTATAGAAGGCTGCCCGGTCGCCATAGGCCCGACGGCTCCAGTGGTAACCGAGTAAAGCAAGCAGCAGCACGCCAATGACTTCCGGAAGATGCGCTGCAAAGGTGTTGAAGCCGAAGATGCGGAAGCTGATGGCGTCGAGCCAGTAGGGCAGGGCAGCTTTTTCAAGATAGCGAATGCCATTGACCTTCAGGGTGACGAGATCGCCGCTGACGACCATGTGGCGGGCGGCGTTGGCATGAGTAGCGTCGGCGTCGTCAAGCAGAGGAGGTGCGAAGAGCGAAGCGAAGAAGATGAGGAGCCAGAGAGAAAATATGGTCAGAACCGCGATCGACCGGCGTGGCCCGGAGACAGGTTCGGGCCGGAGCGTTGCAGAAGGGGCCAAAGGCGCGGAGAGGGTCGGGCTGGTCATAGTCTGGGAAGCTTCTTCAAGGATAAATGGACAAGCGGTAAAATTTGGCCTTTCGAGTTTCTCCAGAGAAACCATGAGGATACGCCCTGCGGGTACGAACATGGGGTTTTTAGGATGTATCTTTGCTAAGGATGGGTGATTTTCTGGCTTTTGAAGGCGAGGTGTAATGGCGACGTTTGCCGCGGTTGATATCGGGTCCAACTCCTGTCGGTTGAAGATTGCCGAGGTGCAGATGCACAGGTTGAAGACACTGCATGAGGACCGGGAGGTAACCCGGCTCGGCGAGAGCGTCTTTCAGACCGGAGTGATCTCACCGGAGGCGATGGCGGCAACGATTCGGGCGTTGAAGCGCTTTCATAAAGCAGTACAGCTGCATGTCGCAGATAAGGTTCGCGTGGTAGCGACGAGCGCGATGCGCGATGCTCGCAACGCGGAAGCCTTTATCGAGTGGGTTCGATCTGCGACGGGATGGAACGTCGAGGTGATCTCGGGACTGGAAGAAGGCCGTCTGATTCAGCTTGGGGTGGTGACTCACGAGGTGGGAGCGCGTGGACGCTGCGTCCTGATCGACCTGGGAGGCGGAAGCTGCGAGGTGACTCTTTCGGATGGAGGACGCATCCGGTCGATGGTGAGTATGTCCCTCGGAGCAGTTCGCCTGCAGCAGGAGTTTCTAACGACCGACCCACCCGCTAAAGAGGATATTGCGCGATTGAAGCAGTATATCGATCGCGAGATGAAGAAGGCGCAGAAGAAGCTTGGAACTCCACGAGTTGGCTTGGTGATTGCTACTTCGGGTACGGCAGCGGCGCTGGCGGAGGCCAGTGTTTATGCGCGAAAAAAAGCAGACTCGAAGAGCAAGAAGAAGTCGTTAGCGAAGAAACGTGTGGAGCATGTTGGCACACTGACTGCCGATGTGGGAGAAGTGAGGTCGCTGGCAGATCGGTTGGTAAAGATGCGGGATGAGCAGAGGGCGGCTATTCCCGGAATCGGCCCACGACGGTCGGAGATTATCGTAGGCGGCGCACTGGTGTATGCCAGCCTGATGGAACGATTTGGCCTGCGATCGTTTCGTTATTCTGCCCTGGGCCTGCGGGACGGAATGCTGGCGCAGATGCTGGGAGATGTGGACCTGCGAGCCTCGGTGCACCAGAAGATCGAGAGTGAGCGATGGGCGGGAGT
>Ga0310811_10013694_pt1 | contig 10569 bp, 7 predicted proteins | sample YCmetagenome_FD_207642 | JGI IMG/M metagenome (GOLD analysis project Ga0310811, IMG submission 207642) | Soil microbial communities from experimental microcosm in Duke University, North Carolina, United States - YC | ecosystem: Engineered > Artificial ecosystem > Soil microcosm > Unclassified ... | reverse complement strand
TTGCTTTTACCCCGAATCCTTTTAACTTACTCTCCAAAGCAAGGGCTTTTTCTTCGCTGCTCAGAAAAGTAAAGGCGACATGTGCTCCATGTTCCGCTAATTTGATGGCGATGGCTTCTCCGATGCCACGGCTGGCGCCGGTAACGATTGCTATTTTATTTTCGAGTAATTTCATGCGCCAAATATATGAACTCCTTATGAATCGCCCCCCATCCCGGCTGACCGCCCTTCTCATCGCCTTCGCCGCGGAGACCCTTAGCGTCACCTGGTGCCTGAAGCTACCCGGCTGGGCGCCCTGGCTGTCCATTCCCTATTTCCTGTCAGGGATCGTCATCGCCTTTTTCCTGCTGAGGCTACCCGCCCTGAATATACCCCGGCTAAACCTGCACGGACGGAAAGACCCCGTCACCGTCTACCGCCTGGCCGCTATCGGCCTGATGGGCATGATCATCTATACCTGGTGCCGCATCTGGTTCGAAGACTGGACGATCGATATCACCAACGCCGACATGCTGCCGGTCATAAAGGTGATGGGCGAACGCTTTCTCGCCGGCCAGCACAGCCATATCTACGACCGCATCCCGTGGATCTGGAACGGCGTGCAGCCCATCTATCTCCCCGCCATGTGGCAGCCCTATGTCCCCTTTATCGCCATGGGACTCGATATGCGCTGGGTCACCGCCGCCTGCCTTCTATTTGCCTTCGGGGTCTTCATAGCGATCTACCGTCCGCAGACGCACCGCTATCTTTCCTTTTTTCTGGCGGCGATCGCCTTCCTCCTGTTCTGGTGGATGGTGGCCGACAATACAGCGGGCATCATCAGCGTCTCGGAAGAAGGGACCGTCATCGCCTATTATGCATTGCTGGTTCTTGCCCTCGTCTCGGGAAAGCCCTGGCTGACCGGCATCGCCGCCTCGCTGTGTATGCTTAGCCGATATGCCTTCATCGGGTGGGTCCCCGCATATATCCTATACCTGGTGCTCGAGCGGCGGTGGAAATATCTTTTATGGTTCGCGCTGTCGGGTGCCGGCTGCTTTGTCCTCTTTTTCCTTATCCCCGTCGGCTGGGCAACTTTTTTAAGGCTGGCCTCCCTGCCCGGAGACTATATCGCCTTCGCCGCCCGCGTGTGGAAGGACAGCCCCGACGTCTTCACCACGGCGCCGGGCTTCGCATGGTTCTTTGGCCCCCGCGGCACAGGCTTGCTGCACCGTGCGCTGGTCATCGGCAGCTTTGGCGCGCCGCTACTGTTCATGGCTTTTTGTTACCGTAAATTCAGGGATGCAAGACCGGCCAACCTGCCGGTGGCCATGCTCAAGCTGACGCTCGTGGTCTTTTACTGCTGTATCGACGTGCCGTATCTTTATCTGTTCTATACCTCATCGATAGTAAGTCTTGTGGCGGTGACGCTGGCCCTTAGAGAGAAGGAAGCAACGCGATGATCTCCTCAATATATTTTCGGTCATTCGACAACCGCGGCACCTTGTGCTGACCGCCCAGCTTGCCCTTGCTTTTCAGCCACGCAGTGAATACTCCCTTCCCCAGCGCATGCACGATCGGCAAGCCGAGCGCGATATTCTTGTGCCGCTTCGCCTCATAGTCGCTGTTGATGCCCTGCAGGGCCTTGTCCAGTTCTTCGACAAAAGCCGGCATATTGTCCGGCTCCTGCTCGAACTCGATCATCCACTCGTGCGCCCCGCTTCCACCCTCCGAGCTCAGATAGACCGGCGCCGCCGTATAGTCGTTCACTACCGCCCCCGTCTTCTGACAGGCAATGGCAATGGCCTTGTCCGTATTGTCCACGATCACCTCTTCCCCGAATGCGTTGATAAAATGCTTCAGCCGCCCGCTGACCTTGATCCGGAAAGGGTAGCGGCTTACAAACTGTATCGTATCCCCCAGCAGATAGCGCCAGAGGCCGCCATTGGTGTTGACCACCAGGGCGTAGTTCCGGCCCACCTCGACATCGGCAAGGCCGATGGTCTCGGGGTGCGGTTTACCATATTCTTCCACCGGCATGAACTCCATGAAAATGCCGTGGTCGAGGAATAGGACCATGCCGTCGTCGTTCGGATTTCCCTGGGCGGCAAAAAATCCCTCGCTGGCATTGTACATATCCAGATAGTGGATATCCTTTCCGATTAGTTTTTTGAACTGCTCCTGATAAGGGGTGAAAGCGACGCCGCCGTGGATATACAGCTCCAGCGAAGGCCATACCTCGCAAAGCGAGCTCTTGCCCGTCATCTCCAGGATCCGGCGTATCAGCACCAGCGTCCAGGTCGGAACCCCCGAGATGGACGTCACGTTCTCTGCGATGGTGTTATTGGCCAGCCGCTCGATCTTGTCCTCCCATTCGTCCAGCAGGGCAATGCTCAGCTCGGGCGTCCGGATCCAGTGACCCCAGAATGGCGAGTTCTGCAGGAGAACGGCGCTGAGGTCGCCATAGTGCACGTCCTCATTGACCTGGCTAATGGTATGGCTGCCCCCGATGACGAGCCCCTTGCCCGTCAGCAGGTCGGATTCGGGGTTGAAATTATAGTACATGGTCAGCACGTCCTTGGCGCCCTTGTAGTGGCAGTCCTGAAGGCTCTCCTCGCTGACCGGGATGAATTTGCTTTTGTCACTGGTCGTTCCGCTGCTCTTGGCGAACCAGTTGATAGGCGTGTTCCAGAGGATATTCTGCTCACCGTTCATGATCCGCTGGATATATGGTTTCAGGTCGTCGTACTCATGGATGGGCACCGCGTTCTTGTATTCGCGGATCGAGAAGATTTTGGAAAAATTATACTTCCGGCCAAACTCGGTATACTGGGCCGAGGTCACCAGGTGTTGCAAGACTTCCCTCTGCACAGCGATAGGGTTATTCATCCAATGATCGATGCGCTCCTGGCGAAATCTGGCAAGTCTTGATATGGCCGGGCTCAATAACTTCATATCTGTTCACGTTCACCGGCAAAATAACTAATCGGCGGGACATGGCGAAGAAAATCGGACCCTCCGCCGCAGTGCGCCTGGCGGATGCTCCGGCAAAAAACCGAGAATTACATAATTTCCTGGAATGCAGGGTTTTTGACGTAGAGGAGCAGCTTTTCGAGCTTGCTCTTATTGTCGGCGAGGTCCTGATGGAATTTCTCCGATCGGTTCATCGTACCCGCGACGCCGGCCACCAGGCCGATAACGCCGCCGCCAAAGCCGCCGCCGGAGGTATAATCGCTGGCTTTCAGGACCTTCAGGCCATTCGCCACTTCCACTACTTTTGGCTGTTCCTGATCCTTCCCGTAGGCAAGAAGATGGTCCTTTATTTCCGTAAAGAAGCGGGTATAGTCGTCGAAGTCGACGTCCAGCTGGTCGCTGCCCTTGTGTTCCCCGGCAGCGCGCAGGATCGTATCGGTATCACGAATAAGATACTCCAGCGACTGGGCCAGCTTTTCCGGTTTAATCTCCTTTACGGCTGACGGCCATTGATCCAGACCCTTGCGGGCCTCTTCGTGGAGATAGTCCTTACGTTTGAGCTCGAAATTCCGGCCCAGATAAAGCCGCCGTACCTGTTCATCTTCAGCCAGGTCTTCGGCCGTTCCGTGCTTGAAGATCTTTCCGTCTATCAGCAGATAGGCGCGGTCGCAGATAGAGAGCGTCTCGTTTACGTTATGGTCGGTGATCAGAATACCGATATTCCTGAATTTGAGCCGGGCTACCACGGTCTGGATATCTTCCACCGCAATGGGGTCCACGCCGGCAAAGGGCTCGTCGAGGAGGATGAATTTCGGGTCCACGGCAAGCGCCCTGGCGATCTCGGTCCGCCGCCGCTCGCCCCCGCTGAGGGAGTCCCCGTTGTTCTTCCGGACATGGTGCAGGTGGAACTCGTCGAGCAGTGCCTCCAGCTTTTCCCGCTGTTCAGTTTTGCTGAGTTTGGTCATTTCGAGTACAGACCGGATATTGTCTTCCACCGAGAGTTTCCGGAATACCGAAGCCTCCTGCGGCAGGTAGCCGATACCCATCTGGGCCCGCTTGTACATGGGCAAACGGGTGATATTTACGTCGTTGAGAAAGACATCCCCTTTATCGGGCTTGATCAGTCCCACGACCATGTAAAAAGTAGTCGTTTTTCCCGCCCCGTTGGGGCCAAGTAAACCCACGATCTCCCCCTGCTCGAGCTTTACTGAAACATGGTTTACCACAGTACGATTGTGATAAGTTTTTACAAGATCCTGGGAATGAATGATAAGACTCAAATCGACTCGTTTTGCCCGCAATTTACGCCCCCGGCGGCAAGCTACAAGCTTATCCGGTAAATTTATAGGTGTTTTAAGACATATCGATTATTTTGCGGCGCGAAGGCCCTGGAAGGGCCGTGTCCGAAGGACAATCATTAGCGCTTTGCCGGAGATGCGCTAATTTTTGGAAAAGCGTATCTCCGGCACATAAAAAGCAAGGAATAGCCGCCATGAAGGTCATCGATCATATTCAGCAAGCAAAGTCCCCTCTCGTCTCCTTTGAAATTCTTCCTCCTCTTAAAGGCAAGACCATCAGCTCCATTTACGAGCACCTGGACCCCCTGATGGAGTTCAAACCCGCCTTTATCAACGTTACCTATCACAGGAGCGAGACGATGTTCAAGAAGAAGACGGACGGAACATTCGAAAAGGTCGAGGTCCGCAAACGGCCAGGTACCGTAGGCATTTGCGCAGCTATTATGAACCACTACAAGGTCGACGCCGTTCCCCATCTCATCTGCGGCGGTTTCGGCAAGCGCGAGACGGAAGACGCCCTGATCGACCTCCATTTCCTCGGTGTGGATAACGTGCTGGTACTCAGGGGAGACGCGGCGAAGAACGAGAGCTCCTTCGAACCCGAGCCCAACGGCCACCGCTATGCCATCGACCTTCTGAAACAGGTGGTTTGCCTCAACCAGGGCGTCTACCTCGAAGAAGATATCAAGAACGGCGGAAAGACCAATTTCTGCATCGGCGTTGCCGGCTACCCGGAAAAGCATTTCGAAGCCCCCAACCTCGATACCGACCTGATGTACCTCAAACAAAAAGTGGAGGCGGGAGCAGAATACATCACCACCCAGATGTTCTTCGACAATCAGAAATATTTTGATTTCGTAAAGACCTGCCGTGACAACGGTATCAACGTACCCGTCGTCCCCGGTCTCAAACCCATCACCAACAAGAAACAACTGAGCATGCTCCCGAAGGTATTCCACGTGGACCTTCCCACCGAGCTTTCCAGCGAGATCCTCAAATGCAAGACAGACGCGGAAGTTGAGATTGTCGGAACAGAATGGCTGATCCACCAGAGCCGCGAGCTGAAAGCGGCCGGTGTCCCCGTACTGCACTACTATACGCTGGGCAAGCCGAAGGTTATCGAGACGGCTGTAAGGGCGATATTCTAACGAACGGCCGGCATCGCGCGGGACAACGAGGCTATTTCGGCAGGCTGGCCACTACCTTTTCGTCTATTTTTACGGGGTATTTTTTCTTCAGCGCATCCACCCACTGGTCTTCCAGCCAGCTCTGGTAGTCGTTGATGACGAATCCGCGTGCGTCCCTGTAGTTACGCGGCGACCGCTGCGGATACGCATTCAGGACATAGGCAAATCCCACGGTATTATCCGCGTTATTCGTGACAAAGGAGGTAAATGTACCGGGACTGACGGAACCACCGCCCGCAACACCGGGTATCTGGGTCAGTTCGTAACGGCCGCTGTCTGCCTGCACAGAAACTCCGGCGCTGTCCGCCCACTGCCGCCAGTTATAGACACCATGCGTCTGCAGTTTGGTCTTCAGGTCTTCCGCCATGGTCTTGTTGGCGCTGGTGAACAGCAGGGCGTCGGCGCTGCTCTCCCACCAGTATTTGTTCTTATGGGATTCGTAGAAGTTGTGCAGCCCCGCGCTGTCGGTGGAAGCCTTGTCCCAGATCTTCCGCTGCATGATCTCGAAAAGAAGATTCCCCTCTTTGAACTCCGTCAGCTGAAAGGCAAAGTCCTTGTTATAGTCCTCGAGATGACTGCGGTAATAGTCCATGGCGATCCGTTCGACCCAGCGCTCGAACAGGTCCTTGTTCCCCTGCAGCCCCGCGGTCCGCGGGCCTCTTACCGTACGCACATAGTCCAGCCAGTCTTTTATGGAGTACGACCGGCGGGAGAAAGACAGAAGGACGGTATTGAAGTTGAGGCTTCCGTAAGAGCTCAGCCCCATATTTCGCATAGCGCTGTCCGTGAATGCCGAGAGGTCTGTCTCCGGCAAGGACGCGCGCTGCATTTCCGTCTGCTGATAGATGCGGGCATACAACGCCTTTCTGGAAACCTCTATCCGCGGATCGTTGAGGACCTGCTGCTTCAGGCTGGCGTCAGCCTCTTCGTCGTACTGTTTTGGGAAAGGCTTTTTAGAGACCAGCTTCAGGATATGATAGCCAAAATCGCTGACAAAAGGCCTGCTGATCGCGCCTTCCCTGTCCAGCGCAAAAGCCGTCGCCTCGAATGTGGAATCATAACGGCCGACACCGAACTCAGGGAGCTCTCCACCCAGCTGATAGGAGAGATTGTCTCCGCTGTTGGTTTTGGCAAGGGTCGCAAAATCGGCCCCTTTCTGCAGAAGGGCATAAATGGAATCCGCCCGGTGGCGGGTCGCCGCTTTCACGGCATCGGTAGCACCCGGAGGGAAGGCCACCAGTATCTGGGCAATTTTTATCCGGCCAAGGGCCTTTCGTTCGCCTTCGTTCTTAAAGATATGATATCCGCCCTTGCTGCGGAATGGTTTGGAATACTGTCCTGCCGGCGTCGAATACGCCAGGTTCTCCAGTACATAAGGCAGCGTAAAAACAGTGACATGGCCAAGGTCCCCCCCGTTGCTCTTCGCGGAAGGGTCTTCCGAATACGTCTTCGCCACTTCACCGAACTTCTTCCCCCGCCGCAGCTCGCCATAGGCGAGCATCGCCTTTTCATAGGCCCTGGCGGTATCGAGTACCGACGCATTCTTTGGAAGAGGGATATAGATATGAGCAATATGGATGTCCTTCTGTCCGCGTGTAAACGCTTCTTTTACCAGACGGTCGAGGCTGCTCTCGTCCTTGAGGTAGTTCTCCGCCACCTGCATCCGGAAATTCTGCAGTTCCGAGCGCTGGCCGGCCAGGGTGTCCAGCTGCGCGTCATAGGCCGCGCGCACCTTTAGCTTGTAGCGGATATATAGTTCGAGGTAGTCGCGGTAGGCCTTGTCGGAGGGCTTACTGCCGTTGTTGTTCTTGTTGTAGGCTTTCAGGAACTCCTCCCTGCTGATGCCGGAGCCGTCGACCGAAAAAAGAGGCTGCGACCGGGCCTGGGCAAGCAGAAAGAAAAGGACAGAAGTAAGAATTATCTTTCTCACCGGTAAGCTCATAATCAATTGGATTTTGCGTGCTGCATTTTCAGGTTAATAACTTCGTCCAGCTGCTGGTACGAAAGTTTTTTGGCAATGATCCGTTTGTCTTTGTCCAGTAAATAGAGGATGGGGGTTTGATAAACATCGTACAGCTGGCGGAAATTGGGTTGCCCCGCTTTTTCCGTCGCCTCCTGATGCTCCTTCGTCTCATAAACGTGTATCCAGCCGTTTAAATTGTGATCTTTAATGAATTGCGTCCAGGCCTCCTTGCCTCCGTCGACCATAACTCCATAGAGTTTTACCCCCTCGCGCTTCCATTTCGCCTGAAAAATAGAGTCCACCTTCGGCACCGTTTCCTTACAATGGCTGCAGGTAGCGTCCCAGAAACAAATCACGACAAAGGGCGCCTGCACGTCGTACAGCGGCATGGGTTTCCCGACACTGTCGACCATCTCCAGATTGGCCGCGGGCTGTCCGATCAGATTGGCCATCAGGCTATAAGCCCGGTTGTTCAGGAAGGTCCGGTATTTCTCGGTAAAGAACTCCGTCTGCCCCGTGTTGATATATTTCTCGAACAGATGCACGAACACCGCGTCCTGGCCCATATACTCGGGGTTGACATATTTCTGCACGAAATAGACCATCAGGTACTGGAAAAAAGGCTTGCTTACCCTTGCCTGCAACAGCATCATGTCCGCCTCCCGCTGGATAGAATCCGCTTCCGGCGCGACCAGGTTCCGGAAATATTTGTCCAGCCTCGGCTCGAACACCGGTGTCCGGGTCAGCCTTTCGTCCGTAAAGGAGATCCCGTCCCAGTAGTGGGTTTTGAAATACCGGTAGGCGTAATTGCTGTCGTACTTACCCCCTGGCTGCTTTGCCGCGGGAGGGACATCGGGCTCTTTTAACAAATGGAAAAGCGTTGTCAGGAGCCCATTGGGGTATTTGGCGACAAGCTGCTCGCGATAGTTCTGGATCTCCGTGTTCAGCGTCTTTATTTTATCCCTCAGCCTCGTAGAATCCGCTTTGGTATGCGCGCCGGCCAGCTGGCTCGTCGCGGCCATGATTGCCGCACCCTTTTCGGCCGTATAACGGGTATACCCCTGGAAGACGATATTCTCCTGTGATCCGGTAAAAACCACACTGCCCGGCAGACTGGCCGTATCGGCGGCGACGGAGAAATGCTGCGCACTGTCGATCAGGAGCTCGAACAGGATCGACCTGGCCGGACTAACGACAAAATAAACCCCTCCCGGGAGCCTGTCCTTTCCGCTGAATACCCCTTCGCCGCTGGCGTTGAGCTCGGCAGAGTCGGCAAGCGCCTTGATCTTTCCGTAATAATAACCCAGATATACTTTTCCTGCCGTATATGGCTTGAGATGAAGACGGATGGAGTGACCGGCCTGAGCCTGGGCCTTCGCCAGACACAGACAGGCTGCCAGGGACAATAGGATTTTATTCATACTCGCGTAAATTTAGCCATAGATTTGCAGCTGTGAGAAAAAAAAACAAAAACATAGTTCTGTCAAAAGTTCGGATAGAGGACTACGCGGCAGAAGGTAAATCACTTGCCAGAGTGGACGGTAAGGTGATATTCATAGAAAATGCCATACCCGGAGACGTCGTAGATGTTAAACTTTCCAAAAATAAAAAGGACTGGGCCGAGGGTTTTATCACCGCATTTCACGAATATTCACCCGACCGGGTAGAGCCTTTTTGCTCCCATTTCGGGGTCTGCGGCGGCTGCCGCTGGCAGATGGTGCCCTACCCCCGCCAGCTGCAGTACAAGCAGCAACAGGTGGTAGACGTCCTGGAAAGGATCGGGAAGGTTGAGCTGCCCTCGATCAGCCCGATACTCGGCGCCGAGAACTCGAAATACTACCGCAACAAAATGGAGTACACTTTCTCCAGCAGGCGCTTCCTGCTGCCCACCGAGCTCCACGACCCCAATGTCAGCTCCGAAAAGAACGTGGCTGGATTTCACGCCAAAGGCCTTTTTGACAAGGTAGTGGACATCGACACCTGCTGGCTGCAGGGCGAGCCGACCAATGCCCTCCGCAAGGCCGTCCGCGACTTCGGGCTGAAGAACGGCCTGTCCTTCTATGATATCAAGGCGCACCAGGGCTTTCTCCGCAACCTGATGCTCCGCATCTGCAGCACCGGTGAGGTAATGGCCAATCTGGTCGTCGGCTATGAGGACGAGGATACGACCCGCAAATTGGCCGATCATTTGCTGCAACAATTCCCCGAGTTGACCACTCTCTTATATACCGTGAACGGTAAATGGAACGACAGCATTAACGACCTGTCGCCCCAGGTCCTCCACGGAAAGGGCTATGTGATCGAGAAACTGGAGGATTTTAGCTTCAAGATAGGTCCCAAGTCCTTCTTCCAGACCAATACCCGGCAGGGGGAAAGACTCTATCAGGTGACCCGTGAGTTTGCAGAGCTGACAGGTCGGGAGACGGTTTATGACCTGTATTGCGGCACCGGCAGCATCGGCATCTTCGTCAGCCGGCAGGCGGCACAGATCGTAGGCGTGGAGGTGATCGCAGAAGCGATTGAGGACGCCAGGGAGAACGCCACGCTCAACGGCATCGGCCACGCGTCGTTCTATGACGGAGACGTGGTGGACGTGTGCGGCGACGGATTTTTTGAGGCCCATGGAAAGCCCGACGTCATTATAACCGACCCGCCCCGGGCCGGCATGCACGAAGGACTGGTGAACAAGATCCTGGAGATAGCGGCGCCGACGGTCGTTTATGTCAGCTGTAACCCGGCTACCCAGGCGCGGGACCTGCGTCTGCTCGACGCAAAATATGCCGTGACCAGGGTGCAGCCGGTGGATATGTTTCCGCATACCCATCATATTGAGAACATCGTGCAGCTAAAGCTCAGGGGTTCCCAGGCATAGCGGCCTGTCGGGACTACGGATGAAATGCATTATTTTTGGAAGAGTAAAAGACTTATAATAGGAATAATATATGTTTGGACTTCGATTTCCGCCGGTAATCAAGAATCTGATAATTCTCAACATACTGATCTTTCTGGCTCAATATACCATGGGCGCCGCCTGGGATAACCGGCTGGTCAATCTCTTTGGGCTGCACGACGTACACTCGGTCTATTTTCGTCCCCACCAGCTGATCACCTACGCCTTCCTGCACGGCGGATGGCAGCATGTGCTCTACAATATGCTCGGTCTTTGGATGTT
>Ga0310811_10013692_pt1 | contig 10570 bp, 11 predicted proteins | sample YCmetagenome_FD_207642 | JGI IMG/M metagenome (GOLD analysis project Ga0310811, IMG submission 207642) | Soil microbial communities from experimental microcosm in Duke University, North Carolina, United States - YC | ecosystem: Engineered > Artificial ecosystem > Soil microcosm > Unclassified ... | reverse complement strand
AGCTGTTATTCTTGGGAAGGCTAACCTGAGTGAGTGGGCTAACTTCAGAGGTAACATGTCGTCAAGTGGATGGAGTGGCGTTGGCGGGCAAACTAAAAACCCTTATGTTCTTGACAGAAACCCCTGTGGTTCAAGCTCAGGATCTGGCGTTGCTGTAGCAGCCAACTTATGTGTATTGGCAATAGGTACGGAAACCAATGGGTCAATTGTTTGTCCGGCTAACAATAATGGTATCGTAGGACTCAAGCCAACGGTAGGTTTGATTAGTCGCTCGGGTATTATTCCAATTTCATTTACACAAGATACACCAGGACCAATGTGTCGTACTGTAGAAGATGTTGCTGTAAGTTTAGGTACAATGGTTGGTATAGACTCCAGTGATAGCAAAACATTAAATCCGACAGGTGTGTTTCTTACTGACTATACAAAATTTCTTAAAGCAGACGGTCTGAAAGAAAAGCGTATTGGTGTTATAAAAGGATCAGCAAACTTTCATGTTAAAGTAGATAGTTTATTTACCAGAGCTGTGGCCTTTATGAAAAGTCAAGGAGCAGAGGTAATTGAAGTACAGGCACCAGCAGAGAAAATAGAAGACAATTCTTTCACTGTGATGCTTTATGAATTTAAAGACGGCTTGAATTCCTATTTCAAAAGTCTTGGAGAGAAAGCCCCTGTTAAAAATCTGGAAGAGTTGATAGCTTTCAACAAAAAGGATTCTGTCGAGTTACGTTTCTTCAACCAGGAATTGATTGTTATGGCTCAAGCCAAAGATGATTTAAAAAGTAAAGAGTACACAGATGCTCTCTCACAAATGCTAAAGGCTACACGCGAACATGGAATTGATAAGCTGATGAACGAGAATCATCTTGATGCCTTGATTGCTCCAACAGGATCACCTGCGTGGAAAACCGATCACACAAATGGAGATCATTATATTGGTGGCAGTTCTTCTCTAGCTGCAATAGCAGGCTATCCTAGCATAGCAGTACCGATGGGTTTTATTGATGCCCTGCCTGTTGATATTTCATTTTTCGGAAAAGCATGGAGCGAAGGTTTACTTATTGAAATTGCTTATGCTTATGAACAAGGAACCAAACACAGGCAAGCTCCAAAATATCTGGTGACGGATTGACTATTCTCGATTATGCTTATTTAAAACTTACTTGCAAAAGAGGGTTTATACTCCTAAAACATCAAATCCAATTTATTCTTGCAAAGAAATAAAGTATAATTTTCCCCAATCTCATACTTTAATTACGACTCATGTAGAAAAAATAGGAAGTTTGTTTTTACTTTGCGGAAGTTGAAAAATTACCTCAAAACAACCATAAGTACCTTGTTGTTGACAATGGGGATTCTTAAATAAAAACAATCAATACTTAGAGACGAAAAATGAAAAATACATTCAAGAAAATTTTAGAACCTTTTGTTCCTCAAGTTTTATTAAATACCTGGAGAAAGCGACAGGATAAAAAGAATTTTGAAGAATGGAAAAAAAATGGCTGTCCAATCCCTACTCCTCACTTAGTAAAACAAAATACAATTGACGAGTATCGAAAAAAATATGCTTGTGCCACTTTAGTGGAGACAGGAACATATATGGGTGATATGGTCGAGGCTCAAAAGAAAAGATTTAAAAAGATTGTTTCCATTGAGTTAGGAGTTGATCTGTTTGTAAAAGCAAAAAAAAGGTTCAGCAACGACCAGAATGTTACTATTGTTCAGGGAGACAGTGGAAAAGTGCTTCCTGTAATATTAAAAGATATTGATGAACCGGCATTATTTTGGTTGGATGGACATTATTCTGAAGGGGTAACAGCAAAAGGAGATAAAGAATGTCCAATATTCGAAGAGTTGGATGCAATATTTAGTAGTAAAAGATTGAATCATATTTTATTAATTGATGATGCACGGTGTTATACTGGCAGCGGCGATTATCCTACGATTGATAAATTGACTGAATTTATCAAGAATAAAAATGATAAATATCAAGTTGAAGTAAAGCATGATATAATACGATATGCGATTTGAGCTGCACACCTGCCCCTTACTACAAATTAGAGCAAGTAACAGGTTTCTACATCTGTAGTTTCTTGATACTTTATTTATAATTACAACGCAGGTTAAAGACTTGCATCAACAGAATGACAAGTTACCGTAGGAGCGGCTTAGTACGAAAGGTGCCGTTTTAGCCAAGTTTCCGGCTCTCAAGTAGAGTTCCTGTTTCGTATAAATTTTATTATTGTAGCAAAATTTTTTAAATGAAAATTGCCCACCTCCTAAATAAGGAAAATAATAATCTGGATCTGCTAAGAATCATACTTTCAAGCTTGGTAATCGTCGGGCATTCGCCTATAATTAATGGTTCAAGTGAATCGTGGATCGACCCGATAAGCAAGTTTTTCCCCTTCACTTATTCCGGTGCTTTGGCTGTGAAACTTTTCTTCTTTATAAGCGGACTTCTGGTAACAAATAGTCTGTTAGTGAACAAAAGCATCTCACATTTTATCATATCACGGTCTTTTCGCCTTGTGCCAGCACTATTCATCGTACTTGTTATTACTGTATTTGTTTTTGGCACTGCTATGACAAACCTCCCTCTGAAAGAATACTTCGCAAGCCTAGATAATTTTCATTACATCACGAGAAATATCTTGTTTCACCCAGACTATTACCTTCCTGGGCTTTTTGAAGACAACCGTTTGCCTAAATCCGTTAACGGATCGCTCTGGACGTTAAACCAGGAAGTTGGTTGTTATATGGGACTGCTTGGTGCGTTCCTGATATTCGGTGCTACTGGCAGGAAGTATTTAAATATTGTAATCGCAATCATCGTCATTGATACTCTATTACCAACTAGAATAATCTTTGGATGGATGGGCAACAATCCGGAAGTTTACCTGCTGCCCTTCTCCTTCGCTATGGGAGCTTTCTTTGCCGTTAATGCAGAAACTTTAGTAGTAAATCTAAAAATGGTATTGGGATTATTTTTACTGTATTACCTTTTCAACACTTCTCCATTGGCTGAAGTCATCCTTATAATTACTTCTTCTATTACTGCGATCTACCTAGTATCAACGAAATTCCTATTGAGATTTAAACCAAAATATGATGTCTCTTACGGCTTATACCTATGGGGCTTTTTAATTCAGCAAACAATTTATCACCTGTTCGGACAGATATATACAGGACTTCACTGTGCGCTGGCAATTGTCATTTCTGCCCTATTAGGACTAGTCACTTATATTCTTGTTGAAAAACCTTGCATAAGGTTTGGCCGGTCACTTATTAAAAATTTCTCTGATCGGTTTCAGCCAAAAGCGACAACTTAAATTCTTCTAACAAGCTATTCAATATTTGTGATCATAAATTATTGTTGGAGAAGAGTTCTCAACAATGAATGGCAGAGGATCTATGGTAGGATTAACCCATTCCCAACTGGAGAATCGACTAGTTAGATTGAGCTATTTTTGATTCATTGATTTCTGCGAGATATGCATACCCCTATTTTTTAGACAGACTACTATTTGTATTTGGCATTCAAATAGTCAACCATCTCTTGGGTGATGTCATGAGCATCTCCTGCATACATCAGACTACCATTACCAGAGGCACCAAAAATATAGTCATAACCTTTTTCTTTTCCGTAGACCAAAACTTCTCCATTTATATACTTCCAGATATCGCCTGTATATTGTTCTGATAGTTGTTGCCGTGTTGCTTCAGTTTGTTCCAGTTTTTCCTGTAAAATGAGTTTTGCATTCATATTGCCCATCTCAATCTGATGCGTAAGTGAATCAAGCATCGCTTTGTCTTTCTGAATAACGGCTTCCAGTTTTTTTTGTAAGTCAGCCTTACCTTTGAATTGTTCAAAAACTTTTTGATTATAGAAAAAAGCTGTTTTCTGGGGACGTAAAAAAATAGTGACATATGCGACCAGGCCAATCAGGACAATCACATTCAGACCGATGATAATGTAAACAGGCAGCTTCATTGTTTTGAATTTTAACGATACTTGTTGATAATTTCAGGAAATTTATCCAATGGTTGTACAACTAAAGTGTTTTTACCCCTCTTCTTCACGTCACATTGCATATAGATCATTTTTCGGCTAGTGGCGCCGCAAGCATCAGTAACATCTAACACAACATAATATGCAGGGTCTTTGTCAACTTCAACAACGGAAGATTGCCCAGCAGTCTTTACCTCTTCCTCTTTGGGTTGGTAAAGGAAATCAGTTTGAGATTCATTCATAATGTACCAGTGTAGAGTATAAGGTGGTCTACCTTCAGACACAACTCCATAAAACTGCACCAGACTCTGATCTCCAGTTTTGCAGGTTAAGTAAAGTGGATTAGCAACGATGTTAACTGTAACCGGAACAAAGTTCTTTGTTACGGGCTTTACATACCATTCGTACTTCTTGCCATTCTCGTCCGTTAATAAACAACTATAAGTTTGTGTTTCGTCAAATCCACGCTGAAATGATTCAATCCAAATTCTTTTTCCAGGCTGAAAAAGCCAAGTAATTCTTTCTTCCAGTTAAAAAATTGAAGTGCCACAGTTTTTGAATATCCAATCTGATCCTGGTATTGCAAACTTAATATCCCGTTTCTCATCTCATAGACTTTGAGCTGATCGGCAGTGTTAACATCAATATAGTATGGCACCTTGGCAGTCATTTCAAATGGCAATTGCGCAGATGCAATACCAGAAAAAAAGATTGAGATTACCAGAACAACGAAGATTCTTTTACTTGTCATATTTTAATGTTTTGAATTCTTATATGAACTTAATCCAATGCGGAATACCCAAGGTGATAAATGACCGCCTGCATACTGATTATTATTGACCCTATAGAGCATGGCAACCTGAATAAACAGACTGCTGCTGATTGGAAGCTGATAACCCACACCAGCTAATAAACTGTGTTGCGTTTTGTTGATTGATTCTGATGTTACTCGAGCAGGATTTGTCAAATCTTCAAATTGCACAGAAGCTCTTTGGTGATAGAACTCTGCCTTTGTAAACAGACGGTAACCCAGGAGTGCATTCCATTTATTGTTTGTCTCGATAACTTTGATATTAGGACCCAAACCCACTGACAGGCTTGGTGTAATATGATAGCCTAACGATGGAGCCAGCTGAAACGTGTTGCTTTCGTTCTGTTTAAGATAAGATACAACACCATCGATAAATGCTCTATCCCAAAAACGAGCATATTTCTCGGCAACGACAGACTTTACTTTTTCTGAAGTTTCCTCTTCCTTCAATTTCAATTTCTGACGATCCAGATTCGCTTTGCGCAAGCTATCCAACCATGGATATTTACCTTCCGGAATCTGATATCCATGTATCGGTGGAAGTTCTGACAAAACATTTCCTGGTAATTTCATCGAGCCAAGATCTGGCAGGTTGTTCTTCAAATCACCCATGCCTGGCAAATCAGGCATCGTCTTTGGAATGTCATTACCCGCCGCATTCGACACAAGCTTTCCAAGCGAGGCTTTATCATCCTGTATTGGCAGGTTTGGCTCTTGAACATTCAGAGCTTTGAGCATGTCACCCTTTGACACCTCGTTGTATTTTGAGGCTAGGGTCATCAGTGTATCAAAGTGCGACATTCCCAATGAATCATAGATGCGTTTGATGATTTTATCTGAATACACTCGTTTGACGATGGGACCTTGCGGGTGAATAAGTAGTGATTCACCAACGCCCACAACCTGACTGATACTGTCAACCCGATGCTGCATTTCACTCACACCACTTGAGTTCAAACCACTGGCAACCCTACCTCGCAGTGCATCGACATTGGTTAAATCTTTCACATCAGCATCTTTTTTCAATTCAGCCAGTTGATCTTTTGACTGGTCGATTGATCTGGGGGAGCGCTCTCCATTCTTCAATTTACTTAGCTCATCGGTATTCACGCCTTGCGGGAGCTTTTCCGGTAGTTTCAGTTTTCCATCCTGGTATGATACAGAAACATCATCTGGTTTTGGTGCAGATTTCTTTAGCTGTTCACGTGCTCCTCCATTGCTAATCTTTACTAAGGAGTCTGGTACAATTGCCTTGGTCGATTTTATTTTTTGTTTAGTTTGACTCGCTATGTTCTTGGTTTTGGTTGTTACCTTATGAACATGGGTCTTGGATGCTTTGCCTTTAGAATTAATTTCATCTGAAATGCTCTTCACACGCGATGAGTCCTGCGTTTGTATTTGGGCGTAGCTCTTCAGGCTGCCCAGTGACAACAGCAAGAGGATCAAGACATGGAATATTGACTTCTGCATTACGCTATTATTTTTTCTCTAAGTCCGCCAGTTTCTTTTCCAGGGCAGTCATCTTCTTTTGTTGTTCAATAGCATACAAGGTTAGCTCTTCAACTTTAAGTAAGAGTGTTGATATCATCTGGTTGGTACTATAACCTTTTTCTTCAACTTCTTTGGTTGACGGTACGCCTTGGAGATGGTGATTTTTTGTTATATACATTTGTACCTCCTCCAGTGTTGGAAGTTTATAGTCATCATCAAAAGCATAATCAGACCACGTGCTGCTGGTGCCTTCTATCTGAAGGTCTTTTGCTCCGATCCTGCCGTTGACAGCTAGCAAGTAACTGTTTGGATTGGTGGTGAATTTTGTACCAATAGCAATGTGACCTTGTACAACCAGATCATTTGCCGCGGGTGTTGGATACGTATTATCGGCAACGAGCATACCACCTGCTTTTATATTTACGCCAGACAGAGTACCGGTAGATGAAATAGTTGTACCTGTGATGGTTGTTCCATTTACGTTTGTCCCATTTATAGTTGTGCCTGTCACCGTTGTTCCATTAATGGTTGCTCCTGAGACTGTACCAACGGCAGTTACATTTCCGGATGAATACACCGCTCCGCCAATCGAAAGTGTATTCGTGCCATTTGGCGCTATGTTGATACCAACTTGGTTGGCAGAAAAATCACCATAAATTAAAGGTGTTGGGGTGCTTGTATTGGCAATGTAAAGTTTGTTGGAACCTGATTCGTTATAACCCGCATTAAATCCGATAAACACATTAGAAGAGCCTGTAACTAACGTACTGGCACCAGCACCAGAGCCCAAAAAAGTATTCTTTGCCCCAGAAACATTATTCGCTGCAGCTTCCTCACCTATATACACATTGTTATAACCTGTAGTGTTGGCATATGCACAACCCCTTCCTATAAAGATATTATTATTTCCATTTGTATTGTTCCATCCAGCATCTGAGCCTAAAAAAACATTGTACCAACCAGTAGTTGAATATCTCCCCGTTCCAAAACCAACATAGGTATTTTTATAGCCTGTATTATTTATTATACCAGCATAGGCACCAAGAAAAGTGTTTGATGTACCTGTTACTGCGTGCCCGGCAGAATAACCAACTGAAGTATTAAAATTATTAATAGCCGCACCATTACCTGCACTAAGGCCATAGAATGTTTCTGTATTGCTTTGCTGTGCATGGCCTGTTATAAAGAGACCGTGCAACAGGATTGATATGTATATAATTTTCTTCATAAACTGATCGATTAGAGATTTACTTTTTTATTTTTTGCATAAAGTCTCGCACTGACACTAAGCTATTTTCATAATTCGAATTTACCGTCACACTTAGCAAATAGAATATTATGCATTTTATTTATCTTCCTTTATTGTGTTTCTTATCCTTCTTCAACGCTTCAATCTCCTTTTGCTGTTCGATAACATACAAGGTAAGTTCTTCAACTTTAAGCAAGAGTGTAGAAATCATCTGGTTGGTGCTATAACCCTTTTCTTCAACTTCTTTGGTTGATGGCACACCTTGGAGATGGTGATTTTTTGTAATGTATAATTGTACCTCTTCTAAGGTTGGAAGTTTATAGTTATCATCAAAAGCATAGTCGGACCACGTGCTGCTGGTGCCTTCTATCTGAAGGTCTTTTGCTCCAATCCTGCCGTTGACAGCCAGCAAATAACTGTTTGGATTGGTGGTGAATTTTGTACCTATAGCGATGTGACCTTGTACAACCAGGTCATTTGCTGCGGGTGTGGGGTACGTATTATCGGCAACCAGCATACCACCTGCTTTTATATTTACGCCAGAAAGAGTGCCGGTAGTTGAAATAGTTGTGCCTGTGATGGTTGTTCCATTAATGTTTGTGCCATTGACATTTGTGCCTGTTACAGTTGTTCCATTAATGGCTGCGCCGGAAACTGTACCATCAGAAGTTACGTTTCCTGATGAATATACCGCTCCACCAATTGAAAGTGTGTTTGTGTTGCTCGGTGCTATTACCATATTGATACCAAGTTGTTTGGTAGAAAAATCACCATAAATTAAAGGTGTTGGGGTACTTGTATTGGCAATGTAAAGTTTGTTGGAACCCGATTCACTATAACCTGCATTAAATCCGATAAACACGTTAGAAGAACCGCTTGTCGCTGTAGCACCCGCAGCAGAGCCTAAAAAAGTATTTTTTACTCCTAAAGCATTATTTGCAGCAGCCGACTCACCTATATACACGTTATTGTAACCTGTAGTATTGACATATCCAGAACTTCTTCCTAAAAAAATATTATTGTATCCAGTTGTATTGGATGTTCCGGAAAAGGTTCCCAAAAAGACATTTTGATATCCTGTGGTATTATACAAACCGCTATTAACTCCCAGGAATGTGTTGTCACCGCCAGTAGTGGTTGACCAGCCACTTTCATATCCTACAAAAGTATTATTGTTGGCAGATGTATTTCTTGGACCCGCATTAGAACCAACGAATGTATTAGCGGTTCCTGTAACCACATCTCCTGCTACATATCCTAATGCAGTATTATTCGCACCTGCACTTCCTGCATTTGTACCCAAATTTGTGTTAGTTTGAGCAACAGTTGATAATACCAGCAGCATTTGAACTGAGAGAAGTAAAATTGTTTTTTTCATACGTTATTTAATTTTGCGATGCTCAATATCAGCTAAAAAATGAATAGTCATTTATAGCTACATTTTCTAATTAATACTTGTTTACTACTCGAAAATGATTGGGAACTCTGGATTATTAAATTCTATCACTTTCTTAATTATTTCACTCTTTTCTTCATCCGTTACCTTCAGGTTTTCATAGGGTGCTTCCCAGTTCTTTATTGAGTTAACATCTGCATAAAAAGCTGGTGTCGTAGTTAATTCGCCTGCTATTTTTAATGTCCAGTGATCAAGCTCCACCAAAATATAAGATCGTGTTCCGGTAATTTTCATTTCTTATCTTTTAAAGATCGTTGTCTCCTCTTCGTTATCGCAAAAGAATTGAGTAACGAACTTTGGTCATGAGTATTTCTTTAAAAAATTATTAAGCAAATCCATCAATTCGTCTTTGATTTCATCTGAATCTAAATCTTCAAATTTATTCAGGTTAATATTTAACAAATTTACCATGCTGCTTTTTAAATCTGAATCACTGTTCCAAATTGCATCTTCACAAGACAATACACTCATAAGTAAATCCCCTTCATAATAATTGGCTTCAACAAGGGAATTTTTCTCTAATTCCGCTATTGCAATCGGGATAAGATATTTAATTCCTATATTCTGATTTATCATTATTCTTAAATCATCCAACTCGAAGTCATTAATTTTTTGTTGTCGCAGTTTATAGCAAGTCTTAATTAAAGAGGAAGAGCTCTCTGGAGCATTTCCCCAGTAGTCCATTTCTAACTGCTCCAATGTTTTAGAATTATTAACCATATAAAAATTATTCATCATCGCAGAGTATCCTGCCTCAGGGGCTCTGCGTTTCTTGATTTCACTTGTGTTATACATAGAGAGTAATCTTTATTATTGCTTTCATTTTTACTCGTTACTTAATTTGTGCATCCGACAAAGTCCCTGAGACAGGAGACTCTGCGGAGAATTCAAGAGCAACTAACATTATACTTCTCTGCATATAAAGCATTTTAAACATGTACCTCATCCCAATTATTTTGAACTCTATTAATTTCTATCGTTCATTAACTTCACTACCAAGTTTTTTTAATCACCTCGATTTGTTTTACAATCAAATCGCATTGCTCTCTAGACGTACGATATATTTTTTTATTAAACTTCATTATCCAGTTCTTAAATGCTTCTGTGGATGGGTTAGTTAAATCAGGATAAATTGGCGCTATTTCTAAAAACAATCCTTGTTCGCTTGAATAATAGTAGATCATAATATCATCTCCACTAGACAAATGATTATTAATGGAAATATCATGATCCAAATAAGGAAATGCAGAACTCAAATTTTTATGATAGATATTAAACGTATAGAAATTAAAATATAAACCTATATTTAAATTCTCAAGAAAAGGATGAAGTGCAGCATTGTTCTTCTGCATCGCAACGCAAGCATCTTGAATATCAGACAAAACAGAATCGAGAACTTCAATTCCTAATTCAACTCTTGCATCTGGTAAATGTAGACTTTTCGATACTTTAGTTAAATAACTTAACTCGTTTTTAGCACCTGAAAATTCAAGAACAAATTGGAGATTATTAGCTAATTCAAAAGTTATTCTATCATTATCCATATTACTT
>Ga0310811_10013691_pt1 | contig 10570 bp, 10 predicted proteins | sample YCmetagenome_FD_207642 | JGI IMG/M metagenome (GOLD analysis project Ga0310811, IMG submission 207642) | Soil microbial communities from experimental microcosm in Duke University, North Carolina, United States - YC | ecosystem: Engineered > Artificial ecosystem > Soil microcosm > Unclassified ... | reverse complement strand
TCTTGCGGGTGTTGAACTGGGTCGCGACCGGATCGGCGCTGCTCGGGTCGGCCTCGAATTGGGCCCGCGTCAACCCGAGCGGGTCCTGCGCACGCAGATCGACGTGGTTGACGACGACGGTCCAGGAGTCGTTGCTGTCGCGCCAGGTGAGCTTGGCGTTGCCGAGGTAGCGCTCGGCGGCGCTGTGATCGCGGTAGCCGTCGGTGCCGAACGCGCTGGCGCCGACGACGTAGCCGAAGCCACCGTCGCCTCCGCTCGCCTTGACGCCGAACCGGCGCGCACCGTAGCTGCCGACGAAGGCGCCGACGCCGACGGCGGGGGGGCCGCTGCCTTCTTCGGTGAACACCTGGATGACGCCGCCCGACGAATTGCCGTAGAGCGCCGAGAACGGCCCGCGCAGCACTTCGATGCGGTCGGTCGAGCCGAGTTCGACGTTGGTGATCTGGCCCTGGCCGTCGGGCAGCGTCGCCGGGATGCCGTCGACGTAGAGGCGCACGCCGCGGATCCCGAACGTCGAGCGCGCACCGAAGCCGCGCACCGAGATCTGCACGTCCTGCGCATAGTTCTGGCGGTCGCGCGCGAGCAGGCCCGTCACGCCACCGAGACTTTCGGAGATGTTGACCTGCGGCTTGGCGTCGCGGATGGTCTCGCCGCCGATCCGATCGATCGATGCCGGGACGTCGAACGGCGCTTGCTCGGTTCGCGTCGCGGTCACGACGACGCCGGGAAGGTTCGCCAGCCCGGCAGCGGCCTGGGCTGCGGCGGGAAGCGGCGACGCAAGCACGCACACGATGACCACTGCGACGGCAGCCGCGAGCGCGTCCACGCGGACTCCTTCGAAGTTCGCCTCCCTCCCCACAGGCGCGGAGGATAGGCGAAGCTCGGTTGCGTCAGGGGTTTTTCCCGAGGAGGGCTTGCAGACGCACGCGAGCATCATCAATCTGTATCGACCGGCGCGAGCCGGCATCCCGACGGACGACACTCACCGCAGCGAAGGAGAAGAGAAATGGCAGCAAGCAAGGGCAGCGGACACGGGCGCGTGGCGCTGGTCACGGGCGGAATGGGGGGTCTTGGTGAGACGATCGCCACCAAGATGGTCGACGCGGGGTATCGGGTCGTCGTCACCTATTCGCCGGGCAACACCAAGCACCGCGAGTGGGTCGCGGGGATGAAGGACAACGGCTACGAGATCGCCGCGGTGCAGTGCGACGTCGCCGACATGGACTCGTGCGCGCGCGCCGTCGCGGAGGTGCACGACAAGGTCGGCGCGATCGACATCCTCGTCAACAACGCCGGCATCACGCGCGACATGACGTTCAAGAAGATGGACAAGGTCAACTGGGATGCGGTCATGCGCACCAACCTCGACAGCCTCTTCAACATGACCAAGCAGGTCGTCGACGGCATGGTCGAGCGCAACTGGGGGCGCGTCATCAACGTGTCGTCGGTGAACGGCTCCAAGGGCGCGTTCGGCCAGACCAACTACTCGGCGGCGAAGGCCGGCGTCCACGGCTTCACGAAGGCGCTCGCGCTCGAGGTCGCTCGCAAGAACGTCACCGTCAACACGATCTCGCCCGGCTACATCGGGACGAAGATGGTGACGGCGATCCCCGAGGAGATCCTCAATACCAAGATCCTGCCGCAGATCCCGGTCGGCAGGCTCGGCAAGCCCGAGGAAGTCGCCGGCCTGATCATCTACCTCGCGTCCGAGGAGGCGGCGTTCCTCACCGGTGCGAACATCGCCATCAACGGCGGCCAGCACATGCAATGACGCCACGGCGTCTTTGACCGGGAGCAAGAACATGACGAAGGCCGGGATCGACCAGGACGCGCTGATCACGATGTTCGCCGAGGCGAGCGCCAAGCAGGGCGAGGCGGTGCGCAAGGCGGTGAGCGAAGCGACGTTGCGCGCGCTGCAGGGCCGCGAGATGACGCTCGACAACATCCGCAAGGTTGTCAGGAACGTTGCCGAGGCAGCGTCGATGGGGATCGCCCGCAACGCCGCGCCGAGCGTCGACGTCGAGGGCCTGATCGACAAGGCGCTGGCCGGGATCGACGCGGCGCTGCTGCAGGCGGTCGAGGCGAACCGCAAGGCGCTCGAGCAGTTCGTGAGGACCGGCGCGTCGCTCACCGAGAAGCCGCTCAAGGAGGCGCTCGCGAACGTCGAGAAGATGGAGGACGTCTTCTTCGGCGCGGTCACCAAGGCGGCGCAAGGCGCGGGACCGCTCCAGGGACCTTGGGAGAACGCGCTCGACGCGTTCCGCTCGAAGGGAAGCGCGACCGGCTCGCAGGCGGCGCAGACCGTGGAGACCCTCGCCGCGCAGGCGCAGACGATGCTGCGGCAGGGACGCGCGACCCAGATGCGCGCGGCGCAGGCGATGCTCGACAGCTACGCGGCGTTCGCGAGTGGCGTGCTGAACGGAATGTCCGAGGGCCTGCAGGCCGGAGCCAAGGGAGCACCGTCGAGCGTGGCGGGGGCGATGGGCGGCGGTTCGTCCGCCTCGCAAGCGGAGCGCGCCGCGCCGCGCGCGGCGAAAAAGCGCACCACCACGCGCTGATTCAGCCGCGCCTCGCGGCGGCGACCGCAGCGAGGATGCCGGCGACGCGCTCCTCGACGGCGGCGTCGCGGCGAATCGGGCGACCCCACGCGCGCTCGGTCTCGCCAGCGCCCTTGCTCGTCGCGTCGAGCCCCATCTTGCCGCCGAGACCGGCGACCGGCGACGCGAAATCCAGGCTGTCGATCGGCGTCCGATCGACGAGCACGGTGTCGCGCACCGGGTCGACGCGCGTCGTGATCGCCCAGACGACGTCGTTCCAGTCGCGCACGTCGACGTCGTCGTCGGTGACGACGACGAACTTCGTGTACATGAACTGGCGCAGGAAGCTCCAGATGCCGAACATCACGCGCTTGGCGTGCCCCGGGTAGCGCTTGCGGATGCTGACGACTGCGAGCCGGTAGCTGCAGCCCTCCGGAGGCAGATAGAAGTCCACGATCTCGGGAAACTGCTTCTGCAGGATCGGGACGAAGACTTCGTTGAGGGCGACGCCGAGGACCGCGGGCTCGTCGGGAGGCTTGCCGGTGTAGGTGGAGTGGTAGATCGGATCGCGGCGGTGCGTCATGCGATCGATCTCGAACACCGGGAACCAGTCCGGCTCGTTGTAGTAGCCGGTGTGGTCGCCGAACGGTCCCTCGAGCGCGTGGAGGTAACCGCCGATCTCCTTCAGCGGGATGCCGAGCTCGCTGTGGCCCGAGAAGCCGGTCGCGGCCACCGGAATGTGGCCCTCGAAGACGAACTCGGCCGTCGCCGGCGCCTGCAGCATCACGCCGGCGTCGCCGACCGAGCAGTCGCTCACTTCGGTTCGACTGCCGCGCAGCAGGCCTGCGAACTGGTACTCCGAGAGCGTGTCCGGGACCGGCGTGACCGCCCCGAGCATCGTCGCCGGATCGGCTCCGAGCGCGACCGCGAGCGGGAAGGGCGTGCCCGGACGGACACGCGCGAACTCCTGGAAATCCAGCGCCCCGCCTCGGTGCGCGAGCCAGCGCATGACGACCCGGCGGCGACCGATCACCTGCTGGCGGTAGATGCCGAGGTTCTGGCGGCGCCGCGAGCCGGGCAGGCCTTGCGGGCCGCGGGTGATGACGAGCCCCCAGGTGATCAGTGGGCCGGCGTCCTCGGGCCAGCAGGTCTGCACGGGCAAGGCGCCGAGGTCGATGTCTGTGGCTTCGACGACGAGCTCGCGGCAGGGCGCTCGCGACGCCACCGCCGGTTGCATCGTCCAGAGCGTCCGCGCCATTTGTAACAGGCGACCGGCGTCGCGGAGCCCTTTCGGCGGCTCCGGCTCCTTCAGCTCGGCGAGCAGCAGCCCGATGTCGCGCAGCTCGCTCACCTCGGTCGCGCCCATCGCCAGAGCGACCCGGCGCGTGGTGCCGAAGAGATTGGCGAGCACCGGAATCTTGTAACCGGCCGGCGATTCGAAGATTAGTGCCGGTCCGCCCCGACGAAGGGCGAAGTCACCGACCGCTGTCATTTCGAGCCGCGTGGAGACTGGCTCTCGAATCCTCAGGAGGTCCCCAGATTGCTCGAGCGCTCGCAAAAAATGGCGCAGATCCGAATAATCCATACGAAATCGTTATAAGGAGCGCCAAGGTCAGTGTTGACCGAGAATTTGAGCGATTTCAGAATCCCGCCGTTTCCCGCTGCTGACCCGGCATCGACCGGGCAGCGCCTGAGGACCTGATGTTTGTCTGGGCGGCGGATTATCGCCGTGCCCTTCGCCTCGACGAGGCGACGACAGCGTCGAACGAGAGCGCGAGCCATGTCTTCACCGCAGCATCTTTTCTCCCTCGTCCGACGCTGGCAGAGCGCCTGCGTGCGGTCGACCGCTGTGTTCCTGCGCGACGCCGGGCAAGGCATGCTCGAAGTCGCGCACAACTCGCTGGCGCTGCTCGGCCTGCTGATCGTCGGCGCCGTCCTCTTCGCAGCCGGCCGGGCCGACTTCCGCCACGCCGTCGAGGCCCACACGCTCAGCTGGCTGCAAGCCCGCCAAGAGGCCCGGCTGCAGGCGACCGCCGCCGCCGAGCCGGCAGAGCCGGATCTCGGCGAGCCCGACGCGATCCAGCGAGCGACCGCTGCCGATCCGCGCGAGCTGAACCGCGCCCAGGCATCCGTCGCCCGCTACCTGGCCCAGCGCTACCACGTCGCCCTCGAGCCTGTCAGCCGACTCGTCCAGGAGGCCTGGACCGTCGGCGCGCTGGTCAACCTCGATCCGACGCTGATCCTTTCGGTGATGGCCGTCGAGTCGAGCTTCAACCCGTTCGCCCAGAGCCCGGTCGGCGCCCAGGGCCTGATGCAGGTCATGACGAAGGTGCACGACGACAAGTACGAGGCGTTCGGCGGCAGCCACGCGGCGTTCGACCCAGTGACCAACCTGCGCGTTGGCGTCCAGGTGCTGAAGGAGTGCATCGCCCGCAGCGGCGGCCTCGAGGCGGGGCTCCGTGCCTATGTCGGTGCGGCCAACTCGGGAGAGGACGGCGGCTACGCCGCCAAGGTGCTGGCCCACCAGAGCCTGCTTCGCCTCGTTGCCGCCGGAGGCAAGGTGCGGACGACCGTTGCGGTCACGCCGGCGCCGAAGCCGCGCTCCCCTGCCGACGCGAGCGAGCCGACGCCGCAGCCGGCGACGTCGACCCCGGCGCCGGTCGAAACAGTCGCAGCCCCGGACAAGGTCGCGCTTCTGCGTTGATCGGTCGCCGGCGCGCGCGCGAACACAACCCTTCGCAGCGGCCATCGGGCCGCGAGCGCCGATCGCAGCCGTTACACTGGCGCCGCCGTGCGACTGGCGATTCGGCCCGCTCGGGCCCCGAGGTGGATCACCACCGGGAAGCACGGTCGGCATCTGCGCCGCAGCCTGCCGGTCGAGCCGTTCGCCTGGGCCGCCCCGCGAGCCACTGCGCTCGGGCTTCGCGCGGCACCCTGACAAGGACGGCACCATGTTCGACCGCAGCACCTCGACTCTCGCCAACGTCGACCCGGAGATCGCAGCGGCGATCGCCGGCGAGAACCGCCGCCAGGAAGAGCACATCGAGCTGATCGCGTCCGAGAACTATGCGTCTCCGGCGGTGATGGCGGCGCAGGGCAGCCAGCTCACCAACAAGTACGCCGAGGGCTATCCCGGCAAGCGCTACTACGGCGGCTGCGAGTTCGTCGACGTCGTCGAGCAGCTCGCGATCGATCGAGTCAAGCGGCTGTTCGGCGCCGAGCACGCCAACGTGCAGGCGAACTCGGGGTCGCAGGCGAACCAGGCGGTCTTCTTCGGCCTCATCCAGCCCGGCGACACGGTGATGGGAATGAGCCTCGCCGAGGGCGGACACCTCACCCACGGCATGGCGCTCAACATGAGCGGCAAGTGGTTCAAGGTCGTGAGCTACGGGCTGACCGCGGCGGAGGAGATCGACTACGACGCGATGGAGCGTCTCGCCCACGAGGCCAGGCCCAAGCTCATCATCGCCGGCGCGTCGGCCTACAGCCTGAGGATCGACTTCGCACGCTTCGCGAAGGTCGCGCGCGACGTCGGCGCCTGGCTGATGGTCGACATGGCGCACTACGCCGGGTTGATCGCCGCCGGCGTCTATCCGAACCCGGTGCCGCACGCCCACGTCGTCACGTCGACGACGCACAAGAGCCTGCGCGGCCCGCGCGGCGGCATCGTGCTGACGAACGATCCCGAAGTCGCCAAGAAGATCAACAGCGCGATCTTCCCCGGCCTGCAGGGCGGACCGCTGATGCACGTGATCGCGGCCAAGGCGGTCGCGTTCCAGGAAGCGCTCGCGCCCGAGTTCAAGGCCTACCAGCAGCAGGTCGTGAAGAACGCGATCGTGCTCGCCGAGACGCTGACCGAGCGGGGCCTCAGGATCGTCAGCGGTCGCACCGAGAGCCACGTCATGCTCGTCGACCTGCGACCGAAAGGATTGACCGGCAAGGAGGCCGAGACGGTGCTGCAGGCGGCGCACATGACGTGCAACAAGAACGGCATCCCGAACGACCCGCAAAAGCCGATGGTGACGAGCGGAATCCGCCTCGGCACGCCGGCGCTCACGACGCGCGGCTTCGGCGAGGAGGAAACGCGCCGCACCGCGCACCTGATCGCCGACGTCCTCGACCGCCCCCACGATGACGCCAACATCGCTGCCGTGCGCGCGAAGGTGCAGACGCTGACCAAGGATTTCCCGGTCTACCGCTGAGATGCGCTGCCCGTTCTGCAGCCACGAGGAGACGCAGGTCGTCGAGACGCGCGACTCCGAGGAAGGCGACGTCGTCCGTCGCCGCCGCCGCTGCCAGAGCTGCGACAAGCGCTTCACGACCTACGAGCACGCCGAGATCGCGATGCCGGTGGTCGTCAAGAAGGACGGCCGGCGCGCCGAGTTCGATGCCGCCAAGCTGCGCGCCTCGATGGCGCTCGCGCTGAGGAAGCGCCCGGTCAGCGTCGAGCAGATCGACGCCGCGATCGAGCGCATCCAGGAGAAGCTCCTCGGCAGCGGCAGCAAGGAAGTGCTGTCGGCGAAGGTCGGCGAGCACGTGATGCGCGAGCTGAAGCGGATCGACAAGGTCGCCTACGTGCGCTTCGCGTCGGTCTACCGCAGCTTCGAGGACGTCGACGAGTTCCGCCGGCTGATCCGCGACATCTAGCGCCGCGCGCTCCCCCCGAGGGGTCCCGCGCGCAACCCCCGCCGCTTGCCCGCGCGAGGGATCGCGCCCGCACGGCGCGATTCCTACAGTGCTTCGCATGGCGACGAAGCACGCAGCAACGCAAACACGACGGCCGGGCGAGCTCGGCTTCTCGCTCCTCGAAGCGGCCGTCGTCGTCGCGATCGTCGCGATCGTCGGCGCGAGCGCGCTGCCGTCGTTCGGCGCGCTGATCGACGCGCGCCGGCTCGACAGCGCCGCAACGCGCCTCGCCGCCGACCTCCAGCTCGCGCGCAGCGAGGCGATCGCGCGCAACCGTGCGTTGCGCCTGAGCGTGGCGGCGGGCGCCGACGCCACGTGCTGGGTCATCCACAGCGGTGCCGCTGCCGACTGCAGCTGCAGCGCCGCGGGCGTCGCCTGCGGCAACGGCGCGCTTGCGATTCAGAGCGTCGTCCTGCCAAGCGCCGAGCGCGTCGCCGTCGCCGGCAACGTCGCTTCGATCGTCTTCGACCCGATGCACGGCACGAGCACGCCGACCGGAACGCTGTCGCTCAGCGACGTCCGCGGCCGCACGGTGCGCCACGTCGTCAACGTCCTCGGCCGCGTGCGGTCGTGCTCGCCAGCGGGCACGGTCGCCGGCTATCCCACCTGCTGATCGCTGGAAAGGAACCGCACATGTCGCCGTCGCATCGTCGCCCGTCTCGTTCTGCAGCCGCCCCCGCGCCGCGCAGCCAGCGCGGGTTCACGCTGATCGAAGGCCTCGTCGGCGTCGCGATCGCCGGCGTGCTGTCGAGCATCGCGTATCCGAGCGTCGAAGCGCAAGTGCAGCGCGCGCGCCGCACCGATGCGCTCGTCGCGCTGCTCGGAGCGCAGCTCGCCGAAGAGCGGTACCGCGCGAACAACGCCGGCTACGCGAGCCTCGCCGAGCTCGGCCTGCGCGACGCGTCGGCCGCCGGACACTACCGGCTGCAGGCGAGCGTCAACGCGAGCGGCGGCTACGACCTCGTCGCGACCGCGGTCGCGGCGCAGGCGCGCGATGCGCGCTGCCGTGTCCTGCGCCTCTCACTCGCCGACGGCACGCTCGTGCAGGCTTCGGGAGGCGACGCGACGACAGCGAACGGCAGCGATGCCAACCGCGCCTGCTGGAGCCGCTGATGCGAGCGCGCGCGCGCGGTGTGTCGATCGTCGAGCTGCTCGTCGCGACCGCGATCGGCCTCGTCGTCGTCGCCGCCGCAGGAAGCATCGTCCTCGCGCAGCACGCAGCATCGCGCAGGCTCCAGAGCGAGGCCCGGCTGATGCACGACCTCCGCACCGCCGCCGATCTCGTCGCGCGCGACCTGCGGCGCGCCGGCCACTGGTCGGCAGCGGCGGCATCCGCGGTGCGTCTCGGCGACGAGCCCGCCGCGGCCAATCCGCACGCCGCGCTCATGCCGGCGAGCGGCGCCGCGAGCGCCGTCGCGCTCAGCTTCTCGACGAGCAGCGCCGATGCCGGCGGCGTCGTCGACGATCGCGACCGCTTCGGCTTTCGCCTGCGCGGCGGCGCGATCGAGCTGCAGCTCGGCGCGCGCAACTGGCAGACGCTGACCGACGCGGCAACGCTCGTCGTCACCGCGTTCACCGTCGAGCCGCACCTCGAAGAGATCTCGCTCGAGGCATTCTGCGAACGTCCGTGCGCAGCAGCGAGCGCAACGTGCCCGCCGCGCCAGCAGGTGCGCAGCTTCGCGATCACGCTCGCGGCCCGCTCCACCACCGACGCAGCGGTGACGCGGACGCTGCAGACCTCGGTCCGCAGCCGCAACGATGTCGTCGTCGGAAGCTGCGAGGCATGACCGCCGTGCACGCGCGCAATCCGCTTCGCGAGCGCGGCGCCGCCGCGCTCTTCGTCGTCGTCATGCTCTGCTTTGCGATGGTGCTCGTCGTCGCGCTCGCGCAGCGCAACCTCGTCGTCGAGGAGCAGCGCTCGGCCAACGAGCTGCGCTCGCGGACCGCGTTCGCTGCCGCCGACGCCGGCCTCGAGTGGGCGCTCGCGAGGATCAACGATCCGACGCCGATCGGCGCGACATGCCTGCCGAGCACCGACCCCGCGGCGACGTCGTTTCGTCTCCGACTGCTGCGCATCGATGCCGCGAGCGGCGCAGTGACACCGACGACGTGGAACGACGCCGGCAGCGCGGTGCCGCTGCAGGCAGCGTGTGTTCGCGGTGCGGCGGGCTGGACATGCTCGTGCCCGGCAAGCGGGCGGCCGACGCTCTCCGCCGTCGACGGCGGCGCGCTCGCGCCGGCGTTCTTCGTCGAGCTCGCCACTTCGCCACGCCCCGGCGTTGTCGGCGTCGTCGCGATCGGATGCACGAAGGCCGCGGCCGCGACCGGCTGCGCAGCGGCCGACGCGAGCGGGCGCGAGGCGACTGCGCGGATCGAGACCGCGTGGGCGCTCCTGCCGACGCTGCGATCCGAGCCGGTGGCAGCGCTCACCGTCGGCGGCGACCTCGACGTCGGCGCCGCCGCGCTCGGCGTCGCCAACGTCGACGCGACGAGTGGCGGGCTCGCCGTGCACGCCGGTGGCCGCGTCCTCGCGACCGCGCTGCGGATCGACGCGCCGGCCGGCGCGTCGCTCGCCGGATCGATTGCTTCGGGCGACGAGGAGCTGCGTGAACTCGGCTTCGAACGCCTCTTTGCGCGCCACTTCGGGATGCCGCCTCGCGTCTGGGCAGCGCAACCCGCGGCGCGACACGTGGTCTGCGCCGACAACTGCACGCCCTCGATCGTCGCCGCGGTGGCCGGCGGCGCGCGTCTCGTCTTCGTCGACGGCGACGCCGCGCTCGAAGGCCCGGCGATGCTCGGCAGCGCAGACGACCCAGTCGCGCTCGTCGCGAGCGGCACGCTCGCCATCGCGGGCGACGTCGCCGTGCACGGCATCGTCCACGCCGCAGCGCTCGACTGGCGCAACGGCACGGCAGGCGTCGCCTTCGTGCACGGCGCGCTCGTCGTCGCCGGCGACGCTCGCGGCAACGCCGCGGCCGACGTCGTTCGCGACGCTGCGATCCTCGATCGACTGGCGAACGCTAGCGGCAGCTTCGTCCGCGTCAACGGCAGCTGGAAGGACTTCTGAGATGACGCTCGTCCATCCGCGATCGCGGCAACGCGGCGTCACGCTGCTCGAGGCGGTCGTCGCATTCTTCGTCCTCGCCGCGGGCAGCGTCGCCGTCGCAGCGCTGCAGCGAGAGCTGCACGTCGCTGCCGACGTCTCGCGCGAACGATCGCAGGCGCTGCGGGTCGCCGAAGACGACGTCGAACAGCTGCGCGCGTTCGCGACGATCGAAGGTCCGCCCGGCACGCGCAGCTACGCCGCGATCGCAAGCGCGGTCGTCGAAGCTGCCTCGGCACCCGGC
>Ga0310811_10013689_pt1 | contig 10570 bp, 15 predicted proteins | sample YCmetagenome_FD_207642 | JGI IMG/M metagenome (GOLD analysis project Ga0310811, IMG submission 207642) | Soil microbial communities from experimental microcosm in Duke University, North Carolina, United States - YC | ecosystem: Engineered > Artificial ecosystem > Soil microcosm > Unclassified ... | reverse complement strand
GGGCGCCATTACCGCGGCGCGCGAAGATTTCTTGCATCGCCGCGCCCATGATCACCGGCTCGCGCTCCTCGATGACCGCGCCGATGTCCTTGTCCTTGAGGATGCGGTACATCTTGCCGTCCGCGCCCTCGAACTCCTTGCCGGCGTAGCGGGCGAACCATACGACCTGGCCGATCTGCGGCTGGAGGCTCGTGTCGGGCCACTTGTCGTAGCTGTAGGCGAGCGGGCTCTGATCGATGATCCGGCCGACCTGCATGGCCAGGTCCAGCGTCTCCTTGGCCTCGTCGGGGATGAAGATGGAGCCGATCTTGGCTCCCTCCCCGCCCTCTTCGGTCGAGGGCACGGGCGCCACGATGACGTTGTATTCCACTGGCCGGATGCCGGGATGGCAGTCGTCCAGCTTGGGCACGAGGTCGAGTCGGGCCTCCCCGATCTTCCCCAGGTTTTGGATCTCAGGCTTCTTCGAAGTGCTTTGCATAGTCATCCAGTCCGGTTTCCAGAAAGGCTCGATAGGCATCCGCGCGGGTGCGCAGCTCGGTGAGGGCGATGGGGTCGACTTGGCCGCTCTCCCACGACATCTCGGTCCAGGCGTCGCGCTGCTTGAGCGCGGCCTTGGCCCAGACGCTGGCGACGAAGCGGGTCACGGGATGCTCGCACCAGGCCGCGAAGTCCTCGGGATGGGGGATGAGCGCCTTGGGGTCAGGCTTTGGCGCCATCATCTTCCTCCGGCGGCGGTTGCAGGCTGCCCTCGCGCTCGATCATGTCGGCGAGGCGATGCAGCTCGTGGGTGCTCATGGACGTCTCGCCCACGGTCCTGGCGGTCTCGGCGTGGGCCTTGGTGGTGTCCGCGCCGATCTTGCGGACCTCAGCCATGACTTTCGTCGCATCGATGCCAGTCTTCTGGGCTTGCGCGCCTTTCAAGGCCGCCGACGCCTGGGTTTCCTGCGCCTTGGCGACCATCTCCGGATCGGGCTGGACCTGGGCCACGAACCGCTCGGGGCGATCCATGTCGATGACGTCGAGGAAGTCCTTGACGAACTCCTGGGCCGGTCCCGGCTGGGTCATGCCCGCCGCAATGCCGACCGGGCTTTCCGCAAGTTGCATGACCGTCTGATACTTGGCGATCTTCTGCATCTTGGAGACCACGGTCGGGTCGGCCACCGGCTGGATATCCGTGCCGTCGCCCGTGAAGTCCTGATCGAAATCCCCTCCGGTCAGTTCGGTGTAGAGCCTGCGATCCCTATCGGTGCCCCAGCGCTTCAGGCACTGGTACATCAGGCGGAACTCGTCCCTGAAGCCGCGGTAGATGCGCTTGTAGATGGACGAGAAGACCTGAAGCGCCTGGTTCTGAAGCGCCAAGGTGGTGCCCACAGGCGCGGTCGCGGGGCTTTCCCCGGTGATCACGTCCTTGATGCTGGCGATGTCCTTGGCGGCGGCCAACAGCATCTCCAGCATCTGGAAAGCCACGGGAGAAGGTTGCGGGACCGTGCGTTCCCAGATGGCTTCCCGAAGGTTGTTGCCCTGGCTGGCGACCGTCGCGTACTCGCCCGGCCGGAAGGACACCGCACCGCCCTGCCCCGAGCCTTGCAGCCTGATGCCTGAGGCGATGAATCCGCCGCCCGCGATCTGGGCGGTGCCGGCGTCGATCAGTTGGTTGAGCGTGGTGTCGACGCTGTCGGTGATGCTGTCGAGCAATGCCCCCAGGCCCTTGCCGTAGAAGTGGCCCCTGGGATCGGGCAGGAAGGTGAACTCGGGGAACGGGAGCCAGCGGTTGATCCGCATGACGCGTCCCGTTTGTTCGTTGACGATGATGTCGTCCGCCGTATAGCCGGGCTCGACGCGCATGGTGTGCTGCGTGTCGACGTCCACCGTGACGATGTAGGGCTCCGCCAGCCCATCCCCGTCCAGGTCATCCAGCCGGTATTGCTCGATGAACTTGCGCGGCGTCTGCGGGTCGCTGGAGACGTTGGGGAGTTCGATGTCGCGGTAGATCCCCGCCCGGCGCTTCTCCTCGATCTCGTAGGGATAGGCCTCGAACTCGTGGGTGATGCGCGGGCAGGTGAAGATGGATTTGGTGGTGTTGGCGACCGTCAGGCAGGTGGAGGACAGGAACTCGGACTTCAGCCCATCCTCGGCCATGTAGACCTTCTTGAAGCCCTTGCCGATGATGGAGGTCTGGAGGATCAGAAGGTCGGTGTCGCCCTCCCAATCGTCCATCTGGTAGAAGATCAGCCAGTTGAGGTAGTGCTTGATGCGCTCGGCCCGGGCGTTGCGCGCGTCGGCCATCGCCTGGACCTGTTGCGCCTGCTGCTGCGCAGCCTGGATGGCTTGCGTGGCTTGAGCGGCTTCCTCATCGTTCTGCGGCTGCGGGGCCGCCTTGGCGGCTTCGATGGGGTCGGGCTTCTGGGCAGGCGGCGAGAACACCTTCACGCCCACCACCTTGTCGCCCTTGATCAGCTCTGGGCTGGCGCGGGCGAGGAACTGGTCAGCCGCCGTCGACAGGATCGGATAGTTGATGTCCGCGGCGTTTTCCCAGATGGGCTCACGCTTGTCCTCGTCGGTGTCGGATTCCTGGGCGGCGAGGTCGAGGTACTTCTTGGCGTGCTCAAGCCAATCCTGGCGCGTGCCTGCGTCCATGTTGAACTCGCGCACGGCGTCGACCCCGAGACGGGTCAGAACCCCATCGTCCAGCATCTCGGAGATGTCGCCGTTCTCGGCCGCGTACTGATGCAGCTTGATCAGCGAGCCGAGGTGTTCGTCGTCCTGTTCGGGAGCGCCCTGGTCGGACGTGTCGATGTGGGCCATCGGCTCGGGAACGGGGACGCGTTGAACGGTCGTGAAGCCTGCGCGGGCCATTATGCGGCCTCCATCATTCGTTTGTTGATCGCCCAGGCCCGACAACGACACGCGCTGGAGCAGTAACGAGAGCGAACAGCCTCGAACTCTCGTTCGCAGCCTTCACAGGTCAGAGTGCGATGCTGGATAGGTTTGGTGAGCCAACCTGATCGACCGCGCGCTTCGCGATCAGCGGCGTTCTCTTTGTGGGTGCCAACAATCAGGTGTGCGGGATTCACACACAAGCTGACATCGCAGGTGTGGCGCACCACAAGACCCGGGGGGATTTCACCCTTGAAGGTCTCATACATGAACCGATTGACACGCTGCTGTCTTCCAACGCGCAGCGTGAAGATGGGATATTCGGTATAGCCGTTGCTGGTGACGCCGCTGTCCCAAAGCCAGCAGCCGCCCTGCGTATCATATTGCACATAGCGCATCGCTCGCTCGAGCGGAGCGCCCCGCTTGTTCGGTCTTCCAGGGTTAAGGGAACGTCCCATCAATATCCTGTTCGGCCAACTCGGCGTTGAGGCCGGGGCTGGTTCTGGGCTTGCATGTTCTGGGCGAAGGGGACCGCGAAGGTCAGGGCCGCGGCATCGCCAAGGTCGGGAGACGCGCCGATGCGCTCCTTGATCTTGTCCTTGGGCTCGATGATCAGCTCGTTGGTCGTCGGATTGTGGCGCGTGGCGCCTGGTCCCCAGACTGCGGCGGTCAGATCGGTATGCAGCGCGTCGCTGTCGGGGATTTGCACGCCACCCGGCGTCTCGAACCAGTCGCGCAGGAGGTCGTACATCTCGGCGCGGCGGTTGGTGTACATCTCGTCGCCGGTCGGCCCCTTGCCGATGGGACTGGAGCCGAAGTTCACTGCGTTGAGGCAGTAGCCGTAGCCTTGGTGGACGAGGATGTCGTAGAGCGCGGCCCCATTGCCGCCCATGTCGATGTTGACGGCGTCGGGCTTGATGCGGTCGATCACCCTCGCGATGCGCTGGGCGAGATAGACCGTATCGCCATCCGGCGCCCACGCTTCGCAGATGCGCTCGCCCATGACCCGCCCGCAGCGGTCGATGATGCCCACATTGTCGGCAGACCGTGCGGGGTCGACGCCGAGGATCACCGGACCACGCCCGACGATCTTGTCCTGGCCCGCGCGCTTCTGTCGCGCCCTCACGACGCTCAAAGCGGGAATGAAGCTGTTGCCAGAGGACTGGAACGCTTCCTCGAACGTCGCTGGATATTCCTGGCGGAAATCGGGGCACGGCTCGTCGGTGCTCAGGCTCTTGGCGGTCGCGAACTCACGGTTCTTGAGATAGGCCCAATAGAGCTGTTCCCAGGTGAGCTGGTGGACGACGGCGTATTCATGCCAGGCCAACGAAATGCCTTGCGCCCAGGTCTCGGGACACGCCGTCTCGTAGCCAGCATCCCAGAACCACGGGATGAAGATGGCCTCGTACTCGCTGTCACCCCGCACAGCCGCCATGCACATGCGGTGGAAGACGTTGCCGATGCCCTTGGCTGTGGCCTCAAGGATGCCCTCTGTGCCCGGTCCCTTGGCGAGCGCGGTGTTGAGCAGCGAGACGACGTGGCTTTCCGCATTGGGCCACGATGGGACTTCCGAGCCATGCAGAAGCTGGATGGTCGAGGATCTACCCACCTCCCGTGCGCCGGCCGTCGCGACTTGGTAGCCACAGAGGTTGTCGGCGAACATCAGCTCCTTGGCGTTCGCGGCCTTGGTCGGGGGTCTCAAACCCTCCGGCATGTAGTCCTGGAAGGTCTGGGCCATGCCGAACAGGTTCTGGGTCGCGTCGTCGGCGTGGGTGAGGATGAAGGCCCGAAGCGCCACGCCTTTGCGGGATCGCCACAGCAGCCAGTAGAACCGGGCTTGCAGATAGGTGCTGATGCCCATCTGGCGCCCCTTGACGATGATCGCGCGGACGGGCTTTCCGGCGAGACGCTTAGCCTCCAGCTTCTCGTGCAGGTATCGTTGGCCGCGATTGAGCTTGAGGGGTTTCAGCTCTCCGCTTTTGGTGCGGATCATCAGGCAGTTGCGGGCGAAGAAGTCGAAGTCGTCGCGCAGCCTGCGGAGTTGGGCTTCTACCGCCGGATCATCGAGGACCGCGACGCTCATTCCATGTCCAGGAGCTGCGAGCGCATATCGAGCGATCCGGAGATCTCGGTTTCGGTCTTGTCGCGCCAGGCTTCGGGGAAACGGTTCTTCAGCCCGAAGATGACGCCAGTCGCATTTCCGGTGTTCTCGTCAGCCAGCCGGGCGAGGCGATCTTCCCAGATGCGCGCGCCCTTTGCCCGCCCAAGCTTTATGGATGCGGAAAATTCGGGATGGACGTTCTTCCATTCCGAGATCGTGTCGAGGCAGACGCCGCATTCCCCGGCGAGGACCGCTTCCGAATATCCTTTGGCGAGGGTGGTCTCCGCGAGTTCGCAGAACTCCGGCAGATACTTGGTGGGCCTTGCCATGTCGCGCGGTCAGTCCTTTGGACGGATGCCGCATCGTACTGCTTCACTGTAAGGCTACGGTAAGTGGATACCGCAAATTCGCCCGTGAGTGCAGAAACTTAACCGATGTTAACCTTTCTTAACAAATACCGATTCACCCCAGAGTCAGGATGTGATTGGATTCAACCTTCGATAGGGGGTTGGTCATGGAAATCATTGCTGGAGCGGTCGTCATCGCGATTGGTGGCGGCTATCTATGGGGCCTGGTCGAGCGCGCCCTGAAGCGCCGCAAGGCTCGCAACAAGACCATCGAGCGCCGGCTGTTCACCCGCCATTACGGCTGCTGAATCCTTTTCCGACCTTGAGCGTTAGGGTTCAATGGACCTGATCTCGCTCATCGTCGTGCTCGCCGTGCTTGGCCTCGTCTGGTGGCTGGTCACGACCTACATTCCGCTCCCTCAGCCTGTGAAGACGGTGATCACCGTGATCTGCGTGATCGCGTTGTGCATCTTCCTGCTTCAGTGGGCGGGATTGACCCACCTGAATATCGCCAGGCGCTGAGCTATTCCGCCGTGGCGTGATGCAGGGCTCGGATAGCTTTGATCAGTCCGTCGCCGTGAATGGTGACCTGATAGTCCGCATGGCTTAGCAGGGTGATCGCGTCCTGGGCTTCGGCGGCCCATGATCTGGATGTCCTGAACCATCTCCCGCCAGACATTTCCCCGTCAATCTGTTCGGCGCCCACGCAGAGGTCGAGGGTGTCTTCTGGGTATTCGGTGAGCGTGGGTTGGCCGGCGTGGTGGATGATGCCGGATTGTGTCTCTTCGTAACAGGCGTCCCAACCGTAGATGTCGAAGGCGCGGTAGTTGAAGGCCTTGCGCATCAGGCTTTGCGTGACGAGCGTTATGGTGGAGGCGCAGCGCACGCTTCTGAGGGGTTTGGGCGGCGGGTAGTCGTTGATATGCCAGAGCCGGACGTCGCGGCCCTTGAGCTTCTCGAACACCGCCGGGTGGCATTTGGAGGCCACGAGGTAGATCGTGGTCTTCGGCGGATCGTCGGGGATGAAATCCGCCACCAGCTCCTGCGGATCGCAGGCCGCCCAATAGGTCGGGGCTTGGCCCTGGTCCAGGAAATGCCCGATGGCGCCGTTGACCGCCAGGGTGTCGCCTGTGAGCGGGGCCAAGTGTCGGCTTGGGCCACTGGCGACGATGGTCAGGTGTTTCAGGGGCTCGCCATCAGCCTCGGGGAGGTTGAGGCTCAGGGCGTGGTGGATATGCTCGTGGATGGTCTCGCCGGACGCGGGCGTATGGATCTCGAACTGTACGGCCGGCATGTTCACGAGGGGCTTACGCGCCCTTCATGCTGTACCACTGGCTCGTGTTCTTGGCGTAGTAGAGGTTGGTCTTGCCGGCGACGAGCGCCTGGGCGCCATTGGTCGCCACCGCGTCGATCTTGTCGCCGCTGAACGGCCAGACCTTGACGCCCACGGTGCCGGGGACGGTCACGTAGACCATGCGGTTCGTGGCGGCGCTGGGGAGCCTCACGCCCTCGGTGGAGGCGGTCACAGTCACGATGGCCATCAGCACCGCGCCGATCAGCGTGGCGCCGGCCTGGGTCGAGCCCGCGGCAGCCACGACGGCGGAAGTCCCGAACACCGAGCCAGTCGGGGTGACGGTGCCGGTGACATTGCCGGTCACGTTCCCCGTGACGTTCCCCGTCAGGTTGCCGGTGAAGGTCGAGGCGACGACGGAGTCGAAATTGGTGTCAGCCATGGGCGTGATCCTTGAGAGCGCCGCGCTCAACGGCTGCGCTATCTTGCCAAGCTTCTGTAAGGACTGCGTAAGTCAGGCGGCGATCTGGGTCATGATTTTCACGCCCTCCGGTCCAAGCCTCAGGCCCAGGCCGCGGATGGTCTCGATGGCGTCGGGGCCGATGCTGCGGCGGACCTGATGGACGTGCTGGTCGATGGTCCGGCCGCACTCGTCCGTCGAGCCCAGGAGATCCACCAGGCGCCCCTTGTCGATCACCCGGCCGTTGGCGCGGTAGAGGACTTGCAGCAGCTTGGAGGCTTGCAGACCGAGCCCGAATTGCAGGCGGAGCTGGGCCGGGGTCTGGGCGTCGAGGATCAGGCCCATTTCCTGGCGGAGGTGGGCGTTCTCCTCCTTCAGGCTGACGATCTGGCCTTCCGGGCATGTGCAATGCTCTCGGGCCTCGTCGGAGTGGGGGACGAAGGCCCAGCCGGTGTTGAGGCACTTGTTGCAAATGGTCATCCACCTTCCTTTCCAGCTTGGCCCGGCGTCGATGTCGGCGGCGTAGCCGTCCGCTCGTCTCTTCCAACGGATGAATCCTGATCTTCCAAGAGCTTGCGGATCATGGCGTGGAAGACGTGATGAACGCTGCCTTTGCCGTCGTCAGGGTGATTCTGAATGGCTTTCCAGCCGGCTTCTTCCACCTCTTCCGGTAGGGGATGGTCTAGGAGGGATTGAAGGGCGGCGCGGATTGGGCCTTCGTATTCCTCCCAGCCGTTGCCGACCTCGTCGTAGATCGTGTAGTCGGGGTCCTCTGACTTCCAGCTGATCTCGACGAGATGCTGGTGCAGAAAGGCCCTAGCCATGGCTTCGATAGGATTGGAAAGGCTCATTCGGTCCACAGCTTTCCCTCAAGGATTTGAGCAAGCCTGACCGCTAATTCGAGAGCTACGATCTTGCGATGGAAATCCTTCACGAACGCGCCGTTTAGGCGGATCGTCCACTTCCCAAGCTCCCTCGAACATTCAAGCACGTGGCCGCTCATTTAGGGGTCCTCCCGGGGACTTGGCTCGCGTCCGGCGTTGGACGCGAAGACGCGCCATCGGCCAGCACGGCGCGGCCTGCATCTGTGGCGCGGACGGTTGGGTCATCTGGAGTGAAAGTCACGTAGCCAGCAGAGCGGAGCGTGAGAAGGTTGAGCTTGTGCTTCATGTGGGCGCGATCAAAGCGCGGGCACCACTCGCCGGGCACCCAATCCTTTGCGGCGACGCGCAGCAGATAGACTTGATCACCCGTTAGCTTGAGGGCCTCAGTTGACGGCATGGGCAGGGCCCCATGTCCGGCTTCGGATGCCGGTGACAGGTCCCGGGATGAACCCTTCCCTCCCCCTTCGATAAGATCGGGGGAAGTCATGAAGACCTCCGCTGCATCAACTCACGCATTTCCGGGGTGAGCCCCGTCTCGTCAGGCTTGCCGGCGATGGAAGGAAGGTCGGCTCGCGCGGCCCTCACCTGGGCTTCTGCGGTGGCCCGCAAAGCCGCCGCGACCTCCTGGGCCGAACGATGCACGATCTCCTTTTCGCTCTCCGAAGGCTCCGGACGGCCACGCGCAGACGGGAACGGAAGCTGCGGGCTAGGCGCACCCCGCTCCAGGGCCGACAGCATCACGCGGCGGGTCGAACCCATCCGGTCGCACTCGCGGTAGACCTCGGCCAACGTCGGGAACCACACTGGCCCGGTAGATCCCGTCTTTCCGCGAGCCAGGCGCTCACAGGCGGCCCGCGCGACGTCCGCCGGCCACTGACGCAGCTCCGCGGTGTAGAGCGCGTAGGCGACGGCGCTGGTGGCCTCGCTGTCCTGGCGCCGCGCCGTGGCCGCTTGCAGCATCACCAGCCAGCCCTCGCACTGGTCCTGGGTCGCCGGGGTCATGGCTTGGCGGACCTTGGCGATGGCGGCCGGAATGTTCTCCCGGTCAGCGATCTCGAACTCGCATCCCGTCACGACGCGGTAGGCCGGGGCGTCGTTCGGAAACCGACCCTCAGCCTTCAGCGAAGCCATGACGCCGAGCGTAGATGTCAGCGAACGACACAGCGCCTCGTCCGCCACCTGCGGACTGGGCTGGGCGAGCAGCCAATCGCGCGCGATCTCTTCGGAGACGATCACCGATCTCGATGCACCGGTTTTCCCAGGTTCGGGACCAACTGACCTTCGTGGCTCCAGCGCCCCTAGAGCACCAGTAATTGCGGAACTCGCGGACTGCACGGCTGATGTCCTCCTCGGCCAAGCCCTCTTTCCGGGCGGCCTCGATGTCGGCTTCCGTGGGTTCCCAATCCTCGGGAAGCCGGGTGCCGCGTGATTTCGGGGATTTGGCTTTCGCGGGCGTCACGCCCAATACGTCGACCGAAGAACCGTTAGGTTCTGAGGTACTAATAAGCTCTTCCGAAGGAAGAGAAGTATATACTACACGCGAGGCGTTTTTAGGCGTGACGAAAGCGTCACTTGCGTCATTTCGCGTCACCAACGTGACGTTAGTGACGTTTCTCACGCTGCGTGACGCCATCCACTCTTCCAGCGTCTTGCCGTTTTTCGAGCGGTTACAAGAAGTGCAGCATGCCGAAAGGTTCGACGGATCGTTTGATCCCCCCTTCGTCACCGGCACAACGTGATCTGCTGTTAGGTCTTCCTGCGACCCACAGTAAACGCATTTCCAGCCATCTCGCTCGATGACTGCGGCTCTTAGCTCATCCCATTCTTTCTTTGGGAGCCGCAACCCGGCGTTCTTTTCACGGTAACGGGCCTGTCGCTCTGCATTCCGGCTGCGAAGAGGGACGGCGATATTAAGCTCTTCCTCGAACGCCTGCATGGCCTTGACTGCCCATTCGTATGGGATGCCAAGGTTCTTGCAGCGCTCAAGGAACGAAGCGGGGCTCATGACTTCAGAGTACCCCGTGCAAAGCGATTTGAGACTGGCTGTCCACACGTTGCTCACAGGATATGTGGTCGCATGTGGACGACCGCGCGGCTCCCCGCGCCCACTCGGCCTCGACCATGGCAAGGGCAAGCGCCAGACGGTCAGGGTCTGTGTCGGGCACCTCGACGCCGTTGTCCCCCCGGGTGAGGTTGAAGAGCCTCACGCGCCGCGCCAGGCGGTCGTAGACGAACTGCTTGCGGCAGGTGTCGAACATGATGGCGCCGTAGCGCAGGCCATCCATCGAGCCCTTGAACTCGATGATGGTGTTGACCGGATAGACGCGCTTGTAGCGGTATTCCCGCTTGCGATTGCTCATGCGGCCACCTTCTGGGTTGGCGCGAGCGCGGCCCGGATCTTCTCCGCTCCCGCAGGCGTCAGCCGGTAGCCCTGGCCCCAGACGGTCTCGATGGCGTCGAAACCCAGAGCTTGGCGGATATGGCTGACATAGACGCTGACATAGCTGTAGGACCGCTCAGGAGCGCCGGGCATGGCCTCGTCAAGCTGGATGCGGGTGACGGGCCGTCCGTTGCTCGCAAGCAGCGTGAGCGCCATCTTGGTCTGGTTGG
>Ga0310811_10013688_pt1 | contig 10571 bp, 4 predicted proteins | sample YCmetagenome_FD_207642 | JGI IMG/M metagenome (GOLD analysis project Ga0310811, IMG submission 207642) | Soil microbial communities from experimental microcosm in Duke University, North Carolina, United States - YC | ecosystem: Engineered > Artificial ecosystem > Soil microcosm > Unclassified ... | reverse complement strand
GCGGTGGACGCCACGCGCTCCAGGTGAATGGAGACGTCACCTTCGACGACCAGCGGGCGGGCAGGAGCCGCGTGATCGCGAACGGCCTGGTGGGATTCCTCGCCGGGGGCGCCGTGCAGGCGCGCGAGCTTCGTCTGCAGCTGCGGCCATTGCAAGTCGACATGGCGCGGACGTGGAAACCCGACCTGCCGATCGGCGGCGTGCTGACCGGGAACGCCACGGTCAACGGGAACACAAAGTCGCAGCTCGGTCTCACGCTCAACGTGGAGCACGTGGATCGAGGCGAGCGCTCGGTGCTCGAAGGACGCGCCGCGGTGAAGCTCACCGGCGGAAAGTCGTTCGACGTCGACGTCGTCGCCGAGCCCGTGTCGCTCGTCACTGCCGGCCGATTCTTCCCGGCGGCTGGTCTGCAGGGCTCGGCGGTCGGACCGATTCACCTCGCGGGCACGCTCGCCAATCTGCGAGTGAACACCGATCTTCGCCTGCCCGATGGCGGCCATTTCGACGCGCGTGGCGCGCTGGACCTCGCGAGCCGAGACAAGGGTTATGATCTCACCGCGCGTCTCTACACGCTCAACCTTCACACAATCACGACGAAGGCGCCGGCCACGTCGCTCACCGCCACTGCGGCGGTTCATGGGCGCGGGACGCAGCTCGCCACGATGCGCTCGACGATCGCCGCCGACCTCTCGGCGTCACGCTGGGACACGCTGGCGGTGGACACGGCGTCGGTGCACGCGACGCTCGCCAACGGACTCGCGCAGATCCAGCATCTCTACGCCCATGGCTACGATGTCATGGCCGACGTCACCGGCAGCTTCGGCCTCACGCGCACGACGAGCGGCGAACTGACGTACAAGGTCGCCATCGACTCCCTCGGTGCGCTGAACCGGTGGCTGCCGAAGGCCAAGGCGACCGCGTCGGCGACGGTGCAGCCGCGTCCACGCGCCGCGGCGCAAGCGTTGGCGAGAGCGCGCGAGGATTCCGTGCGCATCGCGCGCGCCAGCGAGATGCAGCGCCTGCTCACCGGCGCGCCGGGTCCGCGCCTCAGCGTGCCCGTCGCCCGCCAACCCGTTCGCAGCGATACGCTCTCCGGATCGCTCGTCGCCTCGGGAACGCTGCGCGGCAACATCTACGACTTCGATCTGCGCGGTCGAGCGGCCGGTGAGAAGGTCGTGGCGCGCGGCAACTTCGTGCGCTCCTTCCGTGGCGAGTACGCATGGACGAACGCGCGCACGCCGCAAGCGAAGCTCGCGGTCGCGATCGGGGCAGACAGCGTGAGCGCGATGGGCTTCGCCTTCGACTCGGTGAGCGCGCGAGTGACGTACGCGTCGCCGGGCGGACACGCAGAGCTTTCCGTCTTGCAGGACAAGAATCGACAGTACGCCGTGTCCGGCGATTACGCGATCTTTCCGGATCGTCGCGAGCTGCGGCTCGCCGACATGAAATTGCGCTTCGACACCGCGTACTGGACGATGACGCGGCCGTCGGCGGTGACATGGGGCGGACCGGGCGTGCGCGTGATCGACCTCGAGCTCAAGAACCGCGGCGACGGGCGCATCTACGCGAACGGTCTCCTGCCGACGAGCGGGGTCGCCGACCTGCGGCTGGACGTCGACAACTTTCCCATCTCCAACGTCGCCGACATTCTGCAGACGGACGTCGACGTGAGCGGCGTGGCGACGTTGCACGGCATGATGACCGGCACGCTCGCCGACCCGGGGTTTCGCGGCGCGTTCGGGGTGGTGTACGGCACGTACAACGGAACGAAGGTGCCGATCACCCGCGGCACATTCGCGTACGCGGAGCGGCTGCTCACCAGCCACATCGATGTCTTGCGCAACGACGGCCGCACGATGGCCGTCGGCGACGCGCGTATTCCGATCAACCTCGCCCTGAGCGGCGTGACGGGCGATCGCTTGCTGCCGGATCCGATGTCCGTCGACGTCGTCGCCGACAGCTTGCCGGTGGAGCTCATCCCGCAGTTCACCGACATGGTGTCGAATGTTCACGGCCGTGTGTTCGGCCGACTAGCGCTGCGCGGGACGCTTCGGCGTCCGCGCCTGCTTGGCGCGTTGGCGGTCAGGAACGGCACAATGATGCTCAACTCGACCGGCACGACGCTCGAGAGCATGAGCGCGTCGGTTCGCATGCTGGGCGATTCGGTGTTGGTGGATTCGGTGTACGCGTGGGCGAAGGGGCCGGTGCGTCTTCGTGGAAGCCTCGGGATCGGCAACTGGCGCGAGCCGTCGTTCAATCTCTATTTGACGTCGGAAGGCGCGGAGCTGATCAACAACGAACACGCGAAGATCCGGATCGACGCGGGTCTCGCCCTGACCGGGCCGTTCAGCCACGCCTACCTGAGCGGCGCAGCGACGGTCACGCAGGGCGTGATCTACGCTCCGGAGCCGACGGGGCGCCATCTGATCGGCGCCGGCGATCCGGCGCTGTTCAACGTGCTCGACACCGCGATGGTCGAGGACAAGGGCCTCTTTCCGTCGCAGTCGCCGCTGATGGCGAATCTTCGCATCGAGATGGCGCTCGCGGTCAAGCACAACACGTGGGTGCGCAACCGCGAAGCGAACATCGAGGTGTACACGGACGATCCGGTGACGATTCGCGAAGAAGCAGGATCGCTCGCCCTCACCGGCGTGATCACGACCGATCGCGGCGAGTACAACTTCCTCGGCAAGCGCTTCCAGATCAGCCGCGGCTCGGCGATGTTCATCGGCTCGCCCGATCTCAACCCGACGCTCCAGATCACCGGCGAGTATCAGGTGCAGATGGCGTCGCGCGGCGCGGTCAACATTCGCGTGCTGATCGGCGGCACGCTCAAGCGGCCGAAGCTCTCGCTCGAGAGCGACGCGCAGCCGCCGAAGACGCAGTCGGAGCTGTTGAGTCTTCTCGCCTTCGGCCAATCGACGACGTCGCTCCTCGCCTTCAATTCGTCGAGCGTCGCGGGTTCCGCGGCGAGCATGGATCTCTTCGGCGTCGGCGCGCAGCTCGCCGTGCGGCGTTTGGCCTCGGTGGCGCTCGGCGTGATCGTCGATCAGGTCGAGCTTCAAGCGGGCCGCGCCTTCGGCACCGACGTATTCAGCATCACCCCGGGCGACGTCCCGACCGAAATCGCCGGCCGCGGCGTCGGCAATTTCATCACGCAGACGAAATTCGAGGCAGGCAAGTACGTGAACCCCCGCACGTTCGTCACGATCCAAACGCAATCCTACCAATTCGGCGGCGCGATCGAGCACCGGACGGCTGATGGCTGGCGTTTCACGGCGAGCATCGAGCCGAGGATCATTTTGAGTGAGCCGACGCTGACGACGCAGCCGTATCGGACGGTTCGGGCGTATGGGGGTTTGGTGTTGAGGGAGTGGCGGTTCTGAGGGCACGCTCGCTGGCGCTCGCTGGGAGCACGGCCGGTGCGCGGGCCTGTGAGTACGGTCGCTAGCGCGAGCCTGTGAGGACGCTCGCTTCGCTCGCTGTGTGTAACGGCACACCCTGCGAGGCAATAGAAGGGTGTCGGCTGAAATGCCGCGGGTTTGGTGAATGCGATCGCGCGTGCTAGCGTAGCGCGTGCAAAACCCGGATAACTTGCGCGTCGCCGCGGACGCGAAGCGACTCGCAAACGCAGTCTACGCGTTCACGCGTGATTTCCCCAAGGAAGAGCGCTTCGGCTTGGCCGCACAAATGCGACGTGCGGCCGTCTCAATCGGGTCAAACATCTTCGAGGGCTGTGGGCGACAGGGCAAGCGCGGAATGGAGTCGAATGCCTCGTTGCGCTCTTTCCTGTATATCGCCCACGGATCATCGTCGGAACTGCTCTTTCAGCTTCGCATCGCACGCCGTCAACAGTTGGGCGATCCTGCCAAGGCCGAATCGGTGGCGAGACTACTCGCTGTTCTTCAGGGACGGCTTCGCCGCCTCATCCTGAGCCGCACACGCCGGATGCAGTTGCACACAGCGAGCGAAGCGAGCGTACTCACAGGCTCGCGCTAGCGACCGTACCCACAGGCTCGCGCCAGCGGCCGCACCCACAAGCGGCGCAGCAGCCCTACTCACCCTCCCGCCAACTCATCCCACAGCGCCGCCACCGCCTCCGCCCCACGATGAAAGTTATCAACCGCCATCCATTCATTCGGCGCGTGCGCGTTCTCACCCGGTAGGCCAAATCCCATCAACAACACCGGGGCCTTGAGAATTCTCTGAAAATCGCCGACGACCGGGATCGATCCGCCTTCGCCGACGATCACGGGCTCCTTGTCGAAGGCCGTCGCCAGCGCGCGGCGGGCGGCGTCGAAGAGCGGTCCGTTGAGATCGGCGCGCCAGGGGTGGCCGCCGTGGAGGGGGCGGACGGTCGCCGTCACGCCGGGCGGGGCGACACGCTCGACGTGGGCGCGCATGAGGCGCTCGATCTCGTCCGGACGCTGATCCGGGACGAGACGGCAGCTCACCTTCGCCATCGCCTTGCTCGGCAACACCGTCTTGGCGCCTTCGCCGGTGTAGCCGCTGAGGAGGCCGTTCACCTCGCAGGTGGGTCGCATCCACACGCGCTCGAGCGTCGAAAAGGTCTTCTCGCCGAACAGCGACGGCGAGCCGGTCTCGCCGCGGAAGCCTTCGTCGTCGAAGGGAAGTTTTCGGATGGCTTCGCGCGCCGCGCTGCCCCAATCGCGCACGTCGTCGTAGAAGCCCTTGATCGCGATGTGGCCGTCGGCGTCGTGCATCGACGCGAGGATGCGCGCGAGCGCCATTGCCGGATTCATCACGGCGCCGCCATAGCTGCCGGAATGCAGGTCGGTGGAAGGGCCGACGACGTCGATCTGGAAGTAGGCGAGGCCGCGCAGCGACGAAAGGATGGACGGAAGCCCCGGCGCGAACATCGACGAATCCGAGATCACGACGGCGTCGCAGGCGAGGAGCTTCTGGTTCGCTTCGATGAACGCCGCCAAATGCTCGCTTCCGACCTCCTCCTCCCCTTCGGCGAGCACGATCACGTTCACCGGAAGCTTGCTCCGCGTGGCGAGGTGCGCCTGGAGCGCTTTGACGTGCAAAAAGAGCTGTCCCTTGTCGTCCACCGAACCGCGGGCGAAGATCTTTCCGTCGCGGACGGTCGGCTGGAAGGGCGGGCTGTCCCACAGCTCGAGCGGTTCAGCCGGTTGCACGTCGTAGTGACCGTACACGAGCACCGTCTGTGCACCCGGCGCGCCCCGCCACTCGCCGACGACGATCGGATGGCCCTTCGTTGGATGAATCGTCGCTTTCAGGCCGATGGATCCGAGCGACGCGGCAAACCAGTCGGCGGCACGGACGGTGTCGGCGTTGTGCTCGGACCGGGCGCTGACACTGGGAATGCGGAGAAACTCGAACAGCTCGTCGAGCGAGCGCTTGCGGTTGTCGGCAAGATGGCTCGCGAGGTCAGTGGCGAGGGGCATGGCGGTAAGCTGGGCGCGTCCCATCTCTCGCGCAACGCGGGCCACTCGTCTATCATCATGCAATCAACCGGCTTCAGGAGCAGCGAATGCCGCGAGGGCGCATCATACGGCGAGGGCAACGGTGACGACGACGTCACACGACGAAGAAGACGACGACGGCGGGCTGCAGGCGGAAATCGTCCAGCGCCGGCCTTTCCATTCGGTAAAAGCCGAAGTCGCGGTGAGCATCCTCAGAACGGCCGCGCTCATCGAGCGACACTTCGCGCAGGTCGTCGCCCGGTCCGGCGTCACCGTACAGCAGTACAACGTGCTGCGCATCCTTCGAGGCGCCGGCACGGAAGGTCTGCCGACGCTGGTGATTCGCGATCGCATGATCCACGCGGCGCCGGGAATCACGCGCCTGCTCGACAAGCTCGAGAAGGCAGGTCTGGCCCGCCGCGACCGCTCGTCGCCCGACCGGCGTCAGGTTTTCTGCCACATCACCGAGCGCGGGCTCGAGGTGTTGACGGATCTCGAAGAGGAGATGCGTCGCGCCGACGATTTCGCCGTCGGCAATCTCAACGACGACGAGCAGCGACAGCTCATCAAGCTGCTGGAGGGGGTGCGAACCCCGCATCGGCGCGGCAACGCGCCGATTCACGAGACGCTAACGAACCACGGCTGACGGGGCGGGCGGTGGCCAGCCGCCGCGCCAGCCGACGAGCGTCCAGATTCGGCGAGTACCGATCAAACCGCCGGCGCGCATCATCGGCACGAGCAGCCCGCGTTCCGCTGAACGGAAGTACGGCTGAATGAGTCGCAGCGCCGCGTGCGGCTCCTCAGTCTCGTCCAACACGATCACGAAGTTGTCCCCGGGCTGCGCAACCGTCGCGAAACCCGGCCACAGATCGTACTGATTGGGCCGCCCGGCGATGTTGGTCGCGAAGGTCAACGGGTGCCCACGAGACCAAAAGGCGAGCTCGGCGGCCTCCTGATAGCGATCGCCGCCCAGCCAGGTGGTCTTCCCCGTCTCGGCGGACGTCGCCTCCGCCTCGTTGACGACAGACGTCGCCAGCTCGCGCCAACCGAACGCGCGCGCAATCGGATCGCGCGGCGGCGACAGCGGCAGGATCGGCGTGATGGCCTGCGCGTAAATGACGATGGAAACCAGCGCCGCGAGACAAATGCCGCCGACGAGCCAGCGCGCGCCGCCCGAGCTCCAATCGTGCGTCGCGACGAGAATGATCGCCGGGATGTAGGCCGGCGACGGCCAGTTCGGCTCGACGCGCTGCCGGACGGCGCTGTACGTGAAGAAGAGGAACGTGGAGAGCGCGATGACGGCGAGAACGAGCCGGCGGTCGTCCGAATTCGCCTTCAGCGCCCGCCACACCGCCATGGCACACAGAACGAACAATATCGGCGTGATCAAACCCAACTGTCCGCCGAAGAAATCGCCCTCGTGCCGCCACGCCGCGCGCAACGCCGAGCCTTCCGGAGCGGCGAGCCCGTGCTTCATCTGATAGAGAAACGAAATCCACTGGTGATCGGCGTTCCAGCGGAGCACCGGCAAGAACACCACCGTCGCCACGACGCACGCCACGTAGGGTCCGGGCTCGCGAAAGCGAGCGCGCAGCGTCGATCGCGAAGCAATGGCGATGAGGGCGCCGACAGGCAGAAAGATCGACGTGTACTTCGAGGCGAACGCCGCGCCAAGCGCCACGCCGGCAACCGTCCACCATCCGAGCGAGGCGCGCGAGCGGAGGTCGCTGTCGAGCGCGCGAACAACGCAGTACAACGCGACGGCTTCGGCCGCGAGCACCGGCACGTCCGGCGTCGAGAGCACGAGACCAGCGGCGGAGAGCGGGAGCACGGCCATGACGAGCGCGGCGCGGAGCGCGGCGCGCGACCCGGCGATGTGTCGCGCCGTGCCGATCGTGGCGAGCGATGCGACGAGCGCCGCGACGGCGACGCCCAGGCGCATGCCGAGCGGCGAGCTCCCGACACCGCCGCCGAACAGCGCGGCGATCATCACACCGAGGCGAACGACCCATGCAATGCCCGGCGGATGGTCGAAGTAGCCCGGCGCGAGGCGCCGAGACCAATCCCAGTAGTACGCCTCGTCGGGGAAAACAGGAAGGAGTGCCGCGAAGGCGAGGCGAATGATCGCCGCGACGAGTACGACCGCGATCGCGGCGTGCCAGCGACGATCGTTCATCGCCGGCGCGAAAGCCGACGTCACGCGGTGCTTGCGCGGCGTTCGCGCGCCGAGCGCCAGACCCGCGGCGCCAGCGCGAACGCCCACACCCACACGATCCACATTACGCGCTCGTCGGGCGACAGCGTCGTGAGCATGCGCCAGGCGATCGCCGGCGCGGCGAAGGCGAGCGCGATCGGCGACGCTCCGCCGGCGACGCGCCGTTCCACGCTGCGCGTCGACTCGCGGCGCCCGACACGAAGCACTTCTTCGATGCGACGCGACAACGAGTCCGTCGTCATGCCGCGCCAACCGGGAATCCGCATCAGCGTCCACCCCGGCGCGGCGCGGCCCCATCCGTGATTGTCCGATCCAACGACGACCGCAAGGTTGAGGCTATCGGCAATGCGAACGATGCGCGGACGCTCGCGTCGCGTTTGCGACAACCCGCGCGGCGATCCGTCGACGATCTCGATGGCGACGACGCCGGTCGTGCCTTGGGTCGTCTTGACGGGAATCTTCGACAGGTCGCCGGGAATCGTCTCGATGATCACCGGCGTGGTCTGAGGCAGAATGCCGGCAATCGCCAGCGACTGTTCGTCGACGTCCTTGCGATCGGGCGTCGTGATGCCTTTGTAGCGCCTGCCGGCGTCGAGAATGTTGACATGCTCGCCGCGGAAAAACGCCTCGAGGCCCTGGAGCACCATCGTGCCCTCGCCCGCCTGCCCGGGATTGGCGGCGATCCCGCGTTCGGCGCCCTCGAACGTCGCGTGATCGGTGACGTAGGCGACGTCGTAGCCCGCGGCGCGGTGCCAGCTCCGCACGTCGTCCTCGGTCCACCCTGGCCGGCCGTCGTGCGAGTACTTGGTATGGGCGTGAAAGTCGATCGAGAGAACGGTATCGTCGCTCGTCGCGAGCGCGGCCATCGGACGCGGCAGCAGGGCCGCGGCGGCGTACGTGACGACAATGCCGCCGAGAAGGATTCCCGCGTATCCCGTTTCGCGAAGCGGCGTCGTGGGCTTATGTGGCGAACGAACTCGCCAGCCGACGTAGACGAGGATAACCCAAAAGAGAACGGCGATGTGCTGGGCGACAGTGAGCAGCGTGATCGTGTCGAGCACGGCCGACAACGGCGCGATCGCGATGTATCCCGCCGACACACTGAGCCGCGCTTCGCCGACGGTGCCGAGCGTGACGGCGTCGCGGATTGGATCGGCCGAGAAGAAGGCCGTCAGGATCACGACCAGTGTGATGCCAACCGGCACCCAAGCGATGCGCGCATACCACGCGACCGGCGGCGCCGACGGACGCGGCGGATGCTCGTTGCGGTTGCCGCGCGAGCGGCGGGAAGATTTGTGCGAGGCCAACGGGTTTAGGTTGGAGTTGTCATCCTGGTGCCGTCATCCCACGCGAGCACGGCGAGCGTAGGCCGTAGGATGACGGCTCAAACTGACGAAACCGGTCCGATCTCACAATGCCTAACCGCCTGGCCAGCGAAACCAGTCCGTACCTCCTGCAGCACGCGAACAACCCGGTGGACTGGTACGCGTGGGGGCCGGAGGGGCTCGAGCGGGCGAAGACCGAGAATAAGCCGATCCTGTTGAGCATCGGCTACGCGGCCTGCCACTGGTGCCACGTGATGGAGCACGAGTCGTTCGAGGACGAGACGACGGCCGCGCTCATGAACGAGCATTTCGTGAACATCAAGGTCGATCGCGAAGAGCGCCCCGATCTCGACGCCATCTACATGCAGGCCGTGCAAGCGATGACGGGACACGGCGGCTGGCCGATGACCGTCTTCCTCACGCCCGATGGCGTTCCCTTCTACGGCGGCACGTACTTCCCCGCCGAGCCGCGCTTCGGCATGCCGACGTTCAAGCGCATTCTCACCGCGGTCTCCGATTCGTATCGGAACAAACCGGCGGAAGTCGCGCGCGCCGCGGAATCCGTGCGCGAGATGTACGACGCGGCGAAGGAAGCGACGCGGAGCGGCGGAACGCTGGGCGCCGAGTTGCTCGATCGCGCATATCGGTCGCTCGCCGACGACTACGACGAGGAGCACGGCGGCTTCGGCGGCGCGCCCAAATTCCCCGCGACCATGGCGCTCGATTTTTTGTTGCGCTACTGGGCGCGAACGCGCACCGAGCGCGCGCTGTCGATCGCCACGAATTCATTCCTGCAGATGGCGCGCGGCGGCATCTATGACCAGGTCGGGGGCGGCTTCGCGCGCTACACGGTCGACGCGATCTGGCTGGTGCCCCACTTCGAAAAAATGCTCTATGACAACGCCCTGCTCGTACGTTTCGGCGCGCATCTCTGGCAAGCGACGGGTGATGCCGAGACGCGCCGGGTGGTCGAAGAAACGATCGACTGGGCGATTCGAGAGATGCGCGCGCCGGATGGAGGTTTCTATTCCTCGTACGACGCCGACAGCGAGGGACACGAAGGAAAGTTCTACGTCTGGGACGCAGCCGAGCTGGATGCCGCGCTCGGAAACGACGCGGCGATCATGCGCGCCTACTGGGGCGTGAGGAGCGGCGGAAACTTCGAGGGCCGCAACATTCTCTTCGTGGCAACGCGGGACACGCGCGCGCTGGCGCGTCGATTCTCGATCTCACTCGACGAGCTGGAGGAGATCGTTGCGCGGTCGAAGCGAACGCTCTACGAGCGGCGCAAACGGCGCGTGTGGCCCGGCCTCGACGACAAAGTGCTCGCCTCGTGGAACGGGCTGATGGTGCGCGGCATCGCCGAAGCGGCGCGCGCGTTCGGCAACGACGAATACCGCCGCGTCGCGATCGAAAGCGGGACATTTCTCTTCGAGCAGATGGTTCGCGACGGGCGCGTGCTGCGCTCGTACAAAGACGGCCGCGCACGAATCACCGGGTACCTCGAGGACTACGCGTCGCTCGCTCTCGCCGCCCTCTCGCTCTACGAGTTGACCTTCGACGCGGTGTGGCTGGCGCGGT
>Ga0310811_10013687_pt1 | contig 10571 bp, 6 predicted proteins | sample YCmetagenome_FD_207642 | JGI IMG/M metagenome (GOLD analysis project Ga0310811, IMG submission 207642) | Soil microbial communities from experimental microcosm in Duke University, North Carolina, United States - YC | ecosystem: Engineered > Artificial ecosystem > Soil microcosm > Unclassified ... | reverse complement strand
AAGTCCGTACCCGGTCCTCGAGCGGAGGTTCGCCGGCACGTGACGCAGAATTGCTCCAACCTCCGCCGACGTCTTCGCGAAGGTTCGACCCGCCCCGGCGGTGTTCTCCACCATCACGCGTGTCTTGCTGTCGGGAACACTGTCGAGCGCGTGTACGATTGCCTGCGCCACGCGCTCCGCCGCCAGCTCACGATCATCGTCGAGCGCCGCACCTGGATGGAAGCAGATCGAACCGATTCCCAGAGCGCTGGAACGCTCGAGCTCCTTGGCGAGGCCCGCGCGAGCCCGGGAGTACTTCTCTTCCTCGTGCGTCGCGGTGTTGAGGACGTACGCGGCGTGCGCCATGACGAATTTCGGATCGATCGTCGCCTCGTTCAGCGCGACGTTGAAGCGCAGGACACGCTCCGGCTTGATCGAGCTTTTGTCGCCGTAGTATTTCGGAATCGCCGTGAAGATTTGCAGCGCCTTCATCCCCGCCGCTCCTGCCCGGCGCGCGGCCATGTGAATGCCGCCGTTGTCGATGGTATGAGCGCCGAAGTAGTGCGTCACGCCGCGTGTTCCTTTCAGAGGTTGATCATTCGCGAGTCACCCACGTAAGCAACACTCTCCGGATTCTTCAACGGCCGCAAGCGTTTCGCATTAGCGGATGCGCCCCACGCGCACGACCCGCGCGCCGCTGGAATCCGTCATACGTTTCGTCACCCAGGCGACGGCGAGACGCGGCCCCATGAGCGCGACTCCCGGCTGGGTCGCGGCGTCGATCTCGCGTGACGCCGTCGCATGCCACTCGAAGATGTGCCCCTGTGTCTGCGAAAGCGCCACGTCGACCTGCCGGCGCGTCCCATTCGGCTCCTCGTAGGCGACCGCCACGCGATCCCCCTCGGCGGCGATTGCCGTGGGGACGAGCCGTTCGCCGTAGATCACAGCCACCGGCGAGTGGAGCATCGATTCCATGAAATGCGCGAAGAATACCCCCGTGCCTTCCGGGGCAATCATCGAGTACGCGACGTGCAGGTCGTCGTCAGTTGTCGCAACGGATGCGGGCTGCCGACTGGCGCCGAGTCGGCCACCAGCCGTGGCTGACCGGTCGGTGTGATCGTGAGGTGAGCCGGGCCTGCAGGACCCTCGATCGGCGTGGGATCGCTCCACTCGACTGGAGAGGTGTCACAGGCAGTCAGAAGCCCGACGAGCAGAAGCATGGGCATGGAAAGACGCATCGTTCACAATAGTCCGGAGGATTATCTTCAGCTATCGGCTATCGGTCATCGGACCGGTGACGCACCGAAAGCCGACAGCTGACTCCCTGTTGATAGCCGATCGCCGATCGCTGAGGATCCCATGGCCGTTCGCACTGCTCCCGAAAAGCTCGCCGCCGAGTCGCAACAGGCGGAACAGACCATTTCCCCACGTTCGGCGCCATTGGCGGGTTACAGCGGCACGCGCCGCGTGCCGCCGCCGATGAATGAGCCGGTGAAAAGCTACGCGCCGGGATCGCCGGAGCGCGCCGCGCTCAAGTCGCGGCTCAAGGAGATGGCGAACGAGCGCATCGACATCCCGATCATCATCGGCGGAAAGGAAATCCGAACGGGCGAGACGGCGCAGGCGGTGATGCCGCACGCGCACTCGCACGTGCTTGCCGACTGGCACAAGGCGTCGGCCAAGCATGTCGAGCAGGCGATCGTCGCGGCGCGCAACGCGCGCACGGAGTGGGGCAACTGGCCATGGGAGGACCGCGCCGCCGTCTTCCTTCGCGCCGCCGAGCTGCTGGCTACGACGTGGCGGCAGACGATGAACGCATCGACGATGCTCGGTCAGTCGAAGACCGCATTTCAGGCCGAGATCGACGCGGCGTGCGAGATGATCGACTTCTGGCGCTTCAATCCTGCATACGCGCAGGAGCTGTACGACGAGCAGCCGCTGTCGAACAACATGATGTGGAACCAACTCGACTATCGGCCGCTCGAAGGATTCGTCTACGCCGTGACCCCGTTCAACTTCACGTCGATCGGAGGCAACCTGCCGACCGCTCCGGCGCTGATGGGTAACACGGTCATCTGGAAGCCCGCGTCGTCGGCGATGCTGTCCGCGTACTACATCATGAAGTTGCTCGAGGAAGCCGGTCTTCCCCCGGGCGTGATCAACTTCGTCCCGGGCGATCCGGCCGAGATCTCGAACAAACTCCTCGGACACCGGGAGCTGGCGGGCGTGCATTTCACGGGCAGCACGGGCGTCTTCAACAGCATGTGGAAGACGATCGGCGCGAACATGGGACAGTACGCCACGTATCCGCGCATCGTCGGCGAAACGGGCGGAAAGGACTTCATCGTCGCGCATCCGTCGGCCGATCCGCAGGCGCTCGCCGTGGCGATCGCGCGCGGCGGGTTCGAGTATCAGGGACAGAAATGCTCGGCGGCGAGCCGCGTGTACGTCCCGCGCTCCCTGTGGAAGGAAGTGCGTGATCGTACCGTCGCGATGATGGAAGACATGCAGATGGGCGACATCACCGACTTCCGCAATTTTGTCGGCGCGGTGATCGACCAGAAGGCATTCAAGAAGATCAGCGAATACCTCGGCGACGCGAAGGCGAACGCGAAGGTCGTAGCGGGAGGAGTGGCGACCGGCGACGAAGGCTACTTCATCAAGCCCACGCTCGTGGAAGCGAAGACGCCCGACTACCGTTTGCTGTGCGAAGAAATCTTTGGCCCGGTCGTCACGGCGTACGTGTATGAAGACGACAAGTGGGAAGAGACGCTCGAGGTGATCGATCGGACGTCGCCCTACGCGCTCACCGGCGCGGTGTTCGCCAACGATCGCGCGGCGGTGCGTGAAGCGATGATGGCGCTTCGGAACGCGGCCGGTAATTTCTACGTCAACGACAAGCCGACGGGCGCCGTCGTCGGTCAGCAGCCGTTCGGCGGCGCACGCGCGTCGGGAACGAACGACAAGGCTGGCTCGAAGCTCAACCTCGTGCGGTGGATCAGCGCGCGGTCGATCAAGGAAACCTTCTCGCCACCGCTCGACTACAAGTACCCCTTCATGGCCGAAGAGTAGAATTTGCTGATCCTCTCCCAAGCCGACGTGGAGCGTCTGCTCCCGATGGACGCGTGCATCGACGTCATGGCGTCGGCGCTCGCGTCGCTGGCTCGGGGGGACGCGGTACTGCCGCTGCGGACGGTCATCCTCGTGCCGAACACGACGGACGCGTTCGCGACCATGCCCGGGTACCTCAAGATGCGTCGGCCCGGCGACAGTAGCGGGGGGGCGGCGCCGACCGAACGTAGCGAGACCGTCGTCGGCGCCAAGGTCATCACGGTTTTCCCCGGGAACCACGGCACGGCGTTCGATTCGCATCAGGGCGCGGTGCTGCTGTTCGATCCTGACAACGGCAGCCTCGCGGCGGTGCTCGACGCCACCCCCGTCACGATGATTCGCACCGCGGCCGTGTCCGCCGTCGCCACGCGGTTGCTGGCGCGAGAGACGGCGTCGTCGCTCGCCATCATCGGCGCCGGTGTGCAGGCCCACGCGCACCTCGAAGCCATGTGCGCCGTTCGCCCAATTCGGACACTCCGCGTCTGGAGCCGGAGCCCCGAGAACGCGCAGCGACTCGTCGAAAGCGCGCGAGATCGATTCCAGCTCGACGCATCGATTGCCACGAGCGGGCCGGACGCGGTGCGCGACGCCGAGATCATCTGCACGACTACCTCGGCGCGCGAACCGGTGTTGTTCGGAGAATGGCTGTCGCCCGGCACGCACATCAACGCGATCGGCGCGTCACAGGCGAGCGCGCGCGAAGTCGACTCCGACACCGTCGTGCGCTCACGCCTCTATGTCGATCGACGGGAGTCGGCGCTCAAGGAGCCTGGCGACATCCTCGTCCCCCTGCACGACGGCGACATCGGGCCGGAGCACATCGTCGGCGAGATCGGCGAGCTGCTGATCGGCCGTGTCGGGGGTCGACGCGACGCCAACGAGATCACGCTCTTCAAATCGCTCGGTCTCGCGATCGAGGATCTCGCTGCGTCGGCGTACGTGTATGAACAGGCAGTGAGCACGGGTGCCGGCGTGCGCGTGGAGCTCGGCGGAGCACGGCTTGCGGCTCATTGAGCCGCCGACGATCGACGATGTGCGTGCGGCTCGCGATCGTATCGCGCCGACCGTCAACGCCACCCCGCTGATTCGGCTCACCGTCGACTCGCCCAACGAGATCTACCTCAAGCTCGAGTCGCTCCAGCCGATCGGTTCGTTCAAGCTGCGCGGCGCGACGAACGCGATGCGGATGTTGTCGTCGGAGGAATTGTCGAAGGGCGTATACACGGCGAGCGCAGGCAACATGGCGCAGGGCGTCGCGTGGGGCGCTCGGGCGCTCGGCGTTCCGTGCTCCGTCATCATGCCGAGCTCCGCGCCGCGCACGAAGGTGGACGCCGTCGAGCGACTTGGCGCGAAGATCGTCTCGCTGCCGTATGACGAGTGGTGGCAAACGCTGGCGGACCACGGACGCGAGGGAATGACGGGGACGTTCATCCATCCTGTCGCGGACCGTGCTGTCATGGCGGGCAACGGCACGATCGGTCTGGAGATCGTTGAACAACTCCCGGATGTCGACGAAGTGTTGGTTCCTTTCGGAGGCGGTGGACTCGTCTCCGGGATCGCGACGGCAGTTCGCGCCCTTGCGCCGAACGCGACGATCTATGGCTGCGAAGTCGGGACGTCTACGCCGCTCAGCGCCGCCCTCGCCGCATGGGGACCCGTGGTCGTCGAGCGAACACCAAGCTTCGTCGACGGCATCGGGGGGCGTGGCGTGCTGCCCGAGATGTGGCCGATCGTGAGCCGACTGGTGAACGGTGCACTGGTCGCGCCCCTGGCCGACGTCGTCCGCGCTGTGCGCACGCTGGTCGAGCGCGCGCGGATCGTGGCGGAGGGTGCGGGCGCGACACCGGTCGCCTGCGCCCTCGCCCGAGGAGAGTCGGGTACGAAGACGGTGTGCGTCGTCTCGGGTGGAAACATCGATTTGAAAACGCTCATCGAGCTACTTCACGCCTAGCTCGGCCGCTGCACGATTTACGATACCTGAGCTCGTGCGGGAATGCGGCCGGGTTCTTGCGCCGTTTGTTTCGCGTTCAGTTGCGATGTCGCCAGGCCAGCCGCGAATGCGGACTGGTCCATTTGGCGTGTTTGGTCCTTGGCATCCATTCTGCCTGATTGCGGGACGTAGGCGAGATTCCAAGAGAGTGCGGTCGGATGCGAATCCTGGTGGACGCGAGTGGTACGGAGTGGACGGTCTTCGAGGTCAAGCGTGGACCTGGCGGTCGAGATCGCATGTCGTATCTGCCCGAACGGTTTGTCGACGGATGGTTGTGCTTCGAGTCGAAGATCGGCAAACGGCGATTGACGCCGATCCCAGCGCGATGGCGTGAGGTCGGCGACATCGAGATGACGGGACTGCTCGCGAAGGCAACTCCGGTCTCCCGGATGCGCGACAGCGGCGATACACCGCGCGACGCTGGAGACGAGCCCCGAGTGCAGGGCTAACGCGGATCAGAGAATCGAAAGCCCTCGACTCAAAAGGACGAAGGCGGCGCTCAGTACGAGCGCCGCCTTCACCGTTTACCCTGGACCCAATCCTCAACGCTGCAGTTATGGCTTGGGCTTTGTCGTGGGTTTCCCCTTCCCGATCGATCGGTAGTACTCCTCGACATTCTGCTTGTACGCAGCCGGTACATCGCCGGACCGCTCGAGTAGCACGCGAGTCGAATCCGATTCGCCGAGCCGGCGCCGCAATCCGAATTCGAAATCCTTGAATCCTTCGATGGTCTTCGCGCGCAGATCCGCCGCCGTGCGGGTATCGACGAGATTCTGCGGATTCACCATCTGGCGAAGGTTGTCGATCGCCTGATCCAGCTCCTTGGTCGGGAGGCCGGCGCGAGCGAGCTCCTGACGCAGCGCCTCGGCATCATTCAACCGCTGCTGCGCTTCACGACTGAACTGCTGAGCGTCGTCGGTCGACAGGCGTCCCTGCGGCAATCGACCACCAGGGATTCCGCCAGCCATCGGATTGTTGCCACCGTTGGCCATCTGCTGCCCGCCCTGCTGTCCGTTCGGTCGCTGTCCGTTCGGTCGCTGTCCGTTCGGTCGCTGTCCGTTCGCTTGGCCTTGGCCCTGTCCCTGACCTTGCTGACCCTGCTGTCCTTGTTGCCCTTGCTGGCCCTGTTGTCCTTGCTGGCCCTGTTGCCCTTGCTGTCCTTGTTGTCCTTGTTGTCCTTGTTGTCCTTGTTGTCCTTGCTGGCCTTGTTGTCCCTGCTGGCCCTGCTGTCCTTGCTGATTCTGCTGGCCTTGCTGGTTCTGGCGCCCTTGCTGGCCTTGTTGTCCCTGCTGCCCTTGTTGCCCTTGCTGGCCCTGCTGATTCTGCTGGCCTTGCTGGTTCTGACGTCCCTGCTGGCCCTGTTGGTTCTGTTGGTTCTGTTGGTTCTGTTGGCCCTGTTGGTTTTGTTGGCCCTGTCGTCCGTTCGCACTCTGCTCGGCGCGCTGGCGCATCCGCTCGTCCATCGACTCCAAGCCGCGCACGAGATCGCGCGCCTTGTCGGCCGCCTGCGACTGCTCGCGTTGACCGTTGCCCGCCGCCGCCGCGGCGACCGCTTGCTGAATCTGTTGGTTGAGATTGGAGATGTCGCCGCCGATCTGCTGTTCGGCGGAATTCAACCAATCGGGCGGTGCGGTGCGCGCCTGCTGCTGGGTGTAACGAAGCTTCTCCTCGAGTTTGCGCCCGCGCAGCGTATCGGCCGCGGACTCGAGTGCACGCGACACGTTCTTCTGATCGCGCTTCGAGTCGAGGGCCATTCGATCGAGCTTGCCCTTGAGACTCTTCACCTCGTCAGCCATCGCAGCCTTCTGGCCTGCAATGGACTGCTGGAGCCGCTGTTGCTCGCTCGAGCCGCCCTGCGCTTGTCCAAGCTTCTGCACGTCCGACTGAACCTGCTTCTCCTGATCGGCTAGCTGCTGTGCCGCGCGCTGCGCCTCGTTCAGGTCGCGACTCGATCGACCATCCTTTTCCTGATCGAGCAAGCGCCGCGCGTCCTGAAGACTGTTCAGGGCCTGCGAAGCGTCGCTCCCCTTCTGACCATTCGCCGCCGCTTTTCGCATCGAATTGGCCGCATCCTGGAGGCGGCGCGCGGCATCAGCGAGCGTTTGCGACTGCTGCTCGCGCGCGAGGCGCTCCAATTGGCGCGCCTGCTCTTCAGTCTGCTGCGCCATGTCGCGCTGACTCTGCCCGCCAGAGGAACCACCGCCACCCATCTGACTGAGACTGTCGGCTTTTCGGCGCGCTCGCTCGCTTTCCTGCTGCTGACGCGCCGCGAGCTGCTTCAGCTTCTCGGCCGTCTCGTCGATCTGATTGTCGGCCTGCTGTTGCTGTTGGCTCTGCTGCTGCCCGCGCTGAACGGTCTCGTACTGATTACGGAGACGATCGCGCTGCAGCTCGAAGATGTCAGCGAGATCTTTCGCATCGGTCTTCTGGCCGCCACCACCACCGCCGCCACCCTGGCTCATCGAGATCTGGATCTCACGGAACACCGCTTCGGCGCGCTGCAGCTGCTGCAGTGCACGCTGCTCCGGCTGGAGCGCGCTCTGTGGTGAGCCCTGCGTCAGATTCTTTTCGGCCGTGTCCATGTGCGCGGCGGCATTCGTCAGGATCTCGGTAATCTTCTTCCAATTGGTGTCCGACCCCGAGATGCCGCGCTCCTTCAATCGACTCGCGAGTTGGCTGGCCTGTTCGCGCAGGCGCTGTTGCGAGAGGCGCAGCGTCGCCAGGTTCTCGTCGAGCGTCTTCTTGTCGACGAGGGCACTGTCGCGCGCCGTCTTGAACGTCGCCGCGATGATGTCGCGCTGCTTCTGTGACAGCTGTCCGGCGTCATCCGGCGGTTGACCGCCGCCTCCACCACCACCGCCGCCGCCCTGTTGTTGCCGATACTCGCGATCGTAGGGGCGAACGGTCAGGAAGTAGATGTCGGTCGCAGCCGTCTGCGCGCCGCTCACCGCGTTGTTGTCCTTCGCGCGAGCGTAGTACGAGACGACGTCGCCCGGCTCGAGCTTGAATCCCTCGAGCATGAAGGTGTAGCCCGCGGAGATGTCGCGAATGGCGCGCGTACCATCGTGCAATGGAACCGATTTCTCGGGGCTGCCGTTGACGGAATAGACGAGCTCCACTCTGGCAACGCCGTAATCGTCCTCGGCCTTGGCCTCGGTGTACACCTCGTCGACCGAAAGGACCTTCTCGTCGGCGCCTGGCTTGATGAAATGCACCGTGGGCGGCCGGTCCGGCAGGACGTCGATCGTGTAGTTCAGGGAGCCCGTGACCATTTTTCCGTCCGGACCCTGCAGCTCGATCTTGTAGAAGCCAGACTTCTGGACGCGCAGCATCGCCATCAAGCGTCCGTCGTCGCCTGGGACGAGCTTGAGTGTGTCGCCGCCGTCGACGACGACTCGACCACCGGCGGTCGGCACCGTGGACGCCACTCGAATGCGAACCATCGTGCCCGCGAGCGCGGCGATGTCGCCGGTGCTGTCGACGTCGAGCGGCGGAAGCTGCGTGTACGCCGGATAGCGATACTGCAGATCCATCCGCTTCACGTACGGCAGGTTCGAGACGTCGATGGTGTACGTCGTCGATCGCACGCCATTCGCTTCGACGACGTACTGCGTCTTGCCCGCAATGTCGAACAGACGGAACGCGTACTTGCCGCTGCTGTCCGGCAGCATCGACAGTCGTGTCCAATTCGTCGAGTCGGCGCTGCGCACCAACAGCTCGACGTTGTCGGACTGGAAGCCGCGCAGTCGCGCTTCGATCAACTCGTCGCCGCCTTTGGCGATCGTCGCATTCCCCGGATCCACCGCGATGCTGAACAGGCTGACCGGTTCGGCGGTGTTCCACGGCATCGTGATCAGTCGCACGCCGTGACGTAACGCCTCAGGACCGAGTGCCGTGAACAGAATCGCCGCGAACGTCACCGCCGCCAGGACGCCGCCGTTGAGCTTCAGCTCACCCGCATCGATCGCGCGACCGTCGCCTGCTTTGTGGACGCGTTCGAGCGCGTTGCGCGTCAAGCGCTCGATGATCGCCGGGGACTGGAGTCCCGATGCCTGAGCGCGCGGAGCGCCTTGCATCTCGACGGCGGTGATCACCGAAGCGCGAAGGCTCTTCTCGTGCTCCTCGAGGTACAGAGCGACCTGATCGTCGCGAAACCTCGGCAGAAGCGGCCGCACGACGAACCGGGCGATGATCGCAAGAATCGCGACGACGGACAGAATGCGTGTCCATAATACGACCGAGTCGCCGTATTTGAGAACACTCATCGCGTACGATGCGACGAGCAGCACCGCCCAGCTCGCGGCGATGGCGATCGCGGCGCCGCGCAGCGCCCGCTTGGCGCGGTAGCGGTTCCGTACGCCGCGCACCACGCCGAGGAGTTGCGACTGTTCCGACGGAAGCCCGTGAATGCTTTCCATTGACGCCCCCTGTGTTGCCCCGGCCGTCAGGACGACGAAACGCGCGACAGTCGATTGGACATCGCGGTTTCGGCGGCCATCAACAACAACGCGCCGAGCAAGAGATACCACCAGATCTTCTGTCGACCTTCCTGATCCTGCGGCGTGGCGGTTCCGAAGTCGCTCCCGGGCTGACGCTGCCCGTCGATCGACGTCACCGCTACGACAATATCCTGCGGATCGAGATGCGATAGATCCGACTCCGCCGGATCGACATTGACCGCAATCGGTCGACCACTGCCGATGGGCGTGTCCGGTCTACCCAACTCGTAAAATCCTTGTTCGCGAAGCGTTGCCAGATGGTTCGGACCCGTCGCCGTGAGACGCTCTCGAGCTCCCGACGGCGCCTGCAACCGGAGCTCGCTCGACGTATCCGCGCGACCGCCGGTGAACGGCGCCGTGAGCTCACCGTGGCGCGACAGATCGAGCACGTCCCCGGCGATGAACCAGGGTCGCGGATCGGCGTAGCGGCCGGCGTGCTTTCCAAGTTGATGCGCGAACGGCAGAAACACGGGCTGCAGCGGCAGATTCGTCCAGTTCTGATCGAATCCAGACGCCCAGATCAGCACTTTGCCGTTTCCAACCGCGCGCTCCACGAGCGCAGGCGCGCCGTCGTCGAAACGGGCCGACACGCTCGCGCCAGGTGCTGGAGTAAGCGTGCGATACCGATAGAACTTCGCCGTCGAGAAGTCACCGCTTCGCGGCGCGTTGAACAGCTCGAACACTGGATGCGCGTAGTCGATCGAAGACAGCGTGCCGCCTGCGTCACCCGTCCGATCCACGATGCTACCGATCGTCGCCGGCAGCACGGCGCGCCACTCCTGTCCCCACGATTCCGGGCGGCTGTTGCCGGGAACGAACACTGCGCCACCACCGGCTTCGATCATTGCACGCAGCCGCGCGCCAACCGCACCGACCGGCGGATCGACCTCGTCGAGAATGACCAGGGCGCGCCCGTCGAAGTCGCGCGGTGTCAGCGTATTCACCGCCTTCTCATCGACGCGGAAGGACGGACGATCGCCGATCGCGAGCGC
>Ga0310811_10013686_pt1 | contig 10572 bp, 7 predicted proteins | sample YCmetagenome_FD_207642 | JGI IMG/M metagenome (GOLD analysis project Ga0310811, IMG submission 207642) | Soil microbial communities from experimental microcosm in Duke University, North Carolina, United States - YC | ecosystem: Engineered > Artificial ecosystem > Soil microcosm > Unclassified ... | reverse complement strand
GCACGTCGGCACCGGCCGCGGCATCCTTGAGGCCCGTGGTGACCGCAATCTTCCCGCCGGCCCGCGCGAGCAGGTCCGCCGGTGGCTGGTATTGAGGCGGCGCGGCGATGCGGAGCTCGAAGCCGAGTTTTGCCGCCGCCCAGATCCAGGAGCGGGGCACGTTGCACTCGCCGTCGCCGACGAAGCAGACCTTCAAGTCATCGAGACTGCCGCGTTTCTCCTTGATCGTGAAAAGATCGGCCAGGATCTGGCAGGGATGCTCCTCGTCGGTAAGGGCGTTGATCGTGGGGATCCCGCTGTATTGGGCGAAGTCCTCGACGTCTTTCTGCGCGAAGGTCCGGATAACCGCCCCGTGCAGCATGCGGCCCATCACCCGCGCAGTATCGCGGATCGGCTCGCCCCGGCCGAGCTGGATGTCGTTTGCGGAAAGAAACATGGGGTCGCCGCCGAGCTCGCGGATGCCGACCTCGAAGCTGACGCGGGTGCGCGTGGAACTCTTCGCGAACATGATTGCCCAGCACTGGTGCCGCAGAGGGTGCGCTGCATGATGGCCGCGTGTGGACTTCATCTCGGCCGTGGCGTCGATGATCCCGAGGATCTCGTCGCGCGAAAGCGACTCGATGGAGAGCAGGTGTTTCACCCGGCGTTTCTAATTTGCGGCCGTGGAAGGTGCAAGCACACTGCGCAGGATCGCGACGGCGGAGTCGATCTCTGCGCGGTCGATATTGAGCGGCGGCAGGAAGCGGATCGTCCTCTCGCCGGCCGGGATCACCAGCAAACCGGCGTCCATCAACAGGGAGGTGAGCACCAGCGAGGGCGGTCGGCTGTCCGTGCTGCCGATCTGCTCCTTGAAGTCGGCCACCACCTCGAGGCCGATCATGAGGCCCAGGGCGCGGACATCCGCCACGAGGGGAGATCCAAGGTCGCGCAGGGTGGTCTCGAAATAGGCGCCACTCTCGCGGACATGGGCAAGCAGGTCTTTTCCCTCGATTTCGTCCAATACGGCCAGGGCGGCCGCGCAGGCGACCGCATTGCCCCCGTAGGTGGTGCCATGCGTGCCGGGGCCGAGCAAATTGCAGAGCCGTCCGCGATCGTCGAGAGTCCGGCCGGTCACCCAGAATCCCCCGAGGGGGAAGCCATTCGCGATGCCCTTGGCCCAACTGATGCCGTCGGGTTCGACCCCCATGGGCACGATGCTCTTCCAGCCGCGCCAGTCGCCGGTGCGGCCGAGACCGCATTGGATCTCGTCGAAGAGCAGGAGCAAATTGTGTTCGGCGCAGAGTTCGCGCAAGCCGAGGAGAAACTCCGGCTTCGCCAGATGAATGCCGCCTTCGCCCTGGATGGGCTCGAGCAGGATCGCGACCGTTTTCGGGCCGATGGCCTCGCGGACCGCGTCGAGGTCGTTGATCGGCAGGTGCGTGAAGCCGTCGAGGAGCGGGGCAAAGCCCGCCTTTACCTTGTCCTGACCGGTGGCCGAGATGCCGGCCATGGTGCGGCCGTGGAAGGAGTTCTGGAACGTGATGATCTCGTGGCGGCCGGTCGCGCTGCCGAACTTCCGCGCGAGCTTGATCAGGCCCTCATTCGCCTCCGCCCCGCTGTTGCAGAAAAAGATCTTTCCCTCGAGCTCGATGAGCCGGACCAGCCGCTCAGCGAGCTCGGCCTGAGGGCGGGTGCGATAGAGATTCGAGGTATGGACGAGCCTCGCGGCCTGATCCGAGATCGCCTTCGTCACGCCGGGATGCGCGTGGCCGAGCGAGCAGACGGCAATGCCGGCGCCGAAGTCGATGAGCTCGCGGCCATCCTCAGTCCAGACGCGGCTCCCGGCACCGCGCTCGATGGTGAGATCGAACCGGCCGTAGGTCGGCATGACGTATTGGTCGTAGAGATGGCGCGTATCGGAGTTCACGGTGTCACCATTTCGCGAAACGCGGCGAATTTGAAACGAAAATCCTACAACAAATCCGGCTGCGCGGGAGCGCTCTCCTGCGGGCCGATCAACGAGAGAAAGGCCTTCTCGTCGAGGATGGTCACGCCGAGCTCCCCGGCCTTGGTGAGTTTCGAGCCCGCCTCCTCGCCGGCCAGCAGGAAGTCGGTGCTTTTGCTCACCGAGCCGGTGACCTTGCCGCCGAGCGTACGGATTTGTTCGGCAATTTCGTCGCGCGGGCGGCTCAATGTGCCCGTGATCACGAAAACCTTCCCGGTGATGGCGCTTTCGCCCCCCGCGCTCGGAGAGACCTTGATCTCCTCGCCGACGGGATGGATGCCGTATTTCCCGAAGCGCGTGAGCGTTTGCCGGCCGTCCGGAGTCTCGAACCATGCGATCGCAGCCTTCGCGGCGACGGGGCCGATCGTGGTATTCACGTCGCGCGGATGTTTGGCGGCCTTCGATTTTCGGGCCGCGCCGGCCGCAAGGAGCTTTTCGCCAAGGGCGTCGGCCTGCTGCTTGAGCGCCTCGTGTGTGGCTTTCAACGCCTCCCGTTCCTCCGGCGAAAGCTCGCCTTTGCCTCGGCCCGACGGGTTGGAGGCGATGATCTCGTCGTGGAGCCGGTCGAGCTGCGCCACATCGCGGAGGATTTCCGACGAGACGACGGCAGGGAGGTCGCGGTGCAGCGAGGCGATGTCGCGGGCCGTGACCGCGCCGATCTCCGGAATGGCGATGGCGTGGAGCCAGCGCCACAGCGGCATCGTTTTGGAGCGCTCCAGGGCGTTGAGGAGCTTCTGGGCGTTTTTCTCGCCGAAGGTGTGCGGCTCTTCGTCGGTGCCGAGATTCAACGGCGCGAGGTCGGAGAGCTGAAGATCGAAGAGATCGAGGGGATTGCGGACCATGCCGCGCTCCACGAGCTTCAGCGCGACCTTGTCGCCGAGGCCCTCGAGATCGAGCGCGCCGCGCGCGGCGAAGTGGTTGAGCAGCCGGGAAACCTGCGCGGGGCAGTGGAGATTGACGCAGCGGACGGCGACGAAGCCCTCCTCCCGCACGACGGTCTCGCCGCAGGCGGGGCAGGCCTCGGGCATCTGGAAGACGATCTCGGAGCCGCTTCGTAAATCCTTGCGCACCGAAACCACCGCGGGGATGACTTCGCCCGCCTTCTCGATCACGACTGTGTCGCCGATGCGGATGTCCTTGCGGGCGATCTCCTCCTCGTTGTGAAGCGTGGCCCGGCTCACCGTGCTGCCGCTGACGAAGACCGGCGTGAGCTCGGCGACGGGCGTGAGGACGCCGGTGCGGCCGACCTGCACGGTGATGGCGTGCAGCTTCGTCTCGGCCTGCTCGGGCTCGTACTTGTAGGCCATGGCCCAGCGTGGGGCCTTGCTGGTCGAGCCGAGGGCGCGCTGCTGGTCGAGCTTGTCGGCCTTGAGGACGGCGCCGTCGGTCTCGAAGACGAAGTCGTGCCGCACCTGGTCGAGATCGCGGATCGCGGTGATCGCTTCCTCGACGCTGGTCGTGAGCCTCAGCCAGCTCGTGGTGGGAAATTTCCAATGGGCGAGCCATTGCATGAACTCGCTCTGGGTCTCCGGATTCTCTCCATCGAGCAGGCCGAAGGCGTAAAAAGTGGCCCCGAGCTTCCGCGTGGCCACGATGCGGGAGTCGAGCTGCTTGAGCGTGCCGGCGGCCGTGTTGCGCGGATTGGCGTAGGTGGGCAGGCCCGCCTCCTGTCGCTCGGCGTTCACCCGGACAAATTCCTCTTTCGGCAGATAGATCTCCCCGCGGATTTCGATGCGGCTGGGAACTCGAGCTGTCCCGCCGTGGCCCTTCAGCTCGTGGGGAATGGTCTGGATGGTGCGGACGTTTTCCGTGACGTCGTCGCCGGTCGTCCCATCACCGCGAGTGACCGCGCGAACGAGCCGGCCGTCTTCGTAAAGCAGGGAAATGGCCACTCCATCCACCTTGGGCTCGACCGTGAGCGGGATATCCTCCCCTGGAAGCAACCGCTGCATGCGCCGGACGAACTCGGCGACCTCCTCTTCGGAATAGGTGTTGTCCAGGCTCTGCATCCGCACGAGGTGCTGTGCCTGCTGGAAGGCCTCCTGCACCCCTGGGCTGCCCACGGTCCGGGTCGGGGAGGCTTCCTCGGTGAACTCCGGGTGGGCCGCCTCGAGATCGGTCAGCTCGCGATAGAGCGCGTCGTATTCGCGGTCGGAGATCTCCGGTGCCGCGTCTTCGTAGTAGAGCTGGTTATGCCGGGCGATCTCCGCCCGGAGCTGGAGAATGCGGTTTCGCGGATCGTCTTCCATGGAGAAATCGCGCACAGGATATGCCAATCAACGCGCCGACTGCATCTGCTAAAAGATCGCCAGGATCGTCACCACTGCGGCCGGGAGTATACGTCTGGTGAAACTCGTCGCCCACGCCGATGAAAACCATCGCAAGGAAGACGAGGAGGGACGTTTTCAGCAACGAGTGCCCGAACGTGCGATAGAAGGCGAGCGCGAGCAGGAACGAGCCGGTCGCGAAGATGATCGTATGGACGACTTTGTCCGCCTCGAAAAAAGGCGGAGGCCCGATGCGGCTTCCCGGGATTGAGGAAAGGATGAAAAGCGTGATGCACCACGCGGCGAAAGCCAGCCAGAGGAAACGATTTATTCGACTCATTCGCGAGATTGGCCGGCGATGGCACGGTGCGTGCTTGGGAGTGCTTCCGTATTCAGATACGTGGCCCGGTTGGAAAGGGAATATTGCCGAAGCTTGGGGGAGTCTAGGCGATGGGGAGTCCAGCCGGGCCGCATTTTTTTTGAAGTTTTCAAATTCGAGTCCCTTTCATGGATTCGCCCCGCCTGTTCGAGCAAAGGAGCTTCAGCGGATACATTTCTTCTCGAGATGTGCTTTCCGAAGCGAGGCAATTGTCCGGCCAGACTCGGGATCGTCGAGTGCGCCAGCGGTTTGCGACTCGAAAGAAGTCTCGTGTCGCGAATGAGAAGGATCAAGCGTGAGGTCCTTCGTGGTCACCCGTTGTCGGGCAGGAGAGAGACGGCGGAGCCATCTCCCTCGGCGTGACCATGGAGAGCGCGCCGTGGGCGCGCCCTCGGGAGTCGAAAAAATCAGGGAGTGGCGATAAAGATGCCCGTGGTCCGATTGCTGAACGACAAGGTCACCAGCAGCTTGTTGTTGTTGGTCAGACCACCGCGGGGCTTGAAGCGAACATTCGACACTGTCAATTTCTGGGTGCCGATCTGGACGACGTCGCCGACACGGACAACGCTCCTGACCTGACCCGATGCGGTCGCATAGAACAGCCCGAGCCTCGTTACGCCAGGGGTGACCGTCCCGTCATCAGCCGTGGTGCTGTCCGTCGTAGCGGTTGCGAGGAAAGCGGCGTGGCCGGTATTGTTGATCGCCGGAGGCTGGAGCTTCTTGAAGGTCAGAGTGCCATTGTCGGTGGTAACCGTCGCGCCGGCCAGGGCCACATTCCTGAGGGAACCGGAGGCCGTGGTCGCAATCCAGATGCCGCTCTGCGTCGCGGTGTCCGCCAGGAAACCGCAGTATTTTCCGTTTTGGGAAGGGTGCGGCGATTCCTCGAAGCCTGTGAAGCTCTCGCCACTGCCGGAAGCGAACTGGCCAATCGTGACGAGAGGTGCGGGATCCTTGCCTTTGCCGGCCCAGATGCCGTCGAAGATGGAGCCTTTGCCGTCGACGCTGGCGGTATAGTAGACCTTGTTTGACCCATCGATCGTGGGGTTTCCAAAGTTCGTGTAGGTGGAGCCCAAGGGCAGACCGACCGCATTGTCGCCGACACTGGCCAGGTAAATACCGTCACTAGGTCCGACTTGGACAACCGTCAGCGGCCCCGGCGATATGTCGGTACGGTCTCCGATGAGAGAGATATGATTGCGATTATTGAAGTCCGCGATCGGCTCGGTCGCGCCGGCCGGGTTCGTTACCGTACCAAGGCTGATGGGATTGACCTTCCGGTAGCCGAGGTTGTAAGACGTGACCCCGCTGCTATCGTCCGCCGCCCAGAAAACAATTCCGCTGCGATTGATTAGAAAGTTGGTCGTGAGAGTCGGATAGGTAGTGGAGACTCCATTGACCGTGATCGGCACGTTGTTACGGGCGATCTGGTTGATATTGCTGCCGTATTTGGCAAAAATGGCCGTGTTGTTCGTGGGGTTGACTCCCCCGCCGTAGATCGCGGCATAAAAGGCGACCTGCTGCTTGTCGTTGATCGCCGCGGCTTCGAAGGTCGCGAAGCGAATCTTCTTGCCGGCTATGTGCACCACCTGCCTCGAAAGAACCACGGTCTTGAAGGACGTAGCGAAGGATGTACCGGCCACGCTCGCGACTAACGCGGTCGACAGGAGAGCGGCCATGCGATTACGACCACTTTTAAGAATGGGACAGAATACGGTCATAGAAATAGTAATAGAGGGAAGTCCGCAGATCAAAATGCACGGATTTCCATTCTAGTACTGAAGGGTTTTCCGCAATGCAAAGAAAAATCCGAAATTTGCTCAGTCAATCGCCATCCCGGAGCTTTCCGGGTTAATCCTGCAGCGCGATTCAGGCTGCCATCCCGTGGCTCAGGAGTGTTGGATCAGCTCCACCTCGTAGCCTTCCGGCGCATCGATGAAGGCGATGACGGACCCGCTGGAGGTTTTGGTCGGGCCGTCGCTCAACGGATAGCCGAGTGCCGCGGAGTGTTTTGCAAACGCCTCGATGTCCTCCACCTCAAAGGCGAGGTGGGTGAGATCGGGGCCCACCTGGACCGGACCGCTTGCATCGTACTTGCAGATCTCGATCTCCTCTTCGCTCCCGGGAGCCTTGAAAAACACCAGCTCCGATCCGCGCGGACTTTTCGAGCGGCGCGTCATTTCGAGTCCCAGGACGTCCCGATAGAACTCGATCGTCTTCTCCAGATCTGAAACCCGGTAGCGCGTGTGGAGGAGTTTTTTGACCATGCCGGAGCGTAGCATGCGGTGATGGCGGCGTCCATTTTGCCGGGAAGGCGAACGCGCGCTTGTCAGTCTTTCGCGGAACATCGACCGTAGCGTTTCAATGCGGCGCTGGATTCGAATTATTTTCCGAGTGGGTGTGTGTGCGCTGGGGGGCATGGTGCTCCTATGGCTCGGTTGCGAGGCGGCGGTGGAGATCGCGGCCTTCGGACGCTGCTACGACCAGATCGACAAGATCCCCGCGCGCGAGGCGGCCCTGGTGCTGGGTACGTCGAAATACGTCGGTCCGGGCCGCCCGAACCTCCACTATCAATACCGCATGGATGCGGCCGCCGAGCTTTATAAGGCTGGCAAGGTCAAGCGGCTGATCGTCAGTGGAAACGGCACCGACTCTTATTACAACGAGCCGAAGATGATGCGCGACGATCTCGTGGCCCGAGGGGTGCCGGCCGACTGCATCGTCCTCGACGAGGAGGGCCTGCGCACGTTCGACTCTGTCGTCCGGGCGGCGGATGTCTATAAGGCCCCCTCCTGTATTGTCGTCTCTCAGCCGTCGCACAATGAGCGGGCGATCTTCATCGCCCGGACCCGGGGACAGGAAATGATCGGCTGGAATGCGCGCTCGGTTGGCTGGTGGATCGACCCGCGCACGGCGATCCGTGAGCGCCTGGCCCGAATTCTCGCCGTGCTCGATGTCACCATTCTCGAGAAGGAGCAGAGTCTCGATCTGCCGAGAAAGTCCCTATCCTCCGCGGCCTTGCCGCGCTAATCTGCCCCGCCATGTCCCACGCTCCGCTGCTTCGCGCCATCGGTCTCGAGCGCTCCTTCAAAATCGGCCGCCGCTCCATCCAGGTCTTGCGCGGCATCAGCCTCGAGGTCACCGCCGGAGAAGCGGTTTTCCTGTGCGGGGCATCCGGTGCGGGCAAGACCACCTTGCTCTACACGCTGGCTGGGCTCGAGCGGCCGGAGGCCGGCGAGGTCTTCTTCGAGGATACGAGCGTTTACGGCATCAGTGGGAGCCGCCTCGCCAAATTGCGAAACACGCGCATGGGCTTTGTCTTCCAATCCTATTTCCTGCTCCCCGAGCTCACGGCGCTCGAGAATGTGCTCGTGCCCGCCATGATCGGGGGAGGGATCGCCCGGGAGCGCGCTGAGGGGCTGCTCGAGCGTGTTGGCCTGGCCGACCGCCTTCACCACCTGCCGGCGGAACTGAGCGGCGGCGAGCAACAGCGGGTCGCCATCGCGCGGGCGCTGATCAACGATCCCAGCGTGCTCTTTGCGGATGAGCCGACGGGCAATCTCGACTCGCGAAACGGCGAGTCCATCATGGAGCTCCTGCTCGGGATCGGCCGCGCGGATCGGCGCACCCTCGTGGTCGTCACGCACGATGCGGAACTCGCGAAGCGGGGCGACCGGACCCTGTACGTCGAGGACGGCCTGATCGCAGTGCCGGAAGAACGGCTGTCGTAGGAGATGAATGCGCCGGGCGATCCAGCCTTCCCGCCGGATTCGCAAATCTGGCGTCTGAGCCGCGAGAACGCCCTGTTGCTGGGGGGACCGGCCGCGGCGATCCTGCAGGTTGCCCACCCGGAGATCGCCGCCGGAGTCGCCGCGCATAGCCAATTCCGCACCGATGCCTTCGGGCGCCTGCACCGCACCCTCGAGGCCGTCTATACCATCACCTTCGCGACTCGCTCCGAGGCCGAGGCCATGCAACGGCGGATCGCGGCGGTGCATGCGAAGGTGCGGGGCGACCGGCCCGTGACCTACGATGCTTTCTCCCCCGCGGCGCAATTGTGGGTGCTGGCGACCTTGATCGATGTAGGCACGAGAGTCTTCGAGCAACTGGTCGCGCCGCTGTCTGCGAGCGATCGCGAGGGGCACTACCGGGAGATGCGGGGCTTCGGCCAATACTTCGGGCTCGATCCCGCCTTTGGCCCGCAGACGGCCGCGGAGTTTGGGGATTACTATGCGGCCATGCTCCACGGCCCGGAGCTGGCCTCCATTCCCTTGTGTCGGGACGTGGCCTGGGCTGTGGCGGTACCGGACGCCCCCTGGTGGCTGAATCTTGCCTCCAGGCCATTGGTGGGATTGACGGCGGAGTTGATCCCTTCACCGGTCAGGGAGCGGTTGGGATTCCAGTCGACGCGTGTTTCGCGGGCGGCCTTTGCCGCGATGCGAAATTTGTCTCGAGGAGCGCTTCCTTTGCTCCCTCACGGGCTGCGTTTCCACGAGCACTATCGCCGGGCCTTGGAAAGATCGTAACTTCGGGCTTGCCTCGCTGAGGTTCGCGACGCATATTTCGCGGCCCGTTTAGACTCTATCGTCCAGTGGCCTAGGACACCGCCCTTTCACGGCGGATACACGGGTTCGAATCCCGTTAGAGTCGCCAAAAAGGTTTTGTTTTTGGCGATGGCTCCGAAGGAGCCAGATTCGAACCTCGGTTCGACTGCCCATGCGCGAAGCGCAAAGTCCAAAGGCCGCAGGCCATTCTCGCAGAGCCCCAACGAAGTTGGGAATAATCCCGTTAGAGTCGCCAAAAAGGTTTTGTTTTTGGCGATGGCTCCGAAGGAGCCAGATTCGAACCTCGGTTCGACTGCCATGCGCGAAGCGCAAAACCCAAAAGGCAGCAAGCCACTCTCGCAGAGCCCGAACGGAGATGCCTACAGGCGGCTACATGCCCATGCCCGACAGGCTGGAAGCGGACTTGCCCTCCATCGCCGGCGCCCAGATCGGGCCATTTTCCGCATCGAGAGGCGTGGCGTCCGGACGGTTCATGGGCTTGGAGCGGTCCCACTGCACGGGCTCCCCAGTCATCCTCACCCAGAAGACCTTTCCGGTATCCAGATTTTTCGCCTGCAGCCAGGCGTAGAAGCCTCCTCCCGGATTCTCACCGATGAGAATCTGCAAAGTATAGACCGATCCCTTTTGCATCGTGAAATCGGGCGTCTTTCGCTGAGCCGGAATGACCTTGGGACCGCCGAGCGGGGAAACAGGATAATAGCTGCCATCGATTAACAACCGGCGGTTGAGCCAGACGAGAAGGATGTCATCTCCCATCCCGTAGAGCATGAACTTCCCCGTCTCGGGAGCGACGATCTTCCCCTCGTAGAGAGCGACCCACATGCGCGGCTGGACTTTATCCTCGACGTGAAATTCCTTTGGCGCGTCGTCGGCTTTGATCTGCGGAATCGCCAGGTGCGGAAGGTAAAGTTTCGTCGGGGCCTCATAGTAGCGCGAGAACAGGCTCCTTTGCGGGCCGCGATCCGCGATCCGGGCCAGCTCGCTCATGTATTTGTTTCGATCCATCCCGGAGGGGGATCCATTCTTGAGCTGCTTGAGGTCGTAGAGCGTGCCCTCGAGGAGGCCACTGCCAGGCTTGCCCGCGCTACCGAAGAAGCCGCTTCCTGTTCCAGTTCCGCCGCCGACCTGCGAAGTGCCGGCCCCGAGATCCGCCGTCGGGGCGCTGTCCACGGGCACGGAGACATCCACTGGCACCTCCGGCATCGGCGGCATCGCCAGCGTGCTCGGCATCAGGCTTTGGATCTGCTTCGCCATCGACGCCGATGGCCTTCTCGACGAGGTATCTTGTGTCGGCAGCATGTGCTTTGGCGGTTCGGGTTTTATATCCACCGGCTTCGCCGTGAACTTCGCCTTGGGCTTGTCGAAATACTGCGCCACGAC
>Ga0310811_10013685_pt1 | contig 10572 bp, 8 predicted proteins | sample YCmetagenome_FD_207642 | JGI IMG/M metagenome (GOLD analysis project Ga0310811, IMG submission 207642) | Soil microbial communities from experimental microcosm in Duke University, North Carolina, United States - YC | ecosystem: Engineered > Artificial ecosystem > Soil microcosm > Unclassified ... | reverse complement strand
GTTCGCCTCGGCCGAGGAGACCGGCGCGCCCATCTGCATGCACACCGGCTCCGGCGGTGCAGGGAACTCCCTGGCAGGCGTCCACCCGATCACGGAGATCGCCGCCGCGTTCACCCGCTCCGCTCGCGCGTCGGTGAACATGATGGTGAGCGAACTGCCCCGGAAGTTCCCGAACGTCAAGCTGGTCTGGTCTGAGGGCGGCATCGGCTGGATCCCGGCCGCGCTCGAGCGTGCCGACGACCAGTGGCGCAAGCACGCCTACTGGTCCCATCACGCGTTGTCCCCCGTCCTGCCGTCCGAGGTCGCGCGGCGCAACATGTGGTTCTGCATGATCGAGGAGCCGCGCGGGCTCGAGTGGGCTCTCAAGGAGTTCTACGTCGAGAACATCCTCTTCGAGTCCGACTACCCGCATGCGGACACGCCGTTCCCCAAGGCCCAGGCGTCCGCCAAGGCGGTGTTCGAGGGCGTGCCAGCGGAGCAGGTCGAGCTGATCACCCACGGGAACGCGGAGAAGCTGTTCAACTTCCAGCTCTCCCGGCAGCTGATCGAGGAGTACAGCGCTCCCGCCGCTTGATAGCGGCCGGATGGTGCGCCTTTCCTCAAGCGGCAGACGAAGGGAGACCCATGTCCTATCGCCCGCTGCACGGCGTCCGGGTGCTCGACCTCGGGATTCTCATCCCGGCGGCGCTGACGGGCGCGCGGCTGGCTCAGCTTGGCGCCGATGTGGTCAAGGTGGAGCAGCGCGGACGCGGTGACCGGATCCGGTACATCCCGGACTTCATCGACGGCGCGAGCCGACAGTTCATGTCCCATATGTGGGGCCGGCGTTCCATTGAACTGGACCTGCGCGACCGGGCCGACCGCACGGTTTTCGACCGGCTCGCCGGCGCCGCTGATGTCCTGCTCGAGAACCAGCTTCCCGGATCATGGGCACGGCTTGGCCTGGACTTCGAGGAGTTGCACCGCCAGCACCCGAGCCTCGTCATCTGCTCGATAACCGGATTCGGGCAGACCGGCCCGCTCGGGCCCCTGCCTTCGCACGGCCTGAACATGGACGCGGCCGCCGACGGCATCCCGGTGACGTGGGAAGAAGGCCACCCGCACCTTGGCTGGTACTACACCAGCTGGGGCAACGAGCTGGGGTCCGGGCACGCCGCCACCGCGATCTGCGCCGCGTTGCTGCACGCCAGGGCTACCGGCGAAGGCGCGTGGATCGACATCTCGTGCTGGGATGCCATCGTTGAGACTCACCGCGCCGAGATCGCCTCCACATGGCGCGGCGCGCCGGCCAACCAGCACCAGAAGCAGCACGCCGCCCTCTACGACACCTACCGGACCAGTGACGGACGGCCGTTCCTGGTCGGCCTGCTCGAACCCAAGTTCTGGCGGCGATTCTGCGCCGAAGTGGGCCGACCGGACTTGGTCGGCCTGCACGGCGGGGGTGACCTCGAGTTCGGGGTAGGCGACGACTCGCTGGCCGGGGAGCTGGCCGCGATCATCGCGACCGCTACGGCAGAGGAATGGCGCGAGCGCTTCCTCGCCTGGGACCTGCCGGGCAGCCCGGTGCTTGAGATTCCCGACGTGATGCGACTTGAGCACTTCGCGGCGCGCGGGATCGTCGAGGGCGAGCGAGGCGACTGGCCGAACGTGGCCTCCCCGATCCGCTGGCATCACGTAGACGAGCGCGCTGGCCTCGGCCTCCAGCCGCCACCTGAACTGGGTGCCGACATGAAGGAAATCCTGGCCGACTGGTTGGCCTGAGTTTCCCGAAGCGAAGCGGGCAGTGGAGGAGGCGGCGCCTCCGCCGCCTGACGCCGACAGCCGGCAGCCACCGCCCTGTTCAAGTCCTATGCCGAACGGGGCGGTGGCTTCTTCTTTCCCGCGACTTCTGTCAGATGCCGACGAGGTCGGCCAGACGTGCCCGGTGCCGGGCCGGGGTGCCGAACTGCAGCTCAGAGGTCTTGGCTCGCTTGAGGTGGAGGTGAGCATCGTGCTCCCACGTGAAGCCGATGCCGCCGTGGATCTGGATGTTCTCCTTGGCCGCGTGGGTAAACGCCTGCGCGCAGTAGGAGCCCGCGAGGGCGGCGGCGACCGGCAGCCGGTCCGAGTCCTCGGCGGCCGCGGCTGCGGCGGCGTGTGCCGCGGAACGCGCGGCTTCCGTCTCGAGGAGCAGGTCGGCGCACTTGTGCTTGATCGCCTGGAAGGAACCGATCGGGCGGTTGAACTGAACGCGGACCTTGGCATAGTCCACCGCCGCGTCCAGGCACGCCGACGCCCCGCCGACCTGCTCGTGTGCCAGCGCTACGACCGCGAGGTCAAGACTGCGCCGCAGGGCCTCGGCTGCGTCGCCCGCGGGGCTCACCCGGGTGGCAGGGGTGCGGTCGAAGTCCAGGCGAGCCATCCTGCGGGTGGGGTCGAGCGTCTGGAGGGGCGTCCGGACAAGGCCCTCGCTCCCGTCGACGGCGAACAGCGCGAGCCCGTCGGCGTCTCGCGCCGCGACCAAGACGAGGTCGGCGGTTGCGCCGTCGACGACGAACATCTTGGTGCCGGATAGCGCCCAGCCCGTACCGTCCTGGACGGCGCGGGTGGTCACGCTGGCGAGGTCGCAGCCACCCTGCTCCTCGGTCACCGCCAGCGTGGCCGTGAGCGAGCCGTCGGCGATACCGGGCAGCCATCGTGCCTGCGCGCCGGCGTCACCGCACGCCGTCAGCGCCTGCCCGGCCAGCCCCGCGGTGGCGAAGAAGGGAGAGGGAGCCAGCGTCCTGCCCAGTTCCTCAAGGACGATCCCCAGTTCGACCGGGCCGCAGCCGGCGCCGCCGAACTCCTCGGGCACGGCGAGTCCCGCCAGGCCCATCTGCCCTGCCATCTGCTGCCACAGGGCCGGGTCGTAGCCTGGCTGGGACTCCATCGAGCGGCGAACCGCCTCGCTTGGCGCCTTATCCGCGAGCAGCCGGCGCACCGACGCTCGCAGGTCCTCGTGGTCCTCGGTATAGGTGAGGTTCACCTGTTCCTCCCGAACGTGGGGAGACGGCGGAAAGTCGCGTCTGAGAATCTGGTCAACAATACAGTATACTGATATTGTCGTAGCCGCGACCATTCGACCAGAGGAGTTCCATGTCGCTCGATCCGGCCATCCGCGCCCGGCTGCGCCTGCCGGCGGTCTGCGCACCCATGTTCCTCGTCAGCGGCCCCGACCTCGTCCGCGAGGCGTGCCGGGCCGGGCTCATCGGCGGCCTGCCCCGCCAGAACGCACGGACGCTCGAGCAGTTCACCCAGTGGCTGTCCGATATCCGGGCCGCGCTTGACGAGGACCTCGCGCGCGACCCCGGTGCCCGCATCGGGCCGTTCGCGGCCAACCTCGCCACCCGGATGGCGCCCGATGACCTGGCCGCGCACCTTGACGTCTGCCACCGCTACGGGGTCGACATCATCATCAGCGCAGTCGGCAACCCGGCCGAGCTGGTCAAGCGGGTCCATGACTGGGGCGGCGTCGTCTTCCATGACGTGACATCGCTACGCTTCGCGGAGAAGGCCATCGAGGCGGGGGCGGACGGGCTGACCTGCATCGGCGCCGGCGGTGGCGGCCATTCCGGCACGGTCAGCCACCTCGCGCTCATCCCCAAGGTCCGCGCCATCTTCGACGGGACGATCATACTGGCGGGCGCGGTCTCGACCGGGGCCGCGATCCGCGCGGCGGAGGTGCTCGGCGCCGACCTCGCCTACCTCGGAACCCGGTTCATCGCCACGCAGGAGTCACTGGCGGCACCGGCCTACAAGGAACTGCTAGTGTCGCAGACGTCCGCGGACCTCCGCTATACCGGCGCCATCTCCGGCGTGCCGGCCAACTGGCTGACCGAGTCTATGCGCAGCCTGGGGCTTGACCCCGACCACCTCCCCGTCCCGGCGGGGGCAATGCGCCACGATCACCTGCCCGAGGGTGTCCGCCCGTGGAAGAACCTCTGGAGCGCCGGGCAGGGCATCGACCTGATCAACGACATCCCGACGGTCGCCGAACTGGTCCGCCGCCTGCGCCAGGAGTACGCGGACGCGTGCGCGGTGCCGGACATGGCTGAAGCCGCGCGGCTGGCCGATGAGGCGCTGGACGCTTCCGGCGTCTCTCGTAGATAAGTATCCTAAATAAGGATAAGTGTACTAAATAAGCAAGCTTGTTACATGGAAGGAAGTGCTCGTGGTCGACGTCCAGCAGGAGTTTGAGAAGAATACGGCTGCCCCTCTCACGGACGAGGACATCGAGCGGGCCCGGCTGCTCGTCGGCGTTGACGTGGCGAGCAAAGCGATGGAGCACATCACCACCGCCAGCTTCGACTCCATTCGCAACTTTACCTGGGGCACGGGCGACGACAACCCGCTGTACTGCACAGAGGACTACGGGCTCGGTACCCGGTGGGGGTCGCAGATCGCCCCGAACAGCATGTCGCAGATCATCGGCGCGCCGATGCTCGGCGACCCGATGCCGGCCGACGTCAAGGCAGCGACCAAGGGGGTGTTCCGCGGGATCCACGTGTTCGTGTCCGGCGGCAGCACCGAGTGGTACCGCCCGATCTACCCGGGCGACCGGCTGTACTCCTACAACGGGGAAGAGTCCGTAGAGGTCAAGGAGTCCGAGTTCGCCGGCCGCTCGGTCATCCAGGTCCGCCGTGACGTCAAGCTCAACCAGCGCGGCGAGGTCGTCAGCGTGCACCGCATCCTGCGGATTCTCACCGAGCGGAAGACCGCGAAGGAGAAGGGCAAGTACTCCGCGATCGAGCCGGCCAGCTACACCGACGAGGACATCGAGCGCATCGACGCGATCTACGCCGCGGAGCGGCGCCGCGGCGCCGAGCCGCGCTGCTACGAGGACGTGACCGTCGGCGACGCCATGCCGGCCATGGTGAAGGGCCCGCTGACCGTCACCGAGGTCATCGCCTTCCACGCGGGCGGCTACGGTTTCGTGCCCTACGGCCTCAAGTCCTCCCGGCTCGCTTACCAGAACCGCAAGCGGATCGCCCCGTTCTTCGTCAAGAACGAGATGGGCGTCCCCGACGTCGCCCAGCGGCTGCACTGGGACTCGGAGTGGGCCAAGGCGATCGGCAACCCGATGGCCTACGACTACGGCGTGATGCGGGAGACCTGGTTCCACCACTACGTCAGCGACTGGGCAGGAGACGACGCGTTCGTGGTCCGGCAGCATGACTCGATGCGGAAGTTCAACTACCAGGGCGACACCCAGTTCCTGTCGGGCGAGGTGGTCGGCAAGCGCGAGGAGAACGGCCTGTGCCTGGTCGACCTCAAGATGACCATGACCAACCAGCGCGGCGTCGAGACCTCGTTCGGTGAGGCCACCATCGCCCTGCCGAGCCGCTCCCACGGTGTGGCGCTGCTGCCCCAGGTGCCGCAGGACCTGGAGCGCAAGACATCGCGGATGTGGCAGCGGCACCTTGAACTCACCGCCAAGCAGCGCCGCGCGGCCGGCCGGTGACCCGCACCGCCACGGCCGGACGCGGGCGCCCAGCCGGGAGACCCAGCATCATCGACGACAATGGAGGCCGCACGGCATGAGCGTGGAAAGGTTCCCAGTGGAGGAAGGCCACGTGCTGACCTTCGCCCGGGCGATTGGCGATGACAATCCCGTGTACCGGGATCCGCAGTACGCGGCGGCGAGTGAAGTGGGCGGGCTCATCGCGCCGCCCACGTTCACCATCGCCAGCGCGCAGTGGGACCCGGACTACCCGCTGCGCCCGAAGCCCGGCGTGAAGTGGTGGGGATCAGGCGCGCAGGCGACGCCGGAGCCGAAGGCCGGCGGCGTGGCCCCGGACGGCGGCTCGTCTGCCCCGAAGGGTGGCGGTGCGCTGCATGCCGAGCAGCACTTCACCTACCACCGCGCAGTCCGGGTGGGGGATGTCCTGTCCTCCACGTCTCGTCCCGGCGCGACGTGGGAGAAGGCCGGCCGGTCCGGCAAACTCGTGTTCAACGAGCACATTACCGAGTTCCGCGACGCCAGCGGCGAGCTGGTGGTCACCGCGCGCTCGGTATCGGTGCTTCGCCAGCCGCTGGAGGACAACGAATGACGCTCAAGGCCGCGGACGTGAAGCCGGGCGACCAGCACAGCCAGGTCCTGGCCAAGAACCTCACCCGCACGCAGATCGTGCAGTACGCCGGCGCGTCCGGCGACTACAACCCGCTGCACACCGATGAGCCGTTCGCTCGCGACGTGGCCGGCTATCCCGGTGTCTTCGCCCACGGCATGCTCACCATGGGGATGACCGGGCGCCTGCTCACCGACTGGGTCGGCGACGGCCGGCTGCTTGAGTACGGCGTTCGCTTCACCGCGCAGGTCTGGCCGGGCGACACCCTGACCGCCACCGCGACCATCCGCGAGGTCACCTCGCGGTACGGCGACCCGGTGGCCCTGATCGACATTGTCACCGTCAACCAGGCGGGCACCGCGGTGGTTACCGGCACCGCCGCCGCCCGCCTTGACGCGTGACGCCGGCTGGCGCCTGACCTCAACTCGGCCGCTGCCCGCCTGGCGGGCAGCGGCCGAGTTGTCTTCCCCACCTGAGAGGCATGCGGTTCGAGGACTTCGTGGTATGGCACCGGTCCGCCCAGATGCCGAGCGTCTCCGGTGAGGAGTTGCGGCCAGCGCAGGCGTTAGCTGGTTCAGTGGACCTGCGGCAGCGCTGGGAATCGCGGCATCGGTCAGGACCGGCCCAGTTGACTCCAGCCCGCCTCGATCCAGCCCCAGTGGCGTCGAGCGTGGGCGCCCGAGTTGTGCGACAGAAGATCGCCGACGGTCCCGTCCCCCCACGGCGCGTTTGGCACCCGCAGCTCGAACTGGTCGTCGCGCAGACGTGCCAGGAGGGCAAATGTCTGAGCGCGCGTCTCCTGACCGAGCCGGATGAGCTCGGTCAGCGGCACGTCGCGGTGCTTCTTGGTGAACTCGTCGTTGCCCCGGTTCACGTATGCCAGGGGGGACTCACCAGTCGATCCCATGTCGGGCCGCACCGCACGGAGTGGATCGGGCGCGCCGTCGGCGAACGCGGCCAGGATCTCGTTGAATGCGCGCTCGCCGCGGATGAGGTGGGCGAAGTGGTCCTTCGGCGTCCACCAAAAGCCAGGTTCGTGCTCGCTTTCGGTGACCGGACTCAGCAGGCGCTCTTCGTCCAACCCCGTGAACGTCTCCAAGAGCCAGTTGCGGTCACGGTTGAGCGCTGCTTCGGTCTCGGTCCTGTTCACGACCACCCCCCTGGGACATCTGGCGCCCGCGATCCAGACGGCCGTAAAAGAGTATACTTGATTATGAATGGCGTGTCACGTCTTCGGTAGCGCCCGGTTGTAGATGATGGAGGCCTGGGTCCGCGGTGGCGGCGTCTATTCCCCGGGTGTCGGGGCTAGCCGGGCATCCACCAAGCGGACTACGCCCGGCCGGTCGATCTTCCCGTTGTCAGTGCGGGGCAGCGCCGCATCGAACACCATGCGCCGCGGGATCTCGTAGGGCGCCAGCTCCGCGCGCAGTGCGGTCCGGATGTCGTCCGGCGAGGGCGGCTCACCGGTGGCGACGAGGACGGCCACCGGGACCTCACCCAGTCGCGGGTCGGGCGCACCGGCCACGGCGCTGTCGATGATGCCGGGAAGCCTGTTCATCGCCGCTTCCACGACCGCGGGGTAGACGTTGAAGCCCCCGCACAGGATCATCTCCCGCACCCGGCCGAGAACGGACAAGAACCCGTCGGCGTCAAAGACGCCGAGGTCCCCGGTGCGCAGCCATCCCCCTGGCCCGGGAGGAACGGGGCGGCCATCCGGGCCGAGGTATCCGCTCATCGAGCCGCCGCCCCGGGCCACAATCTCCCCGGCCTCCCCGGCAGGCAGGTCGTTGTCGTCCGGGTCCGTGATGCGGACCTCGACGCCAGGCGCGATCCTTCCTGTCGTCCCCTGCGGGCGGCGGCCGGCCCGCACGTCCGCGATGCGCTCGAAGGCGATGGCGCCGGAGAACTCCGTCTGGCCGTAGTTGCGCAGCACGGGCACGCCGTAGCGCTGCTCGAACAGCTCGCGGGTGGCGTCCGCTACCGGAGCGGTCCCCACCGTGACCGAGCGCACCCCGCCCAGCCCGCGCTCTTCCGGCCAGTGCGCGAGGTCGTATACCATCGCCGGCGTCAGCTTGAGTACGTTGACCCCGAAGTCGTCGACGAGCGACAGCGCGACCCGCGCGTCGAACTTGGGGACGATCAGCGGGGGCTTGCCGGTGTACCAGGCCGACAGCAGGCTGAGGATACCCCCCATATGCGACATGGGCGTGAACAGCGGAGTGGGCTTCCGCGGCGGCTCGGTAGGGGCGCGACCCGCGTCAGGCAGGCCGCTTCCCCGGGCGATGCCCAGCAGCGACCTGGACAAGGCGCCGAAGCTCAGCACGGTCCCCTTCGGGCGGCCGGTGGTGCCGGAGGTGAAGACCACGAGGGCCTCGTCGGCGGCGGCGGGCGACTCACCGGGAGCCAGCGAGGCGGTGATGCCTGGGCGCCCCACGACGGCGTCTGAGTGCGACTCCCGCACCCGCCGCTCCGCCTCACGGTCGGGGAGCAGCACACTCAGCAGGACGGCCGAGGCCCCCGTGGACCAGACCGCCGCGAGCCGCGCGGCGCTGTCGATGTCGTTGCCCATGGCGACCGCGACCCGCCGGCCCCCGGCCGGGACCTCGGCGGCGATCTTGTCAGCCCGGGCGGCCAGGTCCGCGAAGGTAACCGTCGACCCGTCGAGGGTCTGGATCGCCAGCGCCTCCGGAAAGCTCACGGCCAGACGCGAGACGATATCCCGCAACGGGCCGTCCCCCGGCGCCACGCCGTCTGAAGACCACGTTGTTCCTTCTCGCTGCACTTGCGGCCGCCTCCCGCGTTCACTGACGCATCTCGTTTGCCTCTCCTTCTAAGAGTATACTCTTTAATGGGAGATGCTGCAGACCCCGCGAGCCGGCCACAATCATCGGGACGGACCCTTAGCTTAGCTGCCAAGGCGGTGCTGAGGGCACCGGGGCAGTGCTAACTCGCCGTTGGGATGGCGCCGTGCCCTATCAGGCAACCAGGCCGCCTCGTCGGTCGCAGCCCAAATCAGGAGATTCAATTAGCTCCTTGCGGGCGCTTACCAATAAGATGTCCCCCGAAGGGTGCCCTAAATCTGGAAGGTGGAGCTGCGATGACCGTGCAGAGCGACCCCGTGGCGATTCGTGCGCAGCACGTCGCCCCGGCGGAGCCCGACTCACGGGAGACCCGCAAGCTTGCCGCGCAGATCGCCGCCCGGATCGAGGCCGACATCCTCGCCGCCGGGTGGCCAGTAGGCGAGGTCCTCGGTTCCGAGTCGGAACTGCGGGAACGGTATGGCGTCAGCCGGGCCGTCTTCCGCGAGGCCATCCGCCTCGTCGAGCACCACGAGGTGGCGACGATGCGCCGCGGGCCCTCGGGCGGGCTGGTCGTCAAGGCGCCCGACTCCAGGCCCCTGACCACAGCCATGGTCATCTACCTCGAGCACATGGGCGCCACCGTAGCGGACATCCTCAACGCGCGGTTGCTGCTTGAGCCGGTGGCCGCGCGGCTCGCCGCCGACCGGATGAGCGAGGAAGGAATCGCGACGCTGCGGGCGGCGCTCGAGGAGGAAGCCCGGCTCGGGACTTCTTCCGGGCTGCGCGACCCGCTGCACACCACCCTGGCCCTGCTCAGCGGCAGCGCCACGCTCCGGCTGTTCATCCAGGTGCTGGTCGAGCTGACCGACCGCTACGCCCAGGTACCGCCCCCGCTGCCCCTGACGGAGGCCGGGGCCGTGGCCGGGCAATCAGACCGGGCTCACCAAGCCATCGCGAACTCCATCATCTCCGGTGACACGGGGCGGGCCGAGCACCGCACGGTCCGCCATCTGGAAGCGATGCGCGAATGGCTGCTCTCGGCGACCCAGCGGCCCATCAACCGCGTCACCCCGCCACCGCCGGAGGCCGGGCAGCCGGTTCCCGCGGATGCTGACGGGGGCAAGCAGAAGCTGGCCGAGACCGTCGCGCACCAGATGATCGCCAAGATCACCGCCAGCGGCGCGTCGGTCGGCGACCTGGTTGGCTCCGAGGCTGACCTCCTAGCGCAGTTCGGCGTCAGCCGCGCGGTCTTCCGCGAGGCCGTGCGCCTGCTTGAGTACCACTCGGTGGCCCGGATGCGCCGCGGGCCGGGCGGCGGGCTGGTCGTCGCGGCGCCCGACGCGACCGCGAGCATCGACGCGATGGCCACCTACCTCGACTATCAGCGGGTCGGGGTGGACGAGCTCCGCATGGTCCGCGATGTCATCGAGATCGGGTGCTTGGAGCTGGTCACCCGGCGCCATGACGACCCGGAGGTGGCGGCGCGGCTGACGGCGTCGCTCGCTCCCGACGAGAGCCTTCCAGAGGAGTCCGTCGCCGAGCACGCGCACCGCTTCCATGCCGAGGTAGCCGACCTGACCGGCAACCCGATCCTGGCGCTGTTCCTGCGCATCCTCACCACGGTCTGGGCACGTCACTCCGACGCCCGGCCGGCTGCCGCGCCGCAGCACCGGGAGGTGGCCGCG
>Ga0310811_10013684_pt1 | contig 10572 bp, 11 predicted proteins | sample YCmetagenome_FD_207642 | JGI IMG/M metagenome (GOLD analysis project Ga0310811, IMG submission 207642) | Soil microbial communities from experimental microcosm in Duke University, North Carolina, United States - YC | ecosystem: Engineered > Artificial ecosystem > Soil microcosm > Unclassified ... | reverse complement strand
AGGCTTCGGCGGTCACGTTGGCCGCGGCGGCGAGCTCCGCCGGCGGTGCGAACCGTCGCTCCTCGTGCAAAAGGTTTGACAGCGCTTCGTTGGACACGCTCGAACTCTCCTTCAGGACCTCGGTGCGCCACCTACACGGTGTGAGCGGGCGGAAACCCGCTCAGGGCCCAAGCACAGCAGTCCGAGGGGGCTAATGCAAGGGCCTGCGCCGGAAATTTGGTCTAGACCATATCAGCCGGCCGCAGCCCCGAGGTCGGGGCCGCGGCCGGCTGGATCACTGTGCTCGGTCACGGTGCCCGGCGGATCACCGCTTCAGGTTCATCGGCAGCACTTCACGCTTGTGCGTGAAGTTCACGACGTGGGCCGCGGCCGTGTACCAGGCGAGCAGCCCGGTCACCACGCCCAGCCAGCCGCCGACCTTCGTCAGGCCGGGGTCGTTGAGCGGGTTGAAGACGCCCTTGGCCTGCCATTGGCCGAACGCAAGGAACAGGAAGGTGAGTGTCAGGAAGAACAGCACGGCGAGTAGCGCGTGGGTGGTTCGCAGTGCCGCGAGCGTGAAGATCGCTGTGATGATCGCCCAGCCCAAGAAGAACCAGCCCACCGCGTTGCTCGTCGCGGCGGCGTTGTAGTGGTTGAACCAGTACCAGATGACCAGCCAGAACGCGCCGTACGTGGTGAACGCCGTCGAGCCCAGCGTGTTACCGCGGCGGAACTCCCACATGCCGGCGAGCAGCTGCGCGCCGCCGCCGTAGAAGAGCGCCAGCGACAGCACGAGGGACGCGCCCTCCGCCACCTTGAACACGCCGGCGTTCACGAAGGAGAGCATGAGCGTGGTGAAACCGAAGCCGAGCAGCCCCAGCGGCGCCGGGTCGGCGACGGTGGTGCCGGGCGTATCGGGGGTGTTGAGTGTCATGATGCGGCCGAGATCCCTTCTCCATCGTAGGGTTCTGACCGAGCTCTGCCCACTCATCGTATTCGTGCAGATGATCCTTGGTACCTGTGCGCTTAGCGGTCATCGGAGCGCGCCGAACGGCAGCTGCGTCAACCGCGCTGACCAGGCAGGTTTACCAGGCGTTCACGCAGCTCGCGGGCGTGTCGGCGGCTGACCGCGAGCACTTTCCCGCCAACCGTGACCGTGGTGTGCCCGGCGTCCCAGCGCACCTCGGAGATGTGGCCGAGGGCGACCAGGTAGGAGCGGTGGATCCGGGCGAAACCGTGCTCGGTCCAGCGCTCCTCGAGCGTGGCCAGCGAGATGCGCACCAGGTGGGAGCCGTTGGCCGTGTGCAGCCTGGCGTAGTCGCCGTGGGCCTCCACATAGCGGATCTGGGAGCGCAGCAGGAAGCGCGTGACGCCGGCGAGCTCCACCGGCACGACCTCGTCCTCCGGTGCGCTGTTGCCCTTGGCCCGCGCGGTGCGCCGCTCCTCGACCCGGCGCACGGCCTCGGCGAGCCGGTCCTGGCGCACCGGCTTGAGCACGTAGTCCACGGCATGCAGGTCGAAGGCGTTGACCGCGAAGTCCTCGTGTGCGGTGACGAACACGACGTGCGGGCTGTCCTTGCGCCGGGCCAGCGTCCCGGCCAGGTCGAGACCGGTGACCCCGGGCATCCGGATGTCCAGGAAGACGGCGTCGATCCGGCCCGGCTCGGACAGCGCGCGCAGCGCCTCCGCCGCACCGTTCGCCGTGCGGATGCTGGAGATCCGGGAGTCTGCTCCGAGCAGGTAGGCCAGCTCCTCCAGGGCCGGCTTCTCGTCGTCCACCGCCAGCACGGACAATCCGTCCTGCTCAGCCACCGTGCCGCTCCTCGATCACTCGGTCCCGCCTGCGCCTGCGCTACCGCGGAATGCGGACCGTGACGCTGGTCCCGGTCTCCGGGGACGAGGCGAGCTCCAGGCCGTAACCGGTGCCGAAGGCCGCGCGCAGCCGCTCGTTGATGTTGGACAGCGCGTGCGCCTCGTTGGATCCGGTCCCGTCCAGGGAGTTGTGGATCGTCTCCTCGTCCATGCCCACGCCGTCGTCGCGGATGACGATGGCATAGTGCTCGTCGATCCCGCCGGCGCCGCGGCACTCCGCGGTGATCGTCACGGTACCCTGCCCGCCACGCCCGCGCAGCCCGTGCCTGACCGCATTCTCCACGAGCGGCTGCAGGCACAGGAAGGGGATTTCCACGGCGAGGATCTCCGGGGCGACCCGGACGGCGAGTTCGAGCTGGTCACCGAACCGGGCCTGCTCGAGCTCGAAGTAGCAGTCGATGCAGCGCAGCTCCTCGGCGACGGTCGTCATCGAGCCGCCGCGGCGGAACGAGTAGCGGGTGAAGTCCGCGAACTCCAGCAGCAGGTCGCGCGCGCGGGCGGGATCGGTGCGCACGAACGAGGCGATGGCCGTGAGCGAGTTGTAGATGAAGTGCGGGGAGATCTGCGCCCGCAAGGCCTTGATCTCGGCCTCCATCGCCCTGGCTCTGGACAGGTCGAGCTGCGCGAGTTCGAGCTGCGAGGAGACCCAGCGCGCGACCTCGCACACGGCCCTGGTCAGCGCGACGGAGGCGGCGGTGTTGTACGCGGCGAGCGTGCCGACGGTCTCGCCCTCGACGACGAGCGGCGCGATCACCGCGTCGCGCACAGTGCAGTCCTCGCTGCCGCACTCGATCCAGTCGAGGAGTTTGACCCTGCCGGTCGCGATGACCTCCTTCGCATGCGTGAAGGCGTCGATCTCGTGCCGGTGCCCGCTGCCCTCCCAGGCGAGCAGCTCGTTCGTGTCGGTGATCGCGACGGCGGTGGTGTCGAGGAGGCGGCGCAGATGGCGGGCTGCCTTGCGGGCCGAGTCGGCGGACAGGCCCTCGCGCAGGGCCGGGGCGGCGAGCGAGACGGTGTGCATCGCCTCGTAGGCCGCGCGCTCGGTCGCCGTGCCGTAGACGTGGTGGCGTCGCGCCGCGCGCATGGCGGCGCCCACCGGAATGGCGAGGACTCCGGCTACGGCGATGGACGTGGTCACTGAGTCCACATCTGTGACGGTACGGCAGTCCGCTTTCCGGCGGAAGACGGGGTCCCTCGAATCGCCCACCCGTTCGCCAGGTCGCCGCCCACCCGCCGTTACGATCGCCCCATGAGCCAACAGCTGCAAGCCGACCCCCTCGCCGCCGTCGCCGAGCTTCCCGGTGTCGCGCAGGCTGTGGACTCCGCCAGGACCGCCGTGGACCGGCTGCGCGGTCACAAGGTGCTGCGAAGCCGCAGCGCGCAGGTGACGGCCGAGTCGGCGCTGCGCGGCGCCCGGGCCTCGGCCGCGCTGGCCGGCGCGGACTGGCCGCTGGAGGAGCTGCGCCGGCGCACCGACCTGGGCGACGAAGAGGGCTCGGCGCTCGTCCGCGGCGCGCTGCGCGTCTCCGGCGAGCTGTCCGAGCTGCTGCCGATCCTCCGTCAGGCGCCGGCCCAGGCACTGACCCGGATGCACCTGCTGGCCGCCGCGGGCGCCGCCGACGCCGACCGGATCGGCCGTCCACGGCTGCCCGGGGAGCCTGTCGAGGTCGAGCCCGGAAGGCTTGCGGAGCAGGTGGATGCCGAGCAGGCGGCGGCCCGGTTGAGCGCGCTCACCGGCGTGCTCGCCGCACCGAGTAAGGCGCCGGCGTTGGTCGTCGCCGCGATCGCACACGCCGAACTGCTGGCCACCACGCCCTTCGGCTGGGGCGACGGGCTCGTGGCGCGCGCCGTCTTCCGCCTGCTGCTGGTCGACCGCGGCCTCGACCCGAACTCGCTGGCCGCCCCGGAGGTCGGATTCGTCGAGATCGGCAACGACGCGTACCGCACCGCTCTGGCGTCGTACGTGCAGGGCACGGCGGCCGGAATCGCGGCCTGGATCGCGCACTGCAGCGAGGCCCTTGTCCTCGGCGCGCAGGACTCACTCGCGGTGTGCGAGGCACTGGTACGCGGCTGACCTGCGGTTTTGCGATGGTTTGTCCGCCATTCGGGTGAAGATCTCGGCGCAAGGGTGGCGCCCGGCTTTCCAAGATGGCGGTTCGGGCCTAGAAAGGAAGTACGGCCCGCGAGACCGATTCCAGTGGATACCAGGGATATCCAGAGACTAAGGAGTAGGAGTCGACCGGCCCCACGGACCGAAAGACGGAAATTCGGGAACCCACGCGCGACCGACCCTCGTCAGGGCCCGCCGCCGGACCATCGAGACCCGGGCGGAGCGAGACCGGGTGGTGGCCTGGAACAGGCGAAAGAAACGGTGCACGCTGCTAACCCGGATTCCCGCTCTCGACGGCACCTCGGGCAGAGCCTGAGGTGCCGTCACCTTTGCGCCGTGCAACCGTTCTGCTCCGAGCCGCCGTCAGCTGCTAGGCGTCGCCCGACTTCTTCCGGCGCGCGTACCAGACGATGCCCGCCGCGGCGGCCGTTCCGACGCCGACCGCGGTGGCCGCGAGAACCGGCTTCGGCGGCAGCTGGATGTTGGCCATCTTCGCCCGCAGAGACACCGGGTTGGTGAACACCAGCACCGGCCAGTCGCGGGTTCCGGCCTCCTTGCGCAGCGCCCGGTCCGGGTTCACCGCGTATGCGTGGCCGACGGCCTCGAGCATCGGCAGGTCCGTCGCCGAGTCGCTGTACGCGTAGCTCTCGCCCAGGTCGTAGCCCTCGGCCTCGGCGAGCTCCTTGATCGCCGCGGCCTTGTTCTCGGCGTAAGCGTAGAAGGCGATCTCACCCGTGTAGCGGCCTTCCTCCTCGACCATCCGAGTGGCGATCACCCGATCGGCTCCGACCATCTCGCCGATCGGCTCGACCACCTCGGCACCGGAGGAGGACACGATGATCACGTCCCGGCCCGCCTGCTTGTGCTGGGCGATCAGGTCGGCCGCCTCCTGGTAGATCAGCGGGTCGATCAGGTCGTGCAGGGTCTCGGCGACGATCTCGCGCACCTGTCCGACGTCCCAGCCGGTGCACATGTCGGACAGATACTGCCGCATGCGCTCCATCTGGTCGTGGTCCGCGCCGCCGGCCAGGTAGACGAACTGGGCGTACGCGGTCTTGAGCACCGCCCGCCGGTTGATCAGGCCGCCCTGGTAGAAGGAGCGGCCGAAGGCCAGGGTCGAGGACTTCGCGATGATGGTCTTGTCGAGGTCGAAGAACGCCGCCGTGCGCATGAGGGAAGCATACGTGCTCGGCCGCTCGGCCGGATCGGCGCACGCCCCCCGCGACGCCGTCGCGGCGCCCCGGGAGGGGTTCGGTCACCAGGCCGCGACTCTGGGCGTTTACGCAGGTCATTGACGCATACTCAGCCGTTCAGGCTAGCCGGGGGCGCGCCAGTTTGCCTTTAGCGCGCTTCGGGTACACCATGGAAGTCACGGATCGTTCGCGACCGTGCAGCCTTGGCCCGGCTCCTCCCCCCCGAGCCGCGCCAGGGTGACGACCCCCGCTCTCCCCCCCGGCGGGGGTCGTCCTTTTCCCGGCCGACCCGGCACCCCGAGAAGTTCTCCGGTGCGGGCGGCCGTTCTGTTTCTCACCCTCAGCTTTGGCGCCCGATGACGGGAAGATTTGGCCCGCCGGCGGGCTCAGGGGCGCCTTCATCCCGCACCTTCCCGCGGCTATCCACAGGCTGAGGACGGCCTTTTCCACAGATTCCGCAGATGGGCTGGCCTGCCTTGACCCCGTTGACCGATGGTGATCACACGGATGCACGACGCATCCGTCCCGCCGTCGAACAAGGGAACCGCCACCATGCCGCCCAGCCCGCTCCGCCCGACCTCAGCACCCTGCGTCGCCGTGTTCGGCGGCTGCGGGGGTGCCGGCGCGTCCACCCTCGCCGCCGGGCTCGCCCGCAGCGCCCTGCACAGCGGCCGCGAGGTCGTCCTCGTCGACGGGGATCCGCTCGGCGGCGGCCTCGAGACCATCCTGGCCGACGACATGACCGGCGGCCGACATCGCTCCGAGGCAGCCGCGGAGGGCACCGGCCTGTCCCTGCTGACCTGCGCGCGGCCGGACGGCAGGCCGATCCCGCCCGAGTCGATGGCGCACGCGCTGGGCGCGATGGCCGCGGAGGTCGAGCTGATGGTCGTCGACCTGCCGCGGTATCTCGCCGATTCGACCAGGCTCGCCGCCGCGTACGCCACGCACTCGCTGCTCATCACGCCGGTCGCCGAGCGCGCCCTCGTCTCCGCGCGCCGACTGCTGGAACAACTCGGCTCGGACGGTCCGCGGCCAGGTCTCGTCGCCCGGCTGCCCTGCCGCGACCTGCTCAACCCGTCCCGCCTCGCCGAATACCTCCGACTGCCGCTCAGCGGCGTGCTCAAGGCGGGCCGCGACCGATCTCGGCTCCAGCGCGCGTCGCTCGACCGCTTCTGCGGCCGTTTCGTGGACTCGCTCTTCGGGGTGGTGGCCGCCGCATGAGCGCGAACCGGTCCGATCCGCACGGCGGCCTGATCCGCGAGATGAAGGACCGCCTCGCCGCCGGCAGCCTCAGCCCCGACCCCGTGCTCGTCGCCGCAGCGCTGACCGAGGAGCGCTGCCTGCTCGGCCCGAAGGGGATCGAAGCGCTTTCCCAGGTGATCTGCGAGGAGTTCCTCGGCAACGACCCGGTCGCCGCCTACCTGCACGACCCGGCGGTGACCGACGTGCTGATCAACGGCTCGTGGGCGATGTGGGTGGAACGCGCCGGGAGGCTGGAGCAGGTCGAGAACACCTTCCCGGACGAGGAGTCGGCGCGCGCCTACGCGCAGCGGCTGGCGATCCGCGCCGGCCGCCGCATCGACGACGCCAGCCCCTACGTCGACGCCCGCCTCCCGGACGGCACGCGCCTGCACGCGATCCTGCCCCCGCTGGCCGTCGAGGGCACGCTGATCAGCCTTCGTGTCCCGCGCCGCCAGGCGTACGCCCTCGAAGAGCTCAATGCCCTCGGCACCCTGGCGAAGGACGCCGTAGGTCTGCTGAACGAGATCGTCCAACGCCGGGTCGCATTCCTCGTCACGGGCGGAGCCGGCACCGGGAAGACGACTCTGCTGTCCGCGATGCTTTCCCTCGCCGATCCCGGCGAGCGCCTGGTGCTGGTCGAGGACTGCGCCGAGCTCGTCCCGGACCACCCGCACGTCGTCCGCCTCGAGTCGAGGCCGCCGAATCAGGAGGGCCGCGGCCGCGTCACGATCCGCGAACTCGTCCGGCAGGCGCTGCGCATGCGCCCGAGCCGGATCATCCTCGGCGAGGCGCGCGGCGGCGAGATCATCGACCTCTTCACGGCGTTGAACTCGGGCCATGAAGGCGGCTGCGGGACGATGCACGCCAACCGCCCGCAGGACGTACCCGCGCGGATCGAGGCGCTCGGCCTGCTCGCCGGAGTCTCCCGGGAGGCCGTGCACAGCCAAGCCGCCTCTGCGGTCCGGGTAGTGCTGCACCTCGTGCGCGACGAGGACGGCCGCCGCAGGCTCGACTCCGTCGCCGTACTGCGACGCCGAAATGCCAACGGCCCCATCCAGACGGCTCTGGCGCTCAGCTTCGACCAGACGGGCCGCACCCGCGACTGGCCGGGCCTCGACCTGCTGGAGGCGGAATTCGGCCGGGGACGCTATACGAGCCTCGAAGCGGACCGCGCCTCCTCCGCTCGTGCAGAGCGCCCCGACTACGCGCGCATGGTCGCGGACGAGTACCGCGACCGCGTGCCGTGGATCCCCAGGCCCCGTGACGGCGGCAATGGAGGACCGCGCAAATGACACAGCCGATGCCGGCAACCACACTCCCGCCCGCCCGCTGGCGCATGCCGCTCCACGTAGGCGAGGTTCGTAGACCAAGCCGGAACTTCCTCGTCACCACGGTGACCCTGACCACGATTTTCTTCACCGTGGGCCTTCGTTCACCGATGCCCCTCCTCGTCCTCCCGCCGGTCGTCGCAGTCCTCGCCTTTCGACGCTCCCGACAGCGCCGTTGGGCGGAGTACGACGCGCAACGTGAAGCGATCACCGCCCTCTGCACCGCCCTACGCGCAGAGCTGGAGGCAGGCCTCCTGCCCCGCACGGCATTCACATCTGCCGTCTGGTCACGCCCCGAACTAGCCGACCTGGCCGACGAGGCATGCAGTCCCGGCGGCGACGTCGACCTGCCGAAGCTCCTGGCATCACACGCCGCGCACCCCGGCCGCCGTGCGCTCCGTGCCCTGTCCGCCTGCTGGTACGCATCCGACCGCCACGGCATCGCGCTCGCCGACGCTGTCAGCGGTATCGAAGAGGGCTTACGCGCAGAGAGCGCCCGGCTCCGCGCAACAGAAGTCGAACTCGCAGGCATCCGCGCCACGATTCTGCTCCTCTCCGCCCTGCCGATCTTCGGCTTCGCACTAGGCCTGGCGCTCGGCGCGAATCCGCTGGACACCCTGCTGCACAACACGATCGGCGAGCTGAGCCTCGTCATCGGCGTAGGCCTCGACCTGATCGGCCTTCTGTGGACCGACCATCTCGTCGCCACCCTGCGCCCTGAAGGTCAGGCGGTCGTATGAGCACGCATACGCAAACCGATGCCCTGAGCTGGGCGCCGGATCCCAGTCTGCGGAGTCTCGAAATCGCGCTGGCCGTACTCCTGGCCTTCTGTGCGCTCGTCCTGCACGGCAGCCGATGGCCCGCGTTCCCGAGCCTGCCGCGTCCGTCCCGAGCCGACCCGGCTTCCCCGGCGTGGACGGCGGTCCGCCTGCGTCGGCCGAACGTACCCGAGGCCGTGTGGGTGCTGCTGGCCGGCGTCGCAGCCGCGGTGTTCATCGGCGGCGCGGCCGCGTTTCCGGCAGGCGTGATCGGCGCCGTGGGCACGTACTTCTGGCTCTCCCGCCAACGAGCGAAAGCCGAGCTACGCGAAAGGACCAGGCTGACCGCCCAGGTGCCGCCGCTCGCCGACCTCTTCGCCGCCGGTCTCTCCGCAGGCCTGCAACCGGCCCAGGCCGCCGTCACCGTCGCCCAGGCATTCGGCGGCATCCCGAGACGGCCGCGCAGCAGCACGAGCGACCGGCTCGACCGCAGCAAACTGACCGGAATCAACCTGCTGGCCTACCGATTCCACGACGCGGCCACGGCCGTCCTGGCCGGAGCCGATCCGCAGGCGGCGTGGAGCGCCCTCGCGATGGACGAGGCGACGGCCCCGCTCGCGACGGCCATCATCCGCGCCGAACGCACCGGCGCCCCGGCCGCGACGATCGTCGGCCGCGCCGCCCGACAGCTCCGTGATGCCGCAGCCGACGCGCTCTCCGCCGAGGTCCGAACCGTCGGCGTCCGCGCCACGGCCCCGCTCACCCTGTGTTTCCTGCCCGCGTTCATCTGCCTGGGGGTAGTCCCAACGGCCCTCGGCCTGCTGCCCCGCCTCCGCGGCTGACGTCCGCCCAACCAAAAGGAGCAACCACCATGAACCCGCGACGCCTTAACGCCGCCCGAATAAGACCCCGAACCCGAAACACGCTCGACGAACGAGGCACCACCACGGCCGAGTACGCCATCGGCACGCTTGCGGCCTGCGCCTTCGCCGTCGTGCTCTACAAGCTCGTCACCGGCGGCATGGTCTCCGCCGCACTGTCAGGCCTGCTCCACCGCGCCCTGAACCTGGCCGGATGAGGCGGACGATGCGCCAGGACGAACGGGGCTACGTGACCGCTGAGACCGCCCTGCTACTCCCGATCATCTTCGGCATCGGGTACGCGCTGGCCCTGATCGTCCTCCTCGCCGCCCAGCAGATTCGCTGCGCCGACGCAGCCTGGGAAGAGGCCCGAGCCATGGCCCGCGGCGTGCCCGCCGCCCAGTTGCAGGACATCAACGCGCGCTACGCGCCGGCCGGAGCGCAGGCGTCGTCCTCGAGCAGCGACGGCGCGCTGACCGTCGAGGTCGTCCGCGAGCAGAGCGTCGTCAGCCGTTTTCTGCCATCCATCCGAATCGACGCGACGGCGACGGTGCCCTGCGAACCGCACGTCACGTCCTGTCGAGCCCGGAGCCCGAATGATTGAGTCTCACCGCTCACGTGCGAGGTCGCAGTGCGACCAGAAGGGCTCGGCGACGATCTGGTCGGTGAGCGTCCTGCTCCTCATCGCGGCAGCCGCCGGTTGGTCGCTGCTGTGGGTCGCGGCGAAAGGCAGTCGGCACGCAGCCGAACGCGCCGCAGACTCCGCCGCCTTGGCCGGCGCGACGGCAGCGCTCCACCGCCTCGCGATGCGCGACGACTCAAACCCTTGCGCCGCAGCGAAAGCCGCGGCCGGCCGGTCCGGCGCCGAACTGACCGCATGCGACTGCGCCCCGCTCGATTGCACGGTCTCGGTACGCCGCGACCTCCCGTTCCTCGGCCCACTCGCCGCTCGAGTACCCGACCTCGGCCCGGTTTCAGCCACCAGCCGAGCCGGCCCAGCCGCTCAAGCCGCGGCAGAGCCCGATGCCGGAGCCGCAGAGGTGCCCGGTCCCGCCAGCCAAGCCGCAGACGAGCCAGAGCCAGAGCCGGACGCGGAGTCGGAGTCGGAGTCGGAGTTGGGAGAGTCTGATGCCGGAGCGCAGAGGTGCCCGATCCCGCCAGCCAAGCCGCAGACGAGCCAGAGCCAGAGTCGGACGCGGAGTCGGACTCGGAGTCGGACTCGGAGTCGGG
>Ga0310811_10013683_pt1 | contig 10573 bp, 7 predicted proteins | sample YCmetagenome_FD_207642 | JGI IMG/M metagenome (GOLD analysis project Ga0310811, IMG submission 207642) | Soil microbial communities from experimental microcosm in Duke University, North Carolina, United States - YC | ecosystem: Engineered > Artificial ecosystem > Soil microcosm > Unclassified ... | reverse complement strand
CAATGACCGACAGCTCGCCGCCCGGGTGGTCGAGAGGGTTGACGACCGTCAGGAGATACACGGGCACGTCAATCGAGCTGGCAATACCCGAGACCTCCGGAGCTTTCATCTTGCTGCCGGTATCCACGCCATCGGTGATCACCAGCACCGCGCGATGCTTGTTCTCGCGCTCGCCAACGGACTTCGCCGTCGCCGCAATGGAGTCGTAGAGCGAGGTCATGCCCCATGGCCGGCCTGCAAGACTCCGTGAACGAATGCGATCGAGATCGGTAGTAAACGGGACGACTTCCTGGAGCTTGGAATCGAACGTGTAAAGCGCCGCCTCGTCGCCCTTCGACTGCAGGTGTGACAGCACGACGCGAATAGCATCGCGCGCACGATCCATGTTGCCGCCAACACCCATGCTGCCGCTGATGTCGAGCAGCAGCGCGACGCTCACCGCGGATTCGCCGGCATAGAAATCCTGGATGGGCCGGGTGAACCCGGAGTCGATGACGATAAAGTCGGACTTGACCAGGTCGCGGACGACGCGACCTTTGCTGTCGCGGACGGCGGCGGTCACCGTGACCACCTCGACGCCGGACTTGAAGGTTGCCGCCGGGGTCTCCGAGACAGGGGTGCTCGGGGACGTGCTTTGCGCAAAGAGCCCGTGGGGGGCGATTGCTAGCATCGTCGTGAGCACGAGGGATACGACCGGGCGCCGCGTCACGCGCCGGGGGTAATCAATCGGCTTGCCATCGGCATCGCGCAAATTCTCGAAGATTTGCTATCGGTTTTCGGGCCGCCGTCCGATACCCTGCGTAACGGATGTAAATGTTACATCCACGTGCTGCTGAGCCGATGTAAAAGCGTAAGATGGGAATGAATGCCGATCTCGCGGGCTGCTAAGTCGATTCCAGTCGCTTCCAGGGTCAACCGGTTCTCCTACGCGATTCGCAACATCGTCGCCGAGGCGCAGGCCGTGGAAGCTCGCGGCATCCGTGTGCGTTACCTCAATATCGGCGACCCGGTGGCCTTCGGCTTTCACACGCCGGCGCACATGATTGAAGCAGCCGAACGCGCCATGCGCGATGGCCAGAACGGCTACCTCCCGTCAGCCGGGATCCTGCCCGCGCGCGAGGCCGTCGCGACCGACTACACCGCGAAGGGAATTCCGACCGGTCCCGATCGCGTCCTGATTACGACGGGCACGTCGGAGGCAATCGATCTCGTCCTGAATGCACTGGTCGACGAAGGTGATGAGGTTCTCGTCCCTCTGCCGACCTATCCGTTGTACACAGCGGTCATCGCCAAGATCGGCGCAGAGGCGCGTTATTACCGGACCGATCCGCATCGCGACTGGCAGCCCGACCTTGATCATCTCCGCAGTCTGATCACGCCGCGGACGCGTGTCCTGGTCACGATCGATCCGAACAATCCGACCGGAGCGGTCTATCCACCTTCCGTGCGTCGTGGCCTGCTCGAAATTGCTGACGAGCACAACCTGACGATTCTCGCCGACGAGGTGTACGGTGAGCTTGGTTTCGACGGTCCGGTGCCTTTGCTCGGGACCCTCGATCGAGACGCCGCGGTCATTTCGCTCTCGAGTTTGTCGAAAGCCTATCTCGCTCCGGGCTGGCGCGCCGGGTGGCTCGTCGTCAGCGCAACGCCGCGGCTGAACGATGCGCTCGCGGCAATGAAGAAGCTCGCCGACGGGCGGCTGTGCAGCCCCGGCCCGATGCAGTTCGCCATCGTCGCCGCGCTCAACGGCGACCGATCGCATCAGGCGACGTTCCGGAGAGCGCTCGCCGAGCGCGCCCGCATCACGGCAGAGTCTCTCGGCGCGATACCCGGAATGCGGTGCTACCAGCCGCACGCCGCGTTCTACGCGATGCCAATGTTGACGCTTCCGCCGGGACGTACGGACGAAGATTACGTACTGGCGCTCTTGCGGGAGACAGGGATTCTCTGTGTGTACGGCTCTGGCTTCGGCATGCCGCCGGAAGCCGGCTCGTTCCGCATCGTCTACCTTGCCGATCCGAACGAGCTTCGATCGATTTACGCCGATATCGCCGCGTTCACGCGGCGGTATCTGCAGCAGGCGTGAGCGCTTCCGATTCACCTCGTGCGCTGATCCGCTACACCATCGTCACGCTTGCGGTGACGGTGTTCATCTGCTGGGCTTTATGGGAAGTGCGCGACGCGTTGATGCTCGTCTATATCAGCGCTCTCGTCGCCATTGGTCTCTCCCCACTCGTCAACGCGCTTGAACGCAAGCGGCTGATGCGACAGCGCGTGCCGCGCTGGGCCGCGATTCTCGTTATTTATCTGTGCGTCATCGGCGTGATCGTCGGCATTGCCATTCTGGTCATCCCGCCGATCGTGATGCAGGCGCGTGAGCTGGCGGTGGCGCTGCCGCGGCTGCTGCATCAAGGGCAGCAGTGGCTGATGAACCACGGGCTGCTGACGCGCGAGATCTCCGCGCAGGAAGCGGTGCAGCAGACAGCGACGAGCTCCGGCGCGCAGGACACGATCAGTCTGCTGGTGAACGCAATCTGGGGATTTGTCGGCGGCGTCTTCGGCGTCATCACCATTCTCGTTCTGGCGTTCTATCTGCTCGTGGACAGCAGCGGCCTCGTGACCGTCTTCGTGCGCCTGTTTCCGCGTGACAAGCGCGCGCAGGTGCAGGAGGCCTGTGGCCGCGTCACCGCGAAGGTGAGCGCGTGGCTGGGCGGTCAACTGCTGCTGGCAGCCATCATCGGCAGCACGGCGGCACTTGGTCTGTTCCTGATGGGCGTGCCGTTTTTCTACGTGCTCGCGCTCATCGCCGGCGTCGGCGAGATGATCCCGATTGTCGGTCCGATCCTTTCTGCGGTGCCAGCAATCGCGGTGGCCCTGTCGGTCAAGCCTGCGCTCGCGCTCGGTGTGATTGCGTTCTTCTTTGCGCAGCAGCAGCTCGAAAACCATATTCTGGTGCCGAGAATCATGCAGCGGCAGGTCGGTATCAGCGCGGTGTTCGTGATCATCGCGCTCCTCATCGGCGGGTCGCTTCTCGGCGTCATCGGCGCTATTCTCGCGGTGCCTACTGCCGCGATCCTGCAGGTGCTGTTCGAAGAGCTGATGAACGACAGCGAATGACCCCTCGACCCCGCTCGGGGCAGGCCGCTCGAGCCCGCGGCTGCTATGTGGCTGCCGCGTATTTCGCCATCGCGATTGTCGTGACCTGGCCGCTGGCGCGCGGGCTGGCGAGCGACGTCGCGTGGGACCTTGGCGACTCGGTTCTGAATATGTGGATCCTGGCGTGGGACTGCGAACAGTTCCGCGGCATCTTCTTCGGCCACTACTCCCACCTGCGGCACTTTTTCGACGCCAACATCTTCCATCCGGCGCCGCTGACCCTCGCCTATTCGGAGCATCTCGTTCCGCAGGCGCTGCAGATCTTTCCGCTCTATGCGCTGACAAAGAATCCCATCCTCTGCTACAACGTGCTGTTTCTCTCGACGTTCGTGCTGTCGGGACTCGGCATGTTCCTCTTCGCGCGCGAGCTCACAGGGAATACCGCAGCCGCATTTATCGGCGGCCTCCTGTTCGCGTTCGCGCCGTACCGCGTCCCTCAGTCGTCGCATCTGCAGGTGCTCTCCTCCCAGTGGATGCCGTTCGCGTTGTACGGCTTCAGACGATGGGCGGAGAGTGGACGGACGCGCGCGCTCGCCGGCGCGACGGCCTCAACGGTGTTGCAAGGACTATCGTGTGGCTACTACCTGCTTTACTTCTCGCCCTTTGCCGCTGCGTACGTGACGTGGGAGTTATGGCGCGTCGGCTGTATTCGCAATCGACGCGCGTGGCTGTCTCTAGCGGTGGCGGCGCTCGTTGCCGCAGTCGTAGCGACGCCATTCGTGCTCCCGTACGTCGCCGTAACGAGCCAGTTGCAGCTCTCGCGATCGCTCGGCGAAACGACGCGACTTTCGGCCGACGTTTATTCGTACGCGACTGCGTCGGTCGCTGAGCGCTTCTGGGGATCGCGGCTGTCCGACATCTTTCAGAAACGCGAGGGTGAGTTGTTCCCGGGCGTCGTCCCGGTGGTTCTGGCGCTGATCGGGCTGGCATCATGGCAGCGCGTCCGCGTCGAGCGTGGTGGCCCATCAACATCGCGGGACCGCGCCGCATGGCTGTTTTGGGCTCTCGCGATCGCCCATGTCATCGCCGCAGCCGTGGTAATCGTATTCCGGCGTCTCACGCTGAACCTCTGGTTGTTCGACTTGCGGCTGATCGACGCCACACAGCTGCTGCTGCGAGCCGCGATCGCCTACGCGATTGCGCTCTGGCTGTCGCGGCCATTCCGACAACGCGCCGTCGGGTTCATGCGCACCCGTGGATTCTTCGTCACCGCACTGCTCGCCGCATTCTGGCTGTCGCTCGGTCCGTCGCCCCAGGTCCTCGGACGGCCGCTCGATCTTGCATCGCCGTACCGATTCCTGTGGGATCACGTGCCTGGATTCGATGGACTTCGCGTTCCGGCGCGCTTAGCCATGATCGTCACGTTGATGCTGGCCGTGCTCGGCTCGTTTGGTGCGGCGGTGGTCGCGCGCCATCGGCACGGCCGCGCCGTGCTCGCGGTGCTCTCGGCGGCGTTTCTCTTCGAAGCAAGTGCGGCGCCGTTTGTGGTGAACGGCATGACGCCGATACGCGATTACAACCAACCGTCAGCACGTCTCGAAATTCCGTCGCGTGCGCCCGGGGTTTACAACGCAGTCAGCCGGCTGCCGGCAGGCGCGACACTGGCCGACCTGCCATTCGGCCAGGCCGATTACGACCTGCGCGCGATGTTCTACTCAATCGATCGCTGGCGGCCAATCCTCAACGGCTATAGCGGCTTCTTCCCGCCACATTACGGTCGCGCGACGGTGGCACTGAATGAGGTGCCGAGGCATCCGGATTTTTCGATGACAACGCTGCGAGAGCTTGGCGCCACGCACGTCATCGTTCACGAAGACGCCTATCGGGATAATGAGGGCCGTGATACCACTGCAACCCTTCGAAAGCTCGGCGCAACCGAATTTTTCCGCGCCGGCAATGACGTCCTTTTGGCACTACCGTAGGCACGCGCTTTGAGGCTGCCTATGCGTAGCTATGGCGTACGCAGACGCACAGTCGGTATTTGGAACCGCAGTTCCGAAAGTATGGAGCGCACCACCTCGACCGTCGCTGTTCGGTGATGTCGTGCTCGTCGTATTTCTCCTCAGCCAGGTATTCGACGGCGCCTTCACCTACCTGGGCGTAATAACGTTCGGTACGGGGATCGAAGCGAACCCGCTGATCGCAGTGCTGATGACGCATCTCGGCCATGGCCCCGCGGTGATGGCCGCCAAGATCGTCGCCGGCTGTCTCGGCATCGGTCTGCATCTTCGGGGGACCCACGCCGCAGTTGCCGTGCTGGCCGTCTTCTACGTCGCCGTCGCGGTATTGCCCTGGGCGATCATTCTCTACTTCTGAGGGCGGGCGTTAAGATCGGCCCGTGCGTGCCGATCCGCTTTATTACCTGTCCGATGAACTCCATTTGCTGAAGGAGCAAGGCCTGTATCGCCGTCTTCGCGTGCTTGACGGCGAGCAGAAGGCCCACACTTCCTTCGACCATCGCTCCGTCGTCAACCTTTCATCGAACAACTATCTCGGCCTGACGACGCATCCGAAGCTGCGTGATGCCGCACTCGAGGCCACGCGTACATTCGGCGTCGGCTCCGGATCCGTTCGCACCATCGCCGGAACCATGGACCTCCACATGCAGCTCGAGCGGCGGCTCGCGCAGTTCAAGCGCACGGAGGCAACGGTAGTTTTTCAAAGCGGCTTCGCCGCGAACGCCGGTACCGTGTCGTCCGTCCTCGGCAAAGAGGATTTCATCGTCTCCGACGAGCTGAATCACGCCAGCATCATCGACGGCGCGCGATTGAGCCGCGCCACCATCAAAGTCTTTCCACATCGCGACGCGAATGCGGCAAGAGCGATCGTCAAGGAGCTGCCTCGCGACCGCAGGCGCCTGCTTATCACCGACGGGGTGTTCAGCATGGATGGCGACGTGGGCGCGATTCCCGAGCTGTGCGACGTCGCTGACGAATTCGGCTGCATCATGATGGTCGACGACGCGCACGCGAGCGGCGTGTTCGGCAGCAACGGTCGAGGAACGATCGATCATTTCGGTCTTCACGGGCGCGTCGACATTCAGGTCGGCACGCTCTCAAAAGCAATCGGCGTCCTTGGCGGGTACGTCGCCGGATCGAGGGCGCTGATCGAGTTCCTGTATCACCGCGCGCGGCCGTTTCTGTTTTCCACGTCGCATCCCCCGGCGGTCGCCGCGGCGTGCCTCGCCGCCGTCGACGTGCTCGAATCGGAACCGCAGCTCATCGAGCGGCTCTGGGAGAACACGCGGTTCTTCAAGAGCGGCCTTCAGGCGCTCGGTTTCAATACCGGTATCAGCGAGAGTCCCATTACACCCGTCATCGTGGGCGAGGCGTCGCTCGCCATGAAGCTGTCGGACGCGCTCTTCCAGGAAGGCGTTTTCGCGCAGGGCATCGGCTTTCCGACGGTTGCGCGCGACAAGGCACGCGTGCGTACGATTGTGACAGCCACGCATACACGGGATGAGCTGCAATTCGCGCTCGATTGTTTCGCGAAAGTTGGGCGATCACTCGGCGTGATCTGAGGTCTAATAATTAGCACTGGCGATGCGCGACCGCATGGTTGTTTCGATCGTTCGCTTCGCGCTTCCGCTGGCGTTCCTCGTCTGCGCACAGCCGTCGTCTGCACAGAACACGACGCATACAGCAGCGCAGCCGGGCGCCCCCGACGGGGTCGGCCTTCTGTTCCACAAGCTCGAACTTCTCCTGCAACAGAACAACCGCGATGATTTTCCAGCGCTCCTTTCAACCTCGGACATCACCGGCGCGGAGGCGGAACAGGCAACCGACGACCTCTTCTCCTACGAGACGACGCGAGCGGTTGTGCAGGAGCGCGATCGGACACAGCTCGAGAGCGCGCTCCCGGGCGACGGCTATCACGTCATCGTCGAGATTATGACGGAGACGGCGGCGCGGGCGCGCGTGCTGACCGCCCGTTTCGACCTCAGGCGTCCGCGCGGCGGAGACGTGGACTCATGGCGGATCATCGACATCACCCGGCTCACGTTCGTGCAGGGCCTGTACAGGCTGCGGCTCGACACGGCGACCCAGTACGCCGCTCGTGAATTCACTATCCGTGCCCAGGACGTCCAGTTCACCCTGCATTCGGGAAATGTCTTCCAGGTCGTGAGCGGCGAGGGGGTCACCGGCCTGATTCTTCTCGGCCGCGGCGAAATGCGTTTCTCTCCAGGACCGCAGACCGAAAAGGGGCAGCTGCGGATCTTCAGCGGCAGCGAGACGCTGACCGCACTGTTCGGCGCTGCTTTCGTTCGCGTCCATCCCGCGGATTTCGAGACTCGGGTCGACGTCTCCGGCTTGCGGGCGATGCCCGCCGATCCTCGCCAGGCAAAACGAGCGCAGGATGTGTATGCGGTCGAAGCGCCGAAGTCGTTCAACATCGACCTGCGCGATCTCAGCCGCGAGACGTGGTACATCCTTCCGCAGACCGGCGACTTCCTGGCCGAAGTCCGCACCAACAAGTTCGGCACGCTGACGTATTCGCGCAGCGGCGGCAACGCCGAAGACGTCACGCTGTTCGATCGCAGCCGCAGGCGCGCCATCTCGCTGTACGCATCGCCGACGACGCTGGCGGTGCGCGGCGCAACCTACAACGAAGACGAGCTCCGCACCTACGATGTCATCGACTACAACGTCGATACCATGGTGTATCCGGATCGCCAGTTCATCGAAGGCCGCACGCGCGTGACGCTGCGCGTGCAGGCGGATGCCGCGGCGACGCTGACGATGCGGCTCGCCGAGCCGCTGGCGGTGACCAGCGTGATAAGCAGCGACTTCGGACGGCTGCTGTTCTTCCGCATCCGCAACGACGACAGTCTGATCGTCAACCTGCCAGTCTCCGCGCAACGCGGCACCATGATGACCCTCGACATCGCCTACAGCGGACGGCTGCCGACGCAGGAGCTCGATCGCGAGACGGTCTCGCTGCAGGGTCAGCAGGACGAGGACGTCGATACGGAGCCGATGCTCAAGGGGGAGCCCAACTTCCTCCTGAGCAGCCGCGCGGCGTGGTATCCGCAGAATGTGGTGACTGACTACGCGCGGGCGCGAATCCGCATCACCGTCCCCGACGGCTACGCCTGCGTGGCGAGCGGGCAGCTGACACCCGGCGATGTGTCTCTGCGCGATGCGGCGACGATGACCGGCGGGCATTCGTATGTGTTCAATGCCAACCAACCGGTGCGGTATTTCGCGATGGTGGTCAGCCGGATGACGCCGGTCGCCAGTACGGTCACCGAAGCGCACGGACGTTCGAATCAGCTGGCGATCAACGTGCTGGCCAATCCGCGACAGATCGCGCGCGGACGCGACATCGCGCCTGTGGCAGCCGACATCATGAAGTTCTACGGCGGCATGATGGAGGACACGCCGTACGAGTCGCTGACGATCGCGATGCTGGAGCACGATGTGCCCGGCGGGCACAGCCCTGCGTACTTCGCCATCATCAACAACGCGGCGCCGTTTTCACGGCTGTACTGGGGCAACGATCCGTCGGCGTTTGCCGGAGTGCCCGAGTTCTTCCTGGCACACGAGCTCGCGCATCAGTGGTGGGGACAGGCTGTCGGCTGGAAGAACTATCACGAGCAGTGGATCAGCGAAGGCTTCGCGCAGTACTTCTCCGCCCTCTACGCGCAGCGCGCGCATGGCGACGCGTCGTTTTTCGCCATGCTGCGGCAGTTCAGACGCTGGAGCCTGTCGGAGTCGGATCAAGGGCCGATCGATCTCGGCTACCGCCTCGGATTGATCCAGGGTCAGGGTCGGATATTCCGCGCCATCATCTACAACAAGGGCGCGTCGGTGCTGCACATGCTGCGGCGATTCGTTGGAGACGAGGCGTTTTTCAACGGGCTGCGGCGATTCTACGGCGATCGCAAATTCCAGAAGGCCGGCACCGACGACTTTCAGCGCGCGATGGAAGCGACGTCCGGCCGCTCGCTGCAGCGCTTCTTCGATCGATGGATACACGGGACCGATCTGCCGACGCTTCGCTATTCTTCGACGATCCGTCCGGGCGAGGTGACGGTCCTGTTCGATCAGGACAGCAGGATGATCTTCGACGTGCCGGTCACCGTTACGCTGCAGTACGCCGACGGCCACGTGCAGGATGTGCTGGTGCCCATCTCCGAAGCGCACGTCGAGCAGAAGATTCCGACCAGCGGAACCGTGCGGGACGTCCAAATCAATAGGGATTCGGCGGCGCTGGCCAGATTCAACGAGAGCTAGGCAGATAGATCGCAGCGACGCGGGCCTGACCATCGCCCGCGAGCGCTTCGAGAACAACGGCGAATCGCTGGCCGTTCACCGCGTAAAACCTCGTCACACGCTCGCCCGATGCGGTGCGATCGATCGCCGCCGGCGCCACTTCAGTCTGGGCGCCCAGCTTCTTCGACAATTCCGCAGCCGTATCGCCAACGTGCAGTTCCGCCCCATCCGCGAGCAGCAGTACCGGGACTGAAACCGAACGCGCCGGAATCGAGGCGGGTGGATCGGCAATCGCCTCTTCATGCGCGATCACCGGCGCGACGGCGCTGACACTACGGAGGTCGCGCAGGAGGATGGAACCGAGAGCGCCCAGGCCGATGATGCAGGCGACGGCGGCCACCCATTCGACCAGCGACGATACGCGTGCGCGCGTCGGCACCATCTCGGCCTCTGGATCGGGAGAGTAGGACCTCGGCGCACTCGCGTCAAGCTGAAGCCTCGATTTCAGCACGCACCGGTAAGATATGATCCGAAGGTTATGGAAACGGTCACGCTGACGATAGACGGCCGTCAAGTCACGGTAGAAAAAGGAAAAACGGTCCTGCAGGCGAGCATCGAGGCGGGCATCTCAGTGCCCTATTACTGCTACCACCCCGGTATCTCCGTCGACGGCTCCTGCCGCGTCTGCGTCGTGAAGATCGAGAAGATGCCCAAGCTGCAGACGTCGTGCTCGATGGTGGCCACGGAGGGCATGGTCGTCAGCACTCGCGATCCGGAGGTTGTGGCGGCGCGCGCCGGCGTTTTCGAGTTCCTGCTCGTCAACCATCCACTCGACTGCCCCGTCTGCGACAAAGGCGGTGAATGCCCGCTGCAGGATTTCTCATACACCTTCGGTCCCGCTGAGAGCCGCATGGACTTCCCGCGGCGCGTGTTCGACGGCGAGGGCGTCAAGGCGGATGTCGATTTCGGTCCGACGCTGATGCTGAACCGCAACCGATGCATCCTCTGCACGCGATGCGTCCGGTTCATGCGCGACATCGACAGCGACGCGCAGATCAATATCGTCGACCGGGGCTACGGCAGCGAGATCGCGACGTTTCAAGAGGAAGGTGTTCACTCGCTGTTGTCCGGGAACCTGATGGACGTTTGCCCGGTGGGCGCCATCACGACCAGGGATTACCGGTTCAAGAGCCGCCCGTGGG
>Ga0310811_10013682_pt1 | contig 10575 bp, 6 predicted proteins | sample YCmetagenome_FD_207642 | JGI IMG/M metagenome (GOLD analysis project Ga0310811, IMG submission 207642) | Soil microbial communities from experimental microcosm in Duke University, North Carolina, United States - YC | ecosystem: Engineered > Artificial ecosystem > Soil microcosm > Unclassified ... | reverse complement strand
CGCCGCGGATGCGGACGGCCGCGCAGCGTTCGGGACGGGCCGGCGTCAGTCACCGGTCGACAATACAAACCAACGGGGCTACGGCAGAACGTAGTTGTTGTTGAGGACGTACGGTGCCGGCTGCTGGTCGTCGCGGCCGTCGTGGCCCTGCGCGTCGCACTGCCGGGCCGCCACGATGCAGCCGTTGATCATCGCGGTCAGCGTCCGGTCGTCCCAGGCGTTGACGAAGTCGTAGTGGAAGGTCGGGCCGGCGCCGCTGGCGAAGTGCACCTTCGACATGTCCCCGTTGACCGGCCAGGCCATCTTGAACTCGAGCTTCGGCACCGCGACCGGGTGGTCGTCCGGGCACACCCAGCCCGACGCCGTGTGGGTGTCGATGGGGTACGCCATGTGACTCTGATGATCCGGCGAGTCCAGGTGCAGCCCGTCCCAGCACGACGGCGCCTGGTAGCGGATGTTGAGCTTCACGCTGCGCTCGCTCGAGCAGGTCAGCGGGATGTTCTTGTTCTTGTAGCTGTCACCGCACTCGAAGCCCTCCTCCGTCGCGGCGAGGAACTTGTCGGCGTCGGTGTTCTTCGCGCTGCCCACGACGAAGCGCAGGCCCTTCGGGAAGGCGCGCACGCTGCGGTAGTCGGTGACGCCGGTCTTGTAGTAGATGGTCTGCAGGCCCTCGGGGTTGACCGCGGTGTCGCCGTTGAACAGCGTCGGCATCCAGTACGCGGACAGGTCACCCTTGGCCTTGCAGGTGGTCTGGCCCTTCGACAGCGACTCGACGGTGCTGGCCGCGTTCGTGGTCGTGTTGCCCATGAACGTGTGCAGGTGCGAGGCGCCCGGCAGGTTCGGGAAGACGATCGGGTCGTCGCCGAGGTTGGTCCGGCTGACCGAGCAGTTGGCCTGGAACTCGTGGAAACCGCCCTTGTTCGGCGGCACCTCGTGCGAAGGCTTCACGTTGGTCACCGGGTTCGGCGCCATGATGTACCCGGCGGCCCCGGTCGGGATCGGCCCGGCGCTGGACGGGGCCGGCGACGCGGCACCCGACGACGACGGCGGTGCGACCGTGGCGGTCGCCGGCGCCGAGGTCTTCGCGAACACCTGGAACTCCCACAGCGAGTACCCGTACCCGGAGGACCGCGCGGTCCCGTACATGCGCACGTAGCGCGCCAGCCCGCTCACCGTCAGCGTCTGCCGGCCGCCGGTCCCGGTCGTGGTGCTGTACACGGTGGCCCAGTCCGCGCCGTCGAGCGACGTCTGGATCTGGAACGCGGTCGCGTAGGCCCGCTCCCAGTTCAGCACCACGCGGTCGAGCGACGCGGGTGCGCCGAGGTCGACCTGCAGCCACTGCGGGTCGCTGAAGGCGCTCGACCACCGGCTGCCGGTGTCGCCGTCGACCGCGGCCGAGGCCGGGAACGCGCGGCCCTCGCTGGAGGAGGCCGTGGCCGGCTTGCCCTGGGACAGCGGCTTCTCGTCGGCGCCCGCCGGGCGCAGCAGCGGCCCGGTGGCGAACCAGCCGAGGAAGCCCAGCAGCGCGACCGCGATGCCGGCCAGCACGAACAGCCGCGATCGCGGCAGGCGTCGAAGGGACAGGGTCATGAAGAGTCTCCCGTAGGTTGTGCGCCGCGTCGCGGCGTCCGGGAAGGACGCTAACGACGCGGCCACCCACGGGCCTGGGCCTAAAGACCCAGGACGGGGCCCATCAGGAGGACGCCGACGGCGAGGCGGATCCGGACGGGGAGGCGGAGCCCGACGGGGCGGGCGTCGCCGGAGCCTGGTACGGAACGGCGCTGCCCTTGACGTAGTCCTCGAAGGACACGTCCCAGTCGGTCCAGCCGTTGGTCCACTTCACGTGTTCCTCGGTGTTGCGGATGATCACCGGGTCGCCGATGAGCGTCTGCTTCCACAGCCACTCGGCGTTGGCGGGGGAGAGGTTGGTGCAGCCGTGCGAGACGTTGCGCTTGCCCTGGTCCCCCACGGACCACGGCGCCGAGTGCAGGTACTCCCCGTCCCAGGTGAGCCGCTGCGGCCAGTACACCTTCAGCCGATACCCGGCGTCGCTGTCCGACGGCACGCCGAACGTGGAGGAGTCGAACCACTCCCACTCGTTCTTGATCATGATGATGAAGTGGCCGCTGGCCGACGGGTTGGCGGGCCGGCCGTTGCTCACCGGGCAGGTGCGCACGACCTGGCCGTCCTGCGTGACCGTCATCTGGTGGGTCTTGTTCTCCACCTCCATGACGAACTTCCGCCCGACGGTGGCGCTGGTGGTGAGGTCGCGGTCCGCATACCACTTCCCGCCGATCGGCAGCCCGCCGATCGGCGCGTTCAGCGTCAGCTTGGTGCCCGGCTGCCAGTACTCCTTGGGCCGGAAGTGCACCTCCTTGCCGCTGAACCAGTTCCAGGCGCCCTCCTGCGGCGGGTCGCTGACCACGCTGAGGCGCTTCTGCAGGGCGGCGCGCTGGTCCTTGGCGACGTCGACGCCGAAGTTGATGATGAACGGCATCCCGACGCCGACCGTCTGGCCGTTGTTGACGACCCCGGTCACCTTGGCGAGGCTGCCGGGCTTCTTCATCGTCGTGAACGCGGCGGTGGCGGTGGTGGTCTTGCCGTCGGCGCCGGTCACGGTGACGCGGGCCTCATATGGGGTGGCGTACTTCAGCTGCCGCGCCGGCATCCACACCCCGGTGCTCGAGTGCGGCACCCCGGCGATCTGCTCGCCGCCGGCGTCGACGAACACCACATCCGTCTTCGTGGCGTTACCGACGGTGCACGCGACCTCCATGGCGGCGGGCACGTTGGCGGCGCCGTTGGCCGGCGCGGTGATCTGCACCGTCGCCGGCGGCGGCGGGGACGGGCTCGGTGAGGCCGCGCTCGACGAGCCGGACTGGCCGGCCGCGTCCTGCTCGGGCTCGCAGGCGGCGAGCGTCACGGCGCCGGCCGCGCCCGCGGCCAGCAGGAACGACCGGCGGCTGGCGCGGCCGAAGGACAACCTGGGCCGAACGTCACGTTGCATGGCGATCGCCTTTGACCTGAGGGATGAATTGCGAAAGTGTACTAGACCGGCGCCCGTCCGACCGCCCCTGCGCTGAGCGCCACGAGCAGGGCCAGGGCGGCGGGAATGGCGAGGGCCACCGGGAGCGTCACGGTGCGTGTGGCGGCGCCGATCAGCACCGGGCCGGCCAGGAAGCCGGCGTACCCCATGCTCACCGCCACCGACAGCGCGCGGGCGGGCCGGGCGGGGTTGCGCGCGGTCGCGGCGGAGAACACCTGCGGCGCCACGCACGACAGGCCGGCGCCCAGGCAGGCGAAGCCCGCGACGCCGGCGTAGCGGTGGTCGGCGAGCAGGGCGGCGCCCAGGCCGGCGGCGGCGAGCAGGCCGCCGAGGCGCACGAGGCGGACCGGGCCGAGCAGCGCGGTGAGGCGGTCGCCGACGACCCGCCCGGCGGTCATCGCGATCGCGAACGCGGCGTATCCCGCGGCGGCGAAACCGGCGGCGGCGCCCTCGCCGACGAGGGCGCAGAACGCGAGCCCGCCGAGGACGAGCACGCCGTCGAGGCGGGCGCCGCGCGCGTCGCCGACGGCGCCGGCGTGCTCGGCCGGCGGCTCGGGGGCGAGCCAGACGAGGGCCCAGGCGGCCAGCGCGGTCGTGAGGGCGCAGACGATGAGGAACGTGCCGGGCACGCCGAGGCCGAGGTGCGCGCACAGCCCGCCGAGCGCGGCGCCGGCGAAGCCGCCGATGCTGTACACGGCGTGGAACGACGAGATGATCGGCCGCCCGTACGCCCGCTGCACCCCGAGAGCGTTGGCGTTCATGGCGACGTTGAGCACGCCGTGGTTGGCGCCGAACACGACCAGCGCCACGGTGAGCAGCGCGAGGGTGGGCGCGTAGGCGGCGGGCAGCAGCAGCACGCCCTCGGCGAGCGCGGTCGGCGCGGCGACGCGGACGCTGCCGAAGCGGTCGACGAGCCGGCCCGCGCCCATCTGCCCGGCGATCGCACCGGCGGCCAGGCCCAGCAGCGCGACGCTGAGGTGGAAGTCGTCGACGCCGAGGTGGTGCTTGACCGCCGGCACCCGCGCGGTCCACGCCCCGAGGGCGGCGCCGAAGAGCAGGAACAGCAGGCACCCGGCGAACCGCGCGCGCCGAAGGTCGACTGGCACACCGCACCGTACCGCGCACGGCGCTACACGGGCAGCCCGCAAGCCTCCGCGATGCGCAGCGCGCCCGGCAGGTCACCGGCGCGGGCGAAGTGGGCGGCGGCCTTGCGCGCGACCGCGTGGCGGGCGGTGACGTCGGGCGCCGCGGCGAGGACGGCCGCGAGGAGGTCGTCCTCAACCGCCTCCCTCGACAGTGCCGCCGCAACCCCCTTCGCCTCGATCGCGTTCAGCGCGGCGAACGCCGCTGCAAGGTGCTCGCGGGCTACGGGCGGGAGCAGCCCGGCGACGTTGCGTGGATGGCCCGGGTACACCGTGGCCTCGACCGCCATCCGCGCGGCGAGCCCGGGCCGCCGCTCGGGCAGGCCGGAGGCGACGACGACGTCGATGAGGGCCCGGATGCGGCTCACGGCGCGCAGCCGCGGGTGGTCCAGGACGTCGTCGAGGGCGAGGCGGTCGCCGGCCTCGACGGCGGCGGCCGCGGCGCCGGCGTCGACGAGGATGGGCGGGTTCCAGGACAGGCGCCCGCGCAGCGCCGGGACGCGCGCACCGGAGAGCTCGGCCCGCAGCGCCGGGTCGGCGAGCCGGAAGAGCAGCAGCAGCGACTCCGTGACGACGGCGGCGAGCTCCTGCGGGATGACGGCCGGCGCGGCGAGGACGTCGGCGACCGCGCGCAGCCGCTCCGGGGTCGCCTCGGCCGGCCGCTCGGCGAGCCACCGCAGGATCTCCAGTGCGAGGGGCGCGGGGCCGTGGTCGACGATGCGGCAGTCCTTCATCGCGGCCAGGGTGGCGACGGCGTCGTCGACGAGGCCGCGGCGCAGCGCCAGCGACGCGAGCCGGTGCTTCCACACCATCTGGGCGTCGCGGCTGCGGTCGGCCTTCGGCGCCTTGCGGAAGGCGGCGTGCACCTTGGCCAGCCCGGCGTCGTCGGCGATGTCCGCCAGACCGAGCAGGGCCCGCTGCCGCTCCCACGGCCCGATCCGGGTCGTGAGCTCGAGGGCTTCGCCGAGCCGGCCGGCGCGGGCGAGGGCCGCCGCGAGCCGCGGGCCGTCGTAGTCCTCGACCCGGTCGCAGCGCCGGTCGACCTCGGCGAGGCCGAGCGGGGCGAGCAGCGCCGCGGCGGCGGCGAGGCGGTGCCCGTCGGCGTACTCGCTCTCGGCGAGGACCGCCGCCCACCGCTCGAGGGTCTCGCCGGCGTCGCGCCCCGAGTCGGCGGCGACCGTCTCGGCCAGGCCCGCCAGGACGGCGGAGACGCGGACCGGGCGGTAGCCGCCGCCGCGGTAGGTGCGCTCGTGGTCGGTGGGCGCGAGGGCGGCGCGCAGCAGCGCCTCCTCGTCGTCCGGCCCGCCGGTGACGCAGCGGGCGAACACCCCCGCCACGATGTCGTCGGGGTGGTCGCCGAGCTGGTCGCGGAACCTGGCGTACACGTGCGGGCTCTTGAGCAGGCCCTCGAGCACCTCCGCCGGCGGCAGCGCGGCCAGGATCCGCGGTCCGTCCTCGGCCAGGCCCGGCGGCGGGCGCTCGGCCCCGCCGAGGTCGCCCAGCAGGGCCTGCGCCGCGCCCTCGCGGTCCCCGGCGTCGAAGCGGGCGGCGAGCCAGCGGATGCGGTCGTCGGGGTCGAAGTACGGCCGCTCGGGCAGGGTGCCGGACAGCGCCGCGATGATCGTATCCGGCGTCATCTCAGATCCGCCCGAGCAGGCGCAGGCGCAGGGCGCGCAGGACCACGCCCGGCTTCGCCAGCGACGACGGGTGCGCCTCCATCGCCGTGACGCTGTCGAGGCGCCGGCACGTCGGCTCGTCGGTCATCGAGGCCCGCAGCAGCAGCTCGCTCGCCCAGCGGATCACCTTGTAGCCCGGCGGGTGGCCCTCGGTGATGTGCGGCAGGCCGAGGTCGGCGAACGTCGAGACCTGCCACGCGGCGTCGACGATGACGCGGACCCGCTCGAAGTACGCCTGTGCGGGCTCCGCGGCCACGTCGGGCCCGGTCTGCAGCCAGGCCGACAGGCACGAGGCGTGCAGCATCGCCGACGTCATGCCCTGGCCGTACACCGGGTTGAACGACGCCACCGCGTCACCGGCGGCGACGAGCCCCACCGGCAGCCGGTCCACGGCGTGGAAGTCGCGGCGGCGGCTGTCGGCCTGGTGGTAGGTGATGACGCCGCCGATCATCCGGCCCCGCTCGGCGATGTCGCCGAAGGGCTTCGGGAAGTGCTCGCGGCAGCGGGCCGCGTACTCGTCGGCGTCGCGCGACGGGCGGTCGTCGTCGTAGCCGGCGACGAGCATCAGCCACCGGTCGCCCTCCACCCCCAGCACGCCGCCGATGCGCGCCACCCGCCCGTTGCCCGGCGTGATCTGCGCGATGGAGGCCCACACGTCGCTCACGGACTCGTCGCGCTCGTACAGCGCGGAGGCGTAGTTGAGCTTGATCGGCATCCGCTGCATGGGCGCGCGCGGCCAGCCGTGCTCCTCGAGCCAGTCGTTGAGCCGGCTCGAGCGGCCCATCGCGTCGACGACGAGCCCGGCCTCGACGTCGACGGCCTCCTCCTCGCCGTCGGGCACGTAGCGGGCGCCGCGCACGCCGTCCTCGCCGAACAGCAGGCCCTCGGCCCGGCCGAACGCCATGCGCACGTTGTCGATGGCGAGGACCCGGCTGCGCACCTGCGACTCCAGGAACGGCCGCGTGGTGATGAGCATCGGGCGATCTCGCACCGGGTCGGGGACCTGGCGCAGCTCGTCGTTGATGAACACCTGCCCGTCGTTGCGCCCGAAGTCCGGCGCGCCGGCGGCGACCGCCTCGAGCGTGAACCCGGGGAACCACCGCTCCAGCTGCGTCTGCCCGGCCGGCAGCAGCGCGTGCACCTGGGTGCCCTGCGGCACGCCCGGCCGCGGCCCGGCGCCTTCGGTCGGGTCCCGCTCGACGATCAGCACCTCCTCCGCGTGGTCGCTGAGCACCCGTGCCGCCATCAGCCCGGCCATGCTGCCGCCGAGCACGACGGCCCGGCGCATGAGGATCCGGGGCGGTCCGGGCGGCTCCGGCGTGCTGATCCGGGCAAAGACCTGCGATGCGGAAGGCGCCATACGATCAATGCTAACCGCGTAAATATTTACCTACGTCGCAGGACGGTCGAACGGCCCGCACCGGGCGCGGCCGGCGGCTGTGCACAATGGCCTGATGCGCTTCGCGATCCTGGGCCCGCTCGAGGTCCGCGACGACGCGGGGCGGCCCGTGGCGGTCGGCGGGCCGAAGCCGCGGGCGCTGCTCGTGCGGCTGCTGCTCGCCGCCGGACGCGTCGTGCCCTCCGACGGCCTCGGCGGCGACACGGCCAACGCGGTGCAGGCGCAGGTGTCGCGGCTGCGGCGGGCGCTGCCGGACGAGCCGATCGAGTTCACCGGCGGCGGCTACCGCATCGTCGTCGACCCGCAGGACGTCGACGTCCACCGCTTCGACGCCCTCGCGCGCGACGGCCACCGCCTGCTCGCCGCGGGCGATTTCAAGACCGCCGCATCGGTACTGCAGGAGGCGCTGAACCTCTGGCGCGGACCCGCCCTGGCGGACCTGCCGGACGCCGGCGCGCAGGTCGCGCGGCTGGAGGAGGCCCGGCTCGCGGCCGCCGAGGACCTCGCCGAGGCCGAGCTGGCGCTGCCCGAGGGCACCCCCATCGGTGCGCTGCGCCGCCTCGTCGCCGAGCACCCGTTCCGGGAGCGCCTGCGCGGGCAGCTCATGCGGGCATTGCACGCGGCCGGGCGCACCGCCGAGGCCCTCGCCGAGTTCGACGACGCGCGCCGCCTCCTCGCCGCCGAGCTGGGCGCGGACCCGTCGGCGGAGCTGGCCGCGCTGCACCTGAGCATCCTGCGCGCGCAGGCACCCCCGCCCGCCCGCAGCACCCTGCCCGCGCCGCTGACCCGGCTCGTCGGGCGGGAGGCGGAGCTCGACCGGCTCGCCGGCCTGCGCGGCGCCCGCCTCGTCACGCTGCTCGGCCCGGGCGGCGCCGGCAAGACCCGCCTCGCGCTCGAGGCCGCCGCCCGCGACGGCAGGGAGGCCGGCCTCGTGGACCTGTCGCGCGTCGAGGACGGCGCGCTCGTGCCGCACGCCGTGGCCGGCGCCCTCGGGCTGCGCGCCGCCGGCCTCGCACCCGCCGGCGGCGACGCCGACCCGGTGCGGCCCCTCGCCGCCGCACTCGCCGACCGGGAGCTGCTGCTCGTCGTCGACAACTGCGAACAGGTCCTCGACGCCGTCGCCGGCCTGCTGCGCACCCTGCTCGCCGAGTGCCCGGGCCTCGCCGCGCTCGCCACCAGCCGCGAGCCGCTCGGCCTCACCGGCGAGGTCCTCGTCCCGCTCGGGCCGCTGCCGCCCGAGCCCGCAGTGCGGCTCTTCGCCGAGCGGGCCGCCGCCGTGCGCGCCGGGTTCGCCGTCGACGACGCCAACGCCGAGGCGGTACGCCGCATCTGCGACCTGCTCGACGGCCTGCCCCTGGCCATCGAGCTCGCCGCGGCCCGGCTGCGCCAGCTCACCGTCGCCGAGCTCGCCGAGCGCCTCGCCGGCCACGAGCACTTCGCCGTGCTGTCCCGCGGCGACCGCACCGCCGCCGGCCGGCACCGCACCCTGCGCGCCGTCGTCGACTGGAGCTGGCAGCTGCTCGGCGACGACGAGCGCGCCCTGGCCCGGCGCTTCGCAGTCTTCGACGGCGGCGCCACCCGGGCATCCGTCGAGGAGGTCTGCGGCGCGGGCGAGGACGTCCTGGCCGACCTCGTCGACCGGTCGCTGCTGTCGGTGCGCGACGGGCGGTACCGGATGCTGGAAACGATCTTGCTCTTCTGCCGCGAGCGGCTGGCCGAGGCCGGCGAGGAGCCCGCGCTGCGCGCCGCACACGCGGCCTGGTGCCTGGCGCTGGCCCGCCGCGCCGACCCGCACCTGCGCCGCGCCGAGCAGCTGGAGTGGCTCGCCCTGCTCTCCGCCGAGCACGAGAACCTCATGTCGGCGCTGCGCTGGAGCGCCGCCAACGACCGCGACACCGCGCTGCGCCTCATCGCCGCCCTGGCCGCGTACTGGTGGCTCGGCGGCCGCCGCGGCGAGGTCCCCGCCCTGGCCGCCCGGGTCCTCGACACGGTGCCGGACGGCCCGCCGGAGGGCCTGGAGGAGGAGTACGTCAGCTGCGTCGTGCACGCCGAGTCCCTCGCGTCGCCGCAGGCCCGCCGCCGCGCCGACGCCGTCATGACGACGCTGGACCGCCCGCTGCGCCACCCCTTCGGCGCCGCCGTGTGGGGCATGTCCCGCGAGTCCGGCGTCGACGACGAGCCGTCACCGGCGGTGCTCGGCACCGACCCGTGGAACGCGGCCCTGCAACGCCTCGGCACCGCGCTGCTCGCCGTGCTCGGCGGCCGCCCCGGCGACGCGGAGCTGAGCGCCGTCCTGGTCCAGTTCCGCGCCCTCGGCGAACGCTGGGGCAGCGCGCAGGCCCTCGACTGGCTGGCCCACCTGGCCGGCTGGCGCGGCGAGTGGTCGCGCGCGCACGAACTGTGGGCGCAGGCGCTGGCCGCCCTGGACGAGCTCGGCGCCGCGCTGGAGGCCGCCGACGTGCTGTGCCGTCGCGGCGACTGCCGCACCCGCCAGGGCGACCTCGCCGGAGCCGAGGCCGACTACCTGCGGGCCGCCGACCTCGGCCGCCGGGCGGGCCGCCCCGGCACCGCCACCGCCGAGCTGGGCCTCGCCGAGGTGGCCCGGCACCGCGGCGACGTGGACGCCGCCGCCCGCCACCTGGCCCTCGCCCTGTCCCACGCGAACGAGGGCGACCTCGGCGCCATCCACATCCGCTCGTCCATCCTCACCGCACACGCCCGCGTCGCCGAGGCCCGCGGCCGCCCGGTCGAGGCGCTGCGCTGGCACGAGCGGGCCCTGGCGGCCGCGCGGGCCGCGCCGCTGACCGCCGGCCTGGCCGACGCCACCGACGGCCTGGCCGGCTACCACGCCCTGACCGGCGACGGCGCCGAGGCCGCCCGCCTGCTCGGCGCCGCCACGGCGTTGCGCGGCACCGCGGTCGCCGGCGACCCGAACGTGGCCGCGACGGCCGCCCGCGCGCGGGACCTCATCGGCGGGCCCGCCTTCGCCGAGGCCTACTCGGCCGGCCTGCGTGCCGAATCAGGGACCCCAGATGCAGAGCACGAATAGGGCCGCGACGAGCAGCACCAGCAGGGCGATCGCGACCGGCCGCGGCACGCTGCGCTTCGGCTTCTGCGCGGGCCGCTCGATCCCGATCCCGCCGTGCAGCCCGGCGAGGAGGTCGCCGACGGACTCGGCGGTGGCGCCGCGCTCGGCGAGGCGCGCCACGATGTCCTGCGGCCCGGTGCGCACCAGCGCGGCGAGCAGGTGCTCGGTCCCGATGTGCTCGGCCCCCTCGCGCTGCGCGAGGGCCGCCGTCTCCTCCAGCAGCG
>Ga0310811_10013681_pt1 | contig 10576 bp, 3 predicted proteins | sample YCmetagenome_FD_207642 | JGI IMG/M metagenome (GOLD analysis project Ga0310811, IMG submission 207642) | Soil microbial communities from experimental microcosm in Duke University, North Carolina, United States - YC | ecosystem: Engineered > Artificial ecosystem > Soil microcosm > Unclassified ... | reverse complement strand
AACTGAATCTGCTGGAAAACAACCAGCGCCCCGATGCCGAGCCCGATCGAGACGGCGAATTGCAGGATCACCAACCCGTTGCGCAACCGGCCCGAGCCTGCCTGGCTTGAGGTATTGGCGCGCAGGGTCAGGGCCGGCCGGAATCCCGACAGAATCAGCGCGGGATAAAAGCCGCTGAGCAGGCCTGCCAGGATGCCGATGGCGATGATGGCCAAACTCATCGGCCAATCCGCGAGGTAATGCAGTTCCAGCGGCCGCCCCATGAATGTGCCATAGGCGGGCAGCAGCACTTCAACCAGGGCCAGGGCGGCGACCAGCGCCAGAAGCGCCATCAGCAGCGCTTCGCCCATAAACTGCACAACCACCTGACTGCGCGCCGCCCCCATGCATTTGCGCAAGGAGATCTCGCGGGCGCGCATCGTGGCCCGCGCCGTGGCCAGATTCATGAAATTGAAGCAGGCCACCAGCAGGATAAGAACGCCGATGACGCCCATGCCATAAAGCGTGGCCATGCTCCCAGGGGGCTTCAGTCCGCCAAAACGATCGGTGGTCAGGTGCGCATCCAGGAAAGGCGTCAGCTTGACCTCCACAAGCTGACTGCCAGGGACCTTGACGCTGGTGAAAGCCGAAAGATCGATCGAATGATCGAGAATCGGCTTGAGTTTGGCAAGAATCCGTGCCGGGTCGGAGCCGGGCGCCAAAGTCACATAGCCGAAAGTGTTGCTGTTGCTGAGCCAGTTCTTCTTCTGCTGCTGATCAATGCGGTCGGCGAGCGATGTGTTGGGCACCAGAAAATCGAACTCAAGCTGGGTGTTGTGCGGCAGGTCCCGCATGACACCCACCACCTTGAGCACTACGGTCATGTTGGCGCATGCCGTGTCCCCGTTGCAGCCGCCGCGCCCGGTCGTCAGTGTTTTGCCGACCGGATCCGCATCGCCGAAATATTTGCGCGCGGCCGCCTGGGAGATGACGATATTTTCCGGCCGCGACAGCACCGTGCGCGGATCGCCCTGCACCAACGGCAGGGCAATCACCTGCAGGAAGTTGGGATCTACGACGCCCACATTCTCCGAGAATTGCCGGTCGCCCGCCGTGAGGGTCATGCCTTCGCGAACCATGCGCGTGGCGCTACGCACCTCCGGAATCTGGTCGTGCATCGCAGGTGGTATCGGCATGGGGGTTTGCGCCGTGGTGATCGGCTCGGACCGCCCCGGCACATGATATATGACCTCGACGCGCCAGAGATTTTCGCTGTTTGGAATCCATTTGTCGTAGGAAAGCTCGTCGCGCACGAACAGCATGATGAGAATGGCGCAGGCCAGTCCCACCGCCAGGCCGGCGATGTTGATGAAGCTGTAGAGCTTGTGCCGGACGAGATTGCGCAGCGCGGTGACGAGATAATTGCGGAACATGACCGGCTCCTATTCGTAGCGCAGGGCGTGGATGGGATTGGCGCCGGCCACGCGGCGGGCATGGGTGAAGATGGTGGCCCAGGCGATCAGCAGGGCGGCCGCGCCGGCAGCCAGGAAATAGGCCGGGCTCAGCGCGATGCGGTAGGCATAGCCTTCCAGCCAATTGTGCAGATAGTACCAGGCCAGCGGCCAGGCGATGGCGTTGGCCACCAGCACCGGAACGGAGAACTGCCACAGCAGCAGAAAGATCACGTCACCGGTCCGCGCGCCGAATACCTTGCGTACGCCAATCTCCTTGGTGCGGCGGCCGGCGGTGAATGCCGCCAGCCCGAACAGGCCCATGCAGGCGATGAAGATGGCGATAGCGACGAACAGGCCGAAGATGGCGCCCTGACGGTCGTCGTTCTGGAACTGCCGGTCGAAATCGCCACTGAGGAAGCGCCGTTGCAGGGCGATGGTAGGCGCGAAGCGGCGCCAGGTGCGATCGATCATGGCCAGCGTGGCGGCCGCTCCGTCGCTGCGCAGCCGAACGGAGATCACCGCATTTTCCCTGACATCGTCGTAGAACAGGGCCGGCTTGACCGGCTCGGCCGTGCCACTCCATTTGAAATCCGCCAGCACGCCCACCACGCTGACATCCGTGTCGTGCAGAAAAATATGCTTGCCGACGGCGCTTTGCGGCGTGAAGCCGAATTCCCTTGCCCCGGACGCGTTGAGCAGCACGTTGAAGGACTGGCCGCTATAGGTCGGCGTAAAGGGACCGGAGGTGGCATCCGAGGCGCGGCTGCGGTCCAGCAGCCGTCCGGCGAGCAGTTTCACGCCATAGGTCCGCGGGAAATCCGGATCCGACGGGATGACGCGCATCACCGGACGGGAGGAACTGCCCGGCAGATGCACGTCCGTGTTGCTGTTGTTGCCGTCCAGCGGCACATATCCGGATGCAGTGACCGCCAGGATGCCCGGCTGATTGCGCAAAACGCGCTCGAAGGAATCGCGCGTTTCCGGCGGCATGCTGCGGGCGCCGATAATCACGACGCTATCCTTGCGGAAGCCCAGATCCATGTTCCGCGCGAAGGATATCTGGGCGAAAATCACCAGCGCGGCGATGCCCAGCCCGATGGATACGGAAAACTGCAGCACCACCAGCACGGTACGAAGCCAGCCCGAGGCGCCCTGCTTGGCCTGATTGGCCCGCAGGATGGTGGCGGGGCGAAAACCGGAAAGCACAAAGGCAGGATAGATGCCGCCCAGAACACCCGACAGCAAGGCAATAGCAGCGGCGCTCGCCAGTACCGGCCAGTCCTTGCCATAATGGAAGGCGATCGGCTGGCCGAGAAACTGATCGAAACTGGGCAGCAGGATTTCCACGACCGCCAGCGCCAAGAGCAACGCCAAGAAGCTCATCAATAGCGATTCGCCCAGAAACTGGACGACGAGTTGGCGCCGCGTCGCCCCCATCACCTTACGCAAGCTCACCTCGCGCGCCCGCATGGTCGCCCGCGCCGTCGCCAGATTGGTGAAATTGAAGCAGGCCACCAACTGGATCAAAATGCCGATGATGGCGAAACCATAGACGGTCGCCCAGCTTCCCGGCGGCTTCATCCCGCCATAGCGGTCGGTGGTCAGATGCAGATCCTGGAACGGGACCAGGCGGACCCTCATGATGTTGCTGCCGCGCAGATGGAGGCTGGACAGGACACTGGGATCGGCCTGACGGTCCGTGATCGATATCATCTTGGTCGCAACCGCGGCCGGATCGGCGCCCGGCGCAAGCCGGGCATAGGCCGAACCATGGGTGTTGAACCACTTGCCCTTTTCCATCTGCGCCATGGGATCGGCGTTGGAAGTGGTCGGGAAAAGCGCATCCAGCAGCAGATGGGAATTGTGCGGCAGGTCGGCCATCACGCCAGTGACCTTCAGCACATACTGGGTGACGCGGCAGTTCGCGCCCAGATCGTCGCAGCGGTTCTCGCTGAGAGTTATCGTCTTGCCCATCGGCTCGGCGTCGCCGAAATATTTGCGCGCCCGGGTCTTTGACAGCACGACGGAATCGGCCTGGGCGAAGACGGTGGCCGGGCTGCCTTCGACCAGAGGCAGCTTGATGAGCTGAAAGAAATTGGGATCCACCACATGGAACTGATCGGAGAACAGCCGGCTGCCGATCATCACCGTGGGCCGTTGGCCGGTCAGATGGGTAATGCCGGTCACTTCCGGGATCTGCTGGCCCATCGCCACCGCCACCGGATAGGGAGACCCGGATACGGGCATCGGTGCCTGGCCAGGCAAAGTGAAGGTAACCTCGACCCGGTACAGGTTGCCGCTGTCCGCAATCCACTTGTCGTAGGAGATCTCGTCGCGGATGAAGAGGATAATGAACAGCGCGCAGGTCAGCCCGACCGCCAGGCCCGTGATATTGATGATGCTGTAAAGCCGATGCCGGACGATGTTGCGCAGCGCGATGGTCAGATAGTTGCGGAACATGGCTGCCCCTTACTCGTAACGTAATGCGTTGATGGGATTGGCGCGGGAGACGCGCAGCGCATGGCTGAGGATGGTGAGCCAGGCGATAGCGAGCGCGATCACCCCGCCGGCCAGGAAATAAAGCGGGCTGAGCGCAATGTGATAGGCAAAGCCTTTCAGCCAGCCCTGCAGGTAATACCAGACCAGCGGCCAGGCGATGGCGTTGGCGATCAGCACGGGAACGGAGAATTGCCACAACAGCAAAAACACCACGTCGCGGGTGCGCGCGCCGAAGACCTTGCGGATGCCGATCTCCTTGGTGCGCCGGCCGGCGGTGAAAGCCGCCAGTCCGAACAGGCCCAGGCAGGCGATGAAGATGGCGATCACCACAAAGACGCCGAACATGGTCCCCTGGCGTTCTTCCACCTGGTAAAGCTGGCCGAACTGGTCTGTCAGGAACCTGCGTTGAAGCCCGGAGGCCGGTGAGAAGGAACGCCAGGTCCGGTCGATGAAGGCCAGGGTCTGCGGCACCATGTCGGGCCGCAGGCGGATCGAGAATTGCATCGGCCACTTCGGCAGATATTCGAAGGCGGTGGGCTTGACCGGCTCGCGCGCGCCATTGATCTTGGCATCGGAGATCACGCCCGCGATCCTGATGTGATTGTGGTTGAGCATGACGGTCTTGCCGATCGCCTCCTGGGGCGTGAAGCCCAGGCGGCGCGCACCGGTCTCGTTCAAGAGAATATTGCGGCCTTCGTTGAGGGGATCCCCCCCCGGCAAGGTGCTGTTCATCCGGTCGTCGCTGCGCGATTCCGACAGCATCCGGCCGGCGATGAGACGCATGCCGTAGACCGAGGCATAGTCGGGATTGACCGCGATGTTGTTCAAGGTCACGCCGCCGGATTGGCCCGGCAATTGGAACAAGGCGAGGGTCTGGCCGGCATCGAACGGCACCATGTTGGACATGCCGACGTCGACGACGCCCGGGTTGTTGCGCAAAGCATGGGCGAAGGTCTCGCGCTGTTCCGGCGTCATGGGGCCGGAACTCATGACGACGATATTGTCGCGTCTGAAGCCCAGATCGATGTTGCGGGCATAGCTGATCTGGCTGAACACCACGGCGGCGGCGATGCCAAGGCCGATGGAAACGGCGAACTGCAACACCACCAGCACATTGCGGAAGGCGCCCGAACCCGACTGGCCGGCGCTATTGGTCCGCAAAGTGGCGGCCGGGCGGAAGCGGGAAAGCACCAGGGCGGGATAACTTCCGCTGATCAGGCCGGCGGTTACGGCCAACCCGACCAGTGCCAGCAACAATCGCCAATCGGTATAATGAAGACGGACCGGCCGTTGCAGGAAATTGTCAAAGGCCGGCACCAGCATTTCCACGGCGGCAAAAGCCAGCACCAGACCCAGAACCGACATCAGTACCGCCTCGCCCAGAAACTGGCCGATCAACTGGCCGCGGCTGGCACCCAAGGTCTTGCGCAGGGCGATCTCGCGCGCCCGCAGCATGGCGCGGGCCGTGGCCAGATTCATGAAATTGAAGCAGGCAACCAGCAGGATCAGAAAGCCGATGGCGATCACGCCATAGACTGTTGTCCAGCTTCCCGGCGGCGTCAGGTTGAACAACCAGCGCGATGAAGCCAGATGAACCTGCGTAAAAGGCGTCAGGTTGACCTGATAGGACTGGCTGCCGCTCAACTGGATGCCGAACTTCCGCAGGGCCGGGGTGACGTTGCGGTCCAGCAGCGGCCCCATGCTGGCCACCACCTCGGCAGGATCGGCGCCCGGCGTGAGGCGGACATAGCCATAGCCATTCTCGCTGAACCAATCCTGCTTGGAGTCCGTGAAATTGTGATCGGTGGCCGAGGTGTTGGGGATGAAGGCATCGCCCGTCAGATGGGTATTGTGCGGCAGGTCCGCCATCACGCCCGTCACTTTCAGCGTGATCATATCGTCATGACAGGCCGTATCGTTGGCCTCGCAATTGCCTTTGCCGGTGACCAGCGTCCGGCCGATCGGATCGGCATCGCCAAAATATTTTCGCGCCGTCGATTGCGACAGGACGATTGATTCCGGCTGATGGAAGACGGCGTTCGGATCGCCCACAATCAGCGGCAGGCGGATCAGCGTGAAAAAGCCGGGATCGACCACGCTGACATGTTCCACGAACTGCCGGTCGCCCGCCGTCAAGGTCATCTGCTCGGCATTGAGCCGCGTCATGCCGATCACGCCCGGCACTTCGTTGCGCATCGCCTCGGGCATGGGAAAGGGCACGACCGCGAGCATGAGTAGCGGGCGGTCGGGAATCCGGACGGCGACTTCCACCCGATAGAGATTGTCCGACCCCGGTATCCATTTGTCGTAAGACAGCTCGTCGCGCACGAACAGGATGACGAAGATGACCGCGGCCAGCCCCACCGCCAGACCTGCAATATTGATGAAGCTGTAGAGCCGGTGGCGGGCCATGGCGCGCAGCGCGGTGATCAGATAGTTGCGGAACATGGCTTGCCCTCCCCTACTCGTAGCGCAGCGCGTGGATGGGATTGGTACGGGCGACCCGGAAGGCATGAGCCAGGACGGTTGCCCAGGCGATCAGCAGCGCGCCGAAGCCGGCGACAAAAAAGTAAAGCGGGCTTAACGAGACACGATAGACAAAGCCCTGCAGCCAACCATGCAGATAATACCAGGCGGCGGGCCAGGCAATCAGGTTGGCGAGCAGGACCGGAATCGAGAACTGCCACAACAGCAGCGCCAGCACGTCGCTGACACGCGCCCCGAACACCTTGCGGATACCGATTTCCCTGGTGCGGCGGCCGGCGGTGAAAGCGGCAAGGCCGAATAGACCCATGCCGGCGATGACGATGGCAAGACCGACAAAGACTGCCAGCAAGGCGCCCTGCTTTTCATCAGCGCGGTACAATCTGGCGAAGTCGTCGCTGATGAATTCGCGCGGTATGACGGCGGTGGGCGCGAAACGGCGCCAGGTTTTGTCTATGAAAGCCAGGGTTGCCGGCACCGTATCGGGACGCAACAGGACGGAAATGAAGGTCGTCCCCGGCTTGTTATAGATGAAGACGCCAGGCCTGACCGCCTGCCTGGCCCCGTTGATCTTGGCATCGGCCAGCACACCCACGATCTTCAGCTGATTCTTGTCGAGAACGAGCGGCCTGCCGATCGCCTGCTGCGGCGTATAGCCGAAGCGTTTCGCCGCGGTCTCATTGATCAGGACATTGTGCCCTTCGTTGACGGGGTCGGTTTTGCCGATCACCACATCCTCGCCGCGTGCCTCCGACAACTGCCGGCCTGCCAGAAGGCGCATGCCGTAAAGATCCGGAAAGTTCGGCGTGACGGTGTGCACATCGAGCGGGATCATATCGGGCTGGCCTGGAAGGCGGCCCATGCTGACGGTGAAGACATTGGCCAGAGGCACGTCACTGGATTGCGCGACCTGAAGCACGCCTGGATTGCCGCGCAAGATGTTGGCGAAGCTTTCCCGCTGGTCTTGGGTCAGGCGGCGGAAGCCGTTTATCGCGACGATATTGTCGCGCCGAAAGCCCATTTCGAGTTGGCGCTCGTAATTGATCTGCGAGAAGACGACGAAAGCCACCACCGTCAATCCGATGGAAACCGAAAATTGCAGAACCGCGAGGGTACCGCGCAGCAGGCCAGAGCCTTGAGAGCCGGACTTGTTGGCTTTCAGCACGCTGGCGGGCCTGAATCTTGACAGGACCAACGCCGGATAGCTGCCGCTGAAAAGTCCCGCCACGACCGCCAAAGCGAAAATGCAGGCCATGAGCGGCCAGTCCGCCCAATAATGAAGCGCCAGCGGACGGCCAAGAAAGCGGCCGTAGGCAGGCAGGAGTATCTCCACCAGGGCCAGCGCAACCAGCAGCGCCAGAAGCGCCATCACCACAGACTCGCCCAGGAATTGGACGATGAGATGGCCGCGATGGGCGCCCACGCATTTGCGCAGGGCGATCTCGCGCGCCCGCATGGTGGCGCGCGCGGTGGCCAGGTTCATAAAATTGAAGCAGGCGATCAGCAGGATCAGTGCGCCGATGATGCTCAACCCATAAAGGGTGGACCAGCTTCCGGGCGGGGTCATGCTGCCCCCCTTGCCCTCTGTGTCCAGATGCACCCGGGTGAAGGGGATCATGGAAACCTGTACGAACTTGCTCGTCGGGAGGTTCGACAGGCTTCTCACGTTCACGTCGCGGTCCAAAGCCACGCCGAGCTTGGCCAGCAGCGCAGCTGGATCGCTGCCGGGCGCCAACCGGGCATAGCTTGCGACTCCCAGATTGTTCCATGCCTCTTTGCCCGCCTGGGTGAGACGATCCACGACCGAGGTGTGGGGAATGAAGATGTCATCTGCGAATTGGCTATTATGCGGCAAGTCGGACATCACGCCCGTTACACGCAGCGGCTCCTTCTGCGCGCACGAAACCTGTTCCGGCCCGCACGCTGCCCTGGCGATGCCGATGGTTTTTCCGATCGGATCGGCATCGCCGAAATATTTCCGGGCGGTAGACTGGGAAATGACGGCAGATTCGGGTTGGACCAGAACTTGCGCCGGATCGCCGCTGATCAGCGGCAGCTTGATGACCTGGAAGAAATCGGGATCAACCTCGGCAATGGCTTCGGAAAACTGCCGGCCGCCGACATTGACCGTCATGCGCACCGACATCAGACGCGTCGCCGCCACGACCTCCGGAAAATGGTCTTTCATGAAGGCCGCCAGCGGAAATGGTGCAACCGCGGAGACCATCGGCGGCAGACCCGGCGGCCGCAAGGTCACATCGATCTGATAGAGGTTGCCGGTGTCCGGAACCCATTTGTCGTAGGAGAGCTCGTCTTGGACGAACAGCGCGATGAAAATCGCGCAGGCCAGCCCCACTGCCAGCCCCGCGATGTTGATGGCGCTGTAGAGCTTGTGGCGGATGATATTGCGCAGCGCGGTCACGAGATAGTTGCGGAACATGGCCTGCCCTCCCCTACTCGTAGCGCAGCGCGTGGATGGGATTGGCGCGGGCCACGCGCACGGCGTGGGCCAAGATGGTCGCCCAGGCGATCAGCAGCGCCGTCAAGCCGGCGGCGGCGAAATAAACCGGACTGAGTGGAATGCGATAGGCAAAGCTCTGCAGCCAGCCATGCAGATAGTACCAGGCCACCGGCCAGGCGATCAGGTTGGCGATCAGGACAGGCACGGAGAATTGCCACAACAGCAGGAAGACCAGGTCGCGGGTGCGCGCGCCGAACACCTTGCGGATGCCGATCTCGCGGGTGCGCCGGCCGGCGGTGAAAGCGGCCAGTCCGAACAGACCCAGGCAGGAAATGAAGACGGCGATGACGACAAACACGCCGAACAGGTCGCCTTGACGCTCGTCGGCCTGGTATTGTCGGCCGACCACGTCATCCAGAAACCAGCGATTTATCGCCTTGGTCGGCGCGAAAGCGTGCCAGGTCCGGTCTATGAAAGACAGGGTCTGCGGTATGGTACCGGGCCGAAGCCTGATGAGCACGGACGCGAAGGCGGCTTTCGGGTCGTAGACATAAAATGTTGCGGTTGCCGGCTCACGCGCGCCATAAAATTTGACATTGGCGATGACGCCGACGATGTGCACCTGGCTTTTGCCAAGAATGATGGTCTTGCCAACGGCCTGTTGCGGCGTGAAGCCCAGACTGGCGGCGGCCGCCTGGTCGATGAGAATATTGCGGCCCTCATTCGCAGTCGGCGAATCTGCTCTCGCGTTGAACTGGTCCTGCGCGTGGCTGTCGGACAGCAGCCGCCCTGCCATCAGACGCATGCCAAGGAGTTGCGCCGTATGGGTGCCAATGATCAGCCGGTTCAACCCGATGTCTCCCGGATGGCCGGGCAGTTGCGCCGTCGCCAATCCCAACGTGTATGTCCCGAACGGAATGGCTTCGGTTACCGCGACGTCCAGGATTCCGGGATTGGACCGCAGCGCCTGGACGAAGCCTTCGCGACCCTCCAGGGTCACCAATCCCTCCCCTGGGACGACCAGCAGATTGTCCTTGCGGATACCCAGATCGATATTGCGCGCGAAGCTGATCTGGCTGAACACCACCAGGACCGCGATGGCCAGGCCGATCGAAACGGCGAATTGCAGGACCACCAAAGCTGTTTGCAGGCGTCCGGAGCCCGCGCGCCCCGCATTGCCGGTGCGCAAGATCGTGGAGGGACGAAAGCCCGACAGCACCAGGGCAGGATAAGCGCCGCTCAGCAAGCCAGCGGTCACCGCGACAAGAACCAGCGCAGATAGCCAGGCGCCATTATAATGGATCGCAACAGGATGGCCGAGCAGGTGGCCAAAAGCAGGCTGCAGGATCTCGACCAGGGCCAGTGCGATCACCAGCGACAGCAATGCCGTCAACACCGCCTCGCCCAGAAACTGGATGATCAGTTGCCGGCGATTGGCCCCATGGGTCTTGCGCATCGCGATTTCCCGCGCCCGAAGAGAGGCCTGCGCAGTCGCCAGATTCATGAAGTTGAAGCAGGCAACGAAGAGGACCAGGAGGCCGACGATGCCCACGCCATAAAGCGTGGTCCGGCTACCGGCGGGCTTTTCGTTGAACCGCCATGAACCCGAGGCCAGATGCACATCGGTAAAGGGCGTCAGGTGAATCGCGAAGAGCTGGCTTGGCTTGCGCTTGTCGCCGGGCTCAGACGGAATGGAGCG
>Ga0310811_10013680_pt1 | contig 10576 bp, 5 predicted proteins | sample YCmetagenome_FD_207642 | JGI IMG/M metagenome (GOLD analysis project Ga0310811, IMG submission 207642) | Soil microbial communities from experimental microcosm in Duke University, North Carolina, United States - YC | ecosystem: Engineered > Artificial ecosystem > Soil microcosm > Unclassified ... | reverse complement strand
TCCATTGATAGCTGGAAGCGCCGGTGGCAGTACTGAGGGTGACGCTACCACCGGAACAGAAAGTAGTGGGTCCACCGGCAGTGATGGTTGGTGTGACGGGTAGCGCGTTAACCGTTACGGCTTTGGTGGCGCTGGTAGCGGTACACCCGGAGGCATTGCTAACAGTTACCGTATAGTTGCCGGCGGCAGAAGCAGTATAAGACGAGGAAGTTGCTCCCGAGATGGAGGTCCCGTTCAGGTTCCATTGATAGCTGGAAGCGCTGGTAGCAGTGCTCAAAGTTACGCTGCCACCGGAACAGAAAGTAGTAACCCCGCCCGCAGTGATCGTCGGAGTAGCCGGCAGCGCGTTAACTGTCACGGAGGTAGCGGTACTGGTAGCAGTACAACCAGAGGCATTGCTAACGGTTACCGTGTAATTACCTGAAGCGGAGGCAGTGTAAGACGAAGTGGTCGCCCCGGAGATCGCGGACCCGTTCAAGTTCCATTGGTAGCTGGAAGCGCCGGTAGCAGTGCTAAGGGTGACGCTACCGCCAGAGCAAAAAGTAGTAGCCCCACCGGCAGTGATCGTCGGAGTAGCGGGCAGCGCGTTAACCGTTACGGCCTTGGCGGCGCTGGTAGCGGTACACCCGGAGGCGTTGCTGACAGTTACCGTATAGTTGCCGGCGGCAGAAGCGGTATAAGACGAGGAGGTTGCTCCGGAGATTGCGGTCCCGTTCAGGCTCCATTGGTAGCTGGAGGCGCCGGTGGCGGTGCTCAAAGGTACGCTGCCGCCAGAACAGAAGGTAGTAGCCCCACCGGCAGTGATCGTCGGCGTAGCCGGCAGTGCATTGACGGTAACCACTAAAGTCTGAGAAGCCGAGCACCCGCTGGCATTGGTGACCTTATAAGTGATCGTGACGGTGCCTGCCGCAACCCCGGTGACGACCCCGGACGAGGACACCGTGGCGGTGCCCGTAGCGGAAGAAGACCAAACCCCGCCGGCAGTGGCGTCGGACAAAGCCAGCGTCGAGCCAATGCAAACGGAGTTGCCACCGCTGATCGCCGCGACCGTGGGCAGCGGGTTGACCGTGACCGTGGTCCCGGCGCTGGGCGACGACGGACAGCTGTGGTTGTCGAAAACGGTCAGCGTGTATATGCCGGATGCGGTTGCGGTATAGGTAATCGCCGTGGCGCCGGAAATGTCGGTGCCGCTGGTATCCCATTGATAGGCGGTGATGGTGCCGGTGGTGTGGCCCGTCAGCAGGACGCTGCCGCCGGCGCAAAAGGTGGTGGTGCCGGCGGTGACGGTAGGCGTGTTGGGGACAGTCGTGTAAATGGCCGTGCCGGAGATAGCGGTGCCGTTGTTGGTTTTTTTGAAACCGTTGCTGCCGTCGGTGGCGTTGTAGTTCGATCCACTGGTCGTGGTGCCGGCGTTGCCGCCGGAGATATTGACGGAAGAAGGCGCCGCCGTGGCGTAGACCACGCCGCCGCCGCCGCCGCCGCCGGGGCCGTGAGCGGTAACGCCGGAGCCGGGGTTGTTGGTGCCACCGTCGCCGCCATGGGCATTGACGGTGATGTTGCCCATGCCGCTGGTGGAATACAGGTAGGCCGAACCTCCGGCGCCCCCGCCGCCGCTACCGTCGTTCTGGACGGTGCTGTTGGCGTCCGAGCCGCTGACGTCTACCGTACCGGTGCCGCTGAAGGCGCCGTTGGAGCATATAACAATGACGATACCCCCACCGGAGGCGCCGCTGGAGGCAAAACCGTTGCCGGGAGTACCGGTGCCGTTGTTGCTGTCGCCGGAACCGCCGCCGCCGCCCATGACGAACGACGTCGCGGCGTAGCCGAAAACCGAGCCGCCGAGCCCGCCGCTGTTGGCAGTGGAGCTCCAGCCCTGGCCACCCATCCCGCCGGCGCCGCCATTGCCGCCGCCGCCACCGCCGGCGTTCTCGTCGTTGTTGGCGGGATCGCCATCGGTGGCGCCGCCGCCGGCGTTACCGGGCGCGCCGCGGGCCTGGCTACCGCCCGGGTATCCTTCGACGGTATTGTCGAGCAGGCTGTTTGCGTTGTTGACGTATCGGGGCGTACCGGCGATGCCTTCGCCCTTGGCGCCATTGGTGTTGACCGTGGCGAGCGTTTCATAGTCGGAGCTGGCGCCGCCGCCGCCACCGAGCGAACGCGCACCGCCGCCGCGGAAACCGGCGCCGGCGGCGCTGACGGTATTGCCACCGAAGTTGAGAGTGCTGACAGAGCGCAGGACGACGACGCCCCCCGCGGTACCGTCCCAGGCCGGGGCTGTGATGTTACCCGATAGCGTCAGGTTGAGGTACAGGGGGACGCGGATGACCTGGAACCGGTATTGGCCGTTGGTGCCGTAGTTCGAATTGGTATAGCTGTTGACCAGGTTGGCGGCCACGGTGAGGGTACCGCCGCTGCCGGGAAATATGGTACTGTTTGCCTTGGCGAACTCCATCGTGCCGGCCACCTTGGTCTGATAACCGCTACCGGTGCCCCCGTTGCTGCCATAGTTGTTGGTATTGCTGTTCTTGATCGTGGCGCCCTGCATCTGGATCACCAGCACCAGGTCGCCCGGGTTGATGGTGTCGCCGCCGTAGTCGGCGGGGCCGAGCGTGATGTTCTTTTGCCCGGAAGCTGCCGAGGCCGTAGCCGGATAATACGTATTCGGGTTGCTGCTGATGGTGGTGGTTCCGGGGATGGGACACACCTGGGCGCCGGCCTGCGTGGACGACAGCAACAGTAGCAACAACACGGATAAGGATAGACTAAGCCTCAACAAGGGTTTCATGGACGGGATTTTGGCAACAGGGGCAACACAGGGTTGACAGCGCCATACGGGGATGTAGGCACTGCACGAAACAAAAGAGGTAAGCTAGACCCGAACCAACAGGGGATCCGGTCTACACAGGAAAAAATGGAAAAACCACGGAATGGGGAACGCCCGTAAAGGAGGGCTGAGGACACGACCCCGCAGGGTGTGATGGATAAGAGGTAAGCGTTTCATAATACTGGATATTGGAGATAACAGCCTGCAAAATACGACAAGAAATGAAACTATGCGTTAACACACTGTTAAACGAAAAAGGGCCGACCCAGTCGGGTCGGCCCTTTCCTCAGTATGATTAATGGACTATACCGTCTTGGCCTTGGCCGGCGTCACCGCGGCGGGGTGCGCCTGGTGCTCTGCCAGCCCGCGTTTGCGGTCCAGGTCGACCAGTACGGGGGCGGCCACGAAGATCGACGAATAGGTACCGGTGATGACCCCGATCAGCATCGCGAATGCGAAGCCGCGTGTCGATTCCCCACCGAAGATAAACAGGATGAGGATCGTCAGGAACACCGTGAGGGACGTCATGATGGTCCGGCTCAAGGTATCGTTGATGGCCTTGTTGATGATGCTTTCCTTGGAGGCGCCGATCATCAACCGGCTGTCTTCGCGGATACGGTCGAACACGATCACGGTGTCGTTCATCGAGTACCCGATCACCGTAAGGAGGGCCGCGATGAAGTGCTGGCCGATTTCGAGCGGGAAGGGAACGATGTCCTGGAAGAGCGAGAAGACGATTAGCGTGATACAGACGTCGTGCAGCAGCGCGATGATCGTACCCAGCGAGTACCTCCAGTCGCGGAACCGGATGAAGATATACAGGAAGATGATCAGCAGCCCGAAGATGACGGCCTTGATGGCGCCCTTCTGCAGGTCCGAGGAAATCGTCGGAAGCACCGTCTGGCTTTGTTGCTTGTCGAGCTTGTCGAACTGTTCGTACGTGCGGCCTTCGGGGAGGAAGGGCTGCAAGGCGTGGAACATCTTGTGCTCGACCACGGAGTCGATATTGTTACCGGACTCCTTAATCATATAGTCCGTAATGATATCCAGGTGACGGGAGTCGCCTACGGTCTTGACCTCGGGTTCGGATCCGAATTCCGTGGCCACCGCCTTGGTTACGTCGGTAGAGGACGTCGCCTTCGGGAACTGAACGGTGTAGCTCCGGCCCCCCTGGAATTCGACGCCTTTCTTAAAGCCCTTGACGAACACCGCGTAACCGGTCAGCAGCAGCACCACCACCGAGATGGCGTAGGCGACTTTGCGGTATTCGATGAACTTGAAGGAGGCGTGCTTGAATATCCGGGTGGATATCTTGGTCATGTAGTTGAAATGGCGCTGGCGGTTCGTCCAGGTGTCGGTGACCAGGCGGGATACCAGGATACCGCAGAACAGCGACAGGAGGATACCGATGATCTGGGTGGTGGCAAAACCCTTGACCGGACCGAGGCCGAAATACAACAGGATACAGGCGGTAAGCAGGGTGGTTACGTGGGCGTCGAGCACGGGTGGCATCGACCGGCGGTAACCTTCCTGTACAGCGGTGGTATAGTTCTTCCCTTTGGCGAGCTCTTCCTTGATACGCTCGAAGATGATAACGTTCGTATCCACCGCCATACCGACGGTCAGAACCAGACCGGCGATACCCGGGGCCGTCAGGGACGCGTGCAGGGAGGTCAGAACGCCTACGGTAAAGAGCAGGTTTAGGATCAAGGCGATATTGGCAACCCAGCCGCCGGTGTTGTAGTACACCAGCATCAGGACGAAGATCACGATAAAGGACAAGGCGAAGGCCTTAAAACCACCGGCGATCGCTTCGGCGCCTAGGGTGGGGCCGACTTCGACGACGGCGATGATCCGGGCGGGAGCGGCCAGCTTACCGGCCTTGAGGATGGACGAAAGGTCCTGCGCCTCTTCCGGGGTGAAGTTACCGGTGATCTGGGAGTTGCCCCCGGATATCGGCCCGATGACGTTCGGAGCGGAGTAGATAAAGCCGTCCAGGGCGATCGCGATGGCGTGATCCACGTTATCGGTGGTCATCTTTTCCCAGAGGTGGGCGCCGATGTTGTCCATCTGCATGCTCACGATTACCTGGCCGGTCTGCTGATCGACGTCCTGGCGGGCGTCGGTGACGTGCTCGCCATCCAGTTCGGGTTTGTCGGTACCGGGCCTCAGCTTGATCGCGTATACCTCGATCAGGTCCGTACCGTTACGAGACTTGGACGGTTTGGCGCCGTACATGAAGCGCAGGTTTCCCGGGAGCACCGACCGGGCGGTAGGGGAGTTGACGTAGTCGGAAAAGGTAGCGGTGTCGGCGGCGCGGACAAAACCGACGGTCGCCTTCGAAGAAGGGCCTCCGGTGGCCGGCTGGTTGGACAACAACGCAAAAAACGGGTTGGCCGTGCGGGCGCCAAAGGGTACCGCGCTGGTATCGGCCTTGGTGGTGTCCGCGTGGGTGGTGTCGGACAGGGGCTTGCCAGCCACGTAATCCTTCATTTTGGCATCCAGCGGCTGGAGGTATTGCGTGTAAAAGGCCTGGTCCTGGGAGGCCGTGTAGGTTTCCCAGAATTCGAGCTTTGCCGTAGCCTGGAGGAGCTTTTTTACGCGGTCCTTGTCCTCGACGCCAGGCAGCTCGACGGTAATATCGCCCTTGGTCTTATCGGGCATGATATTCGGCTGTGCGACGCCGAACTGGTCGATACGCGTGGTGATGACCTCGTTGGTCCGGTCGATGGCCTGGTTGGCTTCGTCCCGGATCGCGGAGATGACCTGGTCGTCGCTGTCGGTTACCTTGATCTTATGCTGACCGACGCCGGCAAAAAGACCGGCCAGTTTCCCGTTGGGGTTTACTTCCTTATATGCTTGCTGGAAAAGGTTGATGAAGTCCGCGTTCCCATTGGCCCTGCGCTTGACCGCGAGGTTCAGCGCCTGGTTCAGCAGGCTGTCTTTCGGGTTGTTGCTCATCGAGCGGATCAGGCCGTCCAGACCCACTTCGAGGGTCACGCTCATACCCCCCTTGAGGTCGAGACCCAGGCTGAGCTGCTGTTCCTTGGCTTTCAGGTACGATACCTTATAAAAGCCGAAGTTGCCGATGATCTGGTCCTGGGTACTGTCCCGCAGCTTGTGGTAGCGGGCGTTGTATACGGAGTCCTTGGTTTCTGCGCTCGCATCAGGGTACACGGCCTTTACGTAACGTTGGGCCTTGGCTTTGAGCTCTTTTTCGTGGTTGTTGACAATCCAGGTGAAGCTTAGCTGATAGAGGGAAACGACAATAAGTGCAATGGTGAAGAACCACACCAAACCTTTCAGTTGCATACTTTTTCTGGGTTTACGCGGAAATGTTTTAGGTCGGCGAAACTACAGGAAAAAGTCGATAATCCTTAAAAAAGCTGGCATTACAGGCCAAAAACCACCTATTTTTGACCCATCCTATGATAAATTTTCGTATACGTTCCGGGCTGGCGATTGCCCTTTTGGGGATGACCCTCGGCTCAAGGGCGCAACAAACCCAACGGCCGGAGGAAAGCTCCCTGCTGGCAAACCTGTTGGCCCATAATCCGGCCTATTTCGATACCCTGCTCCAAAACCGGGATTCCCTGGGGATACAGATCATTTATACCCAAATCGACCGGAACCGGGATAATACCCCCACTTTCAAGGACTACTATTACAACCTGGACACCAGCCGGTATTTCTACCCGGCGTCGAGCGTCAAGCTGCCCGTCGCCTTGCTGGCCCTGGAGCGGCTCCATGAATTACAGGGGATCGACCGGACCACCACGATGCTGACCGACGCGGGGTACGACGGCGAAACCATGGCCTTGAACGACCCCGCCAGCCCCGATGGCCGGCCGAGTGTCGGCCAGTATATCAAGGAAATCTTCCTCACGAGCGACAACGATGCCTTTAACCGCCTGTACGAATGGCTGGGCCCGGATTATATCAACCGCCGCCTGTGGGCCATGGGCTACCGGGACGTCCAGATCCGGCACCGGCTCGATATCTTCCTGCGGGAGGACCAGAACCGGCGGGCGAACCCCGTGCGGTTTACCGATTACGTCGGGAGGACCCTCCAGCAATGGCCGCTCCGAACGGATAGCACGGCCTATCCAGGAAGGGCCGACGTAATAGACGGCGTCGATTTCAGCAAGAAAAACCGGGTAACCCTGCTGGACCTCCATCGCCTCCTGAAAAGCGCGCTTTTCCCTGCTTCGGTCCCAAAGGAACAAAGGTTCGACCTGGGGTCCGACGACTACCGCTTCCTGTACCGGTCGATGTCCGAGCTGCCCGGCCAGACGCGCTGGCCCGCCTATGATTCCGCGGATGTGTGGGATGCGTATGTCAAATTCCTGCTTTTTGGGAACCAAAAGGGTAGCCTGCCGTCCTCGATACGCGTATTCAATAAGATAGGTCAGGCGTACGGGTTCCTCCTGGACGTCGCCTATATCGTCGACCTGGATAAAGGCGTCGAGTTCATGCTGAGCGCGGTGATCCGGTGCAACCCGGACCGCAAGCTGGGGGACGAGCACTATACGTATACAACCCTGGGGTTTCCGTTCCTCCAGCACCTGGGGGAGACCGTGTACCGGTACGAGCTGGGGAGGAAAAAAACGGTAAGGCCCGACCTGTCGATTTTTCGCTGTGTCTATGATAAATAATAATTTGCAGACGCAAAGCCAACAAAAGAAGGCTCCGTTCGTTAATTTAAATGGTAGTAAGTCAAAGAACCCGTATGCGTAGAATCAGCGCTTTTGTCCTGACGTCGATTATCCTGTTGAGCACCTCCTGTCTCAAGACGAAGTCGAACAGCAATACCAACAATCCGGCCAGCATCGCTTTTGTCAATGTCGCGCCCGGCGCGCCCCCTTTCCAGGTATCGGTAGACGATGCCAAGGTGGGGACCCAGGCGGACTTCCCTTACGGCAACTACCCGATGAACGCGGACTCGAGCATAAAATACCTGCAGGAATTCGCGGGTATCCATTCCGTGGCTTTTATCGACGATACCACTACGAGTAGCAATAATATCCTCGTCAGCGGCCAGACGCAGTTCAGCAAGGGCTTCAAATACACGATTTATCTCTACGACACCGTCAATGCCAACGGCCTGAACGCGGTACAGCTCCAGGATACGTATGACTCGATCCCGTACAACCAGTGCCTGTTCCGGTTCCTGAACTTCAGCCCCAACTCCCCTCCGTTGAGCGTCATCGCCCACTACCCGGACGATACGCTGGTGACGATCCTGAACAACCAGTCCTATGTCGGGAGCGCTTCCTATTCGACCGCGTCGCTGTCCCAATACATCACCATCCCGCCGGCGGGCTATGGGGGGGCGACAAAACCTTACGTCATCACACTTTCCCAGTACAACGGTTTCAATACAACACCGGGTCCGCCTGTCGTCGACAGCTTTTCCATGGCGCTGGCGCCGAACCATGCCTATACGCTCGTCATCACCGGGCTCATAGGGGACTCGACCGACAGCAAGGGATACCAGCACTTCCTCATCCACATGAACTAGCGCTACCGCCCGTTAGCCTTATTTTTGTGCGCAAACGTACGCCCCTGGCGGTATTTTCTTCGTACATTCGCGCACTAAAAAAGACCAACGAAATGCAACTTTCTTCCCGCCTTCAGAAGTTCAACGAACCGGAAACATTGAAGATGGCCAAGCTGGGCCGGGAGCTAAGGGCAAAGGGAATCGACGTGATCGACCTGAGCCTGGGCGAACCCGACTTCGACACGCCCACGCACGTTAAAGATGCAGCCATCAAAGCCATCCACGACAACTGGAGCCACTACACACCGGTAGCCGGCTTCCTCGACCTGCGCGAAGCGGTTTGTGTGAAATTCAAACGGGACAACAACCTCGACTACGCTCCTGAAAATATCGTGGTCTCCACGGGCGCCAAGCAAAGCCTCGCCAACGCCATCCTCGCCCTTGTGGACGTGGGTGACGAGGTTATCATACCCACACCCTACTGGGTGACCTATTCCGAGCTGGTGAAGATCGCCGACGGCAAAGTCGTCGAGATCCACACGACGCTGGAACAGCAGTTTAAGATCACCCCCGCGCAGTTGGAAGCCGCGATCACGCCCCGCACGAAGGCGTTCCTGTTTTCCTCCCCCTGCAACCCTTCCGGCGCCGTATACAGCAAGGAAGAACTGGCGGGTCTGGCGGAAGTCTTCCGCAAGCACCCGGATGTTGCCATCATCTCCGACGAGATATACGAATACATCAACTTCGTGGGCAAGAACGAGAGCATCGCTCAGTTCACCGACCTGAAGGACCGCATCATCATCGTCAACGGCTTGTCCAAAGGTTTTGCGATGACCGGCTGGCGTTTGGGCTTCACCGCCTCCAATGTGACGATCGCCAAGGGCATGGAAAAGCTCCAGGGCCAGATCACCAGCGGTACGTCTTCCATCACCCAAAAGGCCGCCATAGCAGCCCTCACCGGTGACCTGAAACCTTCGCACGACATGGTGGCCGAGTTCACCCGCCGTCGTACCCGCGTGCTGGAGCTGGTAAAAGAGATCCCCGGCATCAAGTGCTTCGAGCCGCAGGGCGCTTTCTACATCTTCCCCGACGTTTCTTCCTACTTCGGCAAGACCGACGGGCAGACGACGATCGCGAACGCCTCCGATTTCTGTATGTACCTCCTCAACACGGCCCACGTCTCTTCCGTAATGGGCGACGCGTTCGGGGAACCGAAGTGCGTCCGTTTTTCCTTTGCCAACAGCCTCCCGAACATTGAGAAGGCCTGGGCGAGGATCAAGGAAGCGCTCGCCAAGCTGAAATGAGTGACAAGCTCGATATGTTTTTCAATCGCCTGACCAAGGTGCATAAGCACCTCGGCAAACAGGCGAAGCGACAGGGAATTTCGTGCTATCGGGTCTATGACCACGATCTGCCGGAATTCCCTTTCTGCATTGAATTCTATGGCCCTCGCCTTTACCTTGCCGAGTACCGGCGGCGGCACGGCATGGACGAAGCGGAGCACGACGCCTGGCTATACGAATGTCTGCCGGTGATCAGCACCGTGCTGGGCGTATCTGCAGACGATATCTACTGGCGGCAACGCGAGCGCAAAGCGGGTCGTCAGGGGCAATATACCCGGCAAGGAGAGGAAGGCGAGTTTTTCGAGGTCGGAGAAAACGGCCTGTCTTTTCTCGTGAACCTCACGGACTACCTCGACACCGGTCTGTTCCTGGACCACAGGGTCACCCGCGCGCGCGTCAGGGAGGAATCCAAAGACAAGGACGTGCTCAACCTGTTTGCCTACACCGGTTCGTTCTCGGTATACGCCGCGGCGGGCGCCGCCAAAAGCGTGACAACCGTGGACCTGTCGAAGACCTACCTGGCCTGGGCGGAACGCAACATGGCGTTGAATGGCCTGCCTCCGGGCGACATGGTACACGCCGACGTCAAGCAATACCTGCAAACGCTGCGCCCGGAGTCGTTCGACCTGGTCGTCATGGACCCGCCCACGTTCAGCAACAGTAAACGGATGAAGGACGATTTCCTGGACATCCAGCGCGACCATGTTACGCTCCTGAACCAGGCACTGCAAGCGCTGCGCCCCGGTGGATCGGTATACTTCTCTACCAACTTCACGAAATTCATCCTCGACGCCGGGGCGATCGATACCACGGATATAAAGGATATTACGCGCGCTACAACGCCCTTCGACTTCGAGGGACGGCTCAGGCGGTGGTGCTACCTGCTTCGGAAATGAGCCGCTCGTGCAC
>Ga0310811_10013678_pt1 | contig 10576 bp, 5 predicted proteins | sample YCmetagenome_FD_207642 | JGI IMG/M metagenome (GOLD analysis project Ga0310811, IMG submission 207642) | Soil microbial communities from experimental microcosm in Duke University, North Carolina, United States - YC | ecosystem: Engineered > Artificial ecosystem > Soil microcosm > Unclassified ... | reverse complement strand
CAACCGTCACCGCCGAAAGACTATTGTCGGCCAGTTGTTGAGCGATGAGGCCGCCAAAGGAATGGCCGACCACCGCGGGCTTCCTCTTGAGCTGACTAAGAACCTGAGTATAGTAATCGGTGACCTGTTTAATCCGCTTGTGCGCAAAAACTTCCGGGTTCTCATTGGCCTCTGCGACGGTCTTCGGATCGTCGGGCCAGCCTGGTGCGAGCGTTGTGTAGCCCCGTTCTTCGAAGAACTCGCGCCAGTTGTCCCAGCTGGATGCCAGCAGATAGAGGCCGTGCACGAAGACGACTGGCTGCAATCCCGAGGCGTTGGCGCGGTCGATTTCTTGCTGTTCATGGGGCATGAGATGTGTCATGTCATCCTCCTTTGGTGGGTCAGCAGACTGTGTTTCACTGGATGAGAAGTAGTCCTCCGCTTGATATCCTGTTTTAGCAACAGGAAAAGGAAAGCGATGGGACTATTCCATCAGCGGTGGGCCAGTCACTACCAGACCATACCTGGCCCCAAGCGCGGTGAGCGCTTGTATATCTAACTGCGGAGACAGGTAGAGGGGACGTAGTTCTTCAAAGAACCCTCGCAGACCGCCCGGGAGAAAGGTGACGAGCATCCTTCCTGCCGTTAGGGAGCGCCAGGCATGTGGCACGCCACCTGGAATACGGACAGAGGTTCCAGCCGAGGCGGTAAAGATGTGTTCCCCTAGCTTCACCCGGTAGGTCCCTTCCAGAATATAGAGGAGCTCCTCTTGCTGATGAGTATGTTCGGGTGGTCCTATCTGGGGAAGTGTAATGGTCACCGCCTGATCGTAGAGCCCGTTGGTCGTTTCCGCCGTAGCTTTCCAGATCCAGTACTCCCCACTCGCTTCAAATGTCGTCTCTCCTTCACCCGCGTTGAGAACCAGCGATGCAATGTTAGTACCCATAGATGTTTCCTTTCCTTTTCTTTTCTTCGTTCTTTATTTCTTTTGAAAGAAGGTAAGAAGCTGATCTACCAATGCTTGTGGATGCTCTTCAGGTATCCAGTGACCAGAGTTGGCGATCACTCCGCCGGTAACATTCGTGGCGTAGTTGTGTACCTGGGTAAAAACTGCCTCTCCGAGACTGTGGTCCGCTCCGAGCGCAAGCACTGGCATCTGCAACTTCTTTTTTCCATAGATTTTGATCTGCTCTACATCCGTTTGAAAGGAACTGAAGTAGCTGATATAAGCATGCAGATGTGCAGGATCTTGCCAGTTGTGCGCATAGAGTGCGATTTCCGCTGGCGTGATGCTCCCCTGAACCTGAACAGGAACGCTGTTCTGGAAAAACTGAGTTAAAAAGGTTGCTTCCTGTCCCTGGATGAGTTTTTCAGGCATCTGCGGAGTACTGAAAAAGCCGAACCACCAGACGCCGGGTCCATTGGCAGTCAGTGCTGGAAGTGTGTAGATACTTGCATCAGGGATTGGCGCTTCCAGCAGCGCCAGGTGTTTCACATCGCCGGGATAGAGCGCTGCATACGCATAAGCGACCATCAGTCCGATATCATGACCGACCAGGTTGATGGGCCCAAGACCGAGTTGCGAGACAAGTCCATGAATATCCCTGGCCATCGTTGCCTTGTCATACCCCGTCGGTGGCGCGTCTGTCTGGCCTGCCCCCCGCATGTCAGGCGCAATCACCCGGTAATGTCTGGCGAGATCGGGAAGCACTTTATGCCATGCGTACCAGGTTTCTGGAAACCCGTGGAGCAGTACCAATGGCTGTCCCTTTCCACCGCTGACATAATGCATACGAATGCCATTGGTCATGGCGAAACCTTCAGTAAAGCCCTCTGGCAGAAGAGAGGACTCCTTCTGAGCCTGAGCAAGCGAAGTGTGACCTGTTTGCTGAGCGTATACAATGGAGGCGAAACTGCCCGCGAACAGCACGAGACTGAAAAGCAAAACCAGCGTGAGTTGCCCTTTCCAGTGCCAGCCCATTCCTCCAGACATAAACGCGACGTTTGTGAGCCACCCTCGTTGCATGTGCTGCTGATGTTCATCCGAGTTCTTGCTTGTTCTCTTCTTCCTTCTCTGGTGAGAGGGATCTGTATTCATAAAAATATCTCTCGTTTTCTTCTCTGGTGGCAATTAGGACAGCATGCGCTTGCAAAATCTCTTGCGACGACCCCGATTGCGTCAGCTGCCGCACGCGCAAGCGCATGAAGCGTGTAGAAAGCGAATTATTGGCGATACCCGATGGGCGCATTCACCAGGCCATTGATGATTTATCGGGGCTGGCTGATTGAAAAAGGGGAGTGCTTTCTGGACGGTGAAAGACGCCCCTTTCAGCTATGCATATCGCCGTTTGTATCGTGAGAACGTTGGAAAGGTTTCAAAAAATTGAGGGCAACTTATGATTCGATGAGCGTGACACTGTAATTGAAACTCGTTCCTGTGACATCATAGATGGCAATGCCGGAGCCTGGCGTATAGGTGATATACCTGTCTCCTGCGATACTGGCTCCTGCCACCGCTTGCACATGAGGACGCACAAGACGACCAGATGGGATGCTTTCACCTTGTCCGTTTAAAGCATCCATGTCGAGGCTTCGCCTTTGATCAACAGGATAGTCCCCACTGTTCGCTTGTGTCCAACCCTGGGTTCCGTCATCATTTACCCACTCGATCCAAAAATTCATAACCATACCTGCATTGTTGATACAAACAATGGTTTGTGCCATAAGGATGTCTCCTTTTCTTCCATCTGATCTTCACCTATGAACATTACAAGCCAATCTCCATAGTTTCGTTAAAAGATCAGGCTTCTTTTGTCAGAAGCATCTTCTTCTTTGGAAAGAATACACTTTTGCGTTTCTTTTTCAGAGATCGTGAGCGATCTTCGACCCAACATTTTCCATCGTTTTGCAAGGGGAAAAGCAGTATTGCAGGGAGCTCATAACGTATCGTATACTATCCAACGTATCATCTACTATCCAGTATTGTCTCTTATATGATGAAATATTCATTTAAAAGCTTCCAACCGCAGGGGTCGGTGAGAGGGAAACGCCATGCAGAGAAACGAGCAGTTGCGTCGGCAACGCATCAAGCGCAACTGGCGACAGCAAGATCTGGCAGATCAGTTAGGCGTCACCGTCGTCACAATCCAGCGCTGGGAACGAGGCTCCCAGCAACCCAGCGCCTATTACCGCATCAAACTCTGTACCCTCTTTGGGCTCAGTTCCCAGGAGTTAGGATTGAGCGATGGCTTCCCATCGGAGAGTGCCACCTCAGATGTGGCACCGGAGAGAAACGATCTCTCGGAGCAGACGCCGCTTTGGACTGTGCCATATGCACGTAATCCTCACTTTACCGGACGCGACGACGTGCTTCAGCAACTTGGGCACCTGTTCGCTGCAAAGCAGCCAGGCGAACCGATGAATATTCAGCAGGCAGTTCTGACGCAAACGCAGGCTATTTCGGGACTGGGTGGTATTGGCAAGACGCAAATCGCCATCGAATATGCGTATCGGGCACGGATGCAAGGACGCTATCGCCATACCATTTGGATCTCTGCGGCAAACGAAGAGACGATCCTGACCAGTTTTGTCGAACTCGCTCGTCTGGTCATGCCCACTCTTGTGAAGGATGAGACCAATCAGCGCACCATCGTGACGGCTCTCTTGCGCTGGTTGGAACAGTGTACGCAGCCCTGGCTGCTGATTTTTGACAACGCCGATGATCTTGACCTGGTGCAACCCTATCTCCCTCACCAGGGCAACGGGCACATGCTCCTCACGACGAGGGCCAGCGCAGTTGGCGCGCTGGCTTCATCCATTGAAGTCGATCTCATGGGAATACTGGAGGGAACCTATCTCCTACTGCGGCGTGCGCGCCGGTTTTCTGCCGAGTCACCAGAGATGATGGACGACGCGATCAATCTGGTCATTGCCCTCGCCCAATTTCCTCTCGCCATCGATCAGGCAGGTGCCTACATTGAAGAGACCGGATGCACGCTGAGGGACTACCTTCAGCTTTATCAGACGCATCGTCACGCGCTTCTGGCGCGGCGCGGCAGGCAGGCCACCGGCTATCCAGAGTCCGTTGCCACGACCTGGTCTCTCTCCTTTAAGCGCGTCGAAGAGCAGAATCCTGCTGCCACGGAGTTCTTGCGCATCTGTGCCTTCCTCGCTCCAGACCACATTCCAGAAGAACTCCTTACGAAAGGTGCTCCCCAGTGGCCTCCGACGTTGCGTGAAACGGTGACGAATCCCCTTCGCTTCAACGAGATGCTCGAAGCGCTGCTGGCCTTTTCCCTGGTGAAGCGTCTCGCGGAGGACCGGATGCTGAGTCTCCACCGCCTGGTGCAGGCTGTCCAGATAGATCATATGGAAGTCGAGGCACAGCGCACCTGGAGCGAGCGGGTGGTGCGCGCCCTGGAGACGACCTTCCCTGCTGATCCGAAAAATGTGGATAGCTGGCCTCAGTGTCTGCGCTACCTGGAACAGGCGCAGGTCTGCGATGCATTGATCCAGTCTCATCAGCTTCAACTACCCGAGGCCGCTGATCTCCTCGATCGAACAGGGACCTACCTTCATGAGCATGCACTGTATGAACAGGCGGAGTCACTCTACTTGCATGCTCTTTCGATCCGTGAGCAGCACTTTGGCCCTGACCATCCTCGCGCCGCTGACTCCTTGAGCAATCTGGGAGTGCTCTATCGAGACTGTGGTCGCTATAAAGAGGTCGAGCCGTTGTACCTGCGTGTACTGGCGATCCGTGAACAACAGGGTGATCCTGACGATCTTGCTCTTGCGGATGCCCTCAACAATCTGGCAAACATCTATGAATCATACAGGCTCCCTCAGAAAGCAGAGCCGCTCTACTTGCGCGCGCTGACGATCCGCGAACACCATCTTGGTCCCGATCATCCCCAGATGGCAGCCAGTCTTCACGGTCTGGGAAACCTTTACTGGTCTCAGGGGCGATATGAGGAAGCAATGCCATTCTATCAACGTGCCCTTGCGATCCGTGAGCAGCACCTTGGTCCTGACCACCTCCATACTGCGGCCACTCTCAATAATATAGCTAACATCTATTACAATCAGGGGCGATATGAGGAAGCAGAGCCACTCTATCTACGTGCCCATGCAATCCGTGAACAACACTTTGGTTCTGACCATCCCCATACTGCGGCCACTCTGAATAACTTAGGCATCTTCTTTACTGCTCAAGGAAGATATAAGGAAGCAGAGCCATTCCATCAACGCGCCCTTGCGATCCGTGAGCAGCACTTTGGCCCTGACCATCCTCACACGGCTGACTCCCTGGGCAACCTGAGTATCCTCTATCACGAATGGGGGAAGAATGCTCAGGCTGAAGCTCTGGTCCTGCGTGCGCTCTCCATCCACGAAGATCATCTTGGTCCGGAACATCCCTATACGGCTGAAGATCTGGGAACTTTAGCAAGTATCTATCGAGATCAGGGGAAAGAGGCAGAGGCGGAGTCGCTGTTTCTTCGTGCCTTGAAGATTTGTGAAGCCACGCTTGCCCCTACCGATTTGCAGTTTTCCAGGACCTTGCATGCGTTCGCGCTGTTGCGTCAAGCTCAGGGGCGCAATCACGATGCACACGCTCTCTACAAGCGAGCGCTGGCGGCCCGAACACACGTGCTAGGGGTAATACATCCCCTGACCATCGACACCCGTGAACATCTGGAGGCCCTGTTAAGCGACATGGGTCGCGCCGAGGAAGCCAGGCAACTGGAGGGAACACAACCAGAAACTATGAATCCCTTGAGAGAGCGTACTTTTACCAGCAGTAGAGAGGGATCAACAGTGGTAGCCCATGTAACGGGCGATGTCCTTCCTGCGTGCCCTCAGTGTCAGCAAACGACGGCAGTCCTCAAAAGTGGAAAAAATCGGTCGGGGAGTCTGCGATTCCACTGCCGTGTGTGTCGGCTGTACTTCACCCCTCAGCCAGGTATGCGGAAACCTGACCAGGTGCGAAAAGCCGAGGCCCTCGCGCTTGCCAAACAGGGTATAAGTTATCGTCGCATTGCTCGCCAACTGGGAGTGCATCATCAAACCGTGAGCGCGTGGATCAGCACTCCTGGCACGTCTGGAGCAGAATGAAGTTTCTCATGTCTATCTTATCATGAGGAACCAGGCCCATGACAGTTTCATTGACAGTTGCCAGCTCTAAGAAAGCTGTTTTAGCCGCCCATCAATCTTCTCCGTTGCCACCATTTGCATGATAGTATTGACCAATCCATAGACGGTCATCGTGGTCTCGATATCCTCGTGGCCCATCATTTGTTGTACCAATTTTGGATTGACGCAAGACGAATTAAGAGACGTGGATGAAAAGTTACAGGTTGAGGGAGAAGCACTCATCCCCCATATGGTAGAATTTATACAAGAAACGGGACCCTTTTTCTCTGTAGTTGGTTGATATAATCAACTATGTATGATATAGTTGATTATATCAACCAAATGCAAACAGGTAAATCGACCGGTTTTGCTTCTGCGAGATGCAGGGAATGCAATGGAGAGGTCCATGTCCCGGGCGCACATCCCTTCGCTGAATGTGCTGAAGAAGGTCCGGTGAGTCGTCCCCCCATGCTGTGGTACCTCCGATGATAGGAGTGACGAAATCATTATTGACCAGGAGAGACATCGGGAAGCTCTTCTTCTCACCACTTTGAGAGATCGTCGGGATACCTTTTTGTCTTTGGACGAGAAATGGAAACGGCCTTTTTTACCTTGTGCTGTATTTAATAGAAATGTTTTCTTTTTTATCTTGTGCTGTATTTAATAAAAATGTTTTCATTGTGGAAATCCAGACCCCGGTGGTATCGAGAGAAACCAGCCAGCAACGTTGCAAGGGAATGATTTGGGAAATTTGAAAGGAATATTACTGCGTGTCACAAGCTCAACTCACAACCACACAAACAAAGATCCCACGAAGATTGCAGCCACCTGGACCCCATTACAAATGGATAGCCCTCTCCAATACCACGCTGGGTATGTTGATGGCGACTATCAACTCCAGTATCGTGCTGATCTCGCTGCCTGCGATCTTTAACGGGATCGGCATTAATCCCCTGGGGGCGGGCGAAACGAACTATCTGCTCTGGATGCTGATGGGCTATATGTTGCTTACCGCGACACTGGTCGTCTCGCTGGGGCGTATTTCGGATATGTTCGGCCGTGTTCGCTTATATAATCTGGGATTCGCTATTTTTAGCCTGGGGAGCATCCTGCTCTATATCACTCCTGGCCGCGGAAACGGAGCTGCGATCATGATGATCGCCTTTCGTCTGGTACAGGCGGTAGGTGGCAGTTTCCTGATGGCCAATAGTACTCCTATTCTGATGGATGCCTTCCCTGTGAAACAGCGCGGCATGGCCATGGGCATCAATCAGCTGGCGGTCATTCTCGGCTCGGTCCTCGGCCTGATCCTGGGCGGCATCCTCTCTGCAATTGATTGGCGGCTGGTCTTTCTGGTCAGTGTGCCGGTGGGTGTCGCGGGAACGATCTGGGCGTTTCTGATGCTGCGTGAGACCACGCAGGGCAATGCGCACCAGAAGATTGACTGGTTTGGCAATATCACCTTCTTCCTGGGCCTGACGATCGCGCTGATCGGTATGACGTATGGCCTGGAGCCATATGGTTCAAGCGCGATGGGCTGGGGCAATCCCTTTGTGATTAGCTGCCTGGTGATTGGTGTCGTGTTACTGATCCTCTTCGTCTGGATCGAGATGCGCTCCCGCGCTCCGATGTTCGATCTGCATCTGTTCAAGATTGTCTCATTCGCTGCCGGTAATATCGCGAATTTTTGTGCTGGCCTGGTGCGCGGTGGTTTGCAATTTATGCTGATTATCTGGCTCCAGGGTATCTGGTTGCCGTTGCATGGCTATAACTTCGCAGATACTCCGCTCTGGGCTGGCATTTATATGCTGCCTCTGATGGTCGGTTTTATCGTCATCGGGCCGGTGAGCGGCATTCTCTCGGATAAGCTCGGTCAGCGCCTCTTCGCGACGACTGGTATGAGTATTCAGGCGATTTGTTTTGTGCTGCTGACCCTCTTGCCTGCCAATTTTGACTACATCTGGTTTGCAGTGCTGCTGGCAATCATGGGTCTCGGGCAGGGCATGTTCTCCGCGCCGAATACCACATTATCGATGAACGATGTGCCTTCGGATCGGCGCGGTGTGGGTTCCGGGATGCGCGTGACCTTCATGAATGCGGCCTCGGTGATCAGTATGACGATGTTCTTTAGCATCGTTACAGCCGGTCTGGCGAGTGCCCTGCCCTCGGTACTTTCCAGCGGCCTGCTCAATGTCGGTCTGCCTGCCACTATCGCCAACAGCGTCGCCAAGTTGCCGCCAATCGCAGCGCTCTTCGCAGCCTTTCTGGGCTATAATCCGATGCAGTCCATGCTGCCAGCGGCAGTTCTGCAACAGTTGCCCGCGACGGCACAAAGTACTCTGCTGGGGCAGAGCTTCTTTCCCAACCTGCTCTCATCGCCATTCATGGATGGTATGCGCCTGGCCTTCTACCTGGCCGCTGGGGTTTGCGTCGTTGCTGCGGTCTCCTCGACGGTACGCGGCAAACGCGTGCTGGCAAAAGAGGAGATCGTGGAGGCGGGCACAGATGTTCTGGGTATTGAAGAGAGCATGCCTGCTCCCATCCGGCTCCCGGTAATGCCTCAGCAGGCGACGCAAATGCCTGCTGAAAGCAATGGCCACAATGGTTGGCAGCCAGCAACAGTGTCCGCAACATCTCAGCAGGCAACACAAATGCATGCGCCTCTCGAAAGCAATCACCACAATGGTTGGCAGCCAGCAACCGCACCAGTGATGCCTCAGCAGGCGACGCAAATGCATGCGCCTCTCGAAAGCAATGGTCACAATAGCTGGCTACCCGCAACAGCGCCCGTGACGCCAGCAACCGCATCGATGACGCCAGCATATCAGCCGCAAGCGCAGACGACGGTCTATCCACTACAGAGTCCGGAGGTCCCGCAACAACAGCGGTTCGCTACGGCGGTCAGCCAGTTGCTCGCCGTCGCCAGTGAAGCGAATGTCAGCCTGAATGATATACACATCGAGATTGAACGCCAGAAAGTCGTAGATGAAGAGCGCAAGCGCTATCTCACCGCTGCCGTCAGTCAGTTGCTCACTATCGTCAATCAGTTCAACGTGAGTCTGAGCGAGGTCTACGCCGAGATCGATCGGCAACAAAACCTCCATCTGCAAGCTGTGGAGAGAAGAGAGAAAACGAGGCACGTTCTGGGTCGTGACCCGTACCCTGCTGGCCGAACTCTTGAGTGAGGAAATGCCCTTTTAAGGACAATGTCACGTAGATAAGGGAAATCTCCCCTCAAATCCGTAGCGTCGCCGCTTGTCTGCGACCGGGGGCGATTCTACGAAGGTAGGGTCGATGGGCACCGGGTACAGCCTTATCTACGTGACATTGCTGCTTGTCTGCGACCAATACGCATCAACCTAAGGCAGGGGATGGGCTCTTCGAAATGGCCGGGGGCCGAGGCTACCTCTCCCGATGGTGTGTATCGGAACCACATCGTCTTTGGCATGGGGGCATGTGGTCCCCACCGTCGAAGAAAGGCAGAGGTAGGGGCAGCGGTTTATCCCTGCCCGCGGGCCCCACCGGCCATCTCGCCCCTTAGGTTGATGCGTATTCATTGCAGACAAGCCGCGATGCTACGGATTTGAGGGGAGCTTCCCCTTATTTACGTGACATTGCCCTTTAGGGGCTGCTCTCTACAGAAATGTGTCCCCTTTTTCGATTTGATCCAATAACAGAAAATGAAGTCTATTTATTGGAAGATGAGAAGCATGGGAGAAGGAATACGAAGCGTTTCCTCTCTTGCACTTTCTCAAGAGATCGGGTATAGTCTCCTCCAGAGCAACGAACGCTGCTGAATGCTTTTGCTGAGCATCTGGCGAATGGCGAGCAGCACGAATAATCCAGAAGGGAACCGACGCTTCAGGCAATGGATCGAGCATTTTGGCAAGCCATCACCACGAACAACTTTCACCTCCCTCCCGGTTTTACCCTGGAGCAGCTTACTCCCGAACTTTTAAGCCAGCTCGGCGAAAGTGATCCGGAACTGCGGGACTTCTTTATCTACACGACCCTTGAAAAGTGGATTCAGCGAGGTCTCTACGACTCCGACCAGCTGCGTACGATGATTACGCAGCTCTTGCACAATCTGGCGTCTCACCTGGGAGAAGAGCACGATGATACTGTCCTGCTGCGCTCATTCTCCGCACTCACCCTCTCGGACGTGCTGAAATACGAGCATGCTCACCCCTTTCTCCGCGCTGAAGAGGTTCTGAATATCCTTGAGCAAGCGATTAGCTATCTGATTCGCGAACAGGATCTGCGAGGTTATGTTGAGGGGAAAGGCTGGCTCCATGCCCTGGCTCATGCCGCCGACTTGCTCGGTGTCCTGGCACGCAACCGCTTTGTGCAAAAAGCAGAGCTGGAGCGCATGCTGACGGCTGTCGCTGAAAAGGTGAGTACGCCCACTCCTCATCTCTATCTCACCTTAGAAGAGGAACGGCTGGCCCTGGTTGCTATCTCTGCT
>Ga0310811_10013677_pt1 | contig 10576 bp, 8 predicted proteins | sample YCmetagenome_FD_207642 | JGI IMG/M metagenome (GOLD analysis project Ga0310811, IMG submission 207642) | Soil microbial communities from experimental microcosm in Duke University, North Carolina, United States - YC | ecosystem: Engineered > Artificial ecosystem > Soil microcosm > Unclassified ... | reverse complement strand
GGCGCGACGATCCTCAACCACACCCTGGCGGCGACGCTCGGCTATCTGGTGTCGGACTTCCTCAAGGGGACCGCCTTCCGGCTCACGGTGGGGGCGGCCTTCATCGCCATGGCCGGCTGGGCGCTGATCCCCGACAAGGCCGATGAGGCGGCGAGCGCGAAGACCCATGGCGGGGTGTTCCTGACCACCCTCGTCTCGTTCTTCCTGGTCGAAATCGGCGACAAGACGCAGATCGCCACCTCGCTGCTGGCGGCGCGGTATCATGAGATCTGGATGGTGGCGGCCGGCACCACGCTCGGCATGCTGCTGGCCGACGTGCCGGCCGTGTTCCTCGGCGAGGCGGCCACCAGGATCGTGCCGCTCCGCTACGTGCGGATCGCTGCGGCCGGAGTGTTCGCGCTGATCGGCGCCTGGGTGATCGCCGCGGCCCTGCACTGGGTCTAGGCCCACCGGGCTAGGCGGCGCCAGGGCGTTTGCTCTAGAAGCCGTGGCCGGAAGGGCGGCTAGCTCAGCTGGTCAGAGCACCTCGTTTACACCGAGGGGGTCGGGGGTTCGAACCCCTCGCCGCCCACCACTCGGCTCATCGCCTCGGACTCCGCGGCCGGGCGATTTGCGCCAAGCCCCTTCCGCGGTCTTGGTTTCTTATGCCTAAGTGCCGTGGGGTGCGGAGGATTCGATGACTACGGCGAGCGTGGCGGACCGGCAGGACCGTGCTTTCTTCGGCCATCCGAAGGGATTGGCTTTCCTCGCGTTCACGGAAGCCTGGGAACGGTTCTCCTACTACGGCATGCAGACCCTGCTGGTGCTCTACATGGTGCACCAGCTGCTCCTGCCGGGGCACATCGAGCACGTCGCCGGCTTCAAGCAGTTCCAGGCGCTGCTCGAGGCCATTAACCACCGCGAGCTGGCCGGCCAGGCGCTGGCCTCGGCGGTGTTCGGCCTCTACACGGCGCTGGTCTATTTCACGCCGTTCTTCGGCGGGCTCCTGGCCGACCGGGTGCTCGGCCGCACGCCGACGATCATCCTCGGCGCCTGCCTGATGGCGCTCGGCCACTTCCTGATGGCCTTCGACCTCACCTTCATCCTGGCGCTGGTCTGCCTGATGCTGGGCTCCGGCTGCTTCAAGGGCAACATCGCCACCCAGGTCGGCCAGCTCTACGCCGAGAACGACAACCGCCGGGCCGACGCGTTCCAGATCTTCTACCTGGGCATCAACGCCGGGGTGATCGTCTCGCCGTTCGTCACCGGCACGCTCGCCGAGAAGGTCGCCTGGCACTGGGGCTTCGGCGCCGCCGGGATCGGCATGCTGATCTCGCTGGTGATCTATCTCTCCGGCCGCAAGTTCCTGCCCAAGGACCCCCCGCTGAGGCGCACCGCCGAGACGAAGGCGGCCACGCCGGCGATGACCGCCCACGACTGGCGGGTGCTCGTCCTGCTGCTGGCGATGATCCCGGTGCTGTCGGCCTCGGTGGTCGGCAACCAGGAGATCTTCAACGCCTACCTGGTGTGGGCCGAGCGCAGCGCCGACCTGCGCCTGTTCGGCAAGCCGATCCTCACCGAGTGGATGGTCTCGGTGGACTCCATCGTGTCGGTGTCCTGCCTGGCCGGCATGGTGCTGTTCTGGCGGGCCTGGAAGACGCGCTACCCAGAGCCGGACGAGCTCGGCAAGATCGCCATCGGCTGCTTTTTCGGGGCGGCCGGCGTCGCCTGCCTGGCGCTCGGCGCGGCCCTGACCCCGGCCGGCGGCAAGGTGGCGTTCGGCTGGCTGCTGCTCTTCCACCTCCTGAACGACATCGGCTTCGCCAACGTCCTGCCGGTCGGCCTGGCGCTCTATGCGCGCTCGGCGCCCCGCGCCATCGCCGGCTCGGTGGTCGGCCTCTACTACCTGCACCTCTTCGCCGGGAACTTCTTCGTCGGCTGGCTGGGCGGGCTCCTGGAAAAGATGCCCGCCGTCGAGTTCTGGCTGATCCACGCGGCCCTGGTGGGCGGTGCGGGCGTCGTCTTCCTGGGGGTGAAGGCGCTGTTCGGGCGCTTCCTGACCCACGCGCCGGAGACGCCGACCGAAGAGGACGTGGCCATCGCCGACGCCGCCAAGGCGCCCTGACCCGGCCCATGCGCCACCGCCTGCTCGGCCGCACAGGACTGACCGTCTCGGAGATCGGCTTCGGCTGCGCCGGCTGGTGGGGCAAGCCGGCCTTTGAAGAGAAGGCGGCGCTCGGCCTCGTCCACGCCGCTCTCGATCTCGGCGTCACCCTGTTCGACACCGGCGCCAGCTATTCGGCCGGCGAGGCGGAACCGCGGCTCGGCCGGGCGCTCAAGGGGCGCGATGTCTCAGCGCTGACGATCGCCACCAAGGCCGGCACCTACCACGCCGGCGGCGGCAAGATCGCCCGCGACTTCTCAGCCCGGGCCATCCGGTCGAGCGCGGAGCGCAGCCTCCGCCAGCTCGGCCTCGACAGCCTGCCGCTCCTGCAGCTCCACGGTCCGGCCGGCGAGGAATTGACCGACGAGCTCCTCGGCGTGCTCGCCGCTCTCAAGGCGCAGGGCCTCGTCCGGGCGCTCGGCGTCAACAGCTTCGATGCGGCGGTGATCGAGCAGGCCATCGGCCTGGCCGAGTTCGACGTGGTGATGATCGACTACAACGTGCTCCGCCCGGAGCGCGCTGCGCTGATCGCCCGCGCCGCGGCGGCCGGGAAGGGGGTGCTGGCCGGCATGCCGCTCGCCATGGGCCACACCCGGGCTTTGGTCGCCAGGATCCGCGGACCACAAGACCTCTGGTACGCCGCCCGCGGGCTCGTGCGGCACCGCGGCGAGGTGCGGGCCGGCGCGCGTTTCCGCTTCCTGCATAGCCTGCCGGAGATGACCGGCTCGCAGGCGGCGCTCGCCTATGTGCTGGCCGAACCGGGCGTCTCGGCGGCCGTCGTCGGCACGACGCGGCTGGCGCACCTGAAGGACGATGTCGCGGCCTCGGGCCTGAACCTGTCGGCGGAGGTGCTGGCCAGGATCCGCGCGGCGCAGGGCCACCGCGACGCCTGACGCCACGTAAGCCTTCCGCTGGCCGGCAGAGCGAGTCATGCTCGCCTGAACAACGATAAGACGACCCGAGGAAACGCGATGCCTGTCGATCCCGCCATGCTGGACGAGGCTCTGGCCGTCGCCCACCTGCCGGCGCTCTGCGCGGCGCTCTTCCATGTGACCGGCGACGAGAGTTGGCTCCGCAAGGAGTGGACGCCCGCCTATATCCCGCTCTCCAAGGAGACAGGGCTTGGGCCGGAGAAGGAGGCCGAGATCCGGCAGAAGGCCCGGGCCGCCATCGAGACTTACCTGGCCGGCGATCGCGAGCTGCCGCCGGCGCCGCCGGCCGCCACGGTGCGGCGGATCATGGATTTCGTCGCCGGCGCCCCGATCCCCGAGACCTACGCCGATTTCCTTATGGACGAGCTGGCGATCGCCGGGAGCTCGTCCAAGGACCCGCAATTCGAGCAGCCGCGCCTGAAGGAAGCGGCCCGCCGGCTGAAGGTGCTGGTGATCGGCGCCGGCATGTCGGGCATCCTCACCGGCGTGCGCCTCTCGCAGGCCGGCGTCCCGTTCGAGATCGTCGACCGCAACCCCGACGTCGGCGGCACCTGGCTGGTGAACACCTATCCCGGCTGCCGGGTCGACAACTCGAACCACATGTACAGCTACTCGTTCGAGCCGAACCACGCCTGGCCGCAGTTCTTCTCGCCGCAGCCGGAGCTGTTGAAGTACTTTCGGGGCATCGCCGACAAGTACGGGCTGCGCAAGCACATCCGCTTCGAGACCCTCGTCGAGACCTGCGAGTGGGACGAGGCCAAGGACCTCTGGCGCGTCACGCTCAGGACCAAGGACGGCGGCCGCGAGGTGGTCGAAGCCAACGCGGTGGTCTCGGCGGTGGGCCAGCTGAACCGGCCGCGCTACCCGGACATCGAGGGCCGCGACACCTTCGAAGGCCCCAGCTTCCATTCCTCCGAATGGCGCCATGACGTCGAGCTGGCCGGCAAGCGGGTGGCGGTGATCGGCACCGGCGCTTCGGCCTTCCAGTTCGTGCCGGAGATCGCGCCGGAGGTCGGCGAGCTCACTGTGTTCATGCGCAACCCGCCCTGGGGCCTGCCGGTGCCGCACTACCACGAGGCCGTGCCGGAGGGCTTCAAGTGGCTCCTCGAGCACGTGCCCTATTACGACAAGTGGTACCGCTTCTACCTGTTCTGGACGACCACCGAGGGCTTCCTGCCGATGGTGAAGTCCGACCCCGCCTGGACCGGCTCGACCGGCGCGGTCAGCCAGGTCAACGCCGAGCTGCGCGAGATGGTCGCCCAGTACCTGGAGGCCCAGGTCGCCGACCGGCCGGACCTGGTGGGCAAGGTGGTGCCGAGCTATCCGATCGGCGGCAAGCGGGCCGTGCTCGACAACGGCGTCTGGCTGGGCGCCCTGAAGCGCGACAACGTCCGGCTGGTCACCGACAAGATCACCAAGATCACGCCCAAGGGGGTCGTCACCGCCGACGGGACCGAGCATGAGGTCGACGTGCTGATCTACGGCACCGGCTTCCAGGCCTCGAACTTCCTGTCGCTCTACCGGGTGAAGGGCAAGGGCGGGCGCGATCTGCACGACGCCTGGGGCGGCGACGCGCGGGCCTACCTCGGCATCACGGTTCCGGACTTCCCGAATTTCTTCATCATCTACGGGCCGAACACCAACATCGTGGTCAACGGCTCGATCATCTTCTTCTCCGAGTGCGCGGTCCGCTACATCGTCGGCTGCCTGAGGTTGCTGGCGGAGACGGGCGCGGCGGCCATGGACGTGCAGAAGTCCGTGCACGACGCCTTCAACGTCCGCGTCGACGAGGCCAACCAGGGCTGGGCCTGGGGCTCGCCGCACGTCACGAGCTGGTACAAGAACCAGTTCGGCCGGGTCAGCCAGAACTGGCCGTTCGGGCTGATCGACTACTGGCGGGCGACGCTGGCGCCCAATCCGGATGACTTCACCCTTGAGCGGCAGCGGGAGCAGGTCGCCTGAGCTCCCGGAGCGGCTTCCCACGGGCGCACGGCTGAGCCAAGGTCCCGGCCGCACATGCCTGGGAGGCCGCAATGCCGCTGAAGCTCAATATCGTCATCGTCTCGACCCGTCCGGGCCGCGTCGGGCCGTCCGTCGCCGAATGGGTGCACGAGCGGGCGCTCGCCCACGGCGGCTTCGAGGTGGAGCTGGTCGATCTGGCGAGCTTCGAGCTGCCGATCTTCGACGAGCCCAAGCACCCGCGCTTCCAGGACTACCAGCACGACCACACCAAGGCGTGGAGCGAGAGCGTGGCCTCGGCCGACGCCTTCGTCTTCGTCTCGCCGGAGTACAACTACTTCGCGCCGCCGAGCTTCGTGAACGCGGTCGATTTCCTGTTCAACGAGTGGAACTACAAGGTGGCGGGCCTGGTGACCTACGGCGGTCCGCTGGCCGGCGCGCGGGCGGCGCAGATGGAGAAGCTGCACCTCACCTCGGTGAAGGTGATGACCGTCCCCGAAGGCGTCGGCGTGCCGATGGTGTTCAAGCACATCGACGAGCAGAAGAAGTTCAATCCGCCCGAAGCCCTGGAGCCGTCGCTGACGGCGATGCTGGATGAGCTCGCCAAATGGGCAGGCGCGCTCAAGCCGCTGCGCGGCGGCTAGCCGGCGCTTGCGAATCCGCCGCCCCTTCATCACCCGTCGCAGGTGACGAGGAGGTCGGGAACATGACAGGTCGGATCGCGATGCTTTGCGCCGCGGCGGCGCTTCTGGCGGCTTCGGCCGCGCAGGCGCAGCCGGCGGGGCGCACCTTCACGCTCGAGGCCACGCCCGCGACGGTCGCCTGGGGCAACTACGACGCGGCGCATGCGCCGGCGCTGACCATCCGCTCGGGCGACACGGTGGTGGTCCATACGCTGCTGACCAACAGCCCGGCGGGCCTGGAACGGAACGGCGTGCCCGCCGACCAGGTGGAGCCGGCGTTACGCGAGGTTTACGCCAAGGTCACCGACAAGGGCCCGGGCGGGCACATCCTCACCGGACCGATCTTCATCGAGGGCGCGGAGCCGGGCGACACGCTCGAGGTGCGGATCGTGAAGATCGATCTCGCCATCCCCTACGCCTACAACGGCTTCCGCTACGGGGCGGGGATCCTCTCGGAGGAGTTCCCCTACGCGCGGACCAAGATCGTCCCGCTCGACCGCGCGCGCATGGTCGCCAACTTCGCGCCGGGGATCACCATCCCGCTGAAACCCTTCTTCGGCAGCATGGGCGTCGCGCCGCCGGCGGCGGTCGGTCGCTACGACTCCACGCCGCCGACCTTCATCGGCGGCAACATGGACAACAGGGAGCTGGTCGCCGGGACCACGCTCTTCCTGCCGGTGTTCGCCAAGGGGGCGCTGTTCGAGGTCGGTGACGGCCACGCCGGCCAGGGCAATGGCGAGGTCGACGTCACCGCGCTCGAGACCTCGCTGACCGGCACGCTGCAGTTCATCGTGCGCAAGGATCTGAAGACCGCCTATCCGCGGGCCGAGACGCCGACCCACTACATCGCCATGGGCTTCGACGACGACCTCTCGATCGCCGCCCACAAGGCGGTGCGCGAGATGGTCGATTTCCTGGTCGCCGCCAAGGGCCTGTCGCGCGACGACGCCTACATGCTGACCAGCGTGGCGGGGGACGCCGACATCACCGAGGTGGTCGACCGCAACAAGGGCGTCCACGTCATGATGCCCAAGGCGATCTTCGCCAAGTAGCTTTCCTGGCCGGTCCAGTTCGCCGAGGATGCGCGCCGTCGCCGGGGAGGGCTGGGTGGATTCGCATTGCTTCTTCGTGGCCGCCTGCGGCCAGGCGACCTGAGCCGTGGCGGGCGGGGGGAATCGGGCCGGCCAGGCGACGCCGGGGGAGCCCCGCTGGGTGATCTCGGCGGGCCTCGCGGCGCTGGCGACGCTCGTCGTCTGCTGGCCGGCCTGGCCGGGCTTCATGTCCTACGACAGCCTGCTGGCCTATTCGCAGGCGGTGCACGGCGTCGAGACCATGACCTGGCCGCCGCTGCACAGCTACCTCTTCATGATCAGCCGCAAGCTTGGGCTGGGGGCCGGCGGGCTGTTCGTCTTCCAGACCTTCCTGCTGTTTGCGGCGGCCAACGTGGTCCTCAGCCTGGCCGCCCGGCGGACCTGGCTGGCGGCGGCCCTGATGTTGCTGTTCCTGGCGAGCTTCGCTTGGGTGACGCCGCAGCTTGGGGTTCTGATGACCCAGTGGCGCGACGTGACCACCACGAGCTTCGCCCTGGCCGGCGTGGCGCTGTGGCTGCTCGGCGCCCGGTCGCGCTCGGCGGGCTGGCTGGTCGCCGCCGCGGCCGCCTTCGGCTGCGCGGCGGCGCTTCGCTACAACACCCTGCCGCTGATCGCCTTCGTGCTCGGCCTGATGGTCTGGCGCCCGTTCCTTGCGGCGAAGGCCGGACGCCCGGCGCGGCTGGCGGTGACCTTGGCGGTGGCGGTCAGCCTGGCCCTCGCCTGGGCCTCGACCCAGTGGCGGCTGCCGGACCTGCGGCGCATGCCGGCCGGCCACAACGCCATGATCACCCAGCAGTTCGATGCGATCGGGATCTCCGCCTGCGCGCAGCAGAACCTGCTGCCGCCCGGCATGACCAGCGACGCGCACCTGTCGCCGGCCGCGATCCGCGCCGGCTATGACCCGCGCCACATGAACCTCAGCCTGCACGGCGCGCACCTCGCCAAGCTGGCCCAGACCGACGCCAACGGCGCTCTGGCCGCCCGCGCCTGGCGGCATGCGATCCTCAGCCATCCGGTCTGCTACCTGCGGCATCGCACGGCGGTGTTCCGCGAGCAGATGGGCCTGGCGGGCGACCACCTGTTCTATCCGACGCACGGGACGATCGATCCCAATCCCTTCGGCCTCGAGCTGGCCCGTCCGGGCCTGGCGGCGCGCGCGACCGCCTTCGTGCTCTCGGGCGCCTTGCCGACGCCGCGGCGGGCGGTCTGGCTCTATGCGCTCGCCCTGCCGCTGGCGCTCGTTGCGGCGTGGCGGCGGCGCGATCAGGCGCCCCTGCTGCTGGCGCTCACCGCCGGGGCCGTCGCCTTCGTGGGCCTGCTGTGGCTGGCCGGCCCGGCGGCGGACGCGCGCTACATCTTCCCGTCGAACACCGTCTGCGCTCTGGTGATCGCGCTCAGCCTCGCGGCGCTCCTGCCGAAGCGGCTGGCCGGTTAGCCCAGGCCGCTTGGCGTGTCCTTCAGCGCCCGCCGCGACCAGCCGGAGTAGGTGAGGGCGGCCGGGGCCGGCATCGTCGCGAAGACGTGGCCGCGCAGCCCCGACGAGCTTTCCAGCTGCAGGCGGAGGGTCGCGCCGGGCTTGGCCTGGGCCGGCGAGAGGCGGAAGCGGAACCCCATGGGCGAATTGGCGGCGTGCGGGAAGTGGCGGAGCACGTCCGGGCGCGGCGGACCGGCCTGAGCGTAGCCCACGGCGAGGCCGTCCACGTGGACCCGCACCTGCTCGATGCGCTCGCCGGGCGTCCGCTCGAGGCTCCAGCCGGCGAACTCGACGTCGCCATTGGTCAGTTGGGCGGCGGTCTCGAAGCCGCCCATCGGCGTGCTGGCGACCCGCAGGTTCGCGATATCGGCCTCCGGGCCGGCCACCACATAGAGGTCCTGGTTCTCGTACAGCCCTTTGAAGAACCGCTTCCACTTCGGCCCGCCGCCGGGCGAAAGCCGTGAGATGGCGTCGCCCACGAAGGCCTCGGTGACATAGCTCATGCCGTAGATGTCGTGGTCGAGGCTGCCGCTCTCGCTGAAGCGGAAATAGCGCAGGCCGGATCCGTCCATGGTCTCGCCGTCGGGCAGCAGGGTCTCGTCATGGACGCTGAACGCCAGCACGCCGCGCGGCGAGACGAAACCCCACAGCTTGGCCAGCCACTCGTGGAACAGCGGCGCCGGCAGGTGGGAAAACATCGAGCCCACCCAGACAACGTCGTGGGTCCCCTGATGCGTCACGGCCGCAGGCGTCGCTGCCGAGGGGAAGGCGTGGACGCCGAAGGTCTTGGCCTGCCAGGCCACCGCCTCGGCGTAGATGTCGGACACCCAGATCCGCTCCTTCGGCAGCTTCTGGGTGAGGACGCGCGTCAGGCGGCCGTAGCCGGAGGCGAAGTCGAGCACGCTCTCCAGCCGGTCGAAGCCGCCGAACACCTGGCGCGCCACCTGCTCGTAGGCGTCGAAGAAGCGGAGCGTCGACTCCACGTACTTGAAAGCGGCGATCGAGGCGTCGTGCTCGTAGTTCGGCAAGATGGCCTTGAAGAACATCTCGTCGGCTGCGGCGATCGGCCGGCAGAAGGCGCGGCGGTCCAGGCCATAGAGCGCAAGATGGTCGTCGATGAAGCCGCGGTAGGCCGGATCGAGGCTGGCGAACTCGAGGTCGCCGGCCGCGCCTTGCGTCTTGCCCCAGAGCTTCATCCGCCGATCCCAAGTTCCCGCTGCGCGCCGCGCCGCTTCCGCTAAGCTGGCCGGGGCCTAGGTACAAGGTTTCGAGATGACCGCCACGCGCTTGTTCCTCGCCGCCGCAGTCGTGGGGCTGAGCGCCTGCGGCCGGCCGGGCGAGCGGCCTGCGGCGGCGCCGGCGGAGAGCGCGGCGTCCCTGCCGACCGGGCCGGTCGCCGCCGATCCGCACGTGACCACCTACGCCTGCGCGGACGGCCGCACGGTCAAGGCGGGCTACCCGGACCGCGACACGGCGGTGCTTACCGTCGGCGACCACACCTACACCCTGAAGGTCGCCCGCTCGGCCAGCGGCGCGCGCTACACCGGCTTCGGCCTGCAATGGTGGACCAAGGGATTGGCGGAGGGCCGCCTGGCCCCGCTGAAAGGCGGCGAGGAGATCGCCAGCGAGGCCGGCGTTCTGTGCCGCGCGAAGTCCCCCGACGTGTCGCCGCCCGGGCCGGGAACTCCGGGCGGCTTGCCGGACGACCGGACCCCGGTCTCCGAAACGCCGTTCTCGCCCACCAGCGCGCAGGGCGCGGCCGACGTCGTGCAGACCTATTTCGCGCTCCTCGAGCACGGCAAGACGGCGGAGGCGGCGAAGCTGCGGGGCGACGGCAAGCCGGAGGATCTCGGCCCTTACGGCAGCTACCACGCCCAGGTGGGCGCGCCGGGCGCCATCGAGGGCGCGGCGGGCTCGCTCTACGTGTCCGTGCCCGTGGTCCTCTACGGCCGAATGAAGACCGGGGCCGAACTGCACCGCTCGGGCCAGGCGATCCTGCGCCGGGTCAATGACGTGCCGGGCGCGACCCCGGCGCAGCGCCGCTGGCGGATCGAGCGGCTCGAGCTCACCCCCTAACGCCGCCGCGCCTGGGCGAGCAGCTCGTCGCGGATCAGCGGCGGCGGGATCGTGCCCATGCGCATGAAGGCCTCGTGGAACTCCTTGGGCTGGAAGCTTGGGCCGCGAGCGGCGCGATAGGCGTCGCGCATCTCGACGATGGCCGATTTGCCGAGGTTGTAGGTGATCGCCTGGGTGGGCCATTTCGAGTAGCGGTAGATGGCCTTCTCGGCTTGTTC
>Ga0310811_10013676_pt1 | contig 10577 bp, 13 predicted proteins | sample YCmetagenome_FD_207642 | JGI IMG/M metagenome (GOLD analysis project Ga0310811, IMG submission 207642) | Soil microbial communities from experimental microcosm in Duke University, North Carolina, United States - YC | ecosystem: Engineered > Artificial ecosystem > Soil microcosm > Unclassified ... | reverse complement strand
TTTAATGGTACCCGTACCGCAAACCGACACAGGTAGTCAAGGAGAGAATCCTAAGGTGCTCGAGTGATCCATGGCTAAGGAACTCGGCAAAATAACCCTGTAACTTCGGGAGAAGGGGAGCCACCGGCAACGGTGGCCGCAGAGAAATGGCCCAGGCGACTGTTTAACAAAAACACATGGCTTTGCGAAATCGAAAGATGAAGTATAAGGCCTGACACCTGCCCGGTGCTGGAAGGTTAAGGGGGGGCGTCAGCGGGCAACCGCGAAGCGCTGAACTGAAGCCCCAGTAAACGGCGGCCGTAACTATAACGGTCCTAAGGTAGCGAAATTCCTTGTCGGGTAAGTTCCGACCTGCACGAATGGTGTAACGATCTGGGCGCTGTCTCAGCCATGAGCTCGGTGAAATTGTAGTCACGGTGAAGATGCCGTGTACCCGTCACGGGACGGAAAGACCCCATGCACCTTTACTATAGCTTCACATTGGCATTGGGAGGATGATGTGTAGGATAGGCGGGAGGCTTCGATCCTGCGGCGCCAGCCGTAGGGGAGCCAACGGTGAAATACCGCCCTTTATTTTCTCGGTGCCTAATCTCGCCCTTCGGCGAGAGACATTGTGTGGTGGGTAGTTTGACTGGGGTGGTCGCCTCCGAAAGTGTATCGGAGGCTTTCAAAGGTATGCTCAGTACGGTTGGTAACCGTACGTGGAGTGCAATAGCACAAGCATGCTTGACAGTGAGACCGACGGGTCGAGCTGGTGCGAAAGCAGGATATAGTGATCCGGTGGTTCTGTATGGAAGGGCCATCGCTCAAAGGATAAAAGGTACGCTGGGGATAACAGGCTGATCTCCCCCAAGAGCTCATATCGACGGGGAGGTTTGGCACCTCGATGTCGGCTCGTCACATCCTGGGGCTGGAGAAGGTCCCAAGGGTTGGGCTGTTCGCCCATTAAAGTGGCACGCGAGCTGGGTTCAGAACGTCGTGAGACAGTTCGGTCCCTATCTGTGATGGGCGTGGGAAGCTTGAGGGGTCCTGACCTTAGTACGAGAGGACCGGGTTGGACCGACCGCTGGTGTACCGGTTGTAGCGCCAGCTGCACAGCCGGGTAGCTATGTCGGGAGCGGATAAGCGCTGAAAGCATCTAAGCGCGAAACCCGCCCCGAGATGAGGCTTCCACAAAGGGCCGTCGGAGACGACGACGTCGATAGGCCGCAGGTATAAAGCCAGCAATGGCAAAGCCGAGCGGTACTAATGGCCCGAACGCTTCGGACAAAACGATCTTGAAGATCAAAACAATTTCACCCGTGTGCCCGTTTGCGCACGCTTCCGCTACTGAAACCAATGGTTCTTTTCCCCCGGTGTGCCAACGATATTGGGGCGGCCGCAGGCCGCAGGGCACGGGACGCAGGTCCCGGTACCCGGTGCTTGCGCCCCAAGGACAATTAAGGCGACTATGGCGGTGGGGACCACCTCTTCCCATTCCGAACAGAGAAGTTAAGACCACCAGCGCTGATGGTACTAGGGTAAGACCCGGGAGAGTAAGTCGTTGCCTGACTTCACAAAGTGGCCCCTGCAGCATTGCAGGGGCTTTCTTTTTTCATGGCCACCCACAACGACAGGGCGACCGTTCTTTTTGTTGCCCAATGTCGGCAAGGGATAGGAGCGGCACCCCGCAGCGGCGATGGTTTGTGTGAGGGGCGAGGAGTATAGCGGATAGCCCGGTCATGCCGCTTCGGCAGGATGACGCCAAAAAAAATTACTTTTTCTCCTGGCAGAGTTCAGTCAATACACCATTGGTGGATTTTGGGTGCATGAATGCAATGCGCTTGTTGTCGGCACCTGCCTTGGGTTGTTGATTTAGAAGTGTAAAGCCATTGTTGCCATAGTCACGAATGCTTTCTTCGATGTTTGCTACTTCAAACGCAAGGTGGTGGATGCCCTCGCCTCGTTTTTCGATGAACTTGGCTATTGGTGACTCTGGTGTGGTCGCTTCGAGCAGCTCAATCTTTACCCCGCCAACGTCAAAAAAAGAGGTGCGTACGCCTTCACTTGCGACTTCTTCAATTTTGTAATGTGTTTTTCCCAAGAGTTTGGCAAAAAGTTTGTTGGACTCTTCGAGATTCTTTACCGCGATGCCGATGTGCTCCAATTTTTCCATTCGACCGATTCGTTTGATTTCTTTAATTTTGAAAGAAAATTCGTGAAACTTTTCGGGGTTTCCGAAAGTTTACAAGACACTATGCCAAAGATCAGTTTAGAGACAGCGAGCGATGTGCATGTAGAGGCTGCGCGCATTCAGCAGCAGATTAAAGATTACTTGGGCTTACGCACAAGCGACTTGATGTTTGAATTCAGTATTCATGACGGTAAGGTGAAATTGGATTTGATCACGATCAACCCGCGCCACAACCAGTCTTTTTTGTTTCACTCTGAAACAGGTGCCGACAAAGTGGATGCATTGAAGAAAATGTGGGGCTATGTGCAGAACTACAAGGAGAAAGAAAATTCGTACACCATTCAGTGGACGACCAAAAGCGATAGCGAGCTGCACACGTCTTATTTCAGGGCAGGAAATATCCTCGAAGCATTGGAAAAATTGTATTACGGCAGGGACAGGAACACAATTACTGTTTTTAGTGTTGTATTGAATCCGATCTCATAGCGTTTTAGGGTTTAAATAAATTATTTGAATATGATCAGCGTAACGGATAAAGCGAAAGAGAGAATCATCTCATTGAGAGGTGAAGAGGGAAGAACGCAAGAGCACAACATTCGTGTATCGGTGAAAGGTGGCGGTTGCTCCGGGCTGATGTATGATCTTGGGTTTGACGACAAGATCAATCCGGCGGATCAGGTGTTTGAAGACAAGGGCATAAAAATATTGGTCGACAAAAAGAGCCTGCTGTACCTTTTGGGTACCACGCTAGATTTCTCCGATGGTTTGAACGGTAAGGGCTTTCAGTTCATTAACCCGAATGCTTCGCGCACCTGTGGGTGCGGTGAAAGTTTCTCCGTTTAAAAAACTCCGAAATTAAATAGTGGCGATACACTTCAGCTCAATGGCGATGGGTGTGGGCAGCGCATTGACTTCAACTGTTGTTCTGCACGGCTGGGTTGCTTTGTCGGGAAAGTATTCGGCGTAGATTTTATTGAACGTAGGGAAGTCCTTCTTCATGTCGGTTAGGTACACGGTGACGTCTATCAAATTTTCCCACTTCGATCCCGACGCCTCCAGTACAAACTTCACGTTTTGAAACACCGAGTGACACTGAACCTCAATGTCATAGCTGACGACGTTTTTGTTTTCGTCGATTGTAACTCCCGGAATTTCTTTCGATCCTTTTTTTCTAGGTCCGACGCCGGAGAGAAATAGTAAGTTGCCCACTCGCCTGGCGTGTGGATATGCGCCGACGGGATCGGGAGCTCTTTCTGAACTAATGGAAGTCATGGTGATAATTTGAAACTGATGGGGAGAACGTAATTTTGTCGAACGGGTATGCCTCGTTCCGTGCCTGGATTCCAGGGCTTGAACAATTTCACTACCCTAACTGCTTCATCGTCGCATTCGCGATCAAACCCCTTGATAATTTTTACATTACTGATCGAACCGTCTGGTTCGATAATGAATTGAACCATTGTTTTGCCCTGAATGCCATGCCTTCTCGCATTTTTGGGGTATCTTATATTTGCGGCTATCTCGCTATAGACCGACTCCAGACCTCCTTTTGGCGAAGCGGAAACTTCACGTTCAAAACGTATTTTTTGCTCGCCTTCGAATCTGTATCCTTCAACGAACTCGCCCTGTTTGAATCTTTCTTGATAAGACTTTTGTCCTTTGCTATTGTAGCTAACCCAAACAGAATCGGGCAAACCATGTCTAACAAATCCCTCCTCCCTTTCGCCTTTGTAATAACCGTCCGAATTTTTCACCTGCGGGTTGCCCAGCGAGTCCCACGAGGAGACAATCAGATATGAGTGAAATGTTCGCGTCTTGATGGATGCATACAGTTTTATCACTTTTGTTTTTCCATTCGAAAAGTACTCATTGGCTAACCCGACAAGTCGCCCGTCACGGTAAGAGACTTTTTTTTGTAGATGCCCGTTCGGGTAATAAAAGTAGCCCAGGCCTTGCTGAGTACCGAGTTCGAAAAATTCTTTCGATCGCAGTCTCTTGTTTTTGGAATAGTATGACTTGACCGTGTCTGTCCACCCGTTCACCTCGGAGTAGTCTCCTTTTTTAAAATAAAAGCTGTGAAGGGAATCGGTTTCGACATCAGTCTCGGTGTAATACTTTACTTCTTGTGCCAAAGAATTGAAGTAGCTTGAGAAAAACAGCACCCAGAAAATGTAATTACGCATGGGGTCAAAAATATCTATTCAACTCCGAATACTAAGCTTCCCCAGAAACTTTGCCAATCGGCGCCTGGCTTTTCTGAGGCTTTCATTTTCACTGTACTCAACATCCAGGGGCCTTTGCTGCTGATGGGAAATTTTACTGTGCCATCGTTCTCGGTGAATGCATTTTGGAGCACGGAATTGTTTCCGATTTTGTTCCAAATTTTCACCATTTGGTGAGGCATGGGTTTGCCATCAAACAGAAGGATGCAAGTCAGATAATCACCCGACTTCAACTGGCAAGGATTTTGCTGCGGGATTATTTCCAAGCGAAGATTGGTTTTCTTTTTAAAGGTGTCGTCAGCTTTATCGCCGACCTGTACAAACACCTTGACGTACCTCGAATAAAATTCTTTCGATGGTTTATCCATGGTTTTTGTTTTGGTACGGATGTCAAGGATCTCATCGAGTCCGTCTTCCTGGAGATAATCGTTGAATTTCTGTGCGTCGAGTTCGATGAATGCATTGTCGCTTTGCATGGATAGTAGATAGGTGCCTGCTTCCAAGAACTTTACTTTCAATTTGTCTTTTTCCTCGCGTTTTACTTGCGTCCTCAAATCGGTCACTTTGGCCAGGTGGTGCAACTCCAATTTTTCTATCTTATTCTTTTTCAAATCCCACGGCTCTCCTTCGAAATTTTCACCGACGAGAAAGTCGATTTTCATTTCTTCTCCCACCTTGTATTTGAATTTCTTGGGCTGCAGCCAGAATTCATGCGATTGGGCGACTACCCACGCCAGCAACCCAGTAAAAACGATCAGTAGTTTTTTCATAAGAGTGAAAATTTGAAGATGCGTCAATTTGAAATGCAGGCGTAATTTCGTCCTGACGGATCGGGACAAATTTGTTACATTTTCAAATCTAGGCGTTCATTAATGTTTCAATTTCTTCCACTTCGATCGGGATGTTTCTCATCAAGTCGAAGTTTTCCTTTTCGCCAATCACGACGTTGTTTTCCAGGCGCACACCGAAGGCTTCCTCTTTAATGTAAATTCCGGGTTCGATGGTCCATACGCTGCCGACTTGGACGTTATCGTGCATGTTGCCCACATCATGAACATCGAGACCGAGCATGTGTGATGTGCCGTGGTAGAAATATTTTCTGAAAGCAGGATTTTCTGGATCTTGATTTTTGATGTCCGTGTCTGAAATCAACTTCAATTTGAGCAATTCTGATTCCATCAGTTTTTCAATTTCTTTCTGATAGTCAAAATAGACAACGGATGGACGAAGCATTTTCATAGCCTCTCGCTGTACGCGAAGCACGGCGTTGTAGACTTCTTTTTGCCTTGATGTGAATTTTCCATTGACGGGAATAGTACGAGTGAGGTCGGAATTGTAATTGGCATATTCCGCGGCCACGTCCAGCAGAATCAATTCGCCAGTTTTGCACTCTTGGTTATTTTCAATGTAATGCAACACGATATTATTTTTTCCGGCGGCGATGATGGGCGTATAGGCAAAACCCTTCGAGCCATGACGTATGAATTCGTGTACATATTCGGCTTCAATTTCATATTCTTTAACGCCAGGCTTCGTAAATTTTAACACTCTACGAAATCCTTTCTCAGTGATGTCGCAGGCTTTTTGCATAAGATCAATTTCTTGCTTCTCCTTCACACGTCGAAGTTTTGACATGATCGGCGCCACTCGCTGGTACGTGTGCAACGGAAAACGCGCTTTGCACCAGTCGATGAAGCGCGCATCGCGGGTTTGCACCGTTACCTCGGCACGATAGTGTTCGTTGGTGTTCAGGTAAACTGATTCGACGCCGCCCATGGACATCAAGTGGTGAAACATACTGTCAAACTCTTGAAGCCACATAATCGTCTCTACCCCAGAGACGGCTTTAGCTTCTTCCTTTGTCAACTTATGGCCGTACCATTTTTCGAGATGCTCGTTGGGCTGGCGCAAGAAAAGTATTTCACGCTTTTTTTCTTCGCGAAAGCCAGGGCAGATCACCAGAATGCTCTCTTCCTGTTCGATGCCGGTAAGATAAAACAGATCATTGTTTTGCCGGAAGTTCATGGTGCCATCGGCGTTGGTCGGCATGGTGTCATTGGAATTAAATACCGCGATTGAACCGGGCTTCAATTCCCTTATCAATTTTTTTCGATTGTTAATAAACAGGTGACGATCAATAGAAGCGTAACGCATAGGATTAATTTATAATTTAGACGCTCGCAAGTTAAAAAAAACAAGATGATGAAAAGAGAAACAGGAACCTTACCTATCGGACTAACTATTGCATGGCTGTTTGTTTCTTTGGCCATTCAAGCTCAATACAAACCGTCGGACGAAAATTTAAAGAACCGAGAGTGGTTTCAGCAGGCGCGGTTTGGCCTTTTCATTCACTGGGGAGTCTACAGTGTGCTTGGCGATGGGGAATGGGCGATGAACAATCAGCAAATCCCCATTTGACCCCGCCGAATGGGTGCAAATGGTGAAAGATGCAGGCATGAAATACATTACAATTACGAGCAAGCACCATGACGGCTTTGCGATGTGGGACAGCAAAGTTTCCGAATACAACATCGCGAAGAAAACACCTTATGGAAAGGACGTCTTGAAATTGCTCGCTGACGAATGCCGAAAGCAAGGGATCAAATTATTTTTTTATCACTCGCAATTAGACTGGCATCACCCCGACTATTTTCCACGGGGATCCACCGGAGGAAGCTATACCGGGCGCAACGAAGAAGGAGATTGGAACAAGTACCTGGATTACATGGATACACAGCTGACAGAATTGCTGACCAACTATGGAAGTGTGGCAGGGATTTGGTTTGACGGGATGTGGGATAAAGAGAAGGCCGATTGGCGACTACAAAAAACATATTCGCTGATTCATCAACTTCAGCCCGGCGCTTTGGTTGGGAGCAATCACCATCGAACTCCGTTTGAAGGTGAAGATTTTCAAATGTTTGAAAAGGACTTGCCGGGACACAATACCACGGGTTTTGCGCCGCAACAAAAAGTGGGCGATTTGCCAAAAGAAACTTGTGAGACCATAAACAACTCGTGGGGATTTAGTTTGAAAGACAATCACCATAAAAGCAAAAAAGAGCTGGTGCAGTATTTGGCCAGGGCTGCCGGTTATGGTGCCAACTTTTTGCTGAACGTAGGCCCTATGCCCAATGGGAAAATTCAACCTGAGCATAAAGCAGCGTTGAAGGAAGTGGGCGAGTGGTTGAACACCTATGGTGACACAGTTTATGGCACGCAGGGTGGGCCTCTGACGGAGAGGATTTGGGGAGTGACGACTCAGAAGGGAAATAAAATTTATGTGCACGTATTGAACTGGCAAGATGAAATCCTGACACTACCGCAGTTGAGCAGAAAAGTTTTGTCAGCGAAACTTTTTAAAGACAAGACGAATCTAGAATTCAGTGAGAGTGATTTTGGTATAAGCGTACGAATTCCAAAACCACTGCACGACGAGATTGATACGGTGATTGAATTGGAATTGAAGTGAGTTATTCGAGTGGCGGTTCCGTTTCGTGTTGACGCTCACGCAGGGTGTGTTTTTGAATGATCCTCACGCAGGTGTTGTAGCGCAATATGGCATCGTCGTTCCCGGCGGGTCTGATTCTTTCAGCTTCCTCAAATGCCTCCATCGCGTCGGTGAGCCATTCATAGGCATCAAAGCTCGCCCCTAAGGCCCCACGATCCAAGGTGGCCTTGGCGAGGCGTTCGGAAATGATTCCCTTGTAGTATACCTTTTGATAATTGTCTTCAACCTTCTTGATCAGATTTCTGGCTTCCGCATCCGATGTGCCGGTTTCAAATTGATCGGACAACGTCAAAATCAACAATACAATTGCCTTTTGATTGTCGTGCTCCAGTTCCAAAATATCGCGGCAAATGCTTTCGGCTTCGGAAGGCTCGTTAAGAAGACGGTATCGTTCGGCTTTTTCCAGCGCATGTTGAATTCCTTCGCGGGTGATGGATTTGAGCTTTTTCATGGTGCAGCAGGATGTGTTGTCGAATATAACCATCCTAATAATGAAGTGCAAAAATCACATCGTAACCGCATGACAGCCCCTTTTGACAAGGAAACGGGAGACTATTTTTAACACCATGAGGAAAGAAAAAGTATTGTTATGGTTGGCCGGTTTGTTCTTTACTACCGCCTCATTTTCGCAACAGCATAAATCATTTTATTATGTGGGGCTAGGAGTTTTTAAACCTGCCTATTTTCACGCTAGGGAAAACATGTCTACAACCGGTATCAGTATTGAATTGCAGCGGGAGCAGTCTTTAATGAAGAAATTTTCATGGACAGTAAATGCTGCCTACGCTACTTTTTGGGGCAAGTATACTTTCTATCGTTACGTCTTCGTAAGCCCCCCCGCAGAAATTACCATCAATCAATACTCCTCGATCCCCATCTCGACGGGCTTGAGGTTCCATTGGAAGCAACTCAACATGGGCCTGAAAGGAGGGACGATGATTGGAGTTGACAAATATTCCGGCACCTGTCCGTTTATCGCCCCATCGATTGGTTACAAAATCAATAAAGAAGGAGAGCACAGTGTTGATTTGAATTTGAGATTGCTCAACACATTGGACTTTGGCGGTTCTGATGAGAACAGCCTAGTAAGGGGCGGATACGGAATGTGGGAACTTCGATTGGCTTATCGCTTTTTGAGAGCCGGTTCGAAAGAATAGAAAACGGTGAGCTAACTCAAGCCGTGAAGAAAATCTTTTTCTTCATAGATCTCCGACTCTATCGTGAAGTCGTCTGAATCCAAGAACGCAGGGAACCGATCGCGATAAGCTTGAAGTGCATGCGCATTAAGCTCTATGGTCTTAATTGCCTCAACACCTTCAACACTGAAAATGGCGTCGCCTTTTGGGCCGATGATAGCGCTGTGGCCGTTGTATTCTATGCCGTTTCCATCTGCGCCTACACGGTTCACTCCAACACAGTAACTCAAGTTTTCAATGGCACGAGCGCGGAGCAATGTTTCCCATGCACCTGCCCTTACTTGAGGCCAATTGGCGACATACACCAAAAGGTCATACGCCGGTTTTTTCAGAGTTGCATTCCAGCGATTGCGACTCCACACGGGGAATCGGAGGTCATAACAAATCAAGGGGCAAATTCTCCAGCCTTTCCAGTGGCCTATGAGCAAACTTTCACCTTGCGAGTAAACGGTGTGTTCCTCAGCCATGCGGAAGAGGTGGCGTTTGTCGTACGTTTTGAAATTTCCGCCCGGCTCCATCCACAACAGTCGATTGTAATAGCGTTCGTGAACGTGAGCGATGAAACTTCCCAGGATCAGGGCACCCGTTTGGTCGGCCATCTGCTTCATCCACTTGAAAGTGCGCAGGTTCATCATTTCACCCAACTTGTTGGCTTTCATGGTGAAGCCTGTGGTGAACATTTCTGGCAGCACAATCACATCAGTTTGGCCAATTTGCCAGATTTTTTCTTCAAACATGGCCAAATTCGCCCCAATGTCCTCCCAATGGATGTCTGACTGAATAATGGTGATTTTTAGGTCCTGCATGGCTTGTAAAACGGACTGCAAAGAAAACAAGTTTGGACCACTGATTCAAGGATGATTTTTCCTGATTACTGAGAAACCTCTTAAACTCCTCGGGGAGCATTCTAAACTCGTCTGAGACCATTATTGGCCCGCCAAAAAGGTTCGTTTTGCCTTTTCGGGAGGCGAAACCCTCAAAAATCAATGTTTCTTATTTACAAGCAAGAGTTACCTACATCCAATGGTCAGATTTTACGCAATATCTCACCCGCTCTTTTGAGGGTTTCCTCGGTTTTCGCAAAGCAAAAACGGAGAAGTTTATGATCGGAGCCGTCTTTATAAAATGCGGATACGGGGATGGGCGCCAGTTTCATTTCTTTCGTCATCCATTCGGCCATTTCAGTATCCGATTTTTTGTTTAGGTCAGCATAAGATAGGAGCTGGAAATAGCTGCCAAAGCAAGGCAACGGTTTAAGCGTTGTGCCTTTGATTTGATCGAGAAACAAATCTCTTTTTTGCTGATAGAATTTTCCGAGGTGGATATAATTTTCTGGATCGGATAAAAATTCGGCAACAGCGAGTTGCACGGGTGTGTTTACACTGAACGTGATGAACTGATGCGCCTTGCGGATTTCGCGCGTGATGTTTTCAGCGGCCACGGTGTAGCCCACTTTCCAACCGGTGGCGTGAAAA
>Ga0310811_10013675_pt1 | contig 10578 bp, 13 predicted proteins | sample YCmetagenome_FD_207642 | JGI IMG/M metagenome (GOLD analysis project Ga0310811, IMG submission 207642) | Soil microbial communities from experimental microcosm in Duke University, North Carolina, United States - YC | ecosystem: Engineered > Artificial ecosystem > Soil microcosm > Unclassified ... | reverse complement strand
GGTCCTCACCGGCGGGTTCCCGTCAGGCGCACGGGCATCCGCCGCGGGCCCCACCCGCCGGCCGGGCCGTCGAACACGCCGGCCAGCCTCGCCCCGCACTCCCGGCAGTGGCCGTCATCGGTCAGGCGGTAGGCGCCGAGGGCGTACCAGTCCCGCTCGACCAGGACGGTGCCGCAGCCCGGGCAGTACGTGCTCGACCCGTCGGGGTCGTGGACGTTGCCGGTGTAGGCGAACCGGACGCCGTTGGCCCGGGCGATGCGGCGGGCGCGAGACAGCGTCTCGGGCGGGGTGGAGGACCGGTCGGTCATCTTGAAGTCCGGGTGGAAGGCGGTGAAGTGCACGGGCACGTCGGGCCCGAGGTCGTCCACTATCCACGCCGTCATGGCGTGCAGCTCGTCGTCGGAGTCGTTGAGCCCGGGGATCAGCAGGTTGGTGATCTCGAACCACACGTCGGTCTCGTGGCGCAGGTAGCGCAGGGTGTCCTTCACCGCCTCCAACCGGGCGCCGCAGGTGTGGCGGTAGAACTCCTCGCTGAACGCCTTGAGGTCGACGTTGGCCGCGTCCATGTGGCGGTAGAACTCGGCGCGGGGCTCGTCGCACACGTAGCCGGCGGTGACCGCCACCGCCTTGATCCCGGCCTCATGGCAGGCGTCGGCCACGTCGATGGCGTACTCGTGGAAGATCACGGGGTCGTTGTAGGTGAAGGCCACGCTGCGACAGCCCAGGTCGAGGGCGGTCCGGGCCAACGTGTCGGGCGAGGCGGCGTCGGCCAGGGTGTCGATCTCCTTGGACTTGGAGATGTCCCAGTTCTGGCAGAAGCGGCAGGCCAGGTTGCAGCCCGCGGTGCCGAACGACAGCACCGAGCTGCCGGGCAGGAAGTGGTTGAGGGGCTTCTTCTCGACGGGGTCGACGCAGAACCCCGACGAGCGGCCGTAGCTGGTGAGGACCACCTGGTCGTCGAGGCGGGCCCGGACGAAGCAGACGCCCCGCTGGCCCTCGCGGAGCTTGCACGCCCGCGGGCACAGGTCGCACTGGATGCGCCCGTCGTCGAGGGCGTGCCAGTACTTCGTGGGCACGGTGAAACCGTCCCAACCCGGCCCGCGGTCAACCTGCTCGCTCACACCCATCACCTGTTTCAACGACCGCCGGCCCGTCGCGATTCCGAAACTGCGGTGGCCTGGCGCAACCGGCCCGCACGCCCTGGGCGGGGTGGCTAGCACCACCTTTCGCCGCCGCGGCGGGAAACGCGAATTTCGGGCCTCGCCGCCCGGCTCTGTTTCCGGTGAACGCCCTCCGAACCGAGGGGGGCGGCGGACGAGGAGCCACGAATGCCCACTTCACCGCTGGTCGCCGAGCACCCGATCGATGCCGAGCGCGGCCCCGTCGCGCTGCAGGCACCCGCCGTCCGCGGCGCCGGATTCAGGGCCACGCCCCTGGTCGCCATGGTCGTGGGGCTCGCCCTCACCGGCCTGGCCGTGGTCAGCGGTACCCACGCCGCGAGCGGGGGCCGGCCGGCCGCCACCCCGAGCGGCGATCCGCTGGCCATCACCCTCTCGGCCCGGGACGTGTCCGTGGTCGTCCAGGTCTACGAGCCGGGCCAGGACAGCGGGTGGCACGCCCACGCCGGCATCCACGCCGTCGCCGTGTCGTCGGGCGTGCTCACCATCTATGACAGCCAGTGCCGACCCCAGGCGGTTGCGCCCGGGCGCCCGTACGTCGGCGGCCAGGAGCCGCACCTCGCCCGCAACGAGACCGCCGAGCCGGTGACCATGACCGTCACCTACCTCAGCCCGTCGGCGCCGGCGGCCTCGACCCGCCACGTCGACCCCCCCGCCGGCTGTGCGGTGGGACCGGCCTGACGGTCGGGGTCAGGCCCCCATGCCGATGCCCTGGGCCCGCTGGAGGCTCTTGCCCTCGCTCTGCAGGGCGGGGGCGACCATGACCTCGGCCTTCTGGAACTCCTTGACCGTCTCGTAGCCGCACGTGGCCATGGAGGTCTTGAGGGCGCCGAACAGGTTCAGGCGGCCGTCGTTCTCGTGGGCGGGGCCGGTGAGGATCTCCTTGAGGGTGCCCCGGGGGGTGGTCTTGACCCGGGCGCCACGGGGCAGCGTGGGGTGGAAGGTGGCCATGCCCCAGTGGTAGCCCCGGCCGGGGGCCTCGTGGGCCGCAGCCAGGGGCGAGGCGATCATCACCGCGTCGGCCCCGCAGGCGATGGCCTTGGCGATGTCGCCCCCGGTGCTCATGCCGCCGTCGGCGATGACGTGGACGTAGACACCGGTCTCGTCCAGGTGGCGCATGCGGGCGCCCGCGGCGTCGGCGATGGCGGTGGCCTGGGGCACGCCCAACCCGAGCACAGCCCGCGTCGTGCAGGCATGGCCGGGGCCGACCCCGACGAGGATCCCCACCGCGCCCGTGCGCATGAGCTGGAGTGCGCTCTTGTAGGAGGCGCAGCCGCCCACGATCACGGGGATCTCGAGCTCCCGCACGAACCGCTTGAGGTTGAGCGGCTCGACGGTCTTGGACACGTGCTCGGCGGAGACGACCGTGCCCTGGATCACCAGCAGGTCGAGCTCGGCGTCGAGGATGGCCTTCATGAGATGGGTCGTGCGTTGCGGCGTGACCGACGCGCACGAGGTCACCCCCGCCTCCTTGATCTCGGCGATCCGGCGGCCGACGAGCTCCTCTTTGATCGGCTCGGCATAGATCTCCTGCATGCGCAGCGTGGCCTTGTCGGTGTCCAGGAGGGCGATCTCGCTCAGCAGCGGCTCGGGGTCCTCGTACCGGGTCCACAGTCCCTCGAGGTTGAGCACGCCCACCCCGCCCAGCTGGCCGATGGCGATGGCCGACGCCGGGCTGACCACGCCGTCCATGGCCGAGGCCATGAGGGGCAGCTCGAAGCGGAAAGCGTCGATCTCCCATGAGATGTCGACATCCTCGGGGTCACGGGTCCGCCGGCTGGGCACGATGGCGATGTCGTCGAACCCGTACGCCCGCCGCCCCGACTTGCCGATCCCGATCTCGATTTCTGCCATCCGTCGAGACTACCGGCGCGCCCCTGCTTATCTCTAGATGGGTACGGTCGCCGGGGTGCGGGGGATCGGGACGGTCGTCAACGTGGTGACCATCCTGACCGGAACCTGCACCGGGGTGGGCCTCGGCGCCCGGCTGCCCGAGCGGCTGCGCACCTCGGTGCTGGAGGCCGTCGGCCTGGTCACCCTCGTCATCGGCGCCAAGGAGGCGTTCGCCACCCGCAACGTCGTGTTCCCCCTCGTCGCCCTCATCCTCGGGGCGGCCATCGGTGAGGCGCTGCGCATCGAGGACCGGCTGGCCGGGGCGGGCGACGCGGTGCGGGCCCGCTTTGCGCCCGGCGAGGACCGGTTCGTCGAGGGGTTCGTGGCCGCCTCCCTCCTCTTCTGCGTCGGGCCGCTGACCATCCTCGGCTCGATCCGGGACGGCCTCGGCGGCCCGGGCCATGCCCAGCTCCTCCTGGTCAAGGCCGCCCTCGACGGGGTGGTCAGCGTGGCCTTCGCCTCCACCCTGGGCTGGGGAGTGGGGTTCAGCGTCCTCACCGTGGTCGTCGTCCAGGGGACCTTGACCCTCGCCGCCGGCGCCGCCGACCACGTGCTGACCGGGCGCATGGTGACGGAGCTGAGCGCCACCGGCGGGGTCATGATCATCGGCATCGGCCTGCGCCTGCTCGGCATCAAGCAGGTGCGGGTGGCCTCGTTCCTGCCCGCCCTCGTGCTGGCGCCACTCGCGGTGGCCCTGTTCGCCCGCTAGGAGAGGTCGGCACCGGCGGCCGCGGCCAGGTCGGCCTGGGCCTCGGCGCTGGCCTCCAGGAACTCACGCATGCCGGCGATCTTGAGGTTGCTCAAGACCCGGCCAGGCGGGGTCTCGCCGCGCTCCCACTCCATCCAGGCCACGAGCAGCTTGGTCGGATCCGGCGGGGGGCGTTCGTCCACGTGGTCACACTACCCTTCGAGAATGGCGATCGAGATCGAGGTGAGCTCGGCCCGTTGCATCGCGTCCAAGGCCTGCACCCACGCCGCGGAGGGGGTTTTCGAGGTTGTCGACGGCGTGGCCCGGGTGCTCGACCCCACCGCCGCCCCCCTCGACGACATCCTGGCCGCGGCCGACGAGTGCCCGACCGGCGCCATCAAAATCCGAAAGGACGGCCAGCTGCTCTAGAAAAGCTGCCGGCCGTCCTCTCGCAGACGGAACTAGCGACGCATCGAGCTGAACGAGCTGGCCTGCGCGGCGCGGTTGGGCATCGGGATCGGCGGCTCGTCCTCGGGGACGTCGGTGATGAGGCACTCGGTGGTGAGGGCCATGGCCGCCACCGACGCCGCGTTCTGCAGGGCCGAGCGGGTCACCTTGGCCGGGTCGATGACGCCGGCCTTGAGCAGGTCCTCGAAGTCGCCGGTGAGGGCGTTGAGCCCGACCGAGCCCGTCTCGCGCTCGACCTGGCGCACCGTGATCATGCCCTCCAGCCCGGCGTTCAGGGCGATCCAGCGCAGGGGCTCCTGCAGGGCGATGGAGACGATGTGGGCGCCCGTCTTCTCGTCGCCCTCCAGCTCCAGCTTGTCGACCGCCTCGCGGGCCCGCACGAGCGCGGTGCCGCCGCCGGGGACAATGCCCTCCTCGATGGCCGCCCGGGTCGCCGACAGGGCGTCCTCGATCCGGTGCTTCTTCTCCTTGAGCTCCACCTCGGTGGCCGCCCCGACCTTGATGACGGCCACGCCACCGGCCAGCTTGGCCAGCCGCTCCTGGAGCTTTTCGCGGTCCCAGTCCGAGTCCGAGTTCTCGATCTCCCGCTTGATCTGGGCGATCCGGTTCTCGACCTCTTTCTGGTCCCCGGCACCCTCCACGATGGTGGTGTCGTCCTTGTTGACCGTGACCTTGCGGGCCCGGCCCAGCTGGTCCAGGGTGACGTTCTCCAGCTTGGCCCCCACCTCGGTGGACAGCAGGGTGGCGCCGGTGAGGATGGCCAGGTCCTGCATGGTGCTGCGGCGCCGCTCGCCGAACCCGGGGGCCTTCACGGCCACCGAGTTGAAGGTGCCCCGCAGCTTGTTGACCACCAGGGTGGCCAGGGCCTCCCCGTCGACGTCCTCGGCGATGATCAGCAGGCTCTTGTTGGCCTGCATGACCTTCTCGAGCACGGGCACCAGGTCGGCCACGGCGCTGATCTTCTGGTTGATGAGCAGGATGTAGGGGTCGTCGAGGACGGCCTCCTGGCGCTCGGGGTCGGTGACGAAGTGGGGCGACAGGAACCCCTTGTCGAACTGCATGCCCTCGACGAACTCGAGTTCCATGCCGAAAGTGTTCGACTCCTCGACGGTGACCACGCCGTCCTTGCCCACCTTGTCGATGGCGTCGGCGATGGTCTCGCCGATGACGGTGTCGGCGGCGGAGATGGACGCCACCTGGGCGATCTCCGAGCGGTCGTCGACGTCCTTGGCCTGGGCGGCCACCGACTCGACGGCGGCGGCGACGGCCTTGTCGATCCCCCGCTTCAGGGCGAGGGGCGACGCCCCGGCGGCCACGTTGCGCAGGCCCTCGTGGACCATGGCCTGGGCCAGCACGGTGGCGGTGGTGGTGCCGTCACCGGCGATGTCGTTGGTCTTGATGGCCACCTCACGGACGAGCTGGGCCCCCATGTTCTCGTAGGGGTCCTCCAGCTGGATCTCGCGGGCGATGGTCACGCCGTCGTTGGTGATCGTCGGCACGCCGAACTTCTTCTCCAGCACGACGTTGCGGCCCCGCGGGCCGAGGGTGACCTTGACCGAGTTGGCCAGCTTGTCGACCCCGGCTTCGAGCGATCGGCGAGCGTTGTCGCCGAACTTGAGCATCTTGGGCATGAGCTACCTACTTGCTTGCGATGGCGAGGACGTCACGGCTGGACAGGATGAGCAGATCCTCACCGTCGACCGCGATCTCGGTGCCGCCGTACTTGCTGTAGACGACGGTGTCGCCGACCTTGACGTCGAGCGGGATGACCTCGCCCGTCTGCTCCGACCGGCGGCCCGGGCCCACGGCCAGTACCTCGCCCTGCTGGGGCTTCTCCTTGGCGGTGTCGGGGATGACCAGCCCGCTGACGGTGGTCTGCTCAGCCTCGTTGGGGCGGACGACGATGCGGTCGTCGAGGGGCTTGAGGTTCATAATTGGGTTCGACCTCCATAGGACGAAGGGTGGTTAGCACTCTCGTATGTCGAGTGCTAACGATAGCCCTGCCCGGTTGCTTCAGCAACCGGGCACCTCTCTCGGTGTTTTGGCGCGGGCACCCGGGGCCTCCGGACCACGCCCGCCGCCGGCTGCTACGCCAGTCTGAGGTTGGGCTGGGCGCCCACGTCGAGGGGGGTGGGGCCGTCGGCGCGGTAGCGCCACCAGGCGGCGGCGGCGACCATGGCCGCGTTGTCGGTGCACATGGACCGGCTGGGGAGGAAGCAGCGCAAGCCGTCCGCCGTGCACAGGTCGAGGATCCGCTCCCGCAGGAGCGAGTTGGCGGCCACGCCGCCGCCCAGACAGATGCCGGTGGCGCCCACCTCGGCCGCCGCCCGCTTGGCCTTGGCCACGAGCACGTCGACGACTGCGGCCTGGAACGAGGCGGCCACGTCGGCCACCGGGGTCTCCGGGTGCTCGCGTACGTAGCGGATCACCGCCGTTTTCAGCCCGCTGAGGGAGAAGTCGTAGCCGTCGGGCATGGCCCGGGGGAAGCGGACAGCCGTGGGGTCGCCGGTGAGGGCCACCCGGTCGATCACCGGGCCGCCCGGGTAGCCGAGGCCCATGACCCGGGCCACCTTGTCGAACGCCTCGCCCACCGCGTCGTCGACCGTCGTGCCCATCAACCGGTAGGAGCCGTGGTCCTCCATGTGCACGAGCAGGGTGTGGCCGCCGGAGACCAGCAACACGACCAGCGGGGGTTCGAGGTCGGGTTCCTCCAGGAAGCAGGCGTAGAGGTGGGCCTCCATGTGGTTGACCCCGATGAACGGCAACCCCCAGGCCAGGGCGTAGGCCTTGGCCGCGCTGATGCCCACCAGCAGGGCCCCGGCCAAGCCAGGACCGACGGTGGCGGCGACCGCCGACAGCTCGCTGCCGTCGATCCCCGACTCGACCAGGGCCTGGGCGACGGCGGGAGTGAGCAGCTCCACGTGGGCCCGGCTGGCGATCTCGGGGACCACCCCGCCGTAGCGGGCGTGCAGGTCGACCTGGCTCGACACCACCGACGACACGACCGACGTCCCGTTGGCCACCACTGCGGCCGCCGTCTCGTCGCACGACGTCTCGATCCCGAGGACCAGGAACGGGTCGGCGACCGGCGCCTCGCTCACCGCAGCCCCTCGCTGACCAGGGTGACGCCCGGGATGCCGGCCTCGATCTCGGCCAGCCGGCGGGCGTACTCGGGGGTGTCCACGTCGTGGGCCCACATGACCAAGGCGTCCTCGTTCGTCTCCACGTAGTAGTTCTTGCGGATGCCGGCCGGGCTGAACCCGAACCGGCGGTACATCTCCTGGGCCCCATGGTTGCCGACCCGGACTTCCAGGGTCAGGTTCGACGCCCCCCGGCGCACGGCCTCCCGGGCCAGGGTCAGCAGCAGGCGGGTGCCGATCTTGTTGCGGTGCCAGGCCGGGTCGACGGCCAGCGTGGTGACGTGCCCGTCGTCCTCGGTGACCATCAGCCCGGCGTAGCCGCACACCGTCCCGCCGACCCGGGCGACGTAATAGGCCCGGCTGGTGCGCAGGGCCAGCTCGCTCACGAACAGGCTGAGCGACCACGGCCGGGGGCACACCTGGGCCTCGATGCGCAGCACGGCCCGCAGGTGGCGGCGGCGCATGGGGACGAGGTGAACGACGAGCTCGGCGGGGTCCACGGGCCGCCGCTCGGTGGCCATCAGAGGGCCCGCCCCTTGGCCGCGTCCCAGTTGATCTCGGCGTCGCTCTTGCGCAGGTACAGGGGCTGCAGCTCCCAGGGGGGGACGAACTCCTCGCGCAGGGCCTTGGGATGGGCCAGCTCGACGAGCGACGCCGCCGACGGGAACGCCGAGGTGGCGTCGCCGGCCTCGCACCGGGATACCTCGGTCAGGATCTCCGGGTACCGGATGGCCCCGTCCCCCACGACCAGGCAGTCCTCGCCGGTGGCCAGCAGCTCGGACGCCAGATCCTCCGGCGTGCCCAACTGGTAGGGCGACAGCCGCTGCGCCCCGCCCGGCACCTGGCGGTAGAAGGCGTAGAACAGCTCGCCCCGCCGGGCGTCGATGGCCGGGACGATCAGCCGGTTCGTGTACCGGACCGGGAAGGCCAGCAAGTCGAGGCTGGAGATCCCGATGGTCGGCACCCGCAGGGCCTGGGCCAGGGCCTTCGCCGCGGCCACGCCCACCCGCAGGCCGCTGAACAGCCCGGGGCCCACGTCGACGGCGACCACGCTGATCTCGTGCAGGTCGATCTGGGCCTGGCGGCACATGAACTCGACCGCCGGCATGAGGGTCTCCACGTGGCGGCGGCCCTTGGCCGCGTGGAAGCAGGCGAGGATGCCCTCGTGGCCGCCGATGGCGCAGCCGACCTGGATGGTGGCCGTTTCCAGCCCGAGGATCAGCACCCAGAGACCCTACGCAACGGTCCAGCGGGCCAGGGCCAGGCGAAGGAGGTGGGCGCGGGGAGGCCATGCCGGCCCGACCGAGCGGATGACCAGCCGCCGATCGTCGGTCATGCCCTCCGGCGCCTCCAGCCGCACCTCCAGGAAGTCCGACGGCAGGGCGGGTGTGACGGCGTCGCCCCACTCGACCAGGGTGACGGCCCCCTCGTCCAGCAGCTCGGAGATCCCGAGGTCGACCAGCTCCTGCATGTGGTCGAGCCGGTAGACGTCCAGGTGGACGAGCGGGAGGCGGCCCTCGTAGGTACGGACGAGGATGAAAGCCGGGCTGGTCACGGCCTCGTCGACCCCCAACCCGCGGGCGAACCCCTGGGCGAAGGCCGTCTTGCCGGTGCCCAGGTCACCGGCCAGCACGATCAGGTCTCCGGGCTGGGCGAGGGCGGCGACCTCGGCGGCGAGGGCCCGGGTGTCGTCGACCGACTTCGTGGCCGCGGTGATCACGCGACTGCACCCGCCGGGAGGAACTGCTTGGCCCGGACCAGATCGGCCCGGATCTGGGCGTTCAGGCCGGGGCTGCGGAGGACGGCGGCTGGGTGGTACGTGGGGACCAGCATGCCGCGCCGGAAGGGGTATGCCTTTCCACGGAGCTTGGTGATGCCCTCGGTGGTCCCGAGCAGCAGCTTGGCCGCGAAGTTGCCCAGGGTGACGACCACCTTCGGGTCGATGAGGTCGACCTGGGTCTCGAGCCACGGCCGGCAGGCGGCGATCTCGGCCGCCTCCGGATCCCGGTTCCCGGGGGGCCGGCACTTGACCGTGTTGGCGATGTAGAAGCGGTCCCGGGTCAGGCCCATCTCCTCGAGCACCAGGCGGTCGAGCAGCTGGCCCGACCGGCCCACGAACGGCTCGCCCTGCAAGTCCTCCTGCTGGCCGGGCGCCTCGCCCACGAACATCAGGTCGGCCGAGGGGCTGCCCACGCCGAAGACCACCTGGGTCCGGCCCCCGGAGAGGGGGCAGCGGACGCAGGCCTTCGCCTCCCGCTCCACATCGGCCAGGACCGGCACGGCCGCCGATCGTACCGGGGCGGTCATCCGTAGATCTTGGGCACCCGGGGGCCGATCCCGCACAGGATCTCGTAGGCGATCGTCCCCGTGCGCCCCGCCCAGTCCCACGCCGAGATCTCGTCGGTGCCCTGGCGGCCGAGGAGGACGACCTCGTCCCCCGGGAGCACGCCGGTGTCGTCCCCGCAGTCGACGAGGATCTGGTCCATCGTCACGCTGCCGGCCAGGGCCCGCCGGCGGCCGCCGATGAGGACCTCGCCGCCGGACACCCCCAGCCGCCAGGGGACCCCGTCGGCGTAGCCCACGGGCACGGTGGCGATGGTCGCCTCCTGCTGCAGCGGGCGGCGCAGGCCGTAGGAGACCGCCTCGCCGGGCCCCACCCGCTTGACGAACGACACCCGGGCCCGCAGCGACAGGGCCGGTCGAAGGGCGGTCACCGGTTCGAGGGCGGCCAGGGCCGGGCTGGGCGACACCCCGTAGAGGGCGATGCCGCAGCGGACCAGGTCGAACCGGGCGCCCGGGTGGGCCAGGGCGCCGGCCGAGTTGGCGGCGTGGACCAGCGGCGGGCGCACGCCCCGGCCGTCCAGGTCGTCCAGCACGGCCTGGAACCGGCCGCACTGCTGCGTGGTGAAGGGATGGTCGGGCTCGTCGGCGACCGCGAAGTGGGTCCAGACGCCCCCGAGGGTCAGCTCGGGGTGCTCGACCACGGCCTGGACGACGGCCGGGGCGTCGCTCGGGCTGGCCCCGACCCGGTGCATCCCGGTGTCCACCTTGACGTGGACGGCGAGCGGACCGGTACCGGCGGCGGCCGCCGCCTTGGCCGCCGCCTCGACCCCCTCGTGGGTGTACACGGTGGGGGTCAGGCCGAGGGCGACGACCTCGCCCATCGAGTCGACGGGGGGCTCGGACAGCAGCAGGACCGGGGCGTCGAGCC
>Ga0310811_10013673_pt1 | contig 10578 bp, 11 predicted proteins | sample YCmetagenome_FD_207642 | JGI IMG/M metagenome (GOLD analysis project Ga0310811, IMG submission 207642) | Soil microbial communities from experimental microcosm in Duke University, North Carolina, United States - YC | ecosystem: Engineered > Artificial ecosystem > Soil microcosm > Unclassified ... | reverse complement strand
GCCGCCGCCGCCACCCCGCTGCCGGCGCCCGGGCCAACCACGCCCTCGCCGACCGTGACCACGTCCACGTCGACCTCCACGACCACCACCGCGCCCCCGCCCGGGCCGCCGATCGAGGCTGCTGCTGCGCCCCCGCCCGGCCCGGTGCCCGCCGAGGCCGCGCCGCTCGTGGCTATGTCCACCGCCGGCGCCCCGGTCGGTCCGCCGGGCGTGGGCCTCCGGGTGGCCGGGAGCGGCTATCCCGCCTCCTGCGACACCGTCTACTTCTTCTTCGACCGCACCCGCATCGGCGCCGCCCACCCCAGCGACGGCGCCGTCGCCGAGCAGGGGCTGGCCGTTCCCGGCGAGGCCGAGCCGGGCGAGCACCGGGTCACGAGCTCCTGCCGCCCGTCAGGCGAGCCGGTCATGCAGACGGCGGCATTCGAGGTGACCCACGCCGACGTCCACCGCATCGCCCCCATCACCGCCCTGCCCAAGCCCGACCAGGTCGACTTCAACCTCGGCGGCCTGCTGACCAGTGCCGCGGTGGCGATGGGCCTGCTGTGCCTGATCGCCTTCCCGGCCGAGCTGTTCAACACCACCCTGGAGGAGCACTACGACGAGGTCCGGGGTTGGTTCCACCTGCCGCCCAAGCGACTCGAAGCCGAAGCGGGTCGCAGCCAGGTCATCCCGTTCGTCGTCTTCCTGCTGGTCGGCGGGCTCCTCTACTCGCTGCTCAACCCGGCCTTCCGGCTGGACCGATCGACGCTGGCCGCCGCCCTCGGGCTGTCGCTGGCCATGGGCATCGTCACCCTGGCCTTCGACGTCCCGTCGCTGGCCTACATCCGCCGCCGCCACGGCGTCTGGGGCCGGCTGGTCATCCTGCCCGGGACCCTCCTGCTCGCCGCCGGCTGCGTGCTGCTCTCCCGCGCCGTCCACTTCCTCCCCGGCTACTTCTACGGGCTCATCGCCGGCATCACCTTCCGCCGCCAGGTGGCCGAGGCGGTCAAGGGGCGACTGGTGGCCGCCTCCGCCCTGCTCGTGCTGGTCCTCAGCGTGGCCTCGTGGCTGGCCCTGACGCCCGTGTCGTCGGCGGCCGACAAGCCCGGGGCCTCCTTCGCCGTGCTCGTCCTGGAAGCCACCCTCGGCGGCATCTTCTGGTGTGGGCTGGACAGCCTGGTCATCGGCCTGCTGCCGCTGCGCTTCCTGTCGGGGAGCGAGGTGCGGGCCTGGAGCCGGCCGGCCTGGACCGTGCTGTTCGTGCTGACCCAGATCGCCTTCGTCCACATCCTGCTGCGGCCGGGCACGGGCTACGTGGCCGACACCAGCCGGTCACCGACCGTCGTGGTCGTCGGCCTGTTCGTGGCCTTCGCGGTGATCTCCGTCGGGTTCTGGGGCTACTTCCGCTACCGCGACGCCCGGGCCGCCGAGCAAGGCTGGGTGGAGGTGGGCTAGGGCGCTAACGACAGGCGGGGCAGAGGCCTTCGAGGTCGATGCGGTGATCGGTGATGGCGAAGCCCGTCTCCTCGGCGGCCAGGCGGGCGGCCTCGTCGAGCGCCTTCTCCAGCCGGGCCGAGGTGGGCACGTCGGCGACCAGCCCGCAGGCGGAGCACACCAGGTGGTGATGGTGGTGGCCGCTGAGATCCTCGGCCAGCTCGAAGCGGCCGAGGTCGTCGGCGCCGGCCAGGCGGCGAGCCACGCCGGCCTCGCACAGCACGGTGAGGTTCCGGTAGGCCGAGCTCTGGGGCACGCCCGACGCCGCCCCCAGGATCTCGGGCATGGTCATCGGCCGGCTGGCCCGGAGCATGGCCTCGACCAGGGCCCGGCGGCTCGACGTGTAGCGCTGATCGAGCGCGGCCAGCCGCTGGGACGCTTCCTGGTGCAGGCGGACGGCGTCCTCGGCGACCATGCTCACGGCCGCGATCCTCCCACGGATCGGCCGGACGGCAGCGCTGGCTTTACAGGAACTCGGCCAGATCCTCCAGGAGCTGACCCTTGCCCTTGGCGCCGACGATGCGCTTCTTGGCCACGCCGTCCTGGAACACCATGAGCGTCGGGATGCTCATGATGTTGAACCGCTGGGCGACGGCGGGGGCGTCGTCCACGTTGAGCTTGGCCAGGCGGATCTTGCCGGCGTTCTCCCTGGCGATCTGCTCCAGCACGGGGGCGACCATGCGGCAGGGGCCGCACCACTCGGCCCAGAAGTCGACGATGAGCGGAACGTCCGCGGCCCCGACCTCCTCGTCGAAGGTCTCGTTGGTCAGTTCCGTCAGATTGCCCATCAGCTTCGTGCCTCCTCAGATGTCGATCAGTGCAAACGCCGCCGAACCCCGCCGCATTCCGTTACCAGTCGGTGGGGGTCTCGATGATCTCGGCCTGGTGGGGCTGGGACTCCAGCCACCGCTCGGCGTCGATGGCCGCCATGCAGCCCGATCCGGCCGCAGTCACCGCCTGCCGGTACGTGCGGTCCTGGACGTCGCCGGCCGCGAACACGCCCTCCACGTTCAGGTGTGTCCCCCGGTGGGTGAGCAGGTACGCCGCATCGTCCATGGCCAGCTGGCCCATGAACAGATTGGTGTTCGGATGGTGCCCGATGGCGACGAACATGCCGGTCACGTCCAGCTCGGACAGCTCGCCGGTCTTGACGTTCTTGATGGTCACGCCGGCCAGCCGGTCCTCGCCGTGGAGGGCGACGGGCACCGAGTCCCAGACGAACTCGATCTTGTCGTTCTTGAACGCCCGCTCCTGCATGATCTTCGACGCCCGCAGGGTGTCCCGGCGGTGGATCAGGTACACCTTGTCGGCGAACTTGGTGAGGAAGTTGGCCTCCTCGAGGGCGGAGTCCCCGCCGCCGACCACGGCGATGTTGTGGCCCCGGAAGAAGAACCCGTCGCACGTGGCGCACGTGGACACGCCGTGGCCCAGCAGCTTGCGCTCGGCGTCGAGGCCCAGCATCTTGGCCCGGGCACCGGTGGCCACGATCACGGCTCGGGACGTGTACTGGGTGCCGCCGGCCCACACCCGGTGGGGCGGGCCCGAGAAGTCCACCTTGTCGATCTTCTCGGTCAGGAACTCGGCGCCGAAGCGGGCGGCCTGGGCCCGCATGGCCGCCATGAGCTCGGGCCCCTGGATGCCGTCGACGAACCCCGGGTAGTTCTCCACCTCGGTGGTCAGCATGAGCTGGCCGCCGGGCTGGTCCCCGGTGGACGAGGGCGAGCCCTCGAACACCAGGGGCCGCAGGTTGGCGCGAGCGGTGTAGATGGCGGCGGTGAGGCCGGCCGGGCCGGACCCGATGATGATCACGTCGCGGGTCTCGTTCACAGTGTTTCCGTTCACCGGGCTTTCGGTCACAGGTTTCCTGTCCTCAGAAGGCAGGGTTGGTCATCGCACCGGAGCGGGTGCGTTCGCCTTCCTCCACGCAAACATCCCGACGAGGACGAATATTGCGCCGAGGATCAGGTACGGCAGCCACACGCCGCTGGGCAGGATCACGTTCAGGAAGCGGACGGCGGCGATCAGGGCCACCACCGCGGTCGTCGCCCCCACGATGCCCGCCAGCAGGCCGAACACCAGGAGCCGGGCCACCTTGACGAGGCGGTCGGTGGTGTTGCTGCGGACGAGGTCGATGTAGTGGTCGAGCCGGTCCAGCAGATCGGTGGTCCAGTCCGCACCCTCCTGCGCCATGCCGTGAGCCTACCCTCGGAGGCGTGCGCACTCCCCTCAGCGTCGTGGCCGGGGCGGCCGTGGCCGTGGTCGCCGCCGCGGTGCTCGGCGAGTACGGGTTCGACGGCCTGGCCGTGCTCGGCACCGGCCTGCTGGTCGGCATCTTCGTCGCCGAGGCCGTCGTGGCCGTGGCCCGGGGCGGCAGCCCGCTGGGCGCGGCGGCCTCGGCGCTGCTGGCTGCGGCGGCCATGACCTGGGCGGGCTGGATCTCGAGCGGCCACCGCCTGGGCACCGTGCGCTGGATGGGGTGGGCCGGCGTGGCGCTGGCCGCCGCCGCCGGGGCGTTCAGGGCCCGGCCACCCGGAGCAGTTCGCCGCAGCCGTCCTGCGCCAGCATCAGCAGAGTGACCTGGGCCGGGTCGGGCCCGGTCGAGAACCCGAGGACCACGGCGGGGACGCTGCCCCGCCGGGCGGTGGCGAAGTAGACGACCGGGCCGAGCGACGGCTGTCGGGCCCGGGCCTGCTCCTCGCACGGACGGGTGCCGACGACGGCCGGGGCGGGAACGGGCGCAGCCACGGCGCTCGGCGCCGCCGACGCGGCGGTCGCCGCTCCGGACGCTCCCGACGCGGTGCGGGAGGTGAGGCCGGGGCGGGCGCGGGCGGCCAGGGTGGCGGCGTCGGGGACGTCGCCCAGGTCGGTGACGGGCCCGGCCGCCGAGCTGTCGGCCGCCGCGCCGGGCCCGGTGGCGAACTTGGCGCTCGACTCCGGGGCGTTCACCGTGGCCGTCTCGCTCGTCGAGTGCCGCCCGCCGATGGTCACCACCGCGGCACCACCGACCAGGAAGAGGATCATGGCCGCCACCGCGGGGACGAGCCATCGGGTGGGGATGCTCGAGGATCGACGGATCCGGGCCCCGTTGGCCACGGGCTCGGGACCCGGACCGGCCAGTGCGGCCGCGATCGCCCGCTCTCGCACCATCGGGGCGGGCACGTCGACCGGTGTGGCGACCGCCCGGGCCACGGCCCGCAGCGCGGCCACCGACCCCGCGCACGCCTCGCACCCGGCGACGTGGTCGGCCCACTCCGGGGCCTCCCCGTCGACAAAGGCGCTCAGCGCCTCCAGATCCGCGTGCCGATCGCTCATGTACTGGTTGGACGTTCCGGAGGGGCGGCGGGGTTCCGGCCGGCGGCGAGAAGGGGGATCAGGGCGGCCCGGCCCCGGGCGATGCGGGAGCGGACGGTGCCGGCAGGGATGTCCAGAGCGGTGGCGATCTCCTCGTAGGAGAGCCCGCTCACGTCCCGGAGGACGACGGCCGCCCGGTAGTCGCCGGGCAGGGACTGGAGGGCGGCGTCGAGATCCAGCCGTGTCACCGCCCCCTCGGCGTCGTCCACCGGCGACGCCGGTTCGCCCGGCCCCTCGGGCAGGCCCGGCTCGGGTCGGCGCCGGCGGCGCCGGAGCTCGTCCAGGCAGGCGTTCGTCGTCACCCGGTAGGCCCACGTGGCGAAGGCGCTGCGCCCGTCGAACCTCGGGAGGCCGCGAACGATGGCCATCATGGCCTCCTGGCAGGCGTCCGCCGCGTCCGCGGGGTCGCCGGTCATGCGCCGGCAGACCGCGTACAGGCGGTCGTAGTGACGGCGGAGCAGCCGGTCGAGGGCGGCCCGGTCGCCGGCCCGGGCGGCGGCCACCAGCGCGGCATCGTCCGCCCCGTCGTCGCCTGCGATGGCGCGGCTACCCCCCGAGGAGGAGCTCGGCGATACTCACCGAGGTCCCTCGGCCCAGGTCGGTGATCCACAGCAGCACCGCGCCACCGGTCTTGCCGCCCAGGTCGAAGGTGGTCGTGCCCGGTTCGATCCCCTTCTTCGAGTCGACCGGGTCCCCCCAGGCGGCCCGGGTGGTCTTCGGCGAGTCCGACACCAGCACCTCGGCCGACCATCCCGCGCTGGGCGACGTCACCTTCAGCTCCTTGAGCTTGTGGGCCGCGTCGAGCCGCAGGATCACCCCGACGCCGGGCTTGAGCCCGCCGAACTGGCTGGTCGAGTAGTTCTCGGTGCTCCACACCGTGGACGTGTCGCCGTCGACCAGGTTGGGCAGCTGCTCGTCGTGCTCGACCCCGCTCCCCGGCGGGGGGTCGAAGGCCAGGGGGGTCGGCGTCGGGAACGACTGCTGGCTGGCCGCCGGCTGCTCGGTCGGGGTCAAGTTGTCCAGCAGCTTGTGGCCGGCGTCGGAGCGGGCGAACAGGATGCCGACCACGCCCAGGGTCACGGCGACGGCGACGATGGCCACCGTCGGCACCAGCCACCGCCGCTCGCTCTGCACGAAGCTCGGCGGGATGCCCCGCGGCGGGGTGGGGGCGTCTGCGCCGGCCGAGCCGGCCATGACCGGCGGCCGCACCGGCGCGGCCACGTGGGTCTCGTCCTCGGCGGCCAGGTCGGTGGACAGCAGCGCGGTCTGCAGTTCGGCGGCCGACTGGTAGCGAGCCTCCGGCGCCTTGGCCATGGCCCGCAGCACGACGGTCTCCAGGCCCCGGGGGATGCCGCCGCGCACCTGCCGGGGGGCCAGGGGGTCGGTGGTGACGTGCTTGAGGGCGACGGCCATGTCGGTGTCGCCGGTGAAGGGGGGCCGGCCGCACAGCATCTCGTAGAGGACGACGCCGAGGGCGTAGACGTCGGTGCGGGCGTCGACCGGGCGGCCGTCGACCTGCTCGGGGGCCAGGTACTGCGCCGTCCCGACGATGGTGCCGGTGCTGGTCAGGGCGTCGGCGGGGCTGGGACGGTCCGGCTCGGAGTCCTCGACCGCCTTGGCGATCCCGAAGTCGGCCACCTTGAGGCGACCGTCGGGGCAGACGAGGATGTTGGCCGGCTTGACGTCGCGGTGGACGATGCCGGCGTTGTGGGCGTAGTGGAGGGCGGCGGCCACCTGGGCGGCGATGTGGACCGCCCGGCCGGGGGGCAGGGGCCCCAGCTCGTTGAGGGTCTGGCGCAGCGTCTTGCCCTCGACCAGCTCCATGACGATGAAGGTGATCCCGTCGTCCGTGCCCGTGTCGTAGGTGGCCACGATGCTCGGGTGGGCCAGGCGGGCGGCGGCGATGGCCTCCCGCCGGAAGCGCTCCCGGAACGACTCGTCGGCGGCCAGGTGGGGGTGCAGGATCTTGACCGCCACCGGCCGGCCCAGGATGTCGTCGACCGCCTCCCAGACCTCGGCCATGCCCCCCTTGGCGATGAGCCGCTTCAGCCGGTAGCGCCCGGCCAGGACCCGCTCGGTGTGGACGCCGGGAAGAGCTTCTGCCACCTAGGAGACGGTACCGGCCCCGGGTGCAGTCGGAGGAGCGCTCTGGAAGGCGACGCCGATGGTCCGGGGCCCGGTGTGGGCGCCGACGACCGCCCCGAGCTGGCCCACGACGATGCGCTCGCGGGGGTAGTGGGGGGCGAGCAGGGCCAGCAGGGCGTCCACGTCGGGCGCGTCGCCGTGGAGCACGGCCAGGTTCTCGGCCCGGGGGAACTCGGCCACCTTGTCGGCCAGCCACTGCAGCGACCGGGACCGGGTGCGGACCTTCGGCCCCGGCTCGACCTTGCCGTCGACCACCTCGATCACCGGCTTGATCGACAGGATGGAGCCGAGCAGGGCCTGGGCCGCCCCGATCCGCCCCCCCTTCTTCAGGTACTCCAGGGTGTCGAGGCTGCCGAACACCTTGGTCCGGGCGGCCATGTCGTCGGCCAGGGCGACGATCTCCTCCAGGCCCGCCCCCGCCGCCGCCCGCCGGGCCGACTCGACCACGATCATGCCCAGCCCGAGGGTCACCGACAGCGAGTCGACCACCCGGACGTGGATGTCGTCGGCCACCGCCCGGGCCGCGGCCTGGGCCGACTCGCCGGTGGCGGAAAGCTTGGACGACAGGTTGACGCACACCACCCCCTCGGCCCCGTCGGCCTCCGCCTTGCGGAACACCTCCTCGAAGGCGCCGGGAGCAGGGGCGGCCGTCGACGGCAGCACCGCCGAGGTCGCGGCCCGGGCCCAGAACTGCGCCGGCGTCAGGTCGCGCCGGTCGACCAGCTCCTCGTCGCCGAAGCGGATGGTGAGGGGGATGACGTCGATCCCCAGCTCGGCCACCAGCTCCTCGGGGAGGTCGCAGCTGCTGTCGGTGACGATTCTGATGGTCATGACGCTTCGGGCACCAGCCTTTTCGCTCGACGGCCCTTCATGGCATTCCGCCCCCACCAGACGGCCAGGAAGGTCGCCGCGCCGAGGGCGACGACGAGGCTGGCCCCGGACGCGGCGGTCGACCGTACCGTGATGCGGGCCCGCCCGACCACCAAGCCGCCATCGGGCGACTCCAGGGTGATGCGGATCGGGAAGGCGCCGGACGTGCGGGCGACCACCGGGAAGCGCTCCGTAGTGTTCAGCCGGTTCAGCTCGAGGGTCTCGGTCGTGCCCCGGGGGAAGTCGAGCTTGTCGCTCTCGATCTTCACGATGACCCGGACCGGCTTGCCGGTGTTGTTCTGGAAGGTGACCGGGATCTCCCCGGTCCGGGCGGTCAGGGTGATCGAGCGCCCCTCGGGCATGTGGATCTGGTCGAGCTGGTCGGTGACCAGCCTGTTGGCGCTCTCGATGTAGGCGTCGCGCTGGCGGCGGGTCTTGAGGTCGGCCGACTCGGCCAGCAGGAGCCGTTCCTCGATCACCGCCGAGGTGGTGTTGCCCGAGCCGAGCACCGAGCCCAGCGATTCGAGTTGGCGCCGGGCCGTGCGCAGGTCGGCGGCCACCTCGGCCACACCGCCGGGGGGCGCGGTCGCCGGCTTGCGCACCATCACTCCGCCGGTGTCGTCACGAGCGTTGGGGACGGTGCCGAAGAGGGTGTCCAGCGACACCGGTTCGAGGATGGGCGACGAGGCCAGGCCGACGGTGAGCACGTCGAGGAACTGCCGGTTCGGCTTCCACCCCCGGGGGGCGACGGCGGCCACCCCGCGGCGGGCGTCGTCGCCGGGGCGGTCGAGGTAGACGACGGCCAGGTCGGCCAGCATCTGGTAGGCCAGCAAGGCCTGGTTGCCGCCGGTCACGAAGTGGGCGGCCAGCCCGGCGTCGGCCGCCGCGGCCTGGACCCGGGTCTGGCGCCCGGTCAGGACGAACGGCCGGGTCAAAGTCAGCTGCTGGTTGGGGATGGGGGCCAGCAGTTCGTCGCCGGTGACGACCCGGTCGTAGCCCCACCCGGCCAGCACGTCGACGAACCCGGGGTCCAGGGCGCCCTCGGCCAGCCAGGTCCGGGAGTCGACCCGGGCGCCAAGGGTGTCGGTCAGGGTGGCCAGGCCCCGGCCCATCTGACTGGCCACCTCCCCGTCGAGCCCGGAGGCCTGCATCCCGGCCAGGTTGGCCGGCACGTACGGCCCGGCCAGGACGGCGCGGTCGCCCGCCGCCCCCTTGAGCGATGCCAGCAGGGCCTTGGCCTTGGGCTCGTTGGCCCCGGCCAGCGCGGTCACCGTCTCGGGCGTGGGGGCGAGGGCGAAGGGCGTGGTGCGGATGGCGTCGACGGCCTGGGCGGTGGTGGTGAGGGTGTCGTCGTCCGGCAGGGGGCGCGAGCCGTCCGGCTGCAGGACCGGGCCGAGGTCGACGGGCAGGACGAGGGCCAGGCCCAGCTTGGGGGTGGTGTGCACCTCGGGCGTGCTGAGCAGGTGGGTCACGAAGTGGTCGACCAGCGCGCCGGTCAGGCGGTCCCGCAACTCGACCCGCAACGGGTACACGCCGTCGCGGGGCGGGAGCAGCACCCGGCTGGGGTCCCGCGGCAGCGACGGGTCGCGGATGGGGATGGACAGCACGACGTCCCCGTTGGTCTCCACCGGCAGGCTCGACAGCATGACTGGCTGCAGGGCGACCAGGGCCGAGTCGCTCATGTGGTCGGCCAGCGTCTCGCCGAACTCGGACCGAGTGGCAACGGCCGGGAACAGGGTCATGTCGAACTCGAGGTTGGACGCCCCCGTGGGCCGGTCGACGTGGACCCGCAGCAGGAACGTCCCCCCGGACGAGACCCAGTTGCTCTGGGCCACGAACGTCATCCGCCCCTTGGCCGCGGGCGCGGGCGGTGCCTGGGCCGCGGCCACGGCCGGGCTGAGGGCGACGACCAGGGCGACGGCGGCCGCGGCCAGCCGGGGGCGCCCGGTCACGGAAGCCGGCGGTGGAGCACGGAGAGCTGGGTCGGCTCTTTGCGGAAACCGAGCGACAGGTACAGAGCGAGGGCGGCGTCGTTGCCGAGCTGGGTGTTGACGACCGCGCCGGCCACGCCCCGGCGGGCCAGCCAGCGCAGCCCGTCGAGGCCGAGGGCCCGGCCCAGCCCCCGGCGGCGATGGGCCGGGTCGACGGCGAGGCGCTGCAGGTACCCCTGGTTCTCGCTGCAACCGGTGATGGCGTACGCCGCCAGCCCGGGTGGCTCGCCTCGTGCCGCGGCGGCCACGCGAAAGCGAGTGACCGGCGTGGCATCGATGGCCTCCTGCAGGCCGCCCCGATCGAGGCGCCAGAACGGCTCGAAGGCGGCGGCGTCCACGGCCAGGACCGCGGGCCAGTCCGACGTCCGCCCGCGGCGCAGGAGCCGGCCGGCATCCTTGGCCGGGCGCTCGACGTCGCGCAGGTCGTGGCTCAGCAGGTGGAGCCGTTCGTACTCCTCGAAACCCAGGGTCACGAAGGCGCTCTGTTCGGCCGGGGCCAGGGCGCTGGTGACCACGCGGCTGAACCCCCGGGCCGTCAGCGATTCGAGGCAGCGCTGCAGGAACTGGACCGTCGGCGGTCCCCCCGGCGGCAGCGGCGCCAGCAGGGCCACCTGCCCGTCGCCCCGCCACGGGCCCGTGCGAGCCCGCTCCCAGCCCCACTGCAGGACCTCGGCGGCGACGGTGGTCATTGTCGATCTCCAGCGTACCGGGGGGCTCGGGCGACGTACCCTGCCCGTGATGATCCCCG